>C688J18823_10000663_pt1 | contig 20170 bp, 16 predicted proteins | sample HopSoiMetagenom1_FD_18823 | JGI IMG/M metagenome (IMG submission 18823) | reverse complement strand
TAATAAAAAGAACGATGTCTTTACAGGAACTACCGTTATTGATCTGGAGGCGTTTCCGGATAAACTAAAAGCATACAAAGCATTGGGGTTGGCAAATGATGATGAAGTAACGTTTCCAATGCTTACGCAATCGGTAGCTAATTATCTTCCGGGAGTTGTTCCACCTATTTATCCAGATGGTATAGGTGGTTTTAAAGTAACGCGAAAAGGAGCCTTATTTTTAAAGGATATTCATTATGGCCCTTCGCGGGTTGATACAACAGACCAAACAACATTTAATTTTTTTTACGCAAGTACAAAACCCAAACGACCTGCGCAAGAATTTCAAATGGGCACCTATGGTGTATCTCCTACCATACCGGAGCTTATTATACCTGCAGATTCCATTATGAGGTTTCATTCTGATTATACCTTGCCTTTTGATATATCGGTTTTAACCATTAACCCTCACATGCATTTATTGGGTAAGTCATTTTTGGCATATGCGATTACCTTGCAGCATGATACGATTCCGATGATACGTATTCCTAAATGGGACTTTCGCTGGCAATACTTTTATACATTTAAAACGATGCTGAAAATTCCAAGAGGCGCAACTATACATATAGAAGGGGTATACGATAATACCCGTCGCAACCCTAATAACCCTTTTAGTCCACCTAAGTTGGTAGCGGAACGGGAGGGTAGCATGCGTACTTCTGATGAAATGTTCCAATTTATTATCACATATTTGCCTTATGCTGACGGAGATGAACAGATCCGTTTAGAATAAGAATTCCATTTAACAATAGTTATGAATAGTGCTGAACAACATGTTTTATTTATAGGAAGTGTATGGCCAGAGCCAGCTTCCTCTGCGGGAGGCAGCCGTACCGTGCAACTCATGGAATTAATTATTGCTCAGGGATGGAAGCTAACTTTTGCAAGTACGGCAGCCGATTCCGAGCATATGATTGATTTTTCGAAATGGCCCGTTTCCAAAGTATCCATTCTTTTAAATGATTCTAGCTTTGATGAATTCATTTCAGCCTTGCAGCCAAGTATTGTTGTTTTTGATAAATTCATGATAGAAGAACAATTCGGTTGGCGAGTGGCTGCTCATTGTCCCAATGCCCTTCGCATACTTGACACAATCGATTTGCATTGTCTTCGTATGGCAAGACAAAAAGCCTTGAAAGAAAATCGTTTATTTGAAGAAACGGATGTATTAAAAGAAGAAATGGCGAAGCGTGAAATCGCAAGTATTCTTCGTTCGGACATCTCACTTATTATTTCGGATGTGGAAATGCAGTTGTTAAGCACTCGTTTTCAAATCAGAAATGAAATCCTGCATTACATTCCTTTTCTATTAAATCCCATATCGACGGAAGCTACTAACAAATGGCTTACTTTTGAACAGCGGGAACACTTTATTACCATTGGTAATTTTGTGCATGAACCCAATTGGAACGCGGTGCTTTATCTAAAACAGGAAGTATGGCCACTCATTAGAAAAGCATTGCCACAAGCAGAATTACATGTATATGGCTCCTATAGCTCCCAAAAAGTGGAGGCCTTGCATGCTGTCAAAGAAGGTTTTTACATCAAAGGAAGAGCTGAGGATGCGCAGGCTGTAGTGGCTAAAGCGAGAATATGTTTAGCACCTTTACGATTTGGTGCAGGTATCAAAGGTAAATTAGTAGAGGCGATGCAATGTGGTACACCCAGCATTACGACAGCCATTGGAGCCGAAGGAATGCATGGATCATTTCCATGGAATGGTATTGTTGCAAATGAAACAACAGCCATAGCTAAAGCTGCAACTCAACTTTATACAGATAAAGATGCATGGGTAAAAAGTCAAGAAAATGGTGTGGGGATTATCAATTCCTTTTATGCAAAAGAAAGATTAGGAAATTTGTTAATCGAACGAATAAAAGAGGTTCAGAATAAACTGGAAAAACACCGGGTGGCTAATTTTATAGGAGCTATGCTTATGCATCATTCCATGATGAGCACCAAATATCTTTCCAAATGGATTGAAGAAAAGAACAGGAAACTTTGAAATCGAAAAATGTTTCCGTAGTTTTGTGTCGTAAAAACTACTCTGAATATGCACACCATTCGTTTTATAATTATTGCAATCATCATTCTTCTTATCGATTGGTATTTTTATCAAGCGATTTCAACTGTTTTGAAAACAGCTTCTGCAACTAAAAAAAATATTGTCTTTTATATTTACATCAGTATCAGTGCTATTTCTGTGTTAACGGTTTTAACTCCACTTGTCTATCCATTTGTTCATTGGCCCAAGTTTTTTAAAATCTATTTTGTTGCAGCAATTGCCATTCTGCTTTTTTCAAAAATTATCGGTTGTGTTTTTCTTTTATTGATCGATGATCTTGTTCGTTTAGTTAGATGGGTAGGAAGCTATATTATACCATCGACACCTGCTGAACTCGCTGCCGAGATAAATACCAATAGTCATAAAATTTCCAGGTCTGTATTTTTAAATTACATTGCATTAGGTATGGCTGCATTGCCTTTTGCAGGTTTTATTTATGGAATGGTGAAAGGAGCTTTCAATTATACGATTCATCGCACACGGGTTGTGCTTCCCAATTTACCATCAGTGTTCAATGGATTTAAAATTGTACAAATATCAGATATACATTCCGGAAGTTTTGCTTCAACCAAGCACATAGAAGATGCTGTAAAAATTATCCTGCAACAAAAAGCAGATGTTATTTTTTTTACTGGTGATTTGGTAAACAATGAAGCTACCGAAATGCAGCCTTTCATGAATGTACTTAATAAACTAACGGCTCCCCATGGGGTATTCAGCACCTTAGGCAATCATGACTATGGTGATTATGTTCAATGGGAAAGTCCGAATGCAAAACAAAAAAACTTAGCCGATTTAAAAGCAATTCACGGTCAACTTGGTTGGCGCTTATTAATGAATGAACATGTTGCGCTTACAAAAGGGGATGCATCCATTGCCCTCATCGGTATTGAGAATTGGGGTGGTAATTTAAATTTTCCAAAATATGGGGATTTGAAAAAAGCACATGCAGGGACAGAGAAGTATCCAGTTAAATTATTATTATCCCATGATCCATCTCATTGGGATAAACAAGTAAGACCAGAATACAGCGATATAGACATTACCTTTAGTGGGCATACACATGGCTTTCAATTGGGAATCGAAATACCAGGATTTAAATGGAGCCCCTCTAAATATTTTTACAAAGAATGGGCTGGATTGTATACAAACGGAAATCAGCATATTTATGTAAACCGAGGATTGGGTTTTTTGGGATATCCTGGTCGTATTGGAATTTCTCCTGAGATAACGGTGATGGAGTTGTATAACGCGTAGACCTCATCCGGCCCTTCTCCTTGAATAAAAGGGGTGACTGTAAATTTCCCTTCATTTACATTTGTAAACAAATACGGGGTGGTCACAATTTGTGACCACCCCAGAATCATTATGTTTTAGTAATGCTTTGACAAAAACCGCAAACTATCAGCAGTGTTTCTTTATGGCCGTGACATCATTTAACTTTGTGATAATAATAAATAAAAAACACTCACAACGTTATTAAAAAAACAGGTGGTCGGGCAATTTGCGATCAACTGTAAGTGCCCAAAAATGGTAAAGAAAGAGTCACTTGCAAAGATTCCTGATGAAGTTATTATAAATAAAATCATTTTATTAAGAGGTAAAAAGGTGATGCTAGACAGGGATTTAGCAAGACTCTACGGAGTAACTACCAAACAATTAAATCAACAAGTCAAACGAAACTTTAAACGGTTTCCAGAGGACTTTATGTTTCAGCTTACAAAGGAAGAAAAGGAAGAAATTGTGATTCAATTTAAAGATTTGAATAGTTTAAAGTTCTCCCCTGTTTTACCAAATGTATTCACAGAACACGGTGCTGTAATGCTGGCAAGTGTTTTAAACAGTGATAAAGCGATTCAAGTAAATATTCAGATCGTTCGCGTATTTACACACATCCGTCAAATGCTTTCCGATAATACAGAATTACGTTTGGAAATAGAAAAAATAAAATCAAAGGTTGATAATCACAATAAAAACATAGAGCTTGTTTTTAAGTATTTGGATGAATTGTTAGAGAAAAAAGAAAATCCAACACCTAGGCCCATAGTAGGATTTAAAATAAAGAAAAACAAGTAATTACAGCTTCAACTTCCTCCTGATATGCTTTGCCCTTGCATGAAACGCAGCTGTCGTCTTTCGCAATTGATCTTCAATCGCCATTTTTAATTCCTGTTTTAACTCCGGATACTCTTCTGAAATATTAGCAAGTACTTGCATCGCAAACACCTTTACAACAATCGTTTCTGTTGGAGATAACATCAATCGAAAACAAACATCTACTGCTTTGCCTTGCATTTTTGTTGGAATCTTATGTCTTTCCAATACACCTATCATGTTCCTTTTAACCCCATCAATTTTAAAATCTTCAATGGTATCAATAAATTTTTGCAAGTATGGCTTGAGCAATTCCGGATATCGATCATTCACAACCCTCAACAACCAGGCAGCGCGATGTGGTAAAGGAGCTTTCTCTTTATAAATGATTTCAATAATTTTTTTAAACTCAGCAGAATCATCTCCTATTGCTTTTGCGATCAATTCCGTATTGGATCGGGAATGCTCTTGTAGTAATTGACTGATGTAATCCATATTAATGCTTCTCTAACCAACGGCTTAAAAAACAATCGTAAACACGATAATAATTTCCATTTTCATCACGGTCCCGGTAAATCATTTCTTTATTCATCAAGGCTTCGAGCGCACGTTGCACATTGGCCGGCGTACCAATATCATTTTTAGCAATGAAATTTTTAGCAGAAGGTTGATATACTTTATCGTCTTTTGCAATAGCTTTTAATAAATTCCATTGTATGGCAGTCAACAAGTTTCTATATTGCAAAAAGACCGTTGCTTGTTCGTTCAATAGCTCGCTGCATATTTGCTGAACAAGCGCAAGGGTAATCTCCTTAACTTCTGTTGCGTATAATTTATTGCAAATAACTTGTGTGTAATAAGTATGTAAACGTGTCCAATGTGCAATAAATGCCAAAGCATCCGCATGAATTTTTCGTTTGTTCTTTTTTAATAAGTCGGCAATAAAAACTGTATACGTTGTTTCCGGAATCGGAGCCAGGTAAAGTGCTTGTGTACTGGAAAAAAAAGGGCGTTTGCTATTGCTAAAAATATCCGCAAGCATGTGTTTGTTGCTGCCACTAAAAATAAACTGAACATTTTTTAAAGGCTGGATAAATGTACGCAACAAGGCTTCCGTATTTTTTTCAGGGTAAAGCGCAACTTGTTGAAATTCATCAATGGCAATCACAATTTTAGACTTTCGACTTTCTAAAAAAGAAAACAAACCGGCAAGTGATTGCTCATTTTGTTTGGGTGTAGAGAAATCAAAACTCACTTCCGGCTCTCCGGTTAATCCATCAAAACTAATAACCGGGCGAAAACCCTTTATAAAAGCCATAAATTGTTTTCCTAAATTTTGACGTTCAGGGAAGGCTTTTAGAATTCCTGCAGCCATTTGATTGGTGAAGTCTCTTAATGTTTGAGTGGCGTATATATCAATATAAATACTCTGAATTTTTTTATCTTTTTTTAGCGTTTCAAATACATGCCAGATCAGACCGGTTTTACCCATTCTTCGAATAGAGAGGATAGTTGTATTCACCCCATTTTTAACATTGCTGACCAGGCGTTTTGTTTCTTCCACACGATCGCAAAATAGGGCAGTGCCATAGTACCCACTAACAGGAAAAGGGTTGTTTAATTCGTTCATAGAGTAAAAATAAAAAAAAATATACATTTTGTATCATACAAAATGTATATTTTTCATGAATTGGAGAAAATTATTTTAAAAAGTACTATTGTACCTCTGTTAAGGTATAAGTACGACCCGCATTTTCTTTCTTCAAATAATCCATCAATGGAGCAAAATAATCAAGCATTGCTTTTGCACTTAACTCACTGCCTGTTTTTTCTTTCAATACCACTCTCCAATCTTTGCTGGATCCATATTTCATAATATCTGCAATAAATTTACCTACTTCTTTATTACCGTAATAATTTGTTGCATGTGGATCCTGATGCAAAATTTCTTTGGCGATGTGATCATGAAGTTGAAACAATAAAATAAAAGACAATGCATAATCATAGTACTGCGCTGGATCATCATTGATATGTGTTTTTGTAGCAGCATCACAATACTCTTCTCCACGAGCAGTAGGAGGAGCAATTCCTTGATACTGTGCCGCTAGTTCCCACCAACGTTTATTAAATTGATCTGCAGGTAAATTGGTTGAATATAAATCATGTTCAAACATACTCATTGTACCTGTGCTGAATGGAATGAAAACAACATAATTCAATGCTTCTTTTAATAGGGTTTTCATCTCATCCGATGCTGTTCCTTTTGGAATGATTCCTAAATTTTCCAAAAATGGTTTTTGCATAGCTGCCATACCCATCATACTACCTAATGCTTCATGATAAGCACGATTAGCGCCTTCACGGAATAGAACAGGTACATCAGGATTACTATAAGAAATGTAGTAATAAATATGTCCTAACTCATGACTTGCTGTTTGGTACCACTCGCTATTTGGAACAACACTCATCAGCGATCTCACATCTTTATCGGTATCCATGTGCCAAGCGGAAGCATGATTATTTTTTTTGTAAGTGGCACCTTTAGGTAAGGCATACAGATCTGATTTTTCCCAGAATGTTTTTGGCAGCTCAGGAAATCCTAAGCTTACATAAAAACGCTCGCCCTGTTTAACGATCCATTCTGCATCTTTTGTATGCAATGCACTGTCTAAATTAACTCCTTTCACATCCACAAGACTTGCCCAATCTTGTCCCCAGCGATTTGGCAACCAGTGTGCGGGAATAAGTGCAGGCACTTCTTTTGAGCCATATTTTTTTGCAAGTTCATAACGCGCGAACGTATGCAATTCTCGATACAAAGGAAATAACTCTTTATTGAATTTTTTAAGCATATCAATCATCTCTTGGGTGGTCATCCCATAATCAGCTACCTGGTATTCAAAATAATCTTTGTATCCTAAGCCCTGAACTGTCTTATTTCTTAAATCACGTAATTTAACCAATCCGTCTTTTAGGTCTTTACCAACTTCTTTACTTGCTTCCCATGTTTTTTGACGACCAACGATATTTTTTTCATCTCTTAACCGCTCATCAATATCATTTGCAGAAACTGATTTCCCGTCAATTTTATAATCAAAACCAAACAATTTGTCTATCTGTTTTGTTTCCGCCGCTATACGTTCTTTTACAAGGTCCTTAACTGATTGTGGATTATTTGCTGCTTTATATAAGATGGATTTTAGTTGTTTTACTTGAGCCTCTGTAAGCTGATCTTTTTGTCCCAAATATTTTTGAACCGTTTTGATATTCTCCTCACTTCCAGTAAAATCAGCTATTTCCTGCTGTGTTTTATTTGTCGCAATGGTGCTTGTTGAATCACCTTTTACAATATGTATTTGAGATTGCCATTGTGCATCGTTCGCCTTCGTGGATAATTCCTGATAAGCAGCCGCATACTGATCAATATAGGCCTGAACACTATCTTGCAATTTAGAAGAGTCAGCAGTAGTTGAGTTATTCTTACATGCTGCAAAAAGTACAGCCGTTGACAAAAAGAGTAAATGTTTTTTCATTATTTTTATTTTAGGGTAGTAAAGATATAAAAAGGACTTAATCTTTTATCCTTATGCACTTGTCTTTTAAAACAAAAAGTTATCATCATTGGTGACTTTTCCAATTCGAAGCGGAACCCTAAATTTTAATAGAAACGTTCGCCGAAATTGCCAAAACTCCTGATTTTGTGATTATTAGTCCTTAGCTATCAGAAGCCTTGCCTTAGATAAGGCTGGCAACAATTTAAACCAAATACCGTTACTGAACACAACTGTTTTGTAGCGTTCTTCTGTAAAAGGTTGGTCAGGAGTTTATTTCCCAATAAATATAAGCGATTTGGCCGAAAACGAATATCCGCTAAACAATACCATAATTGGGGTATTTTTTGTACTTTTGTGAGAATTTAATAAAATCAAAGACAACGATTTTAAGTATACTTTAAAGAGATTGTTAACACTGAATTTTATATGAGAATCCATTCATTTATTCTGTTTTTCGTAATTGTCTTTACTACAATGGCTGTAGCGCAGGATGACGCACCCAATAAAGTGGATGCCGCCGGCAAAAAGCAAGGGCATTGGATAAAATATGATGACAATCATAAAAAGATCTATGATGGTAACTTTGTAAATGATGTGCCTACTGGGAAATTTACTTATTATTATGATACCGGAATACCTTGGGCCATTACGGTCTTTATGAAAAATGGTACTGTTGCTTATACAAAACATTATAATTCAGGTGGAAAAATAGCTGGAGAGGGTAAATACATAAATCAGAAGAAGGATAGCTTATGGAAATTTTATAATGAGGACACCATCCTTATTTCTACTGAGAATTATATCAACGGAGTAAAAAATGGTACTTGTAAAGTGTTTTATACGAACGGGCAGATTGCAGAAGAGAAAACCTGGAAGAATGGAAAATTAAATGGTCCTTGTAAAAAATATTTTTCGAATGGACAGCTTAAGTATAGTGGGCAATACATCGATGATAGAGTAGAAGGAAACGTTACGTATTACTTTGCATCAGGTAAGATAGATGGAGTGGGAGTCTATAAAGGTGATTTAAAAGAAGGTGTTTGGAAATATTATAATGAAGATGGAAAAGAGCGCCGAACAGACAAGTACATTAACGGAAGAATGGTTCAATCTACAGACAAGGATTACGAAACGAAAGAACAAATAGAGGTGGAGAAGAAGAACGCGGAGCAGTATGAAATAAAGGATCCTTATCAAGAAGGATACCGACCAGAATAGTCATGAGTAAAAAAGGAAAAGTATTATTGGCAATGAGTGGTGGAATTGATAGTTCAATTTCCGCTTTGCTATTGCATGAACAAGGATATGAGGTTGTTGGGATTACCATGAAAACATGGGATTATGCATCATCAGGTGGGTCTACAAAAGAAACAGGATGTTGTAGTTTGGATTCTATTAATGATGCGCGCATGTTGGCTGTTCATTTGGGTTTCCCGCACATGATTCTGGATATCCGAAATGAATTTGGAAATTATATTATTGATAATTTTGTTGATGAATATCTTGCTGGTCGTACACCTAACCCTTGTGTTTTATGTAATACGCACATCAAATGGGAAGCATTGCTAAAACGTGCCGATATGCTTGATTGTGAGTTTATTGCAACAGGACATTATGCACGTATACGCGAAGAAAACAATCGCTATGTTGTTTCAAAAGGATTGGATCAACATAAAGATCAGTCATATGTTTTGTGGGGACTTACACAAGAAAGTTTAAAACGAACGATCTTTCCTCTGCAAAATTATCGCAAAACAGAAATCAAACAAATGGCTATTGATAATGGCTATGCTGACTTGGCAACGAAGAGCGAGAGTTATGAAATTTGTTTTGTACCTGATAATGATTACCGTGGCTTTTTAAAAAATAAAGTAAAGGGTCTTGAAGAAAAAGTAAATGGCGGTAATTTTATAGATCGCACAGGACGTATACTTGGTAAACACAAAGGATATCCTTTTTATACTGTCGGACAACGCAAAGGATTGGAAATAGCCGTAGGTGAACCATTACATGTATTGGAAATTTTGCCGGAAAGCAATACAGTTGTACTAGGAACAAAAGAAGATCTGGAAAAACAAACCATTCAGGTTGGTAAATACAACCTTATCAAATACGCTTCCTTACCTGATAATTTTGAATCACTTACAAAAATTCGGTACAAGGATCCTGGAACAATGGCTAATATTACCATGCAAGGTGATAAACTTAATGTATTGTTTCAATCCCCTGTTTCTGCTGTGGCCCCAGGTCAATCAGCTGTTTTTTATGAAAACGATGATTTAGTAGGTGGTGGTATTATTGAGCGACAACTTCTAAACTTCTAAAAATAGCGATACTTTGCTATTTTTAATTTTCAATCTAATAAATAAATTTATCCTCAACTTATTTCATTAATTTAGCTGAGAATCTCACGCAATTACATGAAATATTTCTTCCCACTCTTAATTGTATCATTACTTATCATATCAACTTTTTATTCTTGTAAAAAAGATAAAGAACAAGAAGTTGTAGATATGGGATATTCTTATTTTCCAGATCAGGCAGGAAATTATACTGTTTATGATGTGGACTCTTTCTTTTACAATGATTTCACGGACCATATAGATACTTTCAAGTTTCAGCTGAAAGAAAAAATAGAATCCATTTTTCAGGATAACCAAAATCGACCTACCATGCGTATTGAAAGCTATGTTCGATTTTATAATCCTATTGTACCGTATCCTTCCATTCCTTGGAAACTTAGGAATGTATGGACCGCTAACCTTACAACTTCCACTGCCGAGAAAGTAGAAGAAAACAGGCGATTTATAAAGCTCGTTTTCCCTGTTACAACAAAATCTTCCTGGAACGGAAATGCACAAAATACATTGGACCCGCTTAATTATTCTTATTTATTTGTTGATTTGCCACGCAGTATCGGTAAGGCAAATTTTGATTCTGTCTTACAAGTAAATCAGCAAGATGTTACTAATCTTATCTCCAAAAAATTTTACATTGAGAAGTACGCCCGTCATGTTGGACTCGTTTACAAACATGTAATTGATGTGCAATCACAGCCTGATGGAGTACCGGATTCCTTACTTCCAAAATGGATCAATACACCTATTATGGATCGTGTTGATGCTGGTGTTCAATACACTCTAACAATTAATAGCTATGGCCATGAATAAAATTATAACACTTGTATTTGTTTTGTTATGCCAACTTTCAAATGCACAAAAGCTTACCTATTGGGTAACATTAAAAGATAAAAATGCAAGCACATTTTCCTTGAAACAACCGGAAGGCTTTTTATCTGCGAAAGCGCTAGAACGCAGGGAACGACAACACATCGCAATTGTGCAAAACGATTTACCTGTGAATGCAGCGTATGTTCAGGAAATAAAGAAAACAGGTGTTCAAATACTTCATTGTTCAAAATGGTTCAATATTGTTTCTGTTTCTACAGCTGATGCAGCTAAAATAGAAGCTATAAAAGCATTGCCTTTTGTTAAATCCGTTCAACTTGTAAATCAACCTGCGCCTGCCAAAGCAGTATCGAAATTCGATGGGATTAAATCAGGGGATACAGATGGCGAAGGACCCAATGTACAAAGAGCGTTCACCCTTTATGATTATGGTACTTCGTTTAAACAAGCTGATCAAATAGGAATTGTTTGTATGCACGAACAAGGTTTTAATGGTGAAGGAATGACCATTGCAGTATTGGATGGTGGTTTCATGAATGTAAATACCTTACCCGTATTTGATAGTTTGATACAACAAAAGCGGTTGTTAGGTACAAGAGATATTGCAATGGGAGATACCATGGTGTTTGAGGATCACGAGCATGGTATGATGGTGCTTTCAACAATGGCAGGTAATTTACCTGGTAAGTTAATTGGAACAGCACCTAAAGCAAAATATTGGCTGATACGAACAGAAGTAGTGGAAACAGAAAGCTTGCAGGAAGAAATGAATTGGGCGGTGGGCGCTGAATTTGCAGATAGTGTTGGGGTCGATATTATTACCACATCCCTGGGTTATAATGAATTTGATGATTCCACTACAAATCATACCTATAAGGAGATGGATGGAAATACCACTATTATTACCAAAGCAGCTGATTTGGCGGCTAGTAAAGGTATATTTGTTACCGTTAGTGCAGGTAATGAAGGAAATAAAACTTGGTTTAGAATAACCGCACCTGCTGATGCAGACAGCGTTTTGACACTAGGTGCAATAGATTCACTGGGAAATATTGCTTCATTCAGCTCAAGAGGACCTTCTTATGATGGTAGAGTCAAACCAAATGTAGTAGCCAGGGGAGTAAAGGCAGCTGTTATGGAAGTTAATGGTCAGGTGGGATATGAAGGTGGTACTTCTTTTTCATGTCCAATAACTGCAGGCGCAGTAGCCTGCTTATGGCAGTCCAATCAAAATAAAACCAACATGGAATTATTGCATGCAATTGAAGCAAGCGCTTCCAAATACCTAAGCCCTGATTCAATTAAAGGATACGGAATTCCTGATTTTTGTAAAGCTAAAAGTATATTAACCGGTATTAATAGCTATACAGCTGTAGAAAATGCACTGACTGTTTATCCGAATCCTTTTCAATCCAGTTTTACAATTTTGTATACTTCTGCAAAAGAGGAGCTGGTAACACTTGAATTGAGAGACCTTACAGGGCGCATCCTAAAAACACAAAAGCAAAAAGTGAATGCTTCACAACAGGTTAAAATAAATTTTGTAGCTGATAAAGAATTATCCAATGGAATTTATTTAATCAGTTTGAGTACGTCTGAACATGTCGTCTATAAAAAAATCATTAAAGAATAATCTTTCCAATTTTATGATTAAAAAAAGCATCACACTCAGCTTGTTGCTTGTGTTTTCTGTTTCAGCTATTATTAAAGCAGATGAAGGAATGTGGCTCCCTTTATTATTGAAGCAACTTAATGAGCCCGATTTAAAGAAAAACGGATTAAAACTCTCGGTTGAAGACATTTACAATATCAATAAATCTTGTTTAAAGGATGCGATCGTTCATTTTAATGGAGGATGTACAGCTGAAGTTATTTCTGACAAAGGATTGATTCTTACCAATCATCATTGCGGCTACGGCTTTATTCAGGCACATAGCAGTGTGCAAAATGATTTGCTCAGCAAGGGTTTTTGGGCAATGAGCCAGGAGGAAGAGCTTCCCAACCCAGGGATAACAGCTACATTTATAATACGAATGGAAGACGTAACCTCAAAAGTGTTAGCTGGTGTTTCTCTCAGTTTGAGCGAAGAAAATAGAGAGCAAAAAATTAAAGCAGCGATTGATTCTTTACAAAAACAAGCAGTAGCAGGAACCAGATACGAAGCATTTATTCGTCCTTTCTATTATGGAAACGAATACTACTTATTTATTACAGAAACATTCAAGGATGTGAGATTGGTTGGCGCCCCACCTTCTTCCATTGGAAAATTTGCAGATGTTACAGACAACTGGGTGTGGCCAAGACATACAGCAGATTTTTCTGTTTTCCGAATTTATGCAAACAAAGACAATCACCCTGCAGAATATTCAAAAGATAATGTGCCTTATAAACCTAAGTACGTCATTCCGATTACATTGAAAGGTGTTGAAAAAGACGACTTCACGATGGTGTATGGGTTTCCTGGAAAAACAACAGAGTATTTAACATCCTTTGGTGTAGATGTCATCATGAATCAATCAGATCCGGATAAAGTAAAGATCCGCGAATCACGTTTGGGTATTATGGATGCACACATGCAACAAAGTGATCAGGTGCGTATTCAATATGCAGCCAAATATTCCACCCTGGCAAACTATTACAAGAAATGGATGGGTGAAATAAATGGATTGAAAAAAGGAAATGCCATGCAACAAAAAAAGGCTTTTGAGATGGCGTTTTTGGCAAAACTTTCAGAAAATGAAGATGCAAATAAAGTGTATGGAAGACTTCTCCCTGAATTTGAACAAAAATATGCCGGCTTTAAGTCGTTAAGTAAACAACGTGATTATTATGCTGAGGCCATTCTTGGAATAGAACAAATTACTTATGCTTTGGGCTTTACGGAAGTTATTGAAGCCTTAAATAATGGAAAAAATATCGCTGATTTTCAAAAAAATATTGATCGATTAAAAATTTCTGCGGAAGGATTTTTTAAAAATTATGACAAAGAGACCGATCAAGAAATTGCAGTAGCCTTGTTGCAATTATATTACAAAAATATTCCTAAAGAACAACAACCTGCAATTTTCAGAACAATAGAAAAAAATTATAAGGGGGATTTTGAAGCCTATGTAAAAAGCATTTATGCAAAATCTATTTTTGTTTCCCTTGATAATGTGAATGCAATGTTGAATCATTTAAATAAGAATTATAAAAAGGTCAAGAAAGATCCAATTTATCAATTGATGCTTAGTTGCAGCTCTTATTACAATGCAAATGTTAGATCACAATATACCGCTGCGGATTATCAAATAAATCAGCTCAACAGAATCTATATGAAAGGGATGATGGAATTAATCCCTACAAAAAAATATTATCCGGATGCAAATAGTACACTGCGGTTGGCTTATGGTAAGGTTGAAGGATACTATCCACGCGATGCGGTTTATTATAATTACTATACAACCTTTGCCGGTTTAATGGAAAAAGAGGACTCAACCTCTAAAGAATTTTATGTTGAACCTAAATTAAAACAGCTATTTGAAAAAAAGGATTACGGACGATATGCGGATAAAAGCGGAGAGTTAAGGATTGCATTCTGTGCCAGCAATCATACTACTGGAGGCAATTCAGGAAGCCCTGTTTTGAATGATGTAGGTGAATTGATCGGAACCAATTTTGATCGTGACTGGGAAGGGACGATGAGTGATATTTTGTATGATCCCAAACAAGTACGGAATATTATATTGGATATACGCTATACACTTTTTATAATCGATAAATTTGCGGGTGCAGGATATTTATTGAATGAAATGAAGATCACTACTAACTAATTTTTTATGGATGCCTTTTCTAAACAGGTTCTGGTCGAAATCATCACGATAGGAGATGAAATTTTAATAGGTCAAATTGTAGATACCAACTCCGCCTTTATGGCTCAACTACTTAATTTGAATGGTATATCCATCAAACAAATATCATCCGTATCTGATAATCGTGAACACATTATCAAGGCATTGGATGAAGCAAAAGAGCGTGCTGATATTATTTTGATAACAGGAGGTTTGGGGCCAACGAAGGATGATATTACCAAGAAAACACTTTGTGAATATTTTAATACAACCATGCGGTTTGATGAAACAGCATATCAGGATGTCGTTGCTATTTTTTCTGCATACAATAAAGAAGTAACACCTATCAATCGGAAGCAAGCTGAAGTTCCTTCCATATGCGAAGTGCTTCGAAATCATCATGGCACTGCACCAGGAATGTGGTTTGACGTGGAAGGTAAAGTGTTTGTGTCTATGCCAGGTGTACCATTTGAAATGAAGGCATTAATGACAAACGAAGTTGTGCCCAAATTAAAATCACGTTTTAAATTCCCAGAAATTTTTCATAAAACTGTTTTAACACAAGGAATAGGAGAGTCCTCTTTATCCGAATTGATTTCCGATTGGGAAGATCAACTTGCCACTGTGAATATTAAATTAGCTTATCTCCCTTCTCCGGGTTTGGTTCGATTGCGTTTAAGCACAACCGGACCGGACAGTAAAAAATTGGTAGCTGAAGTAGAAAAACAAATAGCATCCCTACACACAATTGCCGGGCAATACATTTATGGTTACGAAACTTACGGAGAAGAAAAGAAAACAATGGAGCAATTAGTAGGAGAGCTTTTGAAGACAACAAAAACAACTGTTTCTACAGCCGAAAGTTGCACTGGTGGATATATCTCTCATTTACTAACATCTATTCCCGGAAGCTCTGCATATTATATCGGTTCCATTATTTCATATTCCTATGACATCAAAGAAAATGAATTGCATATTTCAAAAGAGGTGTTGAAAAAAAATGGCGCAGTAAGTCAGATCGTAGTAGAGCAGATGGCACAAACCATACGTCAAAAATTTAAAACCGATTATGCAATTGCAACTTCAGGCATTGCAGGACCAACCGGTGGTACAACGGAAAAGCCTGTTGGTACCGTTTGGATTGCTGTTGCAACACCTGAAAAAACAATTTCAGGAAAATTTCTATTCGGAAATAATAGAGAACGTACCATTCAAAAATCTGCTCAGGCAGCATTAAATATGCTGAAAGGAGAATTGGAAAAAATTAATTCATAGCTGACGTATTTGCCTCTTGCCTTAGCGCATTTAACATCTTCTGTAAAGCCTATTTTCTAGCTATCGATTATTCATTCGTTGTTAAATATCCTTAATACGTATTTTTCTTGTATTCATCTATTTGATTTTGAAAAGCTCATCCTTTTGACTATTTTGTATATTCATAATTAACCAACATTTAAATCATATGAATACCATCCCCATTCTTTTGATTATTGAAACCATTATGATGTCATTCGTTTTTATAGCGAATGTGTCAACTTTCAAAAAACTGAAGTTTCAATCCATTAATCTCTAAAGCCATGAAATTAAAATTACTTTCAATCTGTTTAGTTGTTACTACACTGGTAGTCGCACAAAACTTAAACGTTAAATTTCGGTCCCAATTAAAATTTGCCAGTGGAGTATCTTGTGCTAATATTTGCGGTTACGTAGATAAAACAGGGATAGAATATGCCTTGGTAGGAACCTCTAAAGGAATATCGATTGTTGATATTTCAAATCCTGACTCCCCTAAAGAAGTAAAAGCAGTGACAGGCCCGACAAGTCAATGGAGAGAAATCAAAGTAAAGGATAATTATGCCTATGTGACAACTGAAGGTGGTGGAGGATTGCAAATTGTAAATCTTTCCAGCTTACCAACAGCATCCGGCATTACTGTAAAGACCTGGACGGGTGGTTCAGCCGGAAACTTAACATCCATTCACGCCTTGCACATTGATGGTAATTATGTTTATTTGTATGGCTCAAAGCTGTTTGATGGAGCTCCTATAGTAGCTGATATCAGCGATCCGGATAACATTGTATATGTTGGAAATTATCATGATCCGCTTGGCGGACAAACGGCATATGTTCATGATGGTTATGTTAGAAATGATACTTTATATGCCTGTCATATTTATAAAGGATTTTTAGACATTATTGATTTTAAAGACAAAAAAAATCCTAAACTTTTAGGAACAGTGGTTACGCCAGGGAAATTCACACACAATGCCTGGTTAAATGAAAGTGGTAAAGCCATGTTCACGACAGATGAAAATAAAAATTCCTTTTTGGCAGCATATGATATTTCTAATCCGGCAAATATTAAACTGCTTGATAAAATTCAATCCAACCCCGGATCCAACTCTGTGGTCCACAATACCCATATCATAAAGGTTGGTAACGGACAGTTTGCTGTTACATCCTGGTACCGTGATGGGTTTACAATTGTGGATGTTACACGCCCTGCAAATCTTATTCAGGTGGGTAATTATGATACGTATTCAGGATCAGGTGAAGGTTTTAATGGTGATTGGGGTGTTTTTCCTTATTTCCCTTCCGGAACAATTGTAGTTTCTAACATTGAAGATGGATTATACGTGTTTACTCCAACTTATAATCAGGCTTGCTATTTTGAAGGAGTTGTTACCGACTCCTTAACCGGATTACCAATTAATGGAGTAAGTATGAAAGCTTCCGGTAGCTCTTTAGCTTTAAGTGAAGTAACTACTATATCGGGAGCGTATGCAACTGGAGTACCTGCTCCCGGCGGAATATATACGGCTACTTATTCAGCCTCAGGCTATAAAACAAAAGTACTTACCGGTGTTCAATTATCTTCAGGCGTATTAACACAGAAAGATGTACAATTGGTACCCACCTCATTTGGAATTTCTGAAAGCGAATTAAATAATGCAAACCTGAATGCATATCCAAATCCGTTTACAAATGAAATCACGATCTCTTATGAATTTCAAAATAAATTAAGTGCTGGATCAACCATTCAAGTAGCAGATATGCTTGGAAAAAAAGTGCAAGAGTTTGCTATTACAGATATGAAAGGAAATATTTCCGTTACACCGGAATTGAAAGCAGGTGTATATTTCGTACGAATCGTAAACGGACAAGCCTCTTCAAATCCAATAAAAGTAGTTAAAGTGAGCGATTTTTAATTCGTAGCATCACATCATTAAAAAGCCCATACGACTTAGTTGTTGTATGGGCTTTTTGCTTGTAACCAAGAAAAGAATTATAAAGAGTACCCGACGTTTATTCCAAACACACCATTTAATGGCCAATTGAATGCTTCACCAAAATCCTTGGTGTTGTAAGGTGAAGTATTGTTAGAAGTGTAATGATAAAATACCTTGTTCTTTTTATAACCCAGACCTGCATAAGCATCCAGTGTTATGCGATGATATTTCCCAATTTGAATTCCTACAATGCCATTCACATTATAATTATTAAAAAGAAGATATTCATTGCGATAATAGGCCGCTACATCTAATGAAATCTCGGCTCTTGTATAAGAGACCAATGCCCCGACATATAATCCATAAGGAGCAAATTTCTTTTTTCGAATAATGTAAAATTTATGGGCATACTGTAGTCTCCAACCATTTGCTTTAAAATTATCTTGAGTGACATTTGAAGCTGCTGCAAGAAGGATGTTCTTATCCAGTAGAGATATTGATAATTGCTCAGATTGGGTTCGGCCACTGGTAATTTCAACTGTCAATCTGTATTCGGATGTGAATGGAAAAATACCTCCAAATAAAATAGCGGTAGGGCATATTTTAAGAACCAGCGGTTGATAATAACCTTTTTTAGTTGTGATCGGATGTAATCGAAGCGTATCATTATCTGCGGCAGACAGGTTTGCAATTCCGCATAGAAGTTGAAGAAAAAATAATATTGCTATTGCTCGTTGTTGTTTCATTTTTTATTTAAAGCATAGCGTGCCATCGGTACAGTGGTTTGTGTGGCAAAGTCATTATTCAGGTATTTATAATATCCTGTAATTGCAATCATTGCCGCATTATCTGTACAATATTCAAATTTAGGAATAAACAACTCCCATTTCAATTCTTGTTTCATCTTTTCCAATTCATTTCTCAACCCGCTATTTGCAGAAACCCCACCGGCAATAGCTACACGCTTAACACCGGTTTGTTGAACAGCCGTTTTCAATTTTGAAAGGAGTATATCGATCACTGTTGATTGAAAAGAAGCACAAATATCGTTCAACTGTTTATTGATAAACTCCGGGTCCTTCATGGAGTTGGAGTGAATAAAATTCATGAAGCCTGTTTTTAAACCACTAAAGCTAAAATTCAATTCGGCAATAACTGGTTTTGAAAATGAAAATGCTTTGGGATTGCCCTGTTTTGCATATTTATCAACCAATGGTCCCCCAGGGTAGGGCAGGCCTAAAATTTTTGCAGCTTTATCAAAAGCTTCCCCTGCGGCGTCATCAATGGTTTCGCCAATTACCTGCATGTCAAAAAAGTCCTTTATTAATACAATTTGAGTATGTCCCCCAGAAACAGTAAGACATAAGAAAGGAAAAGCGGGTTTTTGACCAATACCTTCTTTATCTTCTATAAAGTGTGCAAAGATATGTCCTTGCATGTGGTTAACTTCAATAAGAGGCTTGTTTAGCCCCATTGCAAAGGCTTTGGCAAATGAAGTACCTACAAGCAACGACCCCATTAACCCCGGGCCACGTGTAAAGGCAACAGCACTGATGTCTTCTTTTTTAATGTTTGCCAACTGAATCGCCTGATGAACAACTGGAATAATATTTTGCTGATGAGCACGGGAGGCAAGCTCCGGAACAACCCCCCCATATTGCTTATGAACATGTTGATTGGCAACAATATTGCTAAGCAAACAGCCGTTTTCTATAATGGCAGCAGCAGTATCATCACAAGATGATTCAATGCCTAAAATGATTGTAGGTTTATTCATATTCACTAACTTTGCTTCTTCTGAAGCAATGAATACTCAAAGATATCAAAAAACTCGCTAACATATTATTCCGAACCCTTGCAGTCATTATTTTTTTATTGGTTGTAGCTTTTTTATTACTTCAATTAAAAAGTGTACAAACAGCTCTCGCAAAAAAAACAACCGCTTATTTATCTGACCGTTTTCATACAAAAGTTGATATTGGAACTGTTGAGATTGAGTTTTTTAAGACCATTGTCTTGAATGATGTTTATATTGAGGACTTACACCATGATACACTGCTTTATGCAAAAACGTTGAAAGTGAATATCAATCAACTGGATCTGTCAAAGCAGATTATTGATATTAAAAGTATTTCTTTAATTGAAGCAAATATTGCACTTGTACACTATA
>C688J18823_10000661_pt1 | contig 20209 bp, 14 predicted proteins | sample HopSoiMetagenom1_FD_18823 | JGI IMG/M metagenome (IMG submission 18823) | reverse complement strand
GCCGAGGCACTCGCCGCGGCCGGTGAAATGCAATCGGCAAGCCGGACCTTGGCGGCCGCTCGTGAGCGGGTGCTGGAAATCGCGTCGCGCATGCCCGACGCGGAGATGCGCGAGCGCTTCCTCGGAGCCGTTCCCGAGAACGCGCGCGTCTTGCAGCTCGCCTCGGAGTGGATCGGGACCCCCATCCCGCCGGAGTGACGCTTCATCCACGTGCCTGGCGATCGAGTTGACAAGAGGGGGCAACGAAGCGACAAGCCCCTCAACGTTGATTTGGGGCGCTCGCGGACTGCCATCAAGTCTCCGAGATTCCCCCGGAAGGAAAGGCGGCCCCATCGTCTAGCGGCCTAGGACGGAGGCCTCTCACGCCTCAAACATGGGTTCGAATCCCGTTGGGGTCACCACTTGGCCCGCCAGTGTGAGACTGGCGGGCTTTTTCATACCTTGGCGCAGCCCGCGGNACTTCCGACNACATCAAAATTCTGCCGTGACGTTGGTCAGTTGCGAACCATCCGGGCAACCGCTTAGTTGCCAGCCTGGAGGTGTCCCATGCGTCGCGCCGCCCTGCTCGCCTGCGTTGCTCTCGCCGCGTGTTCGTCCCGCTCCCCAGCGGCGGACGGCACGTCGCTCGACTCGCAGCTCGTTGCCCAGCTCGCGGACGGCGGCGTGGTCTGCCTGCCCGACCAGCCTCCTCCGTTCGTGGCCTGCGCCGGCCTGGACGCCGGAGCCGCCTGCACCTTCCCCGACGACCACCAGACGAAGGCCGGCGTCTGCCGGGCCACCGGCAACGGCCGGTTCGTCTGCGCCGAGGCGGAGGACGACGATCGCGTGATTCCGATCAATGCCGCCATCGCCGCCTGCACCGGCCTGGACGGCGGCGCCACCTGCCGCATCCCCGTCCCCGAGCGGGATCTGATGTCCACCAGCGAGGGCAACCACCGCGACGGCGGCGAGGGCGATGGCGGGGACGACGACGACTTCCTCGACGGCACCTGCGCTTCGATCGCCGTGGATGGCGGCAGCGTGCTGGCCTGCGTGCCGGCCCCGCATGACGGCGACGGCCACCACGGCGACGACCACGCCAACGACGGCAAGCGTCCGCCGCTGGAGTCGGCGCTGGCCGCCTGCACCAACTTCGCCGCCGGCGCCGTGTGCTCGTTCAACTTTGGCGACCACAGCATCAATGGCGCGTGCGTGGCTCTGCCTTCGGGCGCGCTGGCCTGCGCGCCCACCTGCAAGCAATAAGCGTCTACGCGGCCCGCGGGATGCGCGGGGTGCGGGTCCAGGTCTGGCCCTGCGCCCCGCGGCTGTACTTGACGAAGCCCACCAGCAGCGCGGCGTTCATCTCCACGAAGTGCGCCGCGGGATCCGCCACGGCGCGGACGTGACGCGGGGTCATGCCCAGCAGGCTGAGCGCCGCCAGCGCGTAGGCGAGGCACTGCCCGACCAGCGTGAAGGAGTAGAAGGCGCTGCCGCGCGCCAGGAAGACGTTGGCCACGAGCGCCACCACCATGGCGTGCGGCACGAACCAGCGCAGCACCTTGTGCGACCAGAGCGCGAAGGCGGTGAAGCCGTGGCGCGGGGAGAGCAGGTCGCGGTGCTGGGAGAGCGCGCGGAAACAGCCGGCGGCGATGCGCACGCGCCTGCGGTACTCGCCGGCGTGGTCGGGCGCTGCTTCCTCGTGCGCCACCGCCTCCGGCTCGTAGCCCACCCTGCTGCCCGCCTCCAGCACGCGCAGGGCCGCCACGAAGTCGTCCACCACCGTGCCGGCGGGCAGCGGCGCGAAGAGGTCCTTGCGCACCGCATAGATGCCGCCGTTGGCTCCCATCACGCAGCCGCGCCGCGACTCGTAGAGCTTGAGCAGGCTCTCCAGCTTCCAGTAGGCGCTCTCGGCCACCGGCGCGCCCGCCGGCGAGTGCAGCCGCAGGCGCCCGCAGACCAGGCCCACCTGGTCGTCGCGCAGGGGCTGGACCAGGTGGCGGATGGCGTCGCGCTCGAAGTCGGTGTTGGCGTCGGTCATCACCAGCACCTCGCCCTTGGCCATCGCCACCAGGCGGCTGAGCACGCCCGCCTTGCCGCACCGTTCGGCGCGCGAGAGCTTCACGCCGCGCGCTGCGTAGTGCTGGACGATGGCGTCGGTCTCGTCGGTGGAAGCGTCGGAGCCGATCAGGATCTCCAGCTTGTCGGCCGGATAGTCCTGCGCGAGCAGGTTCTCGATGCGCCTGCCGATGCACTCCTGCTCGTTGTAGGCCGCGATCAGCACCGAGACGTTGGGCAGGCCCAACTGGGCGGGCGGCCGGCGCCGCTCGTTGCCGCCCAGGTATCCCCACGCGCCGCGCGCCTGGCCGATGGCGTCCAGGGTGATGAGCAGCAGCGGATAGATGACGTAGGTGTGCAGGATGCAACCCACGGCGACCCAGAACAGGATGGCGAGCATGCGGCTGCATCGAGCAAAGGGCGTGCCTCCGTCCTCCGAGGGAGATGTCCCGGCGCTCTCCGTCTCCCTGGGAAACCCGGTTCCCATCCTGGCCCGCGGCGTACCTACGCATTGGAACGGATGGGCCTCGGGAGCGCATGTCGCAGGGAGAGCCGCTCAGGGCGCGGCCAGCCGCAGCAGACGCCTGGCGCGCTCGTGCTGCGAGTTCTGCTCCAACACGGCGCGCAGCGCCTCGCGCGCGGTGGCGGGGTCCCTGCGGTCCAGCGCGGCCGCCGCCAGGTCTACCTGGGCGCGCAGCAGCCTGGGCTGGGCATCGCGCAGGCGGGTGAGCGCCTCCACGGCGCGTTCGGGCGACCTGCCCGCCCGCGCGGCGGCGGCCTGCGCGTAGAGGGTCCAGGGATCGTCCGGCGCCAGCGCCGCCGCCTGCGCCGCATGGGCGCCCGACAGGTCGGCGGCGCCGGCCACCGCCTCGGACAGCGCCATGGCGCGCACCGCCGCCGCGTCGAACTGATCCTCGGAGAATGCCTGGTGGGCCGCCGCGGTGCCCTGCTGTGCAAAGCGCGCGGACACCCGGTACTCCTCCTCGCGCTCTGCCTGCGGCAGGCGCTCGGCCAGATCCTTGTGGGCAGCCGCCTGCAGCAGCAAGGCGAACCCGCGCTCGGCCTCCGGGGTAGCCTCGCCGGGCGCCGTCCGCACCGCCTCGGTGAAGATGCGCACCGCTTCGTCCAGGCTGCGGGCGTCGTCGCGGAGCATGCGCTCGCGGCCCTGCTCCAGCCTTGCGGCCACGTCCCGTGGAACGCCGGCGAAGCCGCGCCGCAGCGCCACCACCACCGCGATCACCATCGCCGCGGCGGTGAAGCCCGCGAACACGCGCAGCCACATCGCCCGCCGCGATTCCGGGCCCCGCACGGCGGCAGGGGCTTCTTCCGCAGGGACGGCAGCGCCCGGCATCGGAGGCGGAGTTGGGGGCCGGTCCGGAGGGGGAGCCCGCTCGAAAGCATCAGCCGGAGGAGGCGGCGGCGTGCGCGACAGGGCCACCGCCTCGAACACCGACAGACAGCGCCCGCACTGGACGGACAGCCGCGCTCCAGACCCGAGCACGCCGTCGGGCAGCGAAAACAGCGCCTGGCACCGCTGGCAGCGGATGCGCACTCCGTCAGCTCCCCCCGGCGTCCGACTTGTCGAGGCCGAAGGCGGTGTGCAGGGCCCGCACCGCCAGCTCGGCGTACTTCTCGTCGATGATGCAGGAGATCTTGATCTCGGAGGTGCTGATCACGCGGATGTTCACGCCCTCCTCCGCCAGCACCTGGAACATCTTCGCCGCCACGCCGGCATGGTTGCGCATGCCCACGCCCACCACGCTCACCTTGGCGATGCCCTCCTCGTGGTCCACCTTGCCCGCGCCGATCTGCTTGCCCAGCTTGCGCACCAGCTCGTTGGTCTTCTCCACGTCGAGCCGGCCCACGGTGAAGGCCATGTCGGTGCGGCCGTCCTCTTTCGCCGGCGTCTGCACGATGACGTCCACCACGATGTCCTGCTCCGCCAGCGCGCCGAACACCTTTGCGGCGATGCCCGTCTTGTCGGGAACGCTGCGGATCACGAATCGCGACTCGTCGCGGGTGAGCGCGATGCCGCTGACCACCACGTCCTCCATGGCCTCGTCCTCCTCGGTGACCAGGGTGCCTGGGTCCTGCGTGAAGCTCGACTTCACCCAGAGCGGCACCTTGTACTTCATGGCGAATTCGACGCTGCGGATCTGCAGCACCTTCGAGCCCAGCGAGGCCAGCTCCAGCATCTCCTCGTAGGAGACGCGGTCGAGCTTGCGGGCGCGGTCGCAGACGCGCGGATCGGTGGTGTAGACGCCGTCGACGTCGGTGTAGATCTCGCAGGCGTCCGCCTTGAGCGCCGCCGCCAGCGCCACCGCGGTGGTGTCGGAGCCGCCGCGCCCCAGGGTGGTGATGTTGCCCTGCTCGTCGATGCCCTGGAAGCCGGCGACGACGGCGATCTCCTTCTTCTTCAGGCTCTCGCGCAGCTTGGCGTCGTCGATGCTGCGGATGCGCGCATTGGCGAAGGCCGAGTCGGTGAGGATGCGGACCTGGTGCCCGAGGAAGCTGCGCGCCTTGCCCTTCTGCTCCTGGATGGCCAGCGCCAGGAGCCCGACCGCGACCTGCTCGCCACTGGCCACCACCACGTCCTGCTCGCGCTGGCTGGGGCGCTTTGCCACGTCGGTGGTGAGCTTGAGCAGCCGGTTGGTCTCGCCCGACATGGCAGAGACCACGACGACCACGTCATGGCCGGCCTTGCGCGCGGTCAGTGCGCGGCGAGCGACGTTGCGGATCCGTTCCACGTCGCCGACGGAAGTGCCGCCGTACTTCTGCACGAGGAGCATCGGGCCGGAACATATAGTGGACGAGGCGCGCCCCCGTAAATGGTGTAGATCGCGCCCATGCGCATCGTGCTTTCCGGGGACAGGCTCACGCTGGAGGAAGTCTCTGCAGCGGCGCGCGGCGGGGCGCGCATCGAGATCGAGCCCCGGGCGCGGCAGCGCGTGCGGGCCGCGCGCGCGCTGGTGGACCGGATCGCCGAAGGGGACACGCCCACCTACGGCATCAATACCGGATTCGGCACGCTGGCCGAGGTCTCCATCCCCAAGGGCGATCTGCGGAAGCTCCAGCGCAACCTGATCCTCTCCCACGCCGCGGGCGTCGGCGCGCCGCTCCCCGCTGCCGAGGTCCGCGCGCTGATGCTGCTGCGCGCCAACGTGCTCTCCGGCGGCCACTCCGGCATCCGCGAGAGCACGCTGGACCTGCTCATCGAGCTGCTCCACCGCGACGTCATCCCGGTGATTCCCGAGAAGGGCTCGGTAGGCGCGAGCGGCGATCTGGCGCCGCTGGCGCACCTGGCGCTGGTGCTGATCGGCGAGGGGGAGGCCTTCTTCCGGGGCGAGCGGCTGCCAGGGCGCGAAGCCCTCACCCGCGCGGCGCTCGCGCCGGTGGTGCTGGAGGCGAAGGAAGGGCTCGCGCTGGTCAACGGGACGCAGGCGATGCAGGCGGTGGGGGCGCTGGCGCTGCTGGAGGTGGAGCGTTGCTCGCGCATCGCCGACATCGCCGCGGCCATGACGGTGGAGGGCCTGATGGGCTCGCACAAGCCGTTCCTGGCCGCCATCCACCGCGTGCGCGGCCACGAAGGACAGGCGCAGTCGGCCAGCGATCTCCGATCGCTGCTCGCGCGCAGCGAGATCAATGCCTCGCACCAGGACGAGACCTGCCAGAAGGTGCAGGACCCCTACTCGCTGCGCTGCGCTCCACAAGTGCACGGCGCCGCGCGCGACGCGCTGGCCTTCGTGCGCAGGACGCTTGCCATCGAGGCCAACGCCGCCACCGACAACCCGCTGGTCTTCGCCGAGGCCATGGACGACATCGCGGCGGGCAGCATCGTCAGCGGCGGCAACTTCCACGGGCAGCCTGTGTCGCAGGCGCTGGATCTGTTGACCATCGCCTGCGCGCAGCTGCAGACCATCTCCGAGCGGCGGGTGGAGCAGCTGGTGAACCCGTCGCTGAGCGGGCTGCCGCCGTTCCTGGCCCGCAACTCCGGGCTCAACTCCGGCTTCATGATCGCGCAGGTGACGGCGGCGGCGCTGGCGGCGGAGACGAAGGTGCTGGCGCATCCCGCCTGCATCGACACCATCCCTTCGTCGGCGGGGCGCGAGGACCATGTCAGCATGGGCATGACCGCCGCGGTCAAGGCGCGCACCGCCGTGGAGAATGCGCGCAGCGGGCTGGCCATCGAGCTATTGGTGGCGGCGCAGGCGCTGGATCTGCGCAAGCCCTTGCGGGCCGGGGTGGGAGCCGGGGCGGCCCATGAAGTGATCCGTGCGCGCGTGCCGCACATGGACGAGGACCGCGAGCTGCACAAGGACATCGCGGCGGTGCGGGAGATGCTGCCGGAGATCGAAGCGGCCGCCCGTGCCGCAGCCGGGCTGGGTTGACTCGAGTCCGCGACTGGAGTGCCGCCCCTCTGCTACGCTCGCTCTCCGCATGGACTCCATCGTGACCCAGGAATTGCCGGTGTCTCCGCCCCGGCGCGACCCCAGCGACGACCAGGTCAAGGCCGCCAGCGAGCTGTTGGCGCAGCTCTCCGCCGAGGCCGGCGCGCTGGGCCAGACCGCGGCTGCCGCCAAGGTCCACTCCGCCATGGGCCGCGTCTACGCCGAACAGCTCGGCGACCTGCGCAGCGCGGCCGTGTGCTTCGAGAATGCCTTCCTGCTCGACCCGCAGTACAAGCCCAATCTGGAATCGGCGCGGCGCCTCTTCGCCGGCGCCGGCCAGCACGAGCGCTCGCTGGCGCTGCACCAGCGCGAAGCGGCGCTGCTCAAGGACCCGGCGCAGCGGGCCGAGTCGCTGCGCGCCCAGGCCGCCGTGCTCGAGCGCCTGGGCAAGCCGGCCGAGGCCGCGCAGCGCATCGAGGAAGCGCTCGCGCTGATGCCCGACCACCCGGCCCTGCTCAAGGCCAGCGCAGCGGCGACCCTTCGCGCCGGAGACTCGTTCGGCGCGGCGAAGCTGCTGGTGCGCTCGGCGGGCGCCACCCTCGACCCGGTCTACAAGGCGCAGCTCCTCCGGCGCGCGGTGCTCCTCACCGAGGCGCTGGAGCAGGATCTGGCCGGAGCAGAATCCCATCGGCCCGCGCCGGGCGATCTGGCTGCCCTCCACGAGGAGGCGCTGCGCAAGCTCTTCCAGGCCGATGCCAACGACGAGGTGGGTTTCCAGGGAATGCTGGAGAGCGCGCGGTCGAGCAACGACTGGGAAGCGGTCTTGCGCCTCTGCCGCCAGCGGGCGGGGCGGACTGGCAGCGCCGCCGATCGCGCGCTGGTGGCCGCGGTCGCCGCCTATCGCCTGGGGCGGGTCTCCGAAGGGCTGGCCGAGATCTCCGCGGCGCTGGAGGACAGCCGCCGCGACGGCGCGTTGCTGGCGCTGCGCGCCGAGCTCGCGGAGCAGCAGAAGGCCGGCGATCTGGCGGAGATCCTGCGGCAGCGCGCCGAGGGCTGCATCGAGCCGAGCGAGCGCGCGCACCTCAAGCTGCGGGTGGCGATGCTGGTCAGCGACCCGTTGGAGAAGGAGCAGGTCCTCTCCGAGTCGCTGGCGGAGAATCCGGGTGACGCCGCCGCCATCGCGCTGCACGCGCGCCTGGTGGCGGAGCGCGATCCGGTGGGGGCCGGCGAGCGCTTCGCGGAGCTGGGCGAATCGCTGGAGGCGCATTCGGCGCAAGAGGCCGCTGCCCACTACCTGGAGGCCGGCGTCTGGCAGGAACGTGCCGGGAACCGCGCCGAAGCCGCGACGCTGGCGCATCGCGCCCTCCAGCTGGTGCCGCTGCAGCCAGCCGCCCTGCGGCTCTTGACGCGCACGCTGCCCTCGCTGGGTCGATCCTCCGATCTGGCCGATCTGCTCGAAGACGCCGCAGCGCGGCTTCCGCGCGCGCTCGGCGCGGAGCTGCTGGCGCGCGCCGGCGCGCTGGTGGCGGACGGGCAGGCCGAACGCGCCGCCGCGCTGGCGCGTCGCGCGGCGGAGATGGCGCGCGGCCTGATGAGCCCGCGCTGGCTGGAGACCTGGTCCACCCTGGCCTTCAAGGCGGGCGATCTCGCGCAGCTCTCGCAGGCGCTGGAGGCGCGCGCCGACTGCACCCACGGCGCCGACGCGGCCGAGCTGTTGCTGGAGGCCAGCGAGCTGTCCCGCGCCGTCGGCGACGACCCGCGATCCACCGCGCTCCTGCGCAAGGCGCGAGGGGTCGACCCGGCCTCTGCCGCGGCTCGCAACGCGCTTCTGGCCCTGCCCGCCCTGCCCGTCACCGAGCGCATCGAGTTGCTCGCGGAGGAGGCCCGCCAGACCGTGCCGGAGCGGGCCGCGGCGCTGCATGCCGAGCGCGCGGCGATGCTGGACGCCGAGGGCCGCACCGAGGAGGCCGTGCAGGCCTGCGCGCAGGCGCTGGCCATCTCCGGGGTGGATCTCGCCGTGCTGCGGAGGCTGGCGCGGCTGCAGCTGCGCCGCGGCGATCACGCGGCGGCGCTCGCCGTGCTGGTGCAGATCGCCCAGGCGCTGCCCGAGGCGAACCAGCGCGCGGAAGCCTACGGACGCGCTGCCGAGGTGGCCGAGTGGCGCGCCGGGGACGCCGGGCGCGCAGCGGACCTGTATCGGCTCGCCGCGGAGGCACACCCGAGAACCGCCTTCGCCTGGGCGCAGCTGGCGCGGCTCCTCTCCTGGACCTCTGCCCACGCCGAGGCGGCGTCTGCCTGGGAGCGGCTGGCCGAAGCGGCGACCTCGCTGTCGGAGCGGATCGAGGCGCGCCGCTGGGCCGCCTCCCTCTACGCCAATCGGGCCGCGCAACCGGAGAAGGCCGCTGGCCTGCTCCGGGCCCTGTTGGCGGAGGCTCCCGGCGACCTGGAGGCCGCAGCAAGCCTGCTCGCGCTGATCGGCGACGAGCAGGGCGCGAAGGGGCGCTCCGAGCGCGCCGAACTGCGGGGCCGGTTGGCATCGCACTGCCAGGACCCGCGGGTGGCGGCGCTCTTGCGCGCGGAGTCGGCGGAAGACCGGTTGGCGGCCGGCGAGCTCGACCAGGCCGTGGCCGAGTACCGCCGGGCGCTGGCGCTCAACCCCCAGGACCGCATTGCCCTCGACCGCGTGGAGCAGGCGCTGCGCGAGAGCGGTGAGCAGACGCTGCTCGCCGAGCACCTGGCCTTCCGCTGCTCCTTCGCCGACCCCGAGACGCGCGCCGCGCTGTCCCTGGAGCAGGCGGAGATCTTCACCGGCCTGGGCCGACTGCAGGAAGCCTTTGCGGCATACCGGCAGGCGCTGGATAGCGACCCGGAGTCGCTGGTGGCGCTCAAGGGCGCGCGGCACATCGCCGAGGTGACCGGCGACAAGCAGGAAGCGATGCGCCTCCTCTCCAAGGAAGCCAGCGTGGTGCGCAGCGCAGGCGCCATGGTGGAGGCGGCGCTGCTGGCCGAGGACATGGGCAGCCGCAGCGAGGCCATCGAGCACCTCGCGGCCGCGCTGCAGTCCGATCCGGCCAACGCCGAGGCCGCGGGCAGGCTGCGCGGCATGCTGGGCGACGACGCTGCCCGCACGCTCGGCGGTATCTACGAGAAGGTCGGCCATGGCCAGGCCGACGACAAGCTCGGCGCCCTGGCGTGGACCCAGGCCTCGGCCATCGAGCTGCGCGAGCTGAACGATGCGCCGGCGGCCTTCTTCGCGGCGGGGCGCGCCCTCAGCCGCGACCCGTCGAGCGCCGCGGCGCTGGTGCTGCGCGCCGACGCGGCGGAGGCCGCCCATCGGCCCGGCGACGCCGCCGAGGCCCTGCAGAAGCTGCTCGACGCCGCTCCCGACGACGCCCGCGCCGTATCGTGGAAGCCGCGGCTGGGCCGGCTCTACGCCGAGGTGGGCGAGGCGGAGAAGGCGCTCCCTTTGCTGGCGCCGCTGCTGGACGCGCTGGAGCCTGTCCTCCTCTGGAAGGTTGCCCCTGGCGCTCAGTCCCTGCCCGCCGCAGAGGCGGTCCGGATCTACACGCGGCTGCTCGAGGTGTTCCCCGAAGCAGCGCAGCCGGGACCCGCGGAGAGCCAACTCGCGGAATGGGGCGAGGCCCTGGCGCGCCGGCAGCTGGCGCTGGGCAATCGGGAGCAGGCGCTGGAGGCCTTCCGCCGCGTGCTGCGCCACGATCCACACAGCCCCGCGGCGCTGCGAAATCTCATGGACCTCGGCACGCCGGACGACGCCGTGGCCGCGCAGCGCGCATATCTCGAGATTTCGCCGGCACCCGAGCCGCTGCACGCGCTGGTGAAGCTCTTCGAGGCGCAGGCCAGGCCCGACGCCGCCTTCTGCGCCGCCGCGGCGCTGGCGGGCCTGGGACTGGCCACGCCGGAGGAGCGGGCGCTCTACGACGCCGGCGCCTCCAAGCCTCCTCCGGTGGAATTGCCCCGGCTGCGCGAAGAGGCGGTCCGGGCGCCAGGTGACGAGGGCCCCGCCCGCGAACTCCTGGCCGCGGCCGCCGTAGAGGTGACGCGGGCGCTCCCCACGGACATGAGCGGCGGCCGCGGCGCCTTGGTGCGGGGAGACAATCCGGTGCGGCGCGTGGTGGCCGCGTTGTCCCGCGCGCTGGGCATGGCCGAGCCGCAGCTCTTCCTCGCCCGCGCCGAACCAGCGATCGTGACGCCCGTGGCTGGCGACGCTCCCGGGCTGCTGGTCGGCTCGGAGGTGCCGAAGCGCTGGTCGCCCCGGCAGCAGCGCTTCCTCTACGGACGCGCGTTGGCACACCTCCGGCGCGGCACGCAGGCCCTGTTGCCGCTGAGTCCGGCGCGGCTGGCCAGCCTCACCGCGGAGCTGGTGCGGCTGACCGCGCCCGAAGGCACCGATCTCTCGCGTCTCCCGCGCGGCGACGCTGCGCTGGCCGAGGCGCTGGCGGCGCAGCTCGACGGGGAGGCGCGGGCGCGTCTCTCGCCGCTTGCGGCGCGGGTCGCCGAGGCGGAGACCGACTGGGAGGAGCTGGCGCTCGGCCTCCGCGAGAGCGCCGACCGCGCCGGCCTGGCAGTCTGCGGCGATCCGGCCGCCGGCGTGGCCATCGTAGCCGGCGAGGTCCGAAGCGGCCTCGATCACCCCGAGGTGGCGCGCCTGGTGCGCTTCGCGGTGAGCGAGAGTTTCGGGGACACCATACGTAACCTGACGTAAGGTGTCCCCGAAACTCCGCCCTACTCTTCGCGGACGATGGTTTCCCGCGGGAGCCGGGACTTGAGGAATTCGCAGGCGGCATGCACCGCGGGCTGGTCGCGGCCGTCGAAGGTGACCTTCACGCGGTGGTCGGCGTCGTCGAATCGCGGGTAGCTGCCGATCTCCACCGAGGGAAAGGCGGCCACCGTGGCGTCCAGGTGCTCGGCAAGCGTTCCCTCTCCCACGGTGAAGTAGAGCGCGCGGCTGAAGATGGGCGGCGCCCGGAAGCGATCGCGGATGCGCGAGAAACCCTCGCGGAGCAATGAGGGCACGCCGGGGAGGACGACCACGTTCTCCAGCGAGACCACCGGGAAGAGGTACCCCTCGTGGAACTCGACGCGGGCTCCCTCCGGCACTTCGGCCAGCCGCCGCAGGGCCGGCTTGATGGCGGCCCCGAACCGCGCGTGCAACAGCTCCAGCGTGCGGGGGTCGTGCGTCACCTTGCGCCCGAACGCCTGCGCCACGGCGGCGATGGTGACGTCGTCGTGGGTGGGGCCGATGCCGCCGCTGGTGAACACCCACTCCGCGCTGGCCAGGCAGCGTCGCAGGGCATCGACGATCAGGGGAATCTCGTCGGGCACGGTCTCGATCCGCCGCAGCGCCACCCCCAGCCCGCGCAGCTCCCGCGCCAAAAACGGCCCGTTCTCGTCCGCCACCTTGGCGGAGAGGATCTCGTTGCCGATGACGAGGATGGCGGCGGTGCTCATTCGGGGATGCCGTATTCGCGGATCTTCTTGATCAGGGTGGTGCGCGAAACCCCCAGCCGCTCGGCGAGCTTGCTGCGGTTGCCGCGCATCTCGCGCAGGCCGGTCTCGATGATCTCCTTCTCCAGCGCGCCCACCGCGGTGGCGAGATCGCTGCCCAGCCCTTTCTGCACCAGCGCGGCCAGGTGGGCCGCGGTTCCCGGCGCCTTCCCCGGCCGCTGCGCGCGCAGCTCCGGCGGGACCAGCTCCGCGTCTCCGGCCAACACGCAGAGCCGCTCGATCTCGTTCTCCAGCTCGCGCACGTTGCCCGGCCAGTTCCATTCGTAGAAGGCAGCCATCAGCTCCGGGTGCAGGCGCTTGCGCGGGCTGCCCGTGCGCTGCGCCACACCGTCGAGGAAGTGATCGACCAACACGGGGAGGTCCTCCAGCCGCTCGCGCAGCGCCGGCACCTCCAGCGCCACCACGTGCAGCCGGTAGAAGAGGTCCTCGCGGAACTCGCGGCGCAGCACCGCCTCGCGCAGGTCCTTGTTGGAGGCGGCGATGATGCGCACGTCCACCTTCTCGGGCTTGGTGCCGCCCACCGGCACGAAGGTGCCTTCTTGCAGCACGCGCAGCAGCTTCACCTGCATGGCGGGGCTCATGTCCGCCACTTCGTCGAGGAAGAAGGTGCCGCCGTCGGCCACCTTGAAGAGGCCCGGCTTGTCGCGGGAGGCGCCGGTGAAGGAGCCCTTCACGTGGCCGAACAGCTCGGACTCGAGCAGCTGGTCGTTCAGCGCCGAGCAGTTCTGCGCCACGAACTGCTTCTGCTTGCGCGGGCCGTTGAAGTGCAGCGCCCGGGCGATCAGCTCCTTGCCGGTGCCGTTCTCTCCGTGCACCAGCACGGTGACGTCGCTGGCCACCAGCTTGTCGAGCAGGCCGTAGAGGCGCCGCATCGGCTCGCTCTTGCCGATGATGTCGGCGAAGCGGTAGCGGCCCACCAGCTCATCTTGTAGATCGCTGATGCGCTTCTCCCGCAGCGCCACCGCGGCGTGGTAGGCGTCGATCTCCTGCACGGTGGTGTCCATCAGATCCGCGAGCCGCGGCACCTCTCGCGCGTCCACGCGCTGGATGGCCTCGAAGGCGTCCTCCGCCTGCACCACCGGGAGCGAGAGCGCGCGCACCGTCTCGAGCGCGCGGTCGCGGGCGCGCGGTGCCTTCTCGCTGACCAGGAAGCCGCAGGCGAAGAGCGAGCCCTGCCGATCTCCGCCGTAGTTGATCGGCGTGCCGACGATCTCCAGCCCCATGTGGCACGGACCCGAAAGCTCGGTGCCGCTCTTGAGCCGGTTCACCGCCCGCTCGATGCTCTGGTTGCAGCGGCGTAGCCCTTCCTTGTCGCCGAGGCAGGCGGTGCAGATGCGGTTCTGCGGGGGGATGATGATGCCCTTGCCGTGGTCGATCACCAGCCCGCGCGCGTCGGTGAACGACAGCTCGATGCCCCACCACCGCCGTACCGTGTCCCGGATCCGCCGGACGATCTGGAGCTCTTCCAGGCGGGTGGAGTCGATGGGCATGGCGTCAACCAAGCTGCTGCTGCAGGGCCGCGTAACAGAGGTCGGCCACTTCGGAAATGGGCCGGGTGCCGTCCACCGGCACCACCGAGGCCAGCGTGCCCACCAGCCGCGAGTACTCGCGCTCGATGGTGGCGAGCTGGTTCGCGGTCTCGTAGCGCTCCAGCTTGGCGCCCCGGCTGCGCACCCGCTCCAGCGCCACCGCCGCCGGCACGTAGAGGAAGAGGGTGAGGTCGGGACGGCGCGCGAAGCGGTTGGCGTGGTTGATGAACTCGTGCGACACGGTGGCGCCCTGGTACGCCAGCGACGAGAGCGTGTAGCGGTCGAGGATCACGTCTTCGCCGCGCAAGAGCCGCGGCTCGATCTGCGAGCCCAGGTGATCGAGGCGGTCGGCGGCGAAGAGCAGCGCCATCACCCGCTCGTCCACCACGCCCAGCTTGCCGTCGGCCCCGGTGGTGGCGGCGCGGCCGGCGAGGATCTGCCGGATGAGCAGGCCCGCCGGACCCTCGCTGGGCTGGTGGGCCAGGTATACGATCCTGCCCTGCTTCTGCAGCCGCTCCGATAGCAGTTTCGCCTGCGTGGTGGTGCCCGCGCCGTCCAGACCTTCGAAGACGATGAAGCGGCCCTGGTGGTTCACGGATCGATCCCCAACGTCAGTCGCAGCTCGCGCACGCGCGCTTCCAGCCGGAGCTCGCGTCGCAGGTTGGTGCGCGCACGAAGGTAGCTGCGCGTCGCGTCCACCAGGAGCAGGACGTCGAGCAGGAGGAGCGGATAGAGGATGAGCGGCGGCCGCGCCGAGTCCCAGAGCAGCTTGCCGCAGACCCCGGCCAAAAGCGCCCAGGCGAATCCGCCGAGCGCGGCGCGCATGTAGAGGTCCACGGACTTTCGCTCCCGCGCGGCGGCGGCAAGCTGCGAAAGCTCCTGCTCCAATGCGCTCTTGTCGGACATCGCGGGCGCTGTACTCCCCACCGGGGTGGCAGTCAATCAGAGCTCTTGCAGGGGAAACGGCAGTCCGCAGTCGCTGCACCGCTCGCCTTGGGGAACGCGGGCGAAACAGGAGGGGCAGCTCACCGTCTCCCCGCCGACGGCGCTTCGCGCGTCCGCCGAAGCAGGCGCGCGGGTGTACCTCGCCTTGCGCCGGCCGCAGCTGTCGCAGACCGCGCCCAGCGAGGGGACGCCGCACCAGGGACAGTTGGCGCTCTCCGCGGCGACCGGGGTACGCAGCCCCGCGTCCTCCTCGCGGCCGCGATCCAGCTCCACCTCGCCGGTCCACGACGACACCGCCGACGGATCGACTTCGAGCATCGTCCGCTCCAGCGCCAGATCTCCGCCGGTCCATTGCGACGGCGCGCCGGAATCGAGGACCTGGGTGCGCTCGATGCCGGGCAGCAGCTCCGAGGGCACCGCCAGATCGACGTCGCTCAGCTGGGTGGATTCCAGCCCGTCCATGCGCGGCGNCTCCNCGGCNAGGGGATCGGCGCCGGCGACGCGCAGGACCTTGCCACAGGAGGCGCACTCGGCGGCGTCGTCCAGGTTCTCGGCTTCGCACACCGCGCAGCGCATGGGAGCGGCAGCGTACCATCGCACCCTCGCGCCCTGAAAAGAGAAAGCGCCGCACCCCGCGCTGGGGTGCGGCGCCTTCCTGCTACATCGTCGTGCTAGTCCCGATCGCCGTCGTCGCCATGGCCGCGGCCGGCAACCTTGCGGGTCGCCGCGTCCGCGTTCACAAGACCGAATCCGGTGAAGTTGTTCACCTTCTCCTTGGGCGCCGCAAACACCGCCCCAGTGAAGGTCTGGCCGTTGTCCAGCGTGGTCACGATCTTCGCTCCGCGGAAGCGGTCGGGATCGATCTGCGTCGATCCCTGCAGCGGGTGGAAGACGGACATACCGAATCGGAATGAATCGCCGCCGCTGAAGCTGCCGGGAGCGAAGTTGATGGTGAGGACCTTCTGGTCGGCGCTGACGGTGAAGGTCATGTCAGCCCGCGAGACGCCGTTGGCCGGCCCGACGTGGAACCGGTTCGGGTTCAGGCTGAACGTCATCGGCATGTCGGCGGTGCTGACGTCGAGCGCCACCGAGGCCACGCTGTGCGAGGTGAGCGGCAGGGCGGTCAGGCCGAAGTAGCGGTTCCAGCGCACCCAGTCGCCCGTCGCGGTGAAGGCCACCGGTCCGGAGAACGCCGCCGACCAGGTGCGATCGTTGGGCAGCGGGACCGGCGTCGCCGTCTGCTGCAGCGTCTTGTACAGCTTGTCCACCTTGAGCGAGCCCGGGCCACCCGCCGCCTGCAGCACCAGCGCGGCCGTGGCCGCCGCATCCGGCGCCGCGGCGCTGGTGCCGAAGAAGTTGGGGAACCCGTCCCCCTCGGTGTCGCCGCCGAAGAAGGTGTTGTTCACGCCGTCTCCCGCGGTGACCTCCGGCTTGAAGCGGACGTCCGGGTTGTGGAGCCGGTTGCCCGCCTTGTCGAAGAAGATGGTGGTGGGGCCGGGCGAGCTGAAGTCCTCGGGGAAGTTGGTGACGGCGTAGAACATGGCCGCCACGCCCACGGCGCCGCTCGCCGCCGCATGACCCCAGGTGGACGAGGCGCCCTCGCCCACCAGCGGGGCAAGGCCATTGATCACCACGTGCTTGAAGTGGTTGGCCGGGCCGTCGTTCATCTTGCCCACCACGAACTGGTAGTCGCTGGCGTTGGCGCCGCCGTGGATCTCACCCGGGAAGGGGATCACCTCGGCGAGCTCGATGGCCTCGTCGGTCGCGATGTTGTCGTCGGTCGTGTAGAAGACCGTGGGCGCGGTGATGGGGTCTAGCCAGTTCCCGTCCTTGTCGAAGATGTAGATGTTGAAGTCGGTCTTCACCTTGTGCAGGTTGAAGGGCTCGTCCCACTGGAAGTCGATGATGTTGTCGCCCGCGGTGGTGAAGAGCTGGCTGAGCGCCGGCGAGAAGCGCGAGCCGAAGTTGTGGAAGCTCTTCGGACGCAGGTTGGCCGGGATCTGTTCGACCTTGAGGTTGCTGGCACCAGCGGCTTCCAGCGCCTGGGCGGCGGCGAAGCTGACGGCGTTGTAGTCGGCCTCGAAGGCCTCGATGCCGTTGTTCATCGAGGAGGAGAAGTAGGCGCCGCCGGAGTCGTGCACGAAGTCCGCGGCCTGCGCGACGATGCCGTCGGAGAACATCGGCTCGTCGAAGTAGATGACGTCGTCCACGACCACGTCGGCCCCGAAGACCGTGCGCAGGTTCTTCATGTTCTCGGCGAACTGCACCTCGCCGTTGAAGGCGCTGGCGAACCCGAGCTGCGCGCCGGGCGCGACGTCGTGGGCCAGCTGCAGCATGGCACGGCCCTCGTCGCTCCCCGGGTCGATGCCCTCGTCCAGGACCGTCACGGGCGAGAGATCGCCGCTGGCCACGTCCTGCGCCGCGTGCGTCCGGCAGCGGGCGCAGCGGTCGAAGGTGTCGGAGAGCGCGCCCAGCTTGATGCCGGCGCCGGTGAACCCGTTGGCCTGGGCGAGATCCGCCTTCTGCAGGCCCACCGCCTGGCTCTGCACCAGGCCCGCGTTGGTGTGCGGCTTGAACTGGCTGCGGATCGAGTCCACGCCGGGGACGTTTGCCGCGGCGCGGGCAGCGCCCAGCGGCAGGTACCCTTCGATCAGCCGCGCGTCGATGCTGCTGCTCGCGGTCAGGCGGAATCCCACTGCCTGCAGCTCCGGCAGCACCTTGCTGGGCGAAAGTCCGTCCGAGACGTGCAGCTTGACGAGCGGATCGCCGCCGCGGCTGGTCAGGTGCAGCGCAAGGACCTGGGACAGGTTGGGATCGCCGTTCTCCCAGCGCTGGACCAGCTGCGAAAGACCCCCTCCCAATGCGCCCGGCGCGGCGGAGGCGGCGGTCGCGATGAGAAATGCTCCGGCGCTGACGAGCGCCGTCTTCCTGCCGAATGCCATTGCTTGGACTCCCCAGGGTGCAAGTTGCGCCCTGCCAAAGGTGGGCGGCCAACCTACCGAGGGGTTCCAAGTAGGGTCAAGGAGTGTGCGAGCGCTGAAAAGAAAGGAAATGTGCGAGGGCGCACAGTGCGCCCGCAGTGCGGGTGCATTGCGGGTGCAGTGACGGGTCAGTGCAGGGAGCCGTGCCCCGTCAGCGGGACGAACCGCACGTGCATCAGCACGCGGCGCTCCAGCGCGCCCGTATCCGGCAGCTTGTGCCAGAGCTGCAATTCCTGGTGGTCCGGGTCCGGCCCCACCGGGATGACCAGCCGGCCCCTGGGTGCGAGTTGCTCGAGCAGCGGTGCCGGCACTTCGTCGGGGGCCGCCGCCACCAGGATGGCGTCGTAGGGCGCCGCCTCCGGCCAGCCCTTCGCGCCGTCGCCGATGCGAAACTCCACGTTGTCGTACCCCAGCTCGCGGAGCACGGCCTGCGCGCGCCGCGACAGCTCCGGCACGATCTCGAGGCTCCGTACCCTTGTGTCGAGGTCGAGCAGCTCGCAGAGGACGGCGGTCTGGTAGCCGCTGCCCGTGCCCACCTCCAGCACGCGTTCCCTGCCCTGCAGATGCAGCGCTTCCGTCATCGCGGCCACGATGTAGGGCTGGGAGATGGTCTGGCCGTAGCCGATGTCCAGCGGGTGATCGCCCTCGGAGAGGTCCTGCGCGCGCTCGGGTACGAAGAAGCGCCGCGGCACGCGTGCGAACGCCGCCAGCACGCGCGGATCGCGGATTCCCTGCCCGATGAGCCGCCGCACCAGCGGGCCCTCGCTCGCGGCGGGCCTGAGGCCGTCCATGACCCGCTCAAGCTACGCTTCGTGAGGGAAGTGCGAAAGGCCGATACGGTTGCCCTCGGGGTCGCGCAGGTAGAGCGTCCAGCGGGTGCGGTGGACGATCTCGATCCCGAGTGAGGCCAGCCTGGCTTCCCAGGCGGGTCGCTCCGTGGGCTCGATGCGCAAGGCCAGGAGGTGGAGGCCCCCGTGGGGATCGCGGAAGGGCGCAGGAGGTCTTCCGGCGTCGCAGGCCTCCAGGGCCAGGAATTCCTCGCCAGCGCCCACAGACAGCCACACCGAGCGCTCGCCGGGCCTGCCGTCTTCCCAGTGCCAGCGGCGCAAGAGGCGCAGCCCCAGCACGTCGACATAGAACCGCTCCGCGGCGGGCAGGTCCTTGACCTGGATGGCCAGATGATGATGTCCGTGGATCTGGGGCACGCGGCCAGTATAAAGGAGCGCCCCTATGCTGCCTCGCGAACAGATCCGCAACATCGCCATCGTTGCCCACGTCGACCACGGCAAGACCACGCTGGTGGACTACCTCTTCCGCCAGACCGGCACCTACCGCGCCAACGAGCAGGTGCAGGAACGGGCCATGGACTCCAACGATCTGGAGCGCGAGAAGGGCATCACCATCCTGGCCAAGAACACGGCGGTGAACTACCGGGGCGTGAAGATCAACATCGTCGACACGCCCGGCCACGCCGACTTCGGCGGCGAGGTGGAGCGCGGGCTGCGGCTGGTGGACGGAGTGCTCTTGTTGGTGGACGCCGCCGAGGGCCCGCTGCCGCAGACCCGTTTCGTGCTGGGCAAGGCGCTGGCTCTCGGGCTGCCGGCGGTGGTGGTGGTCAACAAGATCGATCGGCAGGACGCGCGCGCCCCCGAGGTGCTGGACGCCATCTACTCGCTCTTCATCGANCTGGGGGCGAACGAGCACCAGATCGAATTCCCGGTCGTCTACGCCGTGGCCCGCGCCGGCCGCGCGTCCCTGCGCCTGAGCGACTTCGACGACCTGCCCGCCGGAAAGGCCGCCGCCCCCGGCGCGGCCCCCCACCCCGGCGAGGAGCCCGGCTCCCGCTCCCGCACGCTGGAGCCGCTGCTCGACGCCATCCTCGAGACCGTGCCTCCCCCGAAGAAGGCGGCGACCACCCACGACAAGCTGCAGATGCTGATCGCGAACCTGGACTACGACGACTACGTCGGCCGGCTCGCCATCGGCCGCTTGAGCAGCGGCAGCATCGAGGTGGGCCAGACGGTGGCGGTGTGCCGCGCCGACGGCTCCACGCCGCGCGGGAAGGTGACCAAGATCTACGCCTTCGAGGGCCTGAAGAAGGTGGAGATCCCCGAGGCAGGACCGGGAGAGATCATCTGCCTGGCGGGGCTCGAGGAAGTCTCCATCGGCGACACCATCGCCGATCCCGAGCACCCCATTCCGCTCGAGCGGATCCACGTCGACGAGCCCACCATGTCGATGGTCTTCAAGGTCAACGACGGGCCCTTCGCGGGACGCGAGGGCAAGTACGTCACCTCGCGCAATCTGCGCGAACGGCTGCAGCGCGAGTCGTACCGCAACGTCTCCATCCGCGTGTACGACACCGACAGCCCCGACTCCTTCAAGGTGGTGGGCCGCGGCGAGCTGCAGCTCGCGGTCATCGTGGAGACCATTCGCCGCGAGGGCTACGAGCTGACCGTTTCCAACCCGGAGCCCATCACCAAGGAAGTGGACGGCCAGGTCCACGAGCCGATGGAGCTGATGGTCTGCGACGTGCCCCAGGCTTCCGTGGGCGCGGTCACCGAACGCCTGGGCCCGCGCAAGGGGCGCATGACCGAGATGCAAAACATCGGCTCCGACCGCGTGCGCCTCAACTTCCGCGTGCCGGCCCGCGGCCTGGTGGGCTTCCGCAACGAGTTCCTCACCATCACCCGCGGCGAGGGCATCATGTCCTCGCAGTTCGACGGCTACGAGCCCTGGCAGGGCAAGGTGCCCAAGCGCTCCAACGGCGCCATCATCTCCGACCGCGAAGGCGAGACGGTGGCCT
>C688J18823_10000660_pt1 | contig 20222 bp, 22 predicted proteins | sample HopSoiMetagenom1_FD_18823 | JGI IMG/M metagenome (IMG submission 18823) | reverse complement strand
TTTAGAGCCTGTCCGTTCTGCCATTTTTGAGCAGATTTCATTCGCCTGGTTTTGAAGATTTTCTCCAATTCCTCCTCGTGCTGGCACAAAAAGCAAATCAAGATTTTCTAATTGGGGTGTCATCATTTCTGCTACTGAAGCCATTGTTGACCCCCCAGTAACTGCGATAGTATTTTTCCCATGCAGGCTTTCTTTTATGCATGTCACGCAAGCTTTACTGAGTTCATTTTTAACCCATGGCAATTCATCACTATTTCCAGCAACGATTAATACCTTTTTAATATTCAGTACCCGTTTTAAATCTTGCTCCATTTGATCGACCCCTGCAATTTCGCGCATGACACCAACTTAAATCTTGCAAAAGTTCTTTTCCTTCATTGGTTAAACCCATTCCAGCACTTGTACTAAAAAGTAATTTTTGTTGCTTTAAGAAATCAACTTCACTTCTTAAAACTCTTTCAGTTAATCCAAGGGTTGCTGCAAGATTTCTTCTTCCAACCGGTTCCATAGCCCCAATATATCGGAGAATATGAAATCTTTTTTGAATAATCGTGAGCAGATCAGGTAATAATTTTTTTTGGATATCAATCACTTTTTTCATGGTTTCGATCTCCTTAATAATGGACTAATTTTGTCCCTCATAGACATTTTATGTCCCACTATGTGTAAAAAAAATGTTCCCTGCCTCTTTATAATAGCAAGGAATTTTTTCTAATTCAACTAAAAATAACTATATTTTTCTAATTTATTTCTGTAAGCGCTTTACATAACAATGTTTTATCAATACGACCATATTGGACTTCCTCTTCATTAATCGTGACTACCGGGATCATCAATCCATACTTTTCCGTCCACTCATCCTTTAACTCAATATCACATTCATGATAGTCGAAATCAAATTCTCCCTGCAATGCGCTAATTACTTCTTTTGCTTTTTCGCATAAATGGCAACCATGCCTTGTATATAAAATTAGTGTTGGCTTTTTTGTTATTTTCATTCGATCCATCCTTTTCCTATTCAAATCGTTTTCTCTTAGAAGAAGATGGAATTCCTAGCTGATCCCGGTATTTTGCTATCGTTCTTCTTGACACCACGATCCCCTTTTTTTCATTTAACACATTTACGATTTCTTGATCTGAGAGCGGTTTTAACTTATTCTCTTTTTCGATTAGATCGGAAATAACATTTTTCACCTGTATAGAGGAGGTATCTTCATTTGAAGTGGTTCGAATATTACTCGAAAAGAATGTTCTCAGTTCCACGGTTCCATAAGGAGTCTGGGCATATTTTTCCCTAACAGCTCGGCTTACAGTCGATTCGTGAATACCAAGTTCATCCGAGATTTCCTTCATCGTCATCGGTTTCAAATGATCTGGACCGTAGATAAAATAATCAGGTTGCTTTTCGATAATCTTCAGAGCCACTTTACTGATCGTTTCTTTTCTTTGGTTAATGCTTCTCATAATCCATTGAAAATCCCGTTGCTTTTCCTGCAGATATTGATTTACTTTTTGATCACCTAAAGATTGAAACCTCTGAAAATAGCTTTGATTAAATTGAATGTTTGGATGCGCCACATCAAATATACTAACCGAAAATTCTTCCCCCTCCCGCTTAATGATGATATCTGGCGTAATGTAAGTTGCCTGTTCAGAATAGAAATCAGAGGCTGGTCGTGGGTTTAAGGATTGAACATAATCAAATACATCTTGAATCTCCTTCATACTGACTCCTAATTGTTGAGCAATCTGTTTCCACTTTTTTTCTGCAAATAAAATAAAATACTCTGAAATAATAACATCTGCAAGTTCATTCTTTTCATCACTACGTTTAATTTGCAACTGCAAACACTCTTGTAAATTACGGGCCCCAATTCCTGCTGGCTCCAGTCCTTGGATTATGTGAATAGCTTGTTCAACATCTTGTTGAGAGACGGAAAGAATCCTTGTTGCCTCCTCGGTTTCCATATGCAAGTAACCGTTTTCATTTAAACTGTTAATTAAAAATTCTAGAATTCCTTTTATCCTTTTATCGTAAAAGCAAAAGTCAATTTGGGCATATAAATAATCGACGATAGAGGTTTCCTCTTTCGAAATTTGTTCAAGCCAATTTTGTCTATCTACTTGAGAACTCTTTCTCGCTTTTTTTATTGTATCATATCGGGGATCCATACTTTGCACTTTAAATGATTCAATTTGTAGAAGCGGATTTTCTAATGCTTTTTCTTCAAGAAATTCAGAAAGTTCTTGGGCGGAGTATTGTAACAATTCAATTGCTTGGGATAATTCTTGCGTCATTGATACTTTAATGGTTTGCTGTTGCCATAACCCTTGATTTACATTCATGTTGTTCACCCCTATTTTTATTTTACAATATGAATTAAAAATCGCGTGTGAAAAATGTGAATAAATTTCGTATTAATTACTCATATTATGTAAATAACGATTTTATGAAAGGAATATTCACTAATAATCTAGTAATGTGACTTGCAATCAAGGATATACTACAATATAATAGTAAGGCGCCGGTTTAATAACCGCCTTCGCCCTCGTGGTGCAACGGATAGCACGCAAGCCTCCGAAGCTTGAAATGCAGGTTCGATTCCTGCCGAGGGCATAAACGTTCTTCTTTAAAACCTTTTATCCAAAATAACGGATAAGAGGTTTTTTTCTTGATTCACTCTGTCATTGAGCTTATTAAATGTATCCCAACTCATTCTATTTTCGTTTAAAAATGAGAGCATTGGATATGATGGTGAGGTAAAAACAGAGGTTGATTTTGATCATTTTAGTTAATGAAAGATTTTTCTCACAATTTATTATTTCTTGAATGCCTATCATTTGACCTTTATTGACCATCAGTGTATGATTAATCTACAAATAGCTCTAGAATCTTCTTAATCTTTCTAGCGCTGAAGAACTTATTTCTGACTTGAGGAGGACAAAAAATGAATTTAATCCCTACAGTTATTGAACAAACAAACCGCGGAGAACGGGCTTATGATATCTATTCCCGACTCTTAAAAGACCGTATTATTATGCTTGGTAGTGGAATTGATGACAATGTTTCCAACTCTATCGTAGCACAATTACTTTTCCTTGAAGCGGAAAATCCAGAAAAAGATATCTCTATTTACATTAATAGTCCTGGTGGAAGTATTACAGCAGGTATGGCGATTTTTGATACAATGCGATTTATTAAGCCAGATGTTCAAACGATCTGTATCGGTATGGCTGCTTCTATGGGAGCTTTCTTACTTACTGCTGGAACAAAAGGCAAACGTTATGCCCTTCCAAACGCTGAAGTCATGATTCATCAACCACTTGGTGGCGCACAGGGTCAGGCAACCGAAATTGAAATTGCTGCAAAACGAATTTTACAGTTGCGCGACAAATTGAATACAATTATGGCTGATTGTACGGGACAACCTCTTGAAGTCATTTCAAAAGACACAGACCGTGACAATTTTATGACGGCTGAACAAGCAAAAGAATACGGATTAATTGACCATATTATTACCCGTAGTACGGCTGTTACCGAAAAGAAAAAGGACTAACAGTCATAAATGATTTCGTCACAAAAAAACTCACAGCTTAATCGCATGTGAGTTTTTTTGTGACGAAGATTCCCTTTATCATGGACCTATTCAACCTTAGCCTTCTTTTTCAATAAAGTTTGCCAGTTCAACGATTGCTTGATTTTCATCATTACCTTCAGCAATGAGTTGAATCACAGTACCAGAACTGATCGCAAGACTCATTAGTCCCATAATGCTTTTGGCATTCACTTTTATTCCATCCTTTTCTAAAAATACATCCGATGAAAATCGATTAGCCTCTTGTACAAACAAAGCTGCTGGACGAGCTTGTAAACCTGTTCTTAATTTTACTTGTACCTGTCTTTCTACCATTTCTTCGTCTCCTCCTATTTACTTCCTAATTTATAGATAAATGAGCCAAGCTCTAATTGTTCAACTCTCTCATGGATCAAATCCACCTTGGTGTATTTGATCCCAGATTTCACCTTAGTTTACTCGATAAGGGAGAAACTTCTGCTGAATAAAGTTAAATCGATTGACCTTTGCGTAGTTTACCTGCAATCTCATCAATCTTTCTTAAACGATGATTGATCCCTGACTTACTAATATTTCCCCCAGAAACCATTTCTCCCAATTCTTTCAGTGTTACATCTTGATAGGAAACGCGAAGCTCAGCAATTTCCCGAAGCTTTTCAGGCAATATTTGCAGGCCGACTGTTCCATCAATATACCTGATATTCTCTACTTGCCGGATGGCTGCACCAATTGTTTTATTTAAGTTTGCCGTTTCACAATTGACAAGGCGATTCACAGAATTTCTCATATCACGTATAATTCGAATATCTTCAAATTTTAATAAGGCATTATTAGCTCCAATGATAATAAGGAAATCTGTTATTTTTTCGGCTTCCTTTAAGTAGGTGATAAACCCTTTTTTTCGTTCAAGTGTTTTACCGTTCAAATCAAACATATTCATCAATTCACATAATGAATCCGCATGCTCTTTATACAAAGATGAGATTTCTAGATGATATGAGGATGTCTCTGGGTTATTCACGGAGCCACCCGCAAGAAAAGCACCACGTAAATAAGAGCGCTTACAACATTTTTTCCTTATTAATTCTGGGGAAATGTGGTTCACGAATTCAAATCCTACACCAATAATCTTTAAATCTTCTAAGATATAGCGAGCTTCTTCTGCTAAACGAACGATATACACATTATTTTTCTTGAGCCGCATTTTTTTCCGTACAAGCAGTTCAACGGTAACCGAATAATTTCTTTTGATTAACGTATAAATTCTCCTTGCAATAGCGGCATTTTCTGTTTGAATGTCCACGACAATTCTTTTATTTGTAAAAGAAAGTGAGCCGTTCATTTGGATTAATGCTGATAATTCAGCCTTCCCACAACAGTCTTTAACCTCTAAATTGGTTAATTCCTTTTTCGTTTCCGAAGCGAAAGACATCGCTACACCTCCCCCTATTAAGAAAAGCGTAAGTCGCCAATGATAGATCTTTATCTAATTTCAAAAGCTTTTACTATTACTACGCTTGATGTCGCTGTTTGGTTTCATCTATTAATAAAGAATATAAAATTTTTGCTACTTCATTGGTATCGTGACGAATAACACTATTTTCTAAACAAACAATTTCACCATAGATCACTTCAAGTCCTAATTCCGAAAGGCTGTTTACATCAAAAAGAACGGGCTTAGCAGCTTCCTCACTGTATCTTTCCTGAATGGCAATCGGAATATCTTCATTATTAACAAGAATGGTATTTATAAACGGGCGTTCCATATGATCATAGATGGCGCGGACATGATCACTTGCGGTAAAATCAAGTGTTTCACCGGCCTGTGTCATTAAATTACAGATATAAACTTTTTTTGCCTTTGCCCGACAAACGGCATCGCCAATTTGAGGTACAAGGAGATTTGGCAAAATACTCGTATACAAGCTACCCGGACCAATGATGATTAAATCAGCATCTTTAATGGCTTGAATCGCTTCTGGAAGCGGTTTTATCTTTTTCGGTGTTAAAAAAACGCGCTTGATTCTTTTTCCTGAATAAGGTATTTTGGACTCCCCTGAAATAATGACTCCATCTTCAAGCTCTGCATGGAGGACAACACTTTGATTCGCAGCCGGTAATACTTTTCCATGGACATTTAATACTTTACTCATTTCTTGAATCGCATACATGAAGTTCCCTGTTATTGAAGTCATAGCAGCAAGTATTAAATTCCCAAGTGAGTGTCCTGATAATTCATTAGATGCATTAAATCGATGCTGAAACATCTCTTCAACTAGTGGTTCTACATCAGAAAGAGCCGCTAATACATTTCGAACATCACCAGGTGGAGGGATATTCAATTCATCCCTCAGTCTGCCTGAACTTCCGCCATCATCTGCAACAGTAACAATCGCCGTGATATCAACGGGGTACTTTTTCAATCCCCTTAAAAGAACGGGCAATCCTGTTCCACCACCAATAATGACGATTTTAGGCTGTCCTTTTGTCGTCATGTTCATTTTTCCTTCCTTTTTTCGATATCACGATGCGAAATTTTTGTATGAAAATCCTTCTCATAAAAATGTCCGATTGCTTCTGCAAGGGTAACAGATCGATGTTGTCCACCTGTACAACCAATCGCAATCACCAATTGTGCTTTTCCTTCTCGCTTGTAATGGGGCAGCATAAAACTCAGTAAATCTGTTACTTTTTCAAGAAACTTTTGCGTCTCTGACCATTTCAAAACATAACTTGATACTTCCTCATCCAGGCCCGTTTTTGGACGCATATGATCAATGTAATGCGGATTAGGTAAAAACCGAACATCAAAGACAAGATCCGCATCAATCGGAAGGCCATGTTTAAACCCAAAGGACATGACATTCACGGTAAAAATGGTTTTATTATTTGCTGAGAACTGCGTTAAAATCTTTTCCCGTAACTCTCTAGGCTTCATTTGTGAGGTATTATAAATAATCTGCGCTCTACCTTTTAAGTCCGCTAGTAAGTCTCGTTCATTTTGGATTCCCTCAAGTGGAAGACCTTCTTGGGCTAGTGGATGCTTTCTTCTTGTTTCTTTATACCTTCTGACAAGTGTTTCATCATCTGCCTCCAGAAAAAGAATTTGTGGTGTCACCCAAGCACTTTCAACCAAGTCATCTAAGGCTTTAAAAAGGTGATCAAAAAACTCTCTCCCTCTTAAATCCATTACTAAGGCAACCTTATTCATCTTATTCCCCGATTCCTTCATCAATTCAAGAAATTTTGGGAGCAGAGTTGGAGGTAGATTGTCTACACAGAAAAAACCTAAATCCTCAAAACTTTGAATGGCAACCGTTTTTCCTGCACCTGACATTCCTGTGATAATCACTATTTGACTTTCATTTAGCGATCCGATACTCATATTTTTTCCTCCTTCTCTTCTTAATAAGCACAAGGCCGTTCCCGTCATGAACCATGAGTACTGTATCTCAGTTGTCTAAAAAGCTAAATACGACAGACTTCAGGCCTGAGCTACATCTTCATTCATTAACTAGGGTCTAGTCGATAACTTAGCAATGTGAAATTTGGAGTATATGTGAAAGTTCCATAGATGATCCCATTTCCATGAATCATATAATCAAAAATATGATGGTCACCTGCAGCCATTGGTAAATTTCTCACTGCTTCGACTGGTTGCCAACATAGAACTCCCTCATCGGATTCTTCTATATTTAATCCATCTGCTTCTGTAGCAAAAAAAGTAAACATCATCCATTCCGAGAGAATTTTATCCCCATCCTTCATAATAAAAGTAAAAATCCCTTTTATATTCGGATTGCGCAAATAAATGCCTGTTTCTTCACGAAATTCACGAATACATGAATCTCGAACCGATTCCCCTGGCTCCATCTTTCCACCAGGTGCCACCCACCAATTGCGACGTGGTTTTTGCAGTAGTAGTACTTGATTGTCTTTCATTAGTACACAGTTTGTCACTCTCTGCATGATCATTTCACCCCTGGTCCAATAACAACGTAAAGGAAACTGAAATATATTTATTTATATAGTAGTCCTCAGTTCAATCAACGAACGAAGAATTCAATTAGTGCGAGTTTTTCGACGCATAGAAATAAGGAAAAAATCTGCAATTTCACTTCACTCATTCACCTATTATACTATTTTTATGAAATCGTCACAATGGATACAACCATCATAGAGCAATTTACCAATCAGAAAATCAAACCTTTTTCAAGTGTTTTTTGCTATTTTTTGCTAATATCCGTCTATTTTCGTTTGGAACTACGTCAAATTATTGATTGTATTTTATTGAATTTGCCTAAGGATCCTAGTATAGTGTGCCCTTAGCAAAGACTCGTCTGCGAATTTTGTTGCTCATCCTCTTTTTTCCTTTTCCGTGTGAAATCGTTTTTTCACGAAGGTTTACTAGGCAAAAAAAAAGAGCACAGGCAATTCCTGTGCTTTAAAAAATTATCTTAAAGGGGGTCAATTTCTACCTTTAGCATACCCCAAATATATTTCGGATGTGTTACAAAATAGTTAAGAGTAATTAAAGTTTAAAGGTATAGCCTTATTAGGCTTGCACTTTCAATTCTTCCATTAATTCTTCAACATAGTGTTGTGCGCTTTGAGCAGCAATGCTACCATCACCTGTTGCAGTAACAATTTGACGGAGCGTTTTTTCACGAATATCGCCTGCTGCAAAAATTCCAGGAACTTTTGTTTCCATCTTTTCATTTGTTACAATGTATCCTTTTTCATTTGTAATTCCAAGGTTCAAAAATGGCTTGGATAGCGGAAGCATTCCAACATAGATGAACACGCCATCTGCTGGTAATTCTTGTTCTGCCCCATCTTTAGTTGAAACAAGTGTAACACTGCCAACCTTACCCTCTTTTTCATTAATTTGCTTAAGGGTATGACTCCAAATGAAATCAACTTTTTCATTATCAAAGGCACGTTGTTGAAGAATCTTTTGCGCACGCAGTTCATCACGACGGTGAACAATCGTTACTTTCTTTGCAAAACGAGTTAAATATACGCCTTCTTCAACAGCAGAATCACCGCCACCAATAACAAATAGGTTTTTCTCTTTAAAAAAGGCACCATCACAAACAGCACAGTAAGAAACGCCACGTCCACCTAGTTCTTTTTCACCAGGAACGCCAATTTTCTTATATTCGGCACCTGTTGTAATAATGACTGCACGTGCTTTGTATTCCTTAGATCCAGCCACAACTGTTTTATATTCTTTTCCAACAATCACTTCTTTGATGTCGCCATATGCATACTCGGCACCAAATTTTTTCGCGTGATCAAACATTTTCGTTGATAAATCTGGTCCTAGAATATGTTCATATCCAGGATAGTTTTCCACTTCTTCTGTATTAGCCATTTGTCCGCCTGGAATTCCTCGTTCAATCATAAGTGTTGATAAATTAGCACGAGATGTATAAACAGCAGCCGTCATTCCCCCAGGGCCTGCACCGGCAATAATGACATCATAAATTTTTTCTTCTGCCATGTTGTTCCACTCCTTTTTTTCATCAAGAATAGTCCATTTTTCACGATAATCAATTTATTTTGATTAACCTAAAATAATCATTAGAATTACTTTTATTTATTATGAGCTTTCTATCCTTATCCTATAAAACAACGATTTGGAAGTCCAACCATTTGCTCATTGTAAAAAGTCATTTACTCTTTTGATATACTTTTGGAGCGTTGATGTTGATATATTATATTGTTCAGCCATTTCTTTTTGTGAACATTTTTCATTTCTCAACTTTGTCCAGAGATATTCTACCGCAGAAGCCAAAGCTGTATGATTTGCTAAGGAAACATTTTGCTTGCTCATTTCAACAAATACGGTAAACCACAATAAAAACAGACCTGCCTCTACTGTCCCGATAGGCTGATAACGTTTATATAACACTTTAGCCGTTTCATGCGCCACAGATAATGGACTATTTTCGATATTCTTTCCGGTATTTATCATGTCAACATACTGATTTTCAAGTCTTGAAAATTTGTTATTCTTTGTTAAATCGGTTGTTGAAAGAATGTCTTCTTTTTTATCTGAAATAGAAATAAGAAAGAGTCCAAACATTCTCTCCTCTGCATGTTCACTCTCAAGTTTCTTCAAAATGGATGGAACATGTTCTTCAAAACCATTAGCAGTTGGATGCTCGTCACTCCATGGTTCAAGCCCTTTTTTTCCAGGATTGATGGCAATGACCTTTTCCCAAAATGTGTGAGATATTTGTTCTCTTCCTGTAAAGTAGGAAGCATAGGAAAGCCAGTAATAGAATGAACTATCCCCTTCGTATCCTTGTTTTTGAAGTCTGCGCAGCCAAAAATAAGCAGGTTCATATTCACCAATGATGGCAAAAGTCGCCCCAAGCTTAACTTGTTGCTCCGTTAATATAGGAACTACTTTTTTCAAAGCTTCCTTAATCGAATGGACCTCTTTTGTGTTTTTTTGAAAATAAGCAAACACGAGCTTGTTACAAAGCGCTTGTAAATTTCCTGGATTCAGTTTCATGACCTCGTCCAGTACTTTTGTCGCCTTTTCAATTTCACCTAAATAGAAATAAGCAAGGGCTAAATTATTATAAGCAGACCAATATTCCGGAAATTCGCTTGTTACTTCCTTAAGAAGTTCAACAGCTTTCTGAAAATTACCTGATTCGAGCATATCTCTAGCTTGCTCTTGCTTGATCATTAAATCATCTTGTTCATAAAGTTCTTCATCTAATTCCTCTGCTTCAAGCGTTAGAATATCGATTAATTCTTCCGCATCATCGACAAATTCCCCGTTTTTCTCAAGATCTAAATAAAGATTAACATGTGTGAAAGCATCTTTAAAAAAGCCTAAATGGGCATAATTATTGGCAAGAAAATAATGGCACTCCACCATATCTTCATCATATTCTTCAAGAATCTGATGCAAAAGTTGATTTGATTGCTGATATTCCCCTAATTCTGTATATATGATCGCGAGCTGACAGACAATCATCGGCTCTCCCGGTTCAAGTTGCATGGCCCGTTGTAAATATTTTACCGCTTTACGAAAATCACGACGATGAAAAGCCTTCAAGCCTTTTGAATAATAATATTCACCTGTAGGGTTAAAAGACAATAATTGTCCTTGTGATTTTTTAGCTTGAGAGTTTTTACTCATTGTAATCCTCCAAAATGTTCAAGGTCTCTAACTAATTAAGTATATCACAAAAGGCCTCTATCGAGAAGGAGTAAACAAAAAAATGGTGCCTGACACCTCAGGAAGGACATTTGTCTTTCCTGAGGTGTCAGGCACCGAAATGAGCTTATTTTTGTTCTTTATTTAAATGTCTTTCTTGTAAGACATTTAGGATTTCTTTAAATGGCAGTCCTTGTTCGCGTAAAAGCACAAATAAATGATACAAGAGATCGGAAGCTTCCCATTTTAGTTCTTCTTGGTTACGGTTTTTTGCAGCAATGATCACTTCAGATGCTTCTTCACCGACCTTTTTAAGAATCTTGTCGACTCCCTCTTCAAATAAATATGTCGTATAAGCCCCTTCTGGACGTTCCTTTTCACGCTGATCGATAATTTGTTCTAAATCCATGAGAATTTGATAGTCAGCTAGACTTGCTTCGTTTTTCACTGTTATTTCCTCCTTTAAAATACTTTCCGAAAAACAGCTGATCGCTCCTGTATGACAGGCAGGTCCGGCTGGATTCACTAATACTACAATAGCATCCTGATCACAATCAAGTTTCATTTCTACAATCGTCTGTGTATTTCCACTTGTTGCCCCTTTATGCCATAATTCTTGGCGAGAACGGCTATAAAACCATGTTTCTCTTGTTTCAATCGATTTCTCCAAAGAGATCTGATTCATATACGCCAAAGTTAACACTTCTTTTGTTGTCGCATCTTGCACAATGGCAGGGATTAATCCTTTTTCATCAAATCTAACTTTTTCCATGTTCATCGGACGTTCACACCTTTTTCCCTTAAATACGATTTAACCTCATGGACGGACGTTTCTTTGTAATGGAAAATCGAAGCGGCTAATGCAGCATCTGCTTTACCTTCAACAAAAGCCTCTTCAAAATGTTCAGCATTTCCCGCTCCACCGGAAGCAATCACTGGTACCGAAACAGCTTCACTCACGGCTCTCGTTAACTTAAGGTCAAAACCTTTTTTCTCTCCATCAGAATCCATGCTTGTAAGCAAAATTTCACCCGCACCACGTTCGACGGCTTCCCTTGCCCACGAAATGACTTCTTTATCGACAGGTGTTCTCCCCCCGTGCGTATAAACACGCCAAGAACCCAGTTCCTCATCATATTTCGCATCAATCGCCACAACAATGCATTGAGCGCCAAAGAAATCCGAGCCTTCTGTTATTAATTCCGGTCGGTTAACCGCTGCCGTATTTAAAGATACCTTGTCAGCACCAGCTCTTAACATCCGTTTCATGTCATCCAGCGAGTTAATTCCCCCGCCAACTGTAAATGGAATCGCGAGCTCAGATGCCACCTCTCTTACGACATCGACCATGGTTTTTCGTCCTTCATTGGAAGCGGAAATATCTAGAAAGACAAGTTCATCTGCACCTTGATCGTCATAAAATCGTGCCAATTCCACGGGGTCCCCTGCATCACGAAGTTGAACAAATTGAATTCCTTTTACCACTCGTCCATCTTTTACATCCAAACAAGGAATGATTCTTTTCGTGATCATTATACACCCACCACTTTCAATGCGTCAGAAACGGAGAATCGCCCTTCATAAATGGCTTTTCCGACAATCGCACCACTCACACCAGACTCTTCAAATTCCTTTAACCCAGTTAAATCTGCTAAACTACTCACACCACCAGAAGCAATCACTTGTTTGCCGGTTTGTGCAGCCATTAACTTGACTGCCTCCACATTTGGCCCTGAAAGCATGCCATCTGTAGCAATATCGGTGAAAATAAAGGTCTCAGCTCCTGCATCCGCAAATCTCTTGCCGACTTCAACAGCCTTTACTTCAGATGTATTCAACCAACCATGTGTCGCGACATATCCATTCTTCGCATCCAGGCCAATCGCAATCTTGTTGCCATATTTTTTAACCATTTCTGTAGCAAACTCAGGATTCGAAATGGCAATGCTGCCGATAATCACTCTTGCTACATCATTTTCTAAATAGTGGACAATATCTTGCTCCGTCCGGATTCCTCCGCCAATTTGTACATTTACCTTGAGCTCTTTAGCTGCTTGGATCACAAACGAATCGTTCACGCGCTTGCCATCCTTTGCTCCGTCGAGATCAACCATATGGATCCAATTTGCACCCGCTTCTTTAAACGTTTTGGCCATATCGAAAGGAGAATCTCCATAAACCGTTTCTTGATCATAGTCCCCTTGAATCAAACGTACACATTTTCCGCCCCTCATATCAATGGCAGGATAGATGATAAAAGCCATTCATTACTCCCCCTTTCCTGATGCAAGCCTTGTAAAATTCCGTAACAACTCAACACCCAGTTGACTGCTTTTTTCTGGATGAAATTGCATCCCAAACACATTTTGTTTTCCAACTACGGCTGGAACGTCCTCATAATAAGATGCTTTTGCAATGATATCTTCCGGATTATTGGTCACTATGTAATAAGAATGAACGAAATAAGCATAATCCTCTTCAAGATTCGCCGTGATCGGTGAAGCATTTACCCATTCAAGACGATTCCAGCCCATATGGGGAACTTTATAAGATTCACCCTTTTCGGATTCACCTGAAAAGCGAACAACCCGACCTGGTAAAAGTGAAAGTCCAGTGTGAATTCCGTTCTCTTCGCTTTCTTCAAACAATAGCTGCATCCCCAAACAGATTCCAAGAAGTGGTTTTCCCGTCCCCACATAGTCGCGGATCATGTTGGCAAGTCCCGTTTCATTCAAACGAGCCATGGCATCCTTAAACGCACCGACCCCAGGAAGGATCAGTGCATCGGCTTTCTTAAGTTCGGATTCTTTTTCAGAAATAAAATAATCCACTTGTAAGCGTTCCAGTGCCTGGCTGACACTGAATAAATTTCCCATTCCATAGTCGATGATACCGATCATTTTATAACATCCCCTTTGATGACGGAACGCCCTTTATACGTGGATCAATGGTTGTGGCTTCATCAAGTGCTCTTGCCATTGCTTTAAAAATGGCTTCAATGATATGGTGTGTATTCTGACCATAATGAACAATCACATGAAGATTCATTCTTGCTTCTAGGGCCAGTTTCCAAAGAAACTCATGAACAAGCTCCGTATCAAATGTTCCTACTTTCTGGCTAGGAAACTCTGCACGAATTTCTAAGTGAGGACGATTGCTTAAATCAACAACCACTTGTGCAAGGGTTTCATCCATCGGTACAAAAGAATTCCCGTAACGCTTAATACCCCTTTTATCACCAAGTGCTTCTTTTAAGACAGTCCCAAGGCAAATGGCAATATCCTCTGTTGTATGATGATCATCAATGTCCGTATCTCCGTTTGCATTCACCGTTAAATCAAATTGGCCATGTTTGGCAAACAAATCAAGCATATGATTTAAAAAGGGAACGCCAGTCTCTAACTTAGATTCACCGGATCCATCAATGTTCAGCTCAAGTTCAATATTGGTTTCATTTGTTTTTCTTTGTATAGATGCCGTTCTTGTCATGTTCAATCTCCTTAATTTGGCGGTATTTTGATTTCGCATACGCTCGTTCTATAGTTAATCATTCGTTCTATTTCAGCTCAATTTTTTTATATTTTTTCCAATTTACGGAAATGTGTGCAATTGATGACCGTTTTGGTGCAATNATTTTAAAAGTNGTGCAATAAATGGACATTTTGGTGCAATTATATTGTTTTTGGTGCAATTAAGTACATTTTTGGTGCAATTCCCTTTGTATAAGCAAATAGGAATGAAAGTTTATTGTTTATTTCGTTCTTCGATCGCTCTGGCATGAGCTTCAAGCCCTTCTAGTCGAGCAAATGCAGCAATTTTCGCTCCATTTTCAGCAAAGGCTTTTTCACTGTACATGATAATACTTGATTTCTTTTGAAAATCATCGATATTTAATGGGCTAGAAAAACGTGCTGTTCCATTGGTTGGCAGTACGTGGTTTGGACCCGCAAAGTAATCGCCAACCGGTTCTGCACTGTACCGGCCTACAAAAATAGCCCCCGCATGACGAATTTGACCGACTTTTTCCATTGGATTCTCCATCATGATTTCAAGATGTTCAGGTGCTAGTCGATTAACTGTTTCAATCGCTTCATCCACTGTTTCTGTTACATAAATCGCCCCATAATCGGCAATCGATTGCTCTGCAATGCTTTTACGCGGTAAGGTTTCAAGTTGCCGATCCACTTCAGCCGATACCGCTTCAGCTAATTCTCTAGAAGTGGTTACTAACACGCTGCATGCCCGAGCGTCATGTTCAGCTTGTGAAAGCAAATCCGCTGCCAATTCATTTGGCTTCGCTGTTTCATCTGCGAGAATCGCAATTTCACTTGGGCCTGCGATCATATCGATGTCCACGTCGCCAAACACTTCCCGTTTCGCCAATGCCACAAAAATATTTCCTGGTCCAACAATTTTATCAACAGCAGAAATCGATTCCGTACCGTAAGCAAGTGCCGCAACTGCTTGGGCTCCACCTACTTTATATATTTCCTTTACGCCAGCTTCTTTTGCCGCAACAAGGACGCCTGCTGGTAACTTTCCATTTTCACCTGGTGGAGATACCATCACAATGCGATCAACGCCTGCCACTTGGGCTGGAACCACATTCATTAAAACGGAAGAAGGATAAGCCGCTGTCCCCCCTGGTACATAAACGCCAACAGAATCAAGCGGTGTGACCTTTTGCCCTAAAATCGTTCCATTTTGTTCCGTCGTCATCCACGAATTACGTCGTTGCTTTTCATGAAAAGTACGAATATTGGCGGCTGCTTCTTTAATAATGCTAACCATTTCTTCTGACACTTGTTTGTAAGCTTCTTCAATTTCAGCTTCAGTCACTGTTAAGGAGGAAAGTTGAACCCGATCAAACTTTTCTGTATAGGCGATCAGGGCTTGATCTCCGCCATCCTTAACGGTGGCAATGATCTCTTGTACAATGGCACGTTGTTCTTCTGTACCGCTATCAACCGATCTTTTTATCGAAATATCTTCAGTCACTTGTATGATTTTCATCAGTCTCATCCTAACTTTTATAGAGTCATACGTTCCTTATTTCAAAAAAATCCATCACACGATTGTTTCCTTCTTTAACACATCTGCGATTCGATCAACGAGTTCACTGATTCGTTCATCCTTCATTCGATAGCTGACAGGGTTGACAATCAGTCTTGATGTAATATCAACAATATGTTCATATTCAACCAATCCATTTTCTACTAGAGTTCGTCCTGTTGATACAATATCAACAATTCGGTCAGCCAATCCGATCATTGGGGCCAATTCAATGGAGCCGTTTAGTTTAATGATTTCCACTTGTTCTCCTTGTTTGCGGAAATAAGCGGCTGCCACATGCGGATACTTCGTCGCAATTTTCGGTGCAACATCATTCATTTTTGTATTAGGGAGACCCGCAACAGCCAAATGACATTTACTAATATGCAAATCCAAAAGCTCATAAACATCGCGATCTTCCTCAAGCATCACGTCTTTTCCGGCAATTCCTAGATCAGCTACCCCATGCTCTACATAGGTCGGTACATCCATCGGCTTCGCAAGGATAAAGCGAAAATTCTCTTCTTCCACATCAATAATTAATTTCCGTGAATCATCAAATTCTGGCGGAAGCTTAAAGCCAGCTTCACGAAGTAATGAGGCTGCTTCCTCAAAAATACGTCCTTTTGGCATGGCAATCGTTAACGGCTCTTTCATTGGGATGACTCCTTTCCTGCTTTTCCGACCAATAGGGTCACAGATTCATACAAATCCGAACAAGCATCTAAATTATTTACGCCATTGATATCCTGTAAGACAACCTTGATTCCTTCTTTGCGTTTTTCCACTGCCAAGAGGAAGGCTTCTTTTCGGCGTTCTGCACTGAATAGAATACATTGAACAGGCTCTCTGCTTTCTATTTTTCCTAGCGCTTCAAGTAAACGATCAAGGCGAATCGCAAATCCAGTCGCCCCAGCTTCTTTCCCAAATTTCTGTAGAAGCAGGTCATATCTTCCACCGCTTGCAATCGGAAATCCAACGTGGTCCGCATAGACTTCAAATACAATTCCTGTGTAGTAGGTCATATGACTCACAAGCGTAAGATCAAACTTCACTCTTTTTCCGGACTCACCATAGTCAGAAAGAGTTTCCCACAGTTGTTTCAACTCAGCTAAGGCCTTTTTCCCTTTATCATTTTCAAGTAGACGTGATGCAGCTTCAATAACCTCTTCACCGCCTCTTAATGAAAGAAAATCTAAAAGACGCTGTTTATCAATCGATGACAAGGTAAGTTGCTTTACATGTTCTCTATATCCGACATAATTTTTTTCATATAAAAAGGTTGTCAAAGCATTTACACGTTCTTCTGTTCCTAATATATCAATAAAAAATTCCTTTACAAACCCGATATGGCCAACAGATAACTGAAAACTTTCTAATCCCGTTTCATGTAACGAATGGATCAAGAGTGCAATTCCTTCACTATCTGCGCTGATGGTAGAATCGCCAATACATTCAACGCCAATTTGTTCAAACTCTGCTGGGCGTCCGCCTTCCCTTTGTTGTGAGCGATAAACATTGGCAGAGTAAGCCAATCGAATGGGCATATCCTCTTGTAACAACTTCGAAGCCGCAACCCGTGCAATGGGAGACGTCATATCCGGTCTTAACACAAGGGTATGACCTTGTTGGTCCAACAACTTGAACAATTGCTGATCCAAAATGGCTGAAGCCACTCCAACTGTTTCGTAATATTCAAGTGCAGGTGTCTCAATAAATTGATATCCCCATTTTCTAATTTCATCCCCGATTAACGTACGGGTTTTATGTTTCGTTTCAAATAAATCCGGTAATGTATCTCTCATTCCTAATGGCTTTTCAAACATAAATAAGCGGCTCATTCTTAAGGCACCCCATTTTATTTTTACTTTAGTTCGCTAATGTATTAGTAAGATGAAGATATTGTATCGCTCCCCGTTATTCTTTGTCAAGTAGAAGCGTATAAAAAAAGGTAACAGTCACCATTTAGGCTTCTGTCACCTTGATCGGTGTATCAGTGTTTATTTATTCTATTACTTATTGGCAAAACGTGTTAGTTGCGAATGGGATACAAACTTCTACTGCCCAAGAATTTCTTGAATATCTTCTCTAATCACTCTCATTGGATTTCCTCCAACAAAGGCACCCGCAGGTACATCTTTATGGACTAGAGTACCCGCAGAAACAACGGCTCCATCCCCAATCGTTACACCAGGAAGAATGGTCGTATTCGCCCCAATCATTACTTCACTGCCAATCTTTACGTCACCAAGGCGATATTCCTTAATTAAATATTCGTGGGCTAAGATCGTCGTGTTATAACCAATAACGGTATTTCGCCCCACACTAATTTTCTCTGGAAACATAATATCTAGCATGACCATAAGGGCAAATGACGTTTGTTCCCCAATTTTCATCCGTAAAAAAGTCCGGAACAGCCAATTTTTCAGACCAATGAAGGGACTGTAGCGAGCGAATTGAATGACGACAAAATTCCTAATAACCTTCCAAAAAGGCACTGTTTTATAAACATGCCAAAGTGAATTAGCTCCCTCTACGGGATAGCGATCCGTTTTTCTCACACCTTATTTCACTCCTAAAATTTGAAGCAAATCATCCATAGTATCTAACATATAATCAGGTTCATAACGCATTAAAAAGTCCTTTCCCTTTAAGGACCAAGCTACACCTACTGTTTGGGTCCCTGCATTTTTCCCTGCTAGAATATCATGGGAATTATCCCCGATCATCATGGCTTCTTCTGGACGAGAACCAAAGAACTCAAGGGCTTTATAGACAGGTTCAGGATCTGGTTTTAATTTGGTTACATCATCGAACGTCACAACAGTCTCAAAAAACGGTTCAAGTTTGGTTAATTTAAGCCCCAACGCGACAATTTCAGCCCTTTTTGTCGTCACAACACCTAGTTTATAACCTTGTTCCTTCAACTTTTTAACCGTTTCATACACACCAGCAAATTCGGTGACAAACCGATCGTGGTTCTCTCTATTAAACGCAATATACATTTGCACCATTTCTTCTGTTCTTTCCGGGTCAACGGAAGAAAAGCTTTCTTCAAGAGCTGGTCCCATAAAGGGGATTAGATCCTCCTGTTTAAAACGACCAGGATAATAATGTCCAAGCGTATGCATGAACGATTGAATAATTAATTCATTTGTATTAACCAGTGTTCCATCTAAATCAAATAATAGTGTTGTAATCTTATTGTCCATAAGTTGTGACTTCCTTTCCCTTTGCGATATCCACTTTATTCCATATAAATGATACCGAGGCTGTTAAAATAATCGCAATTCCTAATCGAATGGCCAAAATGGGAAGCACCGAGATTCCGACCGTGAGAAAAATAAGCGTGTCTTCAAAGACTGCATGGCAAGTACAAAGGAAGATAAACGCTAAGGTTAAATCTTTCTTGCTGACTCCATCCTCTTTGACCGCTTGTATCATAACTCCTGAGCCATAGGCAAGCCCAAATACGAGACCTGCCGCGAGTGTCGTGGCCGTATTTTCATTCAATCCAAGAAATCGTGTGATTGGTGACATCCATTTCGAAAATACATCAAGCCATTTCTTGTCTTTTAATATTTGAATTCCGACCATTATAGGAATCACAAACATCGCTAGACGGGCAATCCCCATGGTCGCTTGTTGTAAAGCGTCCAAGATGATCGGAAACCAACCTGTTATGATTTCATTTTGAACAGAGGCTGCCCCCACACTATACGGAGCCGGTTCTGATCCACCCTGCCATACCAAATTGATCACAATGGCTGAGCTAACCGCCAAGCCAAGTCGAACAACAAGCACAATCCACAGTTTTACACCCGTTTTGATGGCTACACTGGACTCCATCAACAAGGCGTGTGAAAAAGAAAGCATGACCGCAATAATAAATACTTCCTTTACAGTTAAATCAAGCGTCAAAATGGAGCCAATGGCAGCATATAAATTGAGGAAATTTCCAAGCACGAGTGGAATCGCTGCATCCCCTGATAAACCAAATATGCTCATAAAAGGAGCCATTTTTTCAATAATCCAGGGCAGCACTGGCGTATGTTGAAGGAAAGCAATAATGAACGTGATCGGAAAAATAATTTTCCCCAAAGTCCAGGTTACTTTCAAGCCAACTAAAAGCCCTCTTTTAAGAGTATCGATCATTTCAAGTCTCCCTTTGCAATAGTCATGATAGTTCGAAAATGAATGCTACTAGCAGGTAAAATCATTTTCTTTTTGAGCCCTTTTTTGAAACTTCTTTATCTAAATATCGAATGTTTGAGTATCCCTTCGCCCGTCTATATAGTAGAACGACCACTGCAGCAATAATAAGAACAGCCGAAATCGTTTGTGCCATACGGAGACTCTCAGTCAACATTAAGCTATCGGTCCTCATTCCCTCAATGAAGAAGCGTCCAACG
>C688J18823_10000659_pt1 | contig 20233 bp, 10 predicted proteins | sample HopSoiMetagenom1_FD_18823 | JGI IMG/M metagenome (IMG submission 18823) | reverse complement strand
GTACCTGGACCTGCACCGTAACCGATGCCAACTCCTGTGTAAAAACACAAACCGTTAGTATTTCTCAACCAACTGCACTTTCTGTAACAGCAGCTTCTCAAACAAACATTTCCTGCAATGGCGGAAGTAATGGCGCAGCAAGCGTTTCCGTGAGTGGTGGAACAACAGCATATTCCTATAATTGGACACCCGGTAATCCTACCGGTGATGGAACAGCAGCGGTAACAGGCCTCACAGCTGGTACCTGGACTTGCACGGTGACCGATGCCAACTCTTGTGTAGGTACACAAACATTTACGATCACACAGCCAACTGCACTTACTTCTTCTGTAACTTCGCAAACGAATGTTTCTTGTAACGGTGGAAGTAACGGAGCAGCAAGTGTTTCCATAGGTGGTGGAACAACAGCCTATTCCTATAACTGGACACCTGGTAATCCGATGGGCGATGGTACAGCTTCTGTAACAGGCCTCACTGTTGGCGTTTACACATGTACGGTGACCGATGCCAACTCCTGTGTGAAAACACAAACCGTTTCCATTACACAGCCAACTGCACTGACCTCCTCCGTAACTTCACAAACAAATATTGCTTGTAACGGTGGAAGTACAGGTGCAGCAACCGTTTCTGCAGGTGGTGGAGCCGGAGGCTATACATATGATTGGACACCCGGTAATCCTACTGGTGATGGTACTGTTTCTGTAACAGGCCTTACAGCAGGTACCTGGACATGTACGGTGACAGATGCAAACGCTTGTACAAAAATGCAAACCGTTAGCATTTCCCAACCAACCGCACTTTCTGTAACAGCAGCTTCTCAAACAAACATTTCCTGCAATAGCGGAAGTAACGGCGCAGCAAGCGTTTCGGTAAGCGGTGGAGCGGGAGGCTATACGTATGATTGGACACCGGGTACACCGAGCGGCGATGGAACTGCTTCTGTTAGTGGCTTAACAGTGGGCACCTATACCTGCACGGTGACGGATGCGAACGCTTGTGTGAAAACACAAACCTTCACCATCACGCAACCGGCTGTACTTACCGCTTCTCTTTCTTCTCAAACAAATATTGCGTGTAATGCCGGAAGTACGGGTGCAGCAACTGTTTCCGTAAGCGGTGGAACTACAGCATATACCTATAATTGGACGCCGGGCAATCCCACCGGAGATGGTACAGCCTCTGTAAGCGGCTTAACAGCGGGCACTTGGACCTGCACGGTGACTGATGCAAATTCCTGTGTAACCACACAAACTGTTTCCATTACACAACCAACTGCACTTACCGTTTCACTTTCTGCTCAAACAAATATTGCCTGTAACGGTGCAAGCACCGGAGCAGCAAGTGTTTCCGCAAGTGGTGGAACAACAGCCTATACCTATAACTGGACACCAGGCAATCCAACCGGTGACGGTACTGCTTCTGTAACTGCACTAACAGCGGGCACCTGGACCTGTACGGTGACCGATGCCAACTCCTGTGTCGCCACACAAACAGTTACGATTATACAACCAACTGCACTTACTGTTTCTCTTGCTTCGCAAACAAATATTTCCTGCAAAGGCGGAAGCAATGGTGCGGCAAGCGTTTCCGTAAGCGGTGGAACAACTGCTTATACTTACGATTGGACACCGGGTACTCCAACCGGTGATGGAACAGCTTCTGTGAGCGGTTTAACAATGGGTACCTATACCTGCACGGTGACGGATGCGAACTCCTGTGTAAAAACACAAACCGTAACCATCACAGAACCTGCGAAACTTACAGCTGCAATTGCTTCTCAAACAAATGTTGCCTGTAACAGTGGAAGCACCGGCGCAGCAAGTGTTTCCATAAGTGGTGGAACAACAACTTATACCTATAATTGGACACCGGGCAATCCTACCGGAGATGGTACAGCCTCTGTAAGCGGGTTAACAGTGGGTACTTGGACCTGCACGGTGACCGATGCAAATTCCTGCGTGACCACACAAACAGTTACGATTATACAACCAACTGCACTTACTGTTTCTCTTGCTTCGCAAACAAATATTTCCTGTAAAGGCGGAAGTAATGGTGCGGCAAGTGTTTCCGTAAGCGGTGGAACAACAGCTTATACATACGATTGGACACCGGGTACTCCAACCGGTGATGGAACAGCCTCTGTGAGCGGTTTAGCAGCGGGCACCTATACTTGTACCGTAACGGATGCGAACTCCTGTATAAAAACACAAACTGTAACCATCACAGAACCTGCGAAACTTACAGCTACAATTGCTTCTCAAACAAATGTTGCCTGTAACAGTGGAAGCACCGGTGCAGCAACTGTTTCCGTAAGTGGTGGAACAACAACCTATACCTATGATTGGGCACCTGGCACCCCAACCGGTGATGGTACTGCTTCTGTGAGTGGATTAATAGCAGGTACGTATACCTGCACCGTAACGGATGCAAATTCATGTATTACTTCACAAACGTTTACCATCACGGAGCCTACTGTACTTACTGCTACATTAGTCTCTCAAACAAATATTGCCTGTAACGGTGCAAGTACTGGTGCGGCAAGTGTTTCCGTGAGTGGTGGAACAACAACGTATACTTATAATTGGACACCCGGTAATCCAACCGGTGATGGCTCTTCCGCTGTAAGCGGCTTAACCGCAGGCACGTGGACCTGCACCGTAACCGATGCTAATTTATGTGTTACCACGCAAACTGTAACCATTACAGAACCTACTTTACTAGCGGTCGCAATAGCGTCTCAAACAAATATTAGCTGTAAGGGTGGAAGCAATGGAACAGCAAGTGTTTCCGTAAGTGGTGGATCCGGAAGCTATACATATGATTGGACACCCGGAACTCCTACGGGAGATGGAACATCCGCTGTAAGCGGCTTAACCGCAGGCACATATACCTGCACGGTAATGGATGCAAATTCCTGTGTGAAAACACAAACCATTATTATCACAGAACCTGCGAAACTTGCAGCGACGATTGCTTCTCAAACAAATGTTGCCTGTAACAGTGGAAGCACCGGTGCAGCAACTGTTTCCGTAAGCGGTGGAACAACTGCATATACCTATGATTGGGCACCCGGCACTCCTACCGGTGATGGTACGGCAACTGTAACTGGCCTGGTAGCTGGCACTTACACGTGCACGGTAACGGATGCGAATTCATGTATTACATCACAAATTGTTACGATCACGGAACCTCCAGCACTCGCAGCCATGTTAACTTCTCAAACAAATGTTGCCTGTAACGGTGCAAACACTGGTGCGGCAAGCGTTTCTGTAACAGGTGGAACGACAGCATACAATTATAATTGGACACCCGGTAATCCTATCGGTGATGGCACTTCCGCTGTAAGCGGATTGATAGCGGGTACGTATACCTGTACCGTAACGGATGCGAATTCATGTGTTACCACACAAACCGTAACCATCACAGAGCCTTCCAAACTTACTGCTTCTCTTGCTTCTCAAACGAATGTTTCCTGTAATGGCGGAAGCAATGGTGCAGCAAGCATTTCCGTAAGCGGTGGAACAACTGTATATACGTATGATTGGACACCAGGTACTCCAACCGGTGATGGTACATCCGCTGTAAGCGGCTTAACAGCGGGCACCTATACCTGCACGGTAACAGATGCGAATTCATGTGTTACATCACAAACCGTAACCATTACAGAACCTGCAAAACTTGCAGCTTCTCTTGCTTCACAAACGAATGTTGCCTGTAACGGTGGAAACACGGGTGCAGCAAGTGTTTCCGTAAGCGGTGGAACAACTATTTATAGCTATGATTGGACACCCGGTACTCCGACCGGCGATGGTACGGCAACTGTAACTGGCCTGGTAGCGGGTACTTACACGTGCACGGTAACAGATGCAAATTCATGTGTTACATCGCAAACCGTAACCATCACAGAACCTGTAAAACTTACAGCTTCTATTTCTGCACAGACAAATGTTTCCTGCAATGCCGGTAGCAATGGTGCAGCAAGTATTTCTGTAACAGGCGGTACTGTAAACTATACGTATGATTGGACACCCGGTAATCCAACCGGAGATGGTACATCCGCTGTAAGCAATTTAATAGCGGGTACCTATACCTGCACGATAACAGATGCGAACGCATGTGTTACTACACAAACCATAATCATCACTGAACCTGCAAAGCTTACTGTTTCTATTGCCTCACAAACAAATGTTTCCTGCAATGCCGGTAGCAATGGTGCGGCAAGCATTTCTGTAAGCGGTGGAACGGGAAGTTATACGTATGATTGGACACCTGGTGCTCCAACAGGTGATGGTACAGCGGCTGTAAGCGGACTAACAGCAGGTACATACACCTGCACAGTAACGGATGCCAATTCATGCGTGACTACTGAAACGGTTATCATCACAGAACCTGCTGTACTTGCAGCAATTCTTATTTCTCAAACAAATGTTGCCTGTAACGGTGGAAACACTGGTGCAGCAAACATTTCCGTAAGCGGCGGAACAACTGCTTATAGTTATAATTGGACACCCGGTAATCCTACCGGTGATGGTACGGCAGCTGTAACAGGCCTGGTAGCGGGCACTTACACGTGTACCGTAATGGATGCAAATGCATGTGTTACCACACAAACCGTTACCATCACAGAACCGTTGAAACTAATTATCTCTCTTGCATTTCAAACGAATATTGCCTGTAACGGTGCAAACACCGGTGCAGCAAGCGTTTCCGTAAGCGGTGGAACAACATCATATGTCTATAACTGGACACCGGGTAATCCTACCGGTGATGGTACTGCAACTGTAAGCGGATTAATAGCAGGTACCTATACCTGCACGGTAACAGATGCAAATTCATGTGTAATCACTGAAACGGTTACCATCACCGAACCTGCGAAGCTTACCACTTCTATTGCCTCACAAACGAATATTTCCTGTAACGGTGGAAGCAATGGTACGGCCAGCATTTCTGTAAGTGGTGGAACCGGAAGCTATACATATGATTGGATGCCGGGTACTCCGACGGGTGATGGCACTGCGGCTGTAACAGGCCTGGCAACGGGTACATACATCTGCACAGTAACGGATGCCAACTCATGCATGACTATTGAAACGGTCATCATCACAGAACCTGCAGTACTTACATCGGCTATTGTTTCTCAAACAAATGTTGCCTGTAACGGTGGAAACACTGGTACAGCAAGCGTTTCCGTAACGGGTGGGACAACAGCATACAATTATAATTGGACACCCGGTAATCCAACAGGTGATGGAACAGCTTCTGTAAGCGGACTAACAGCGGGTACCTATACCTGCACCGTAACGGATGCCCACGCATGTGTTACCACACAAACGTTTACCATCACCGAACCTGCGAAGCTTACTGTTTCCATTGCATCTCAAACGAATATTGCCTGTAACGGTTCAAACACTGGTGCAGCAAGCGTCTCCGTAACAGGTGGTGTTGTAAACTATACATATGATTGGGCACCCGGTAATCCTACGGGAGACGGTACGTCCACTGTAAGCGGATTAATAGCGGGAACTTATACCTGCACGGTAACGGATGCCAATTCATGTATTATCGTACAAACCGTGACCATCACAGAGCCTGCGAAACTTACCACTTCTATTGCTTCGCAAACAAATGTTACATGCAATGCCGGTAGCAATGGCGCTGCAAGCATTTCTGTAAGTGGTGGAGTGGGAAGCTATACGTATGATTGGGCGCCTGGTACTCCTGCTGGTGATGGAACGGCTTCTGTGAGCGGATTAGCAGCAGGTACATATAACTGCACGGTAACCGATACCAATTCATGTACAAAGACACAAGTCGTTACCATCACAGAACCTGCGGCACTTACGGCTTCCATTGCACAAACGAATGTTTCCTGTAATGCCGGAAGCAACGGAAATGCAACTATTTCCGTAAGCGGTGGAACAACAGCCTATACCTATGATTGGGCACCGGGTAGTCTTGCCGGAGATAGTACTTCTTCTATAACTGGCCTAACAGCAGGTACCTATACGTGTATCGTAACCGATGCTAACTCCTGCACATTGGAAAAAACCGTTACTATTTCAGAACCTGCTGTAATTACCAGTTCTCAAACAGTAACACTTTGTGCCGGTCAAACACTCACCATTGGTACTACTGTTCACACAACTACCGGTACATATACCGATGTTATAAAAGCAAAGAATGGTTGCGACAGTACAATAACTACACAATTAACCATATTACCTCCGTTAAATGTAACCACTTCGGTATCCGGTATTACCATTACTGCGAATGCAACGGGAGTAACTTATCAGTGGATTAATTGTGACAGTGCGAATGCAATCATTATCGACGCAACCAATCAACTATATACACCGGCCAAAAATGGATCATACGCTGTCATCATTTCAGAAAATGATTGTAGCGACACCAGTGCTTGTGTAAATATTACAAGTGTAGGCATATCAACATTAACTGTAAATCAACTGCAGTTGGATATCTTTCCAAATCCAACAAGGGCAAATGTTAGCCTTGTGTTAAGTGGTGCTACTGTTTCGGGGTTAAGAAATTCTACGACCATAAATGTATACAACAGTCTTGGAGAAGTGATGTACAGTGGACAACTTACGACGGATCACCTGGAGCTGAATTTAAATACTTACCTACCCGGATTATATTTTGTTCAACTTGTATCCGAAAATAGAATACTCACCAAACAGTTCATTAAACAGTAGTCGATTCATAGAACATCCCCCTGTCTTAAAAAGCAGGGGGATTTCTATTATCGAATTCAATGTAAATTCGCATTTATCGTTAATTTAAATCGCGCTTAATCAAATAAAGCGTATAACCTAAGTCCAACTCCTTATAAATAGTAAACCCCAGCTTCTTGTAAAAGTTAATATTTTACAAATTATTCTTTTTCGCTTTTGGGATTATTTATGAATTGTTATTCGTTGAACTGCTTCTCCTTGTTCTGTTTTTACACCTATTAAGTAGACACCATCCGGTTGATTGGATAAATCAATTTCAGATTTCAGACTGCTTATTTCGGAATGATAAATTTTTTCTCCAAGTACATTATAAACGGATACGATTCCTTTTGATACTTTTCCACTCTCTACTTGTACAGTAAATTTTCCATTGCTAGGATTCGGATATGTTATGAAATAACTTGTTTTGATTTCCGGAACAGTTGTGATCGTACCGGGTTGATTTTTTAAAATGGTACCGTTTGCACCAACTGACCATGCAATGACGGAAGGATTAATATGTATGGAATATAATCCTTTTGTTGTACCACTGGCAAGTTTATCCCAGGTGACACCTTGGTCAGTGGTATACGCGATACGCCCTGTATCACCAACACAATATCCTACATTGCGATCAATAAATTGTATTCCATTCATATAAGGAGGCGCATTCAATCCGCCATATTCTTCACCACCATCACCAGAAGCCCAATTAAATTTTCCGGCAACAAAACCTAATGAATCATCAACGAAATAAACACAATGCAAAGGGCACGTTATTCCAACATATGATAAGGTCCATGTAACACCACCATTATCTGTTTTTATAGCCACATCACTTGCATCATCACCAACTGCCCAACCATGATTTACATCTTTAAAAAAGATAGAAGCGATTTGTGTATCAAAACCTGTATGCTGATCTGTCCAGGTAACACCACCATCAGCTGTATGCATCACTTTGCCCCATCTTCCGCTAATCCATCCTTCCATAGGATTTACAAAGGATACGGAAGTATACGGTAAACCTGAAGTTGCAAATGAAGCGGTCCATGTTGCTCCCGCATCTGTTGTATGAAGAATTAATTCATCCATACCAACTACCCAACCTTCTGTCGGGCTCGTGAACTTAACACAATAAAGTGTTTGTGTAACACCACTTTTTTGAGGAGTCCAGACATCACCACCATTTGTTGTATGCAAGATGGTTCCAGCCGAACCAACTGTCCAACCATTATTATCATCTACAAAATAAACAGAAGCGAGCGTATTGGAAACACCACTATTTTGTTTGTACCAGGTCCATATATAATTAGGAGCCACGGTTACAGTTACCTTATAATTTTTTACGCTAAGATCCTGAGCCGTTACTTTATAAATAATAGGAGTAGTAAAATTATGGACTGTGGTCCAATATACTTGAAGCACACCGGCTACAGTCAAAGTTGAGCCAATCGAATTGGTGAATGCTGCTGCGAGTGCAGTAACATCCGTACCATAAGGAACTGTTACCGAAATAGTGCTGTCGGAGATAACTCCAGTTGCGCCTGGTATTGTTGGAAAGCTATAAGACAGTATGTCTTTTTCCTTACTAGGCTTAGGAATAAGTTTAACAATATTATTAGCTGTTAGGGTATCTGCTTTTTTAAAATATCCTCCAATATAGATATTGGATTTATATACATCTAGACCAAGCCCGTATGAATTCGATGACACAGCTCCTGTAAATCCCTTTCCAAATGCCGACCAGCTGGTGCCGTCATATTTTACAATATTGTTGGCGGGCATTCCATTAATGCTATCAAAACCTCCAATGGTATATAGTTCATCATCAAAAACTTTAAAATTAAAAATGGATTCATACGCTTTAACATTAATACCTGTTCCTGCAGCCGACCAGGAATTTCCATCCCATTTAGCGATGCCTGCTGCTGGAACGCCACCAGCTGCAGTGAATCCACCACCTGCATACAGGTTACCTTTATAAGGTGTTATGGTCCGGACATATCCATCCAATCCGGTTCCAAATGTTGACCATGAAGTTCCATCCCAGGTAGCTATTCGATTTGCAACTGTTGAATCGCCTGCCTTCGTAAATTCACCACCCACATAGTTTCGAATCATAAACAGACAGGGTAAGTACCCTTCCGTTAAGCCCGCTACCTACAGTTTTCCAGCTGGTTCCATCCCATTTTGCGAGATGATTAACCAGCAAACCATTTGCATACTCAAAATCGCCACCGACATACAACTCACCATTATAAACCGCAAGTGCCTGTACAGTGCCATTTAGTGTTCCAGGCGTATCCTCCCAACGAGTGCCAATCCAATACCTAACAAAACTGCTTTGTCCCGCTATATACACATTTCCTTTATAGATCTCAATTGCTAAAACTGGACCTCCCAAAGTACCACCACCACCAAAGTTTGACCAGGTAGAACCATCGTACTTTGCCATATTTGAAACATTGTAAAGGCCATCAGCAATTTTATTGAAAGAACCGCCTGCATAAATAGCATTGTTGACAGTGTCTGTTTTTATACAATAAACAGTTCCATCTGAATTTCCAAATGGAGCAAATAATTGCGCTCTTAAAGAAAGAAAGGGGATTAAGAATAAAATAAGTAATGTTTTTTTCATGCTGCTTTATTTTTATACCAGAGCTGATTTTCTCCTTGTTTACGTATACAAAAATAGCGAATAAAGGACCGGCATTCATGCCATTAATAAAGCGAAACCGACCGTTAAATAAAAAAAAGCGTGATTCTTGCTCCTTGAAATATATCAAAATTAAAATAAGGGCTTAGCATAAAAAATATTCTGGTAATTTAATTGTAGCTACTTTGAAATAAGCTTATTCTTAATTTTCCAATTAACAACAGGCAAGGAAATGGATAAATTTTTCAAAAATCGGGAGGATGCAGCATTAAAGCTGATACGCTTCCTTGAAAAATATAAAAATGACAAAAGCATTTTACTTGCAATTCCACGAGGAGGAGTTCCCATTGCTTATCCCATTGCAAAAAAATTAGGTTTACCTGTGGAGCTTTTAATGACCAAAAAAATCGGCCATCCTTCCAATCCTGAATATGCCATTGGTGCAGTTGGTTTGGAAGATGAGTTGATTGATGAACATCTTGAAATTTCCCCATCTTATATCAACAACAAAATTGAAGCAATAAGAAAATCGCTGCAGGATCGGTATAAAAAATTTATGGGGAATCATACACCTGCTTCACTTGAAAATAAAGTGATAATTATTGTTGATGATGGAATGGCCACTGGTAATACAATCCTTTCTTCTCTTCACATGCTAAGGCGTAAAAATCCCCAAAAAATAATTGTGGCCGTACCGGTTGCTTCAGCTCAAGCAGTAGCTAAAATAGGTGAACAAGTAAATGAGCTTATTTGTTTATACATACCAGAACCTTTTCATGGTGTGGGTTTGCATTATGTGAACTTCGATGAAGTGAGTGATGAAGATGTCATTCGTATGCTAAATGAAAACAATGCTGGCTACTAATTTGACGCTTTGAGCCTATCCTGTCTAAAATGCGAAATTATATATTATAACACTCTATTGTTAACATGCTTTTAATGAATAACAATACATTTACCTATTAGCTAATAACTTATCCCTTTATGAAAAATGCGACACTGATTTATCTTAACATTGCTTGCATTGTTCATTTTCTGGGAATATCCATTATCCTGTTATTGAAGAGGAATAATATTCAGGCAAATAAAATGTTGAGTTTCTCTTTCCTGGCCCTGACCACCACATTTATAGATAATCTCATTTCTTATTGCAAAATTCCGGAAACCTATCCTTACCTCATCCATCTCGATGTTGTAACATTACCATTGTTTGCTCCCTTCTTTTATTTTTATGTGTGCAGTATGACCGGTGAGCGAATCATCTTCAAAGGTAAAACACTGTGGCATCTGCTTCCGGGACTCATTTTTTTTCTATTCTTCCTTCCTGAACGTTTTAATTCATTCGACATCCAACTGAATTACTTCCATAGCTTTTACAGCAAGTTTCCATTTAAAGTGGAATTCTTTTCTATTGTTGTTTTTATTCAAATAGAAGCATATGTGGTATTAAGCATTCAAAAATTGAAAAAATATGCAGCCGTTATTAAGTCCAGCTATTCTGATATTGAACGAATCAACTTAAAATGGTTGTATCAATTTATGATTTTAATTGCGATTTTAAATCTTTCCGTTGTACCGGTTATTCTGTATTCTCAATTGGAACTTACGCTTTATATACCGCTGTTTGCTTCAGGATTATATATGATTCTGGTATGGAAAAGTGTGAACCAGCCGATGGTGCTTTCTTTTGAAAAAAAGGAAAGGGAACTAATCATACCAATAGAACCTAAAAAAAATCTATCCCTGATACTCTCAGAAGAACTGGGCCAGAAATATAAAACCATGCTCGAAGATTTTTTCTTTAAAGAAAAGCCTTATTTGAATCCGGAACTTTCCATAAAAAAATTGGCGGAAGATATTAAAATTCAAACGCATCATTTATCCTGGGTCATCAATGAAAAGTTTGAATGTAATTTTTTTGATTTTATTAATAAATACCGCGTGGAAGAAATGAAAGAGAAATTGATGGATGAACGGTATAAACATATAAAGATTGAAGAAATAGCCTATTCCTGTGGTTTTAATTCCAAAGCCACGTTTAACCGGGTTTTTAAAAAATACTGCAATTTAAGCCCGGGAGAGTTTCAAAAACAAAAAATTGAAATCGTTAAAGAAGTTGGTTAACTAAATTCCAACTGAAGTATTCTCATCTTATAAATCGATCCTTTCATCTGATCCTAAAAAAAACTTATTTGTTTTTTAGGATGGAATAACACACACAGATCCTTATCAGGGAAAATAGCCCTTCGTCATTCTTGTTACTGTCTTATGTTGAAAAGTGATCCCTCCTTTTTATGAATTGACACTCCTTTGTGAAAGATAAGACTTCATGGCTAGTGTGATTTTATATGTTTGTTCAGAAAATGGACAAACAACTGAGATTAATTTTCAAATGAATTTAAAACGAAATAAAATGAAAAAAAAGGGTATAGCATTTTTAATGTTCCTATGCTGTTGGTATTCCTCGAGCGCATTCAAAGGTCCAGGGCATCTCTTGATTGAGCAAAGAGCTTATGAATTATTAAAAGACTCTACAGCCAAAGGTCTTGAGATCTATAATTTTCTTTATAAAAAGGAAATACTTACACCGGGTTTAAAAAGTGCTTATCCGGATTTCGATTTCAAAAGACAGCTGTTAGCAGAACGGCAAGTGTATCATTTTATGGCCAGCTACAAATTTGTTACAGAAGCAATGAAAAAAAATAAAGAAGAACGGCAAAGTGCATTACTTAAACTGGCATTAAAAGATTGTATCGAAGTAGTTTATCTTTTTTTTAGAGAAATTATAGACAATCATAAAGGTGCTGATCAGGCGGGGCGGGGTATATATGTATTGATGCACATAATTGCCGATTCCTATTCAAGAGAGCATACCACCAGAACAGAAACAAATGATTTACTGACCATAAAGAGTTGGCGACTTTCAAAACTGAGATGGTCTGAAGCTGAAAAGGAACGCGATAGTATTATTGGAAACCAGGTTCCAACATTAAAATTTCTGCATACGATTAAAGGGCACGCAGATGATGAATATAGTGATCAGGCACGATCCAATGCTAAAACTATCGTATTGACAAAAGAGGCGGAGGCAGCAGCAGCAGCAATCAGGGATCTTTTAGTTGCAGTTTATCAAGCAAAAAAGGATACTACTCAAACGGATGAATTAATCACCAGCTATATAGAAAAGCATTTTAAACCATATGCCAGCAATATTGTTGAACACAGATTTATCATCCAAGATGATATAACACAAATCAGCTTTAAACAATTATATGATACCAGTGAGCAGGTTACATTGAAATTTGATTTCTACACGGAATGGTCATTTACCGGTCTTGCCCAATTCAACCTGATGAATGGAAGAGACAATGCTCAGGGAGTTGAGATTGGATATTATCATACACCCGCTGCGGCAAGTGCACGGGGAGCTTTCTTTCGGAGAATTCCTTTTGGTCTGTCAGGGGCATTTATGAAAAATAATTTAGCTGTGGCTAAAGAAAAAAAATATTCAGACCGGGATTTATTTCAGACACAGGTTTTCGTTAATGCATGTTCTTTTCTTCCCTGGTATGATATAATGGTTGAGCTTAAATTCGGGTATGGATGCACACCTCTGAACACAGAAGATTTGCATCATTCATTTGTGGGTGGAGTGGAACTTTTAGGTTATGTAGGGGAACATGCAAAAGTAGGATTGGGTTGGCAGTATGACGCGGCACGTTTACCGTCTTTGAACAGTTTTTATATAAAATTTGGTTTTGATATTTTTCAAAGCAGAGTCATCATAAAACATAAAAAGGAACCTGAAACGTAATTACAAAATGGAACAGTTAACCAGAAAACAATTCTTAACTAAAATGGCGCTCCTTGGACTGATGTCTATTGGTTTACCGGAACTTTTGCGCAGTAAGCAAAAAGGTGAGGATGTATCCGCGATGAATACAAATTTACCAAAAAACCAAAGCAAGGATATTTCAGACTATGGAATTATTGATCTCCATTGTCATCCTTCTCTAAAAATGTTTTTATTGAATAAACAGATGTGGAAGCGTCAGCACCCTAAACCTGGTCCGAATATATTACACATGCAAGAAAATATGCATGAGCTGGGGGCTGGCTTTGTGAAAGGATTATTAGTAGCTCATCATCTTCCCGAAGGTGTGGTAAGAGATTGGACGCTCGCCAGATTTTTACCGATTATAAAACTTTTTTATCCGAACATACAAAAAAGAATAGAGTATGAAAACGCCGAAAATTATACGCAGATAAATCAAATGATTGATTTGTTGGAGGAGCAAATTTGTGTTGTCAATCAACAGCAAAGCAACGTACAATTTAAAATTGCACATAATTTTTGTGAATACACTGCAGCAATAAATCAAGGTTTTATTCCCATTGCTCATGCCATTGAAGGTGCACATGCATTGGGACGCAATAAGCCGATACCTCATGGAAAAAGCAACAACTGTTCAAAAGAAGAGAATGAGGATATATCGGCAGGAGCCATGATTGATGCAAGTGCAATAACACTGGAGCAAAAAGCAAAGCATTATTTGGATAATCTCGAAGCGCTGAAAAAAAGAGGAGTTTGTCTGATCACCATTTCGCATTTTTATAAAAATGATCTGGCTTATCCGACAGAAGGAGTATCCGCTGATGCAAAAACAACCTTTGGAATTAAATGGGAATATTCAAAAAGAGAAAATTTACCACTAACAAAAATAGGTTGTCTTGTTGTTGAACGGATGCTGGATATAGGAGTGATTGTAGACATGACACATTGTTCACCAAAAGGCAGGGCAAAAATAATTGAGCTGAATCAAGATCGAATCAAAAAAGGAAAAGCTCCCCGCCCTTTAGTATTTACACATGTTGGAGCACAAGGTGTTTTTAAAATAAGTGATGAGCAAAATAACAACGGTCGTAATTCAACATTTAATGCATACAACGCAAGTGATGAAGAGATACTAAGTATTAGCAAATGCGGAGGTGTAATTGGAGTGATAGCTGAAAATTTTTGGTTAACCGGATGCGACGCCCATTCCAAAATATGGAATGCACAAGATTTTAAATATGGAATTGAATACATGATAGACACCATGATATACATTAATGAGCATACTGAAAAAAAGGATTTCAGTAATATCTCCCTAGGGACTGATTTTGATGGCTTTGCGGATGCTCCAGATGATCTGTATAAAGCTTCCCAATTGGATGCATTGGTTAAAAGGATGAAAGAAAGAATAAAAGATCCCAAGGATGAAATTATCAAAAAAATAATGTCTGAAAATGCGTTGCGGATATTGAAATTGGGATGGGGGAGCGCTGAAGAAAATACAACGTGCTAACTAAAAGAATAAAATTATGAAACTGAAAATTGTTATTCTGCTACTCTGTTGCTTGGGATATGCTAAAGCTCAAAAAGTAGACAATGGTATAGATTCTTGTCAGGATTGCGAGATAGGTTGTCTATGTAATTTATTCATAAAAAATGAATTTCAAAGTCAGCAAAAACTGCTTGCACTAAAAAATAATTGGTCTGATTTTTTTTCAGACGACCTTGAACAAATGTTTCCAGTACACAAAGGTGTTCAGGTTGAAACAATAAAGCTGGATGGTTTAGGGTGTATTTATCCTGAAAATATTTCCTCACTCAATGGGATTGGCTATGATTTTTTAGACACGCTTAATGGCGACTATAAAAATAGTAACAAAGAAACATTTCAACGATTATATAAAAATAATTTAAACAGTGTTTCAAATAGTAACGCAACGAACAAATTCATAGAAGACGCCAGATTTAGAGTACCGGATTGTCTGATATTGAAATATAAAGGCAAAAAGGACATTGATTTTTTAGGTTTTAGGATAGAATGGAATGCTAAATTCCTACCTGAAAAAATAGCAAGCATTAATAAACATATAACAATCAATACAAAGAGGATTGTATTTTTTATTCATGGTTACAACGTGCCTTATAGTTTAGCACAACTACAAGGGAATATGATGGTAGAAAAAATTCTGCAAATGGATGCTACATTAAAACCAGAAAATATACTCTTTGTGCGTGTATTCTGGCCATCGGGTTACCGCAAAAGAAGTAGTTTTTCGGAAACAGCTTGCGATTTCAGCAATATTGAAAAAATAGAAGCGGTGTGGGCATATACATACGTAAGTAACAGGTCTTACCTCGGAGCATTAACCTTACGATCGATTCTCGCTGACATGACCACAACTATTCCAATAGATATTATAAGTCATTCGCATGGTGCAACGTTGGCGACTACTGCTTTAATTAATACAAAAAGTAAAATGCAACGTGGAGAGTTGACAAAAAAAATAAAGCGTTATATGAATGAACTCCCACTTGCTAAAAAGGAAATACATGTATTTATGAATGCGCCAGCCATTCCGGGAAAATCAACTTTTATAGACTTGAACCCCAAAAAAAATAATATGCAAAAAGGCTACTTCTTCTACGTGGGTTATAATGAAAATGATAGAACACTTCTTAAACAAAAGTTAAAAGGGAGGCTTGAAAATATAAAACCAACAAGGTATTTAAGCTCCACAACATTGGGTTGCAATAAAAGGAATGAAATTAAAAGAACAGCATTTGTTTTTAAGAGAAGAGAGATGAGTGAAAATTTTAAGGACAGTATTAATTCCTATCAGAAAGAACATGACTTTTTTTGTTATATCAAGCAACCTGAATTCAATAAAAATTTAAAGGTCTTCTGGGAAATGTACAGAAAAAAATAATTTCAAATAGAATTTAAAAAATAGAAATCATGAAAAAAATTACACTTCTTTTATTTACGCTTTGTGCACTTGCAGCAAGTGCACAAAAGGATTCTCATGTTGAACAATTTTATATTGGCGAAGATATGCACGAGCTCCGTTTATATATGGGCTCTGAAAATCAATTATGGATTAAAGGTGAAGATCCTACAGATTCTATTTTACTTTATGGATTTAGTGAAGATAATGTAAAGTACGCCATTGCACATGCAAAATTGAAACACGATGCAAAATTGGAACAAGATCATATAGAAAAAATATATAAGAGTTTTGAAAATTATTATTATGAACCCAAAATAGTGATCACGGGCAACGGTTTGGCTAATTTTATAAGCACTGAAAAAAAAGCATTCGATGTAGCTGCAACAGCTGGTTTTGGAATAAGTTTCAGTAAAAATAATGGTAAGCAACTTGGAATTACGGGAACCATAACAGAAACCCGGGACACTATTTTGAGCATCGATAAAAGAGATTTCGGAAGGGCTATATTGGTGCCTGGTATCAGAAAATTTTCAGTGATGATCAATTACAGGTCGCTTAACTTTTTTAAAAATAATTGGGGATATGGAATTTTTGCAAATATGACTCCTATGGTGTGGAAAACATATACAGCCATGAAACATGATTCAACAGAAATGGATTCATTACCATCTGTCAAACACGTAACCCCTATCACAGGAGAGGTATATTTTTCCTATACCATCTACAATAATACAAATACACTAAAAAAAATTACAAATCCTACGCGAATCACTTTTGATCTGGGTCTTGTATATAAATACCTTGGTGAGGATCAGCTCACTGATATAGAACGGGAAAATTTTTTGGGAAGTTCGCAGGATAACTTCTTTGGTTTTTTATTTGGAATTGATGTGCGTTCTTCCGGTATGCATTTTTACGTGTATACAACTTATATCCCAAGCTTGGGTAGAAATTCACATAGCATTCCGGGATTGACAGATTTGCAGGCTACCGGTGCTATTGGTTTAGCTGTAAATATTGCTGACTTATCAGGCGCACTAAGAAAATGATTCATTGCTGCTGAACCAATACCGGATTTATGTAGTTTAGCAGAAACGAATAGCTAACTTTGAAAACTAAGGAATCATTTTATCCGAACTACTAAAATCATAATCCACTTAACACTATATTATGGCAACAGAATGGCCTCTACCTAAATTTAGTTTTTCAATAACCATCTACGAAAAAGAGCATTTCTTTCAAGAGGTTGTAGGTTTAGAAACGGAAACAAAGCCTATTGAATTCCGACATGGTGATAGTAAGCAATTTGCCCCTGTTAAAATGCCGGGTTTAAAAAAAGTAGGGAATGTAACATTAAAGACAGGTGTGTTTGTGAAAGACAATACTTTTTGGGAGTGGCATTCAAAAATCAAAATGAATACAGTAGAACGTGAAACAGTCATTATAAAACTACTGGATGAAGGTGGTAATCCCACAATGGTCTGGACGCTTCAAAATGCATTTCCAATTAAATTTACTTCATCTGATTTAAAATCGGAAGGAAACGAAGTAGCTGTTGAGAGTCTTGAGATTGCCTTTGAAACAATGATTATTTCTGCTTCTTAGAGGAGTAACAGAATAGGAGGGCGTTAAGTTTTCATTAATACGGAAATAACCAATACAAACCTTTGTATGATTCGGGCCCTTCCCTCAAGTTGCGTTGTTGTGGGGCATAGGAGTATTCCAATAATAAATACATATCATTGATGAGTTCTTTCGTTTCGGCGAAATAGCCATGGCCTAAAAAATCGGTATCTATTTTTGAAACATCAACCGTACTTATCCCATTTACGATAATAATATGTTCACCTGACTCACCCGCTCTTATCATACCTCTCAACGAGTGTGATAGCTGTAAGGCTTTATCTTTTGAAGAAGCATACAGTGTAATTTGTTTACTTACGCCTTTTATTGCAGGAACAATGACATCAGTAAATATTGCCGAATCTATATCCGGAGCTGCTAAAATAATTTGATTGATCGCACTTAAATTTACACCTTCTTCTTTTAATTCTTTAATAGCACTTGTTAACGCTCTGTTCCCCATACTATGCGCAATGAGGTGAAGTTTGTTCAGGCTTGTATCGCTCAACACTTTTTTAATCAGTTGCTTTAAATGCGGCACCGTCCATACAACAGAGTCTTCATCAGCAAGGTAACCTTGAGCTGTTCCTTTCGAAGGCCAGGAATAAGTAATCGCAGCACCCTTAAAACTTAAATCATATGCAATTTGAGCGGTCCTTCGGATTGCTTCCGGAAAGTCAACATTAAAACCATGTATAAATATAAATGCGTCATTATTTGTGGATGAATTTATTTTAGAAGATATAGCTTCTAGAAATTTTTTTTCTGTTTTTAGCTCAAGGTCATACAATGTCACATGCTTATGAGGGTTTTCAGGATTTTTAAATAATAAATCACTGAACCATGTGGGGCGTTCAATAAACCCGATTCTGTGATCACTCGGAATACTTACCTTGCATACTCCATATTCCAGTGAGTTAGACGTATTTCTTGTGTTATCAAATTTCAGGTTGGGTTCAGCAGAAGTTGTTTTATTGCGATCCGTTGCAAATAAGACCTGGACAGTATCGAAGTCCGTATTTTTTTTAGTACCAGCAACTGTATAGTTAATTATTTTAGCAGGAGCTTCCTCTGTCAATTTAGGTTTTATGATTGGTCCATCATTAATACTCAGCTTAACATCTGCGTTAGTGGTATCAAAAGTAATGTCTTTAAATTCTATTTTTGGGCCACTGTTCCCTCTGGCTTGCCATTCTGTGTTAGATCTATTCCGATCTAACTTTACATCTTGATCAATCGGTATTATTATAAATTTGTTGCCGAATTCTTTTCTTAATTTAATTAAAATAGCTTCTGAAAACAATTTTCCCTGTCCATCTATTTCTTGAACACATGTACCTTCTTTCATAAGCGTATTCACAAAGGCGGAATCACTTTGTTTTACCATCCGGCTTAATTCGTTTTTGTTCACACTATATAAGACAGGACAAATCAAGACACCATACTGCTCAATTTTACAATCCAGCTTTACCGATTCCCTTGTTGAAATCTGGGTTATTGTGAAATAAATAATTCGTGACATAATGAAACGATTAGATAGGAAGACGTGTCATAAATAAAATTTTAGCACAGCAATTTAGGTTTAAAATTTTAAAAATTCAACTTCGCCATTGCGGTTCCTGTATCAACTATCTCTGGCGGTTATAAACAATTCAAATAAACAGTGTATTCACTGTTGACAAGCGCAACATTCCAATCTTATATTTAACACTTTTAACCAATATATAAATTAAAAGATGGCAAAAGATGATATCGGTGTAATTAAATTTACAAACATGCGCCACTGCATTGGACTCTTAGGTCTTGCGTTGCCATTTATTATTGTGCTTCAAGTAAAGTGTATGGGAACTTGCCATTATATGCAGGATTCTATCAGCCATTATTTTTATACGTTTTCTGCACCTTGGTTCGTAGGTATTTTATGGGGCTTGGGGTTAGTACTTATTTTTTATCCAACACCACCAGAAAAAGACACTTTATATTTTGGTTGTCCCTTGGGAATTTGCAAAGTTCTTAAACCCAAACTGGATGGAATATTAACAACGATTGCTGGTTTCTGTTCCATTTGTGTATCGCTTGTTCCTACAAACAATTCAAAAAGTTTAGAAGCCTGCGCCAACTTTACTTATCCTTACAGTGATTTTAGGGCTGGTATACATTACGCAGCAGCTGCTGGTATGCTCCTTATTTTCTCCTACATGAGTATTTGTATTTTCACAAGAACAGATGATAAGCATTGGAGAGAGAATAAATGGAAAGTAAGAAGAAATAATGTTTATATGTTCTGTGGAATAATTACGTTCCTGAGTGTTGCTACAGCGGGAGCATTGGCAATAGCCGAACGTTGTTTCCATGTAAATGTATATGCAAAATCTACCTATTGGCTAGAAGTGGGTGCTTTGGTTCCTTTTGGATTTTCATGGCTGGTGAAAGGTGG
>C688J18823_10000658_pt1 | contig 20236 bp, 11 predicted proteins | sample HopSoiMetagenom1_FD_18823 | JGI IMG/M metagenome (IMG submission 18823) | reverse complement strand
TCCGCCCCGGACGACCACGCGACCTTCGCCGTCGAGGTGAATGGGCCTGGCGGCGCCGTGATGAGCGAAGCCGCTACGCTGAGGGTCAACTGGATCGAGATCGGAACAGCGCCCCAGTCGACCGGGCTTCCCGCCGGCGCGCGCGCGACGTTCACGGTCGCTGCCGCCGGAAGCGGAGCGCTCGCGTACCAGTGGAAGAGGGACGGCGCGGCCATCGCTGGAGCAACCTCGGCGATCTGGTCGATCTCGACCGCGCTGACCCTCGACGACGGCAACTATAGCTGCGCGATCACTTCCAGGCTCGCCGGAACCACGCTGACCATCGAAACCGCCCCCGCGCGGCTGGTCGTGTTGACTGCGCCGACGATCTCGGCACAGCCCAGGTCGCAGACGGTGGCTGCGGGCTCGCCGGTCTCGCTGACGGTTGGCGCGGCGAGCCGGAGCACACTCTCGTACCAGTGGCAGAAGGACGGCGTCGACGTCCCCAACGCGACCTCGTCGACGTACGCGATCGCGTCGGCGTCCGCCGCGGACAACGGCGCCTACCGCGTGGTCATCACCTTCAGCGAGGGCATCTACGCCGCACAGGCGCTCAGCGCCGAGGCGACGCTCGCCGTGGCAACGCCGCCTGCGCTGGTCTCGCCCGCGAACAAGCTCGTCGGCGAGGGCAGCGGATTCTCACTGGTCGTGTCCGCCACCGCCGCCCCCGGCATGTCGGCGCCCTCGATCCAGTGGTGGAAGGATGGCGCCCCCATCCCGTCCGCCACCTCGGCGACCTACTCCGTCGCGGCGGTCACCCCGGCCGACGCGGGGGCGTACACCGCCGTCGCGACCTCGACCGTCAACGGCCTCGCGGCCTCGGCGTCGACCGCGCCCGCCACTGTCTCGGTCCTGCTCAAGCCGACCATCATCGCGCAGCCGCAGGGCGGCGAGATCAACGCGGCCGGCACCTTCATCGTCAGCGTCGCGGCGACCGGCTCCGACACGTTGGGCTATCAATGGATGCTACACGGTGCGCCGATCGCGTCCGCGACGTCGTCGTCCTTCACGGTCGCCTCCGCCGGGCCGACCGACGCCGGCGATTACACCTGTGTCGTCTCCAACACGCGCTCCGGCGTGTCCGCCACCGCGACGAGCGGGGCCGCGACCCTCGTCGTCCACGCCCCGCCGCTGATCCTCACGCAGCCGGCGGACGTGAACGCGCGCGAGACGGAGACGGCGACGTTCACCGTCGTCGCCGCTGGGTCGGGCCTCACCTACCAGTGGCACCGCGGGGGAACGTCCATCGCGGGCGCCACGGCGGCGAGCTACACGACGCCGCCCGTCGACCTGATCGCCGACCAGGGCGCGACCTACGGCTGCGTGATCTCGAACGGCTTCCTCCCCGACGTGACCACGCGCTCGGCGACGCTGACGGTGGGACCGGCCCCGACGGTGTTCACCCAGAGCGTCAGCACGCTCGCCCTCGGCGAGGGCGTCATCCTCTCCTGGAAGTTCGCCGGCACCGCCACGCTGCAGGAGGGATCGGACGCGCCCGCCGCCGTCGCGTCGGGGGGCAGCCTCGTCGCGTATCCGAACGCCGACACCACCTGGACGCTGGCGGTCACGAACCACGGCGGAAGCGAGACCCGAACTGCGTCGGTGGCGGTGAAGTCCTACACGCCGAAGCACATGTACGTGCTCAACCAGTACCCGCACAACGCGAACCAGCCGGCGAACGTCCCGCCGGACTCGATCGCCCACTTCACGCTCTCGCTGAAGCCCGGCCAACTCGGAAGTCCCGACGTGTACCTGCCGCCGGGCGCCGCCGCGACCGGGAGGCCGGCGCAGAGCACGCCGACGGGGAGCTTCCCCATCCACGTCGCCGCGACGCCCGACGAGTCGCGTCTCTACGTGGCGAACCATGGCGACGCGACGATCAGCGCGTATGCGGTGAACGCCTCGACCGGCGCGCTGACGGCGATCGCGGGCTCGCCCTTCGCGATCGGGAACGACGCGCAGCCGTTCGCCAGCGCGGTCGACCCGGCCGGCGCGAACCTCTACGTCGCATGCAAGGACGGCGTGCGCGTCTTCTCCATCGCCGCTTCGACGGGCGCACTCACCGCCCAGCCGTTGCTCGATGCGCCCATCCCGGGGCGCGTGGAAGGCGACCTCCTCATGCAGCCGAGCGGCCGATTCCTCTACGTCGCGGACCACGGCCACGACGCGGTGCAGGTCTACGCGGTCGACGGGGCGACTGGCGCGCTGACGTATGTGTCGAGTGCGGTGTCACCGGGTGGCCCCACGGCGCTCACTTTCGATCGTGCCGGCTCGCGCCTGTTCACCCGTGGCACCGACTCGACGACCGCGACCGGCGGCGGATCGTACAACGCCGCGCTGCGGGTCTTCGGCATCGATCCCTTCTCGGGCGCCCTGACACAACTCAGCGTCTACCGCGGCTACGGCCCGAACGACGTCCTCTCGCAGGCGACCGGAAACCCGGACTCGAAGATGCCCTTCGTCCCCGGCGACGACCCGCACCTCCACTCGCTCGCGTACTCGCGCCGTCCGGGCGTCGACGTGCTCTACGACGCGTACGGCGGCGACGTCTCGATCAGCAAACCCGACCACGTCGGGTTCACCATGAGCGGATACTCGATCTCCGGCGGGACGATTGGAGGCGACCAGGTCAACAGCTTCCTCGGCTCGCCCTACCTCCTCGACATGTTCGGATACAGGAGTCTCGGGGGCAGCATCGTCCTCGACCGCAGCGGCGCCGCGCTGGTGCTCACGTCGTGGATGAGCGTGGACGCCGGGATCAACATCGCAGCGTACTACCCCACCGATCCCGCCGACGGGTCGCTCCTCGCGATCTCCGGCGTGCAGGCGTTCTACATCGAGTACTCGGTGGCCGCGGGCGCGGCGGCCTACCTCGTCAACCAGCCCCACGGCGTCTTCACCGGCGCGTTGCAGTGATGGAGGCAGTCTTGCCAGACCGCTCTTTTGCGTTGGTGATTTCCTTGCTCCTCGTCGCGGGCGTTGCGCGTGCCGCGGAGGTGGATCCGGACGCCCTCGAGGACCCCGCCGCGCGTTACCGCGCGCAGGGCGAGCGCGTCGAGGGCCAGACCTCCGACGCCGCCCTGCTACATCGCCTCAGCGTCGCGCGGCGCGAGCGCGACAAGGTGGGGCTTTCGCTCTCGCTTCGCGCCGCGCAGCCCTTCGCGGCCACGGCCGCCGTCGCGCAGCCCGTGCCGGGCAACGACTGGATCAACCTCGGCCCCGACAATGCCGACGTGGCGCAGGACGGGCCGGGTCCGGTCGACTCCGGCCGGGTGCGCTCGATCGTGCCGCACCCGGCAAACCCGGACATCCTCTACGTCGCCACAGCGGGCGGCGGCATCTGGAAGACGTGGGACGGCGCGCGGACGTGGGTGCCGCTCACCGATCGACTGGGCCAGCTTGGCTCGGGCGCGCTGGCGATGGACCCCAACAACCCGGACGTCCTCGCCTACGGTTTCGGCGACCCGTTCGACGTGCAGCTGCACGGGACCGGCATCACCGTCTCGACCGACGGCGGCCTGACCTGGAGCGAGCCACAGCCGCAGACCGCGAGTTCCGGAACGCTCGCGCGGCAGGTGCGCGACCTCAAGTTCGACCCGCTCGACAGCTCGCACCTCGTCGCCGCGACCGACGTCGGACTCTTCACCTCGAGCGACTTTGGAGCGACGTGGAACCGGGCGGCGCTCCCGTCCTCGGCGGACTGGAAGGCCTGGTCGGTGGCGTACGTGGGCAGCTCGTCGTGCGGCAGCGGGCGCTGCAGCCACTGGCTCGCGGCGCTGCAGCATCACGACGCCAGCTTGAACCTCGACATCGGCCTCGATCTCTTCCGCTCGAGCGACAGCGGGCAGACCTGGTCGCGCGCGCAGCTTCCAGGTGTGGAGGCTACTGCAGCGGGGCGGGCGACGATCGCCGTCGCTCCCAGCACCGCGGACGACGCCTCGCTCTCGCGCATCTACATCCTCGCGGCGAGCTCGATGCAGATCGCCGTCGACACCCGCGACGTCTACCGCAGCGACGACGGCGGCCGCACCTTCCGCGGCCTCGGCGTCAACGCGCGCGGGCGCCCGCTGAACCCCACGCCCGACGTGCCGGACCTGAACGTCCTCTCCTTCCAGAGCTGGTACAACCAGAGCATCGCGGTGGACCCGACCGATCCACAGACGGTGTTGATCGGCGGCCAGCTCGGGGTGATCCGCACCCGGGATGGCGGCAGGAGCTGGGAAGTGGTCAGCGACTGGCTGCCGCTGTCGGAAGAGATCGCCCTCCCCTACATCCATGCCGATTTCCACGCCATCTCCGCGGCGACGTATCCACCCGCCAGCCCGGGCGGAGCGCCGGTGGTGCGCTTCTGGTATGGCGGCGACGGCGGCATCTTCGTCTCGGACGACGCGCATCGCGTGTCTCCGGGGCAGGCCACCGTCTCGAGCGCGATGAACCGCGGCATCGTCAGCCACCTCGTCTATTCCGTCGTCTGCCCTCGCGCCGAGTGGCCCGATTCGATGCAGGACTTCGTCATGGGTGGCCTGCAGGACAACGGCACGCGGCGCCGCGCGACGAGCTCGACCACGAGCAGCGGCACCTTCGACGTGATCTTCGGCGGCGACGGTTTCGGCGCCGGCGTCAGCCGCGCGCTGCGCCCGGGACCCACGCCGACACCGGCGCTGATCATCGCCACCACCTTCGGCGGCGCGAGCTTCTCGCCGATCCACGTCTCGACCGATGGCGGCCGCACCTTCATCGAGATGGCGAGCGGCATCGACACCACCACGCTGCCGTTCAAGATGGTGATCGCCGCGGAAGACACTCCGGACGGCGACGGCGAGACCTTTCTCACCTTCTCCAACCCCACCTCCAACGTCCCGGGGCACGTCTACCGGATCGCCAACGCCAGCGCGGTCGGGCCCTGGTCGAAGATCGACGGCACCATCAGCACGGTCGACGGGCGCGTGTTGCCCCGCTTCCAGGACGTCTTTGGCGTGCCGGTACAGCCGCACGGCCTCGCGACGCACACGCTGCACGCGGGCGTCTACGCGATGACGGGCAGCGGCGGCGCGGTGTTCATCACCAGCGACACCGGCGCGCACTGGACCGCGGCTGTCCCGCTTGGCACCGCGCCGGGCGGAGAGCAGCGCCAGATCAAGGGCGCCCAGGGCGCCGACTTCGACTGGACCGATTCGACCTACAAGACCCTGTGGGTCACCTCGACCAGCGAGATGCTCTTCGACTCCGCCGGCAACGTGGTCTCGCAGACCGTCCCTGATTCCTACGGGCACCTCTTCCGCACCACCGATGGCGGGACGTCGTGGCACCCCGTCCACGGCAGCGGGCTGCGGACCTTGCCGAACGTCCCCGCCGACGTGGTCCGCGTCGATCCGCACGATGCGCAGACCGTCTACGTGGGCACGTTCCTCGGGCTGTACGTGACCCATGACGGGGGCCAGACCTTCGACCGCATGGGCGTGGGCCTGCCGCTCGGCCGCGGTCACCGACCTCTGCATCAACCCCGTCACCCAGACCCTGCGCGTCTCGACCTACGGCCGCGGCTTCTGGGAGATCGACCAGCACGCCGCGAGCGCGGGCGGCACCCGCGGGCGGGGCGACCTGGACGGGAACCAGCGGCTCGACGCGTTCGACCTGCTCGACCTCGTCCGCACCATGGGCAAGACCAATGCCGACGACGGCTATCGGCAGGAGGCGGACCTGACCGGCCGCGCCGCCGCCGTAGACGACGCCGATTTGACGCTGTTCCTTTCGCGGTTCGGAGGTGCGCCGTGAAGCGCCTGATCCTCGCAGCGTTCGTCTTCGCGGGTTGCGGCGCCTCGACGCCCGCCCCGCAGATCGTCTCCTTCGTGGTCCGGCAGCCCTCGATCCTGGCAGGCGGGAGCACCTTCGTGCAGTTCCAGGTGATCGGCGCGGAATCCCTTCGCATCGACCCCGATCTGGGCGACGTGACCGGCCGCTCGACCGCAGTCGTCGGGCCCGCGCTGACGACCACTTACACCCTGACCGCGACCAACAAAGGCGGTTCTACCAGCGCCAAGGCGACGCTGATCGTCAACCCGCAGTCGGCCACTCTCTCCTCGTTCTTTGCCGATCCCGACAGCGCCGGCGCCGGGTCGCCTGTGACCCTCCGCTGGAACGCGACGAACGCGGTCGCGCTGACGCTGCTCGCGGAGCCCGCGCCAACGACCCCGCTGCCGCACCTCGGCGCGACCGACACGCAGGTGGTGGTGCATCCCCAGGTGTCGACGCGCTACACGCTGGTCGTCGGCGGAGCCGCCGGGACGCTGCCACCTGCGACGCGCTCCACGGTGGTGGCGGTGGCCGCGATTCCCACCGTCATCCTCAGCGCCGACGCCACTTCGGTGGCACGCGGCGCGTCGACCACGCTGCGCTGGGCATCGAACGTCCGCGCGACGTACACGCTGGTCGCGACGCCGCACGACGGGCCGGTTACGAAGATGGCGCTCGGGACCTTGACCTCCAGCCGCGTGCGCCCCCTCGGCGACACCGACTATGCCGTCGAGGCGCTCGGGCCGGGCGGGCCGTCGATCTCCAACGCCACCACCGTGTCCGTGACAGGCCCGATCGCGGCGGCGCTCGCGTACGTCGCCCCGGCGCCAGGGACGGGCGACGCCGTCGCGCTGCAGCTTCGCTCGACCGCCGCCGGGGTGGCGACGCTCGACCTGGTGGCGCTCAAGCCGATCGCCGCGGGCGCGCTCGCGCTCGAATTGCCGCTCGACGGCGCCGCCGCGGGCTCGCGCGACGGCAGCACGCGCGTCGTGCTCGACGCCGCAGCCTCCGGCGACGCGGCGCCGGGTCTCGGCGTGAACACGTCGGTCCTGGATCCGGGATCGTCGCCGGCAGCCGCGGTCGCGGTGCTGTCCGGCTCCGGCCCCTCGGCCGGCGTGCTGCTCGTCGCGATCGCGCAGAAGCCGTCATGTGCGGGCTGCGCGGGCGGCGTCGGCGCGGACCGGGCGATCGACACCGGGACGGTGATCGCGACCATCCGCCTGAAAGTCGTCGCTGCCGCCGGCGCAGGACCGGTCTTCGATCCGGCCGCGCTGGACGCAGCGCATGGCTTCCGCACCGCGGTGCGCAGCGGCACCACCGGCGCCACCCTCGGCACCATCGCGGTCGGCGCGCTCTCGGCGAACTAGAACGGAATCTGATCGAGGAGGTTCTTCGCCTTCAGATTCTCGCCGGCTTTCAAGAGCGATCGGGCGGCGACGACCTTGTTGTACAGGTCTCCGATTTCGCCGAGGCCCGTCTTCTGCGCGACGTCATTCCGGGCGTCGTCTACGGTGTTGGAAGCGCCGTTGGTGTCGCCTTGGGCGGCCTTCTGTTTCGCGGCGCCCATCTTTTCCGCCAGCGAGGGATCGACCTTCGCGGCTTGCGACTCGGCCTGCGCGACCGCGCCGGTATCGCCCTGCTTCGCTCCGTCAGAAGCCTTGTCCATCTTCTTGAGCAGATCGCCGCCCGGCACTTCGCTCAGCACCGATCCCAGAAGGGTCTCCGCCTTGGCCAGCCAGGACTGGCCGGTCTTCGAGTTCCCTGCGGAGAGCGCCGTCCTGGCCTTGGCCACGTCGGCGAGCGCGGTCCTCGCCTTGCCCTCGAGTTGCGTCGGAAGACCGCTGAAGGAAATCGCGAGAACGAGCGCGACCATCATTGCTGTCCCTCCTTGACTGCGGAGCTCTTGCGGAACAGGGCTTCGGCATCGAGACCGAGGCGCTGAACGGTCTCGTGATCGGGGTTGCCGGTCCGAGCGATGCCCTGGTCCGCCTGGAACTTGCGGATCGCGTCGGCGGTTTCATCGTCGATCCGTCCGTGGTCGACCTGGCTGGTATCGAGGTAACCGCGCGATGCGAGCGCTTGCTGGATCTTCTCCACGCCCCCGGGAACGAACAGTCCGCCCGGGGCCGCGGCGAGCGGCGGGCGACCCGGTTTCTGTGGACGTCGCGCGGCGCGAGCCTGGGCTGCCGGGCCGCCTTCGTGCTTCTTCGGCTGCGCGGCCTGCCCGGACGTGCCGTTCGCGTTCTCGTCCGGCTTCTCGACGTGCGTCGCATGGAAGCACCCCGCCAGCGCGACAGCCACGACCAGGGTCTTCCTCATCCGCGTTTCCTCGGTTGGCTGCGCGCCTGCGGCAGGACACCCTTCTCCGCCGGCTTGCCCGCGGGGAGGTTGCTGAATCCCGACTTGATTCCGGCGACGAATGCGTTGCGGAGCACGCCCCAGATCGCCGGCCACAGCTGCGGTTTGGGACCTGCGACCGTGCCTTCCATCGGAATGACGGCGGCGGTGGCGTTCCGGCCCGGCACCCGATCGGAGAAGATGTGCAGCGCCGCGTCCGCGATCCACGCCTTCAGCTGCGGCATCACGCCACCCTTGGCGGGTTTCACGTCGACGTCCTTGAAGATCGGTTTGACTCCACCGGAGATCACGCCGTCGTGCGCATCGAATTCGGCGAAGAGATCGATGCTGCCCTTCTCCGGCGCAACCTCGAGCTTCTTGACCAGAAAGTTCCCGACGTCGCTGAGCGCGAGATGCTGGACCGAAGCGCGCCCGGAAAATCCGAGCTTCTTGGCCAGCGGATCCGCGGTGACGAAAACGGACACCTGACCGGTCTTCTGCAGCGTGCCGCTCGCGGCCAGCGTCGTCGGCTCTCCGTGCGTCAGGCCCACCCGGGTGGCGACGTTCTCGAGGGTCGCGTCCAGATCGTGGAGCCAGATCGACGGCGAGCCGCGGCTGGTGTCGTCGGTGAACGCGATCCCGGCACGCTTCAACTCGATGCGATCGACGGCGAGCGGTGCGAGCCGTTTGATCTTCTCACCGAGCTCGGGGTCGGCGATCCGGGTCTGGCTGCTCTCTTTCGAGTTGCCGGCGATCAGGTTCAGCTTCGGCCCCTCGAGCTCCGCGGTCGCGACCAGCTCGTGCTTGTGGATCAGATCGCGCCAGTGCAGAGCGATCCGGATCCGCTTGGCGTAGAAGAACGGCCGCTTTTCCGATCCGCCCGGCGGCGTCGGCACCTGCACCAGCTTGAGGCCGTCGATCGTATAGGAGAGGCGGTAGAGGGAGACGCCGACGCTGTCGAAGCTGCCGCGATAGCCCTTCAGGCTGTCGAGAACATCCCGCGTGTGCCGCGCGACGAAGGGATTGAGCGCGAGGCGCCCGGCGACGAGCAGTGCCGCGATGACGACGAGCGCACCCAACGCCCGGCGATGTTTCAGCGCCGCCCACCGCATGCCAACAAGGTGGAGACGCCCTTTCGCGGCGCGCAACGAGCGCTCGCTCGGCCACCCAGGATGCAAGGCCACCGGTACCACTGCCGAACACACAGGAGGAGCGGCTCCCACATCGAGCGTGCGCTCACCCACCCGCGGCTCTTGCGGTCGTCCCCTCGGGCCGTCCTAGGGTAGCTGCATGGTCAACTCAATCCGCACCTGGGGCCCGGCCATCCTTTTCTACGCCGCTGGAGCGATCGTGCCTGCGATCGTGGTCGTGCTCCTGGCCTGCTAGACCCGGAAGCTCTCGACCACCTTCACCACCGCGGTGCTGGTCACCGCGATGTCGGAGAGGGCGGCCTCGAAGCCGCGCAGGCCTTCCTTGGTCGCCTCGGAACGCCGGTTGAGATCGATGACCACGGCAGAGATCTGCTCGACGGACGCGGCCTGGGTGGAGACCGCGGCAGCGATTTCGCGCGCGGCGATACTGGATTCGCCGACGAACGCCGCCACCGCGCGCAGGTTCTCGCCCGACGTGCGGATGTCGGCCATGTTTGCTTCCATCCGCCGGGCGCCGCGGGCCGTGATGGTCACCGCGCCGGAGATGGCGGTCTGCGCACCCTGGAGCAGGTCCCGGGTCTGGGCCGTGCTGCGCACGCAGCGGTCGGCGAGGGCGCGCATCTCGCGAGCGACCACCGAGAACTGGCGACCGGACTCGCCCGCCTTCATGGCGACGATGGCGGCATTGAGCGCAAGCATGTCGGACTGATCGGCGACGTCCTTGACGTTGTCGAGCACCTCTCCGATGCGCCGGGTGCGCTCCTCCACCAGGGCGATCTGCTCGACGATGGCCTGGATCTCGTCCCGGATCTCGGACAGGCCACGCAGGCTCCGTTCCACCGAATCCTGCCCGGCGGCGCCGACCTCGGTGGCGCGCCTGGCCACGTCGAGGACGCGCTTCGCCTCCGAGGCCGCGGAAGCGGAGGTGCGGCGCAGGCCGTCGGTGCCGGCGGCCGCCTGCCCGAGAGCGGCGACCTGCTCCAGCAGGGACGAGGACTGCTTCGCGCTCACTTCGGTGAGGCTGGAGAGGGCGGTCTTCAGCTCCTCGGCGGACGCTCCCAGCGAGGCCGGGATGCTGCGCAACCGCACCACCACCGACTGGAAGCTTCGCGCCAGGACGCCGATCTCGTCGTCACCCAGGTCGGGTACGTCCTCGCGGACGTCTCCGCTCTCGGCGATCCGATGGGCGATGCCGGTGAGGAATTGCAACGGGGCGATCACGCTCTTTGCGGTCCAGACGGCGAGCGCGAGCAGGAGAAGGAGGCAGGCAACCACGATGGCCGCGGAGAGCCACTGCGCCCGGCCTTGCAGCCTTGCGGCCTCGGCGAACGCCTCGTTGGCACGCCGGTGATCCCGCTCGATGGCCTCGTCCAGCCGGGAGCGCAGCGACGCCGAGGACTTTGCGACGCGTCCGAGGATCTCGCCGAGGTCGGAACCGGTCTTCTTCTCGATCAGTCGCTCGCTGGTGGCGCGCGCCAGTTGGTAATGCTCGCGGAATTCCGCCGAGAACGCGGCCACCTCCTCGCGTCCCTCGGTCTGGTTCTGCAGGGCGCGCGCAATGTCGCCGTCGAGCTGCTTGGTGATCGCATCCGCTCGGGCCAGCGCATCGGTGTCTTCGGCGGCCACGGCGTCCTGGAGCGTCCGTTCCACCCGCTCCATGGCGAAGCGCAGATCGCGGCTGAGCAGGAGGCTCGGCACGTACCCTGAGCGGATCCGCGAAAGCACGCTCCCGTTCTGGTGACCAAGGTATTGCGTCACGACCAGCACGAGCGCGAAGGAGAGCGCGGCGACAATGGGGAGAAGCAGGACTCTCGTCCGGAAGCGCAACACGTATTGACGGCGGGGCAATCGTGACTCCGTGACCATGACTTCCAAAACCGCGCGGACCCTACGCTCTCGAGTCGGGTGGGTGGAAGACCACTCAGACGGCGGGATGGGGCGATGATGTGACGCTGGGTGTGCAATTCCCGCCTGCCCGGAGAAGGGGCCTCCTGGTCGCATGGTAACGCCGCCCGCGTGTAGACTGCGCCGGTGCGACTGGCCGGGATCCTCGCGTTGCTGCTGAGCATGCGCGCCGCCGCGCAGGGCCAGAACGCGCCGGCCCAGCCGCGGCGGCCGGTGCTCACCGGCCAGGGCGCCCAGGGCGACTGGACCACGGACGCGCCCGGCGTTCGCAGGCGGATCACCGTCTCCGACCTGCCGGAGCCCTACGCCTCGAAGTCGGTCGACAACGGGCCAAGCCTGGTGAAGCGGCCGCCGGGAGCGCAGCCACGCGTCCCGGCCGGATTCCACGTCGAGGAGTTCGCGACCGATCTCGACAACCCGCGCCTCATCCGCAGCGCGCCGAATGGCGATCTGTTCGTCGCCGAAAGCTCGCCTGGGCGCATCCGCGTCCTGCGGGCGAAGGAAGGAGCAGCGAAAGCGGAGCGGAACGAGATCTTCGCCTCCGGCCTCGATCGCCCCTTCGGCATCGCCTTCCATCCGCTTGGGGCCAACCCGCGCTGGGTCTACGTCGGCGAGACGGGGGCGGTGGTCCGGTTTCCCTACCAGAGCGGGGATCTCAAGTCCCGCGGCCCACGCGAAGTCGTCGTTCCCGACATTCCCTCGGGCGGCCGTTTGCGCGGCGGCGGCCACTGGACGCGCGACGTCGCCTTCTCGAACGACGGGAAGAAGATGTTCGTCTCCGTCGGTTCGCGTTCGAACGTCCAGGAAGACCCCTCGACCGACGAGGCCAGGCGCGCCGACATCCTCGAGTTCGATCCCGACGGCGGTCACCCCCGCATCTACGCGTCGGGCATTCGCAACGCGGTGGGAATCGCGGTGCAACCCGGGACCGGCGTTCTCTGGGGCTCCGTCAACGAGCGCGACGGTCTCGGCGACGATCTGGTTCCCGACTACGTCACGCGGATCCAGGACGGCGGCTTCTACGGCTGGCCCTGGTTCTATCTCGGCCCGCGGCAGGATCCGCGACACCGCGGCGCGCATCCGGAGCTGCGCGACAAGGTGCTGACTCCTGACGTCCTCCTGCAATCGCACTCGGCGTCGCTGGGTATCGCGTTCTACACGGCGCACATGTTCCCTGCGGAGTATCGCGGAGACGCGTTCGCCGCCGAGCACGGATCGTGGAACCGCACCAAGCGGACCGGCTACAAGGTGATCCGGATCCCGCTGCGCGACGGCAAGCCGACCGGCGAGTACGAGGATTTCATGACGGGTTTCGTGACTCCGGACGGTCAGGTCTGGGGTCGGCCGGTCGGTGTCGCGGTCGCGGCGGACGGATCGCTCTTCGTCTCCGACGACGGGGGCGAGCTGATCTGGAAGGTCTCGTTCAGGGGCCCGTAGCCGCTTCGCTTGCCGAAGCCGTCACCGGAGGGCATCCTCTCCCACGTCGGAGGCGAGGAGACCATGGCGGAGATCAAGAGCGGCCGGATCGTCGAGTGGCATCGGCTCTCGCCGGGCCTGTCGCTGTTCCGCCTGGAATCGCTCGATGCCTCGCCATTTCCCGCCTACGAGGCGGGCCAGTACATCGCGCTGCGCCGTGAGGACTGCCTGCTCACCCGGAAGGTGAAGGACGAAAACGGGGTGAGGTACGTCCCCGACCTCGACGCGAACGGTGCGCAGAAGCGAGGGTCGGTGACGCATTCGTATTCGATCTCTTCGGCGCCGTTCGAGACCGCCCAGCGGAACTACCTCGAGTTCTACGTCGTGCTGGAGCGGGGCCTTGACGGCGTGCTCGGCCGGTTCACCGAATCGCTCTTCCGCGGAATGGAGGAGGGCACCAACGAGCGGATCGCCTTCCTCGAGAAGATCGTGGGCGACTTCACCCTCGCCCGGCGAGCGGCAGGGTTCGAGCACGTCCTGATGGTCGGCACCGGGACGGGGCTGGCGCCGTTCGTCTCGATGATCAAGCAGCTGCACTTCGAGGCGCAACATGGCGCGGCGCACACCGTCCGGTACACGCTCCTGCACGCGAACCGGACCCGTGAGGAGCTGGCCTATCACCGCGAGCTGCTGGAGATAGAAAAAGCCGGCACGCTCGACTTCGTCTACGTGCCCAGCGTGAGCCGGCCGACGCCGGGCGACCTGGCGGACTCGCAGCTCGGCTCGGGCCGGGCGAACAACCTGCTTCGCAAGCTTTTCGATCTCCTCCCCAGGGAAAGCTCGGCGATTCCTCCCGCGTTCCCGCGCGAGCGGCCGGAAACGATGCTGCGGGAGCGAATCGACCCGCGGCGCACCGTGGTGCTTACTTGTGGCAACCCTCAGGGCATGGCCGACATCGCCTGGATCGCCTCGCAGACCGGAATGCGATTCGAGAAAGAGGATTGGTGACGGGCTTGGCGGCGTTGCGCAGTTGATCCATCCTAAAAGTCTTTGCAGGAGGCCGCATGCGAATGCTGCTGGTCGCCTTTCTCTTCCTCGCTGGCTCTGCGCACGCCGTCACCCTCGACGAGCTTCTGGCGAAGAACATCGCCGCCCGCGGCGGCGCCGCCAACGTGCAGAAGCTCAGGAGCCTGCGCCTGACCGGGCGCGCCGTGTTCTCCGGCGGTGGCCGCTTCCGCGGAAGGATCGAGATGGCCTGGGCCCAGGTCCAGGTCCGCCCCGGCAAGATCCGCTCCGAGGTGACGAGGCAGGGGCTGACCGCGGTGCAGGCCTGGAACGGCAAGGAGGGATGGAAGCTGGCTCCCTTCGGCGGCCGCCGCGAGCCGGAGCGCGCCTCGCAGGACGATGCCCGGGCCCTCGCCCAGGACGCCGACCTCGAAGGCCATCTGATCTCGTTCCAGCAGAAGCGGAGCCGTGTCGAATATCTTGGCGTGGAGGACGTCGACGGCACGCCGGCCCACAAGCTGCGCGTCGCGCTCGAGGACGGCGACGTGCAGTACGTCTATCTCGATCCCGACGCGTTCCTCGAGATCCGCACCGTCACCGAGAGACACGTCCGCGGCGTCGAGGAGGTGACGGAGACCGACCTCGGCGCCTATGGGCAGGTCGCGGGGGTCTGGATCCCCACCTCCATCGATCAAGGCCCGAAGGGCGCGCCCAGGGCGGCGCACTTCATCGTCGAGAAGGCCGAGCCCGACGTGCAGGTCGACGACCGGATCTTCGAGTACCCCCAGGGGACCATCGCGCGCGAGATCGCGGCCGGTCCCGACGCGCGCCCGCCCTCGTTCGAGGCGCCGCACCAGCAGGCCGCGGGGAAGGTTTCGTTCGACGAAGGGGTCGTTTCCGGGCTCGGGGCGCGCAACATCGGCTCGGCCACCATGAGCGGGCGCGTTTCGGCCGTCGCGGGGCGCACCATCGGCGGCAAGACCACCATCTACGTCGGGGCGGCGAGCGGCGGGGTGTGGAAGAGCCAGGACAGCGGCACGAAGTTCAAGCCCGTCTTCGACAAGGAGCCGGTGCAGTCGATCGGTGCCGTCACCATCGACCCGAGCGATCCGCGCACCGTGTGGGTCGGGACCGGCGAGACCTGGACGCGCAACTCGGTGTCGATCGGCGACGGGATCTACAAGTCGACCGACGCGGGCGAGACGTGGACCAACATGGGGTTGAGGGAGTCGGAGCGCATCGCGCGCGTCATCGTAAACCCGAAGAAATCGAGCGTCGTCTACGCTTGCGCCACCGGCAAGCTCTGGAGCGACAGCAAGGATCGCGGCGTCTATCGCACGAGCGACGGCGGCAAGAGCTGGTCGCTCGTCCTGAGCTACGCCGGAAATGCCTCGACGGGCTGCTCGAGCCTGACCATGGACCCGCAGAACCCGGACGTGCTCTTCGCCGGCACCTGGGACTTCCGCCGCAAGGGCTGGACGTTCCGCTCCGGCGGCGACGGACCGACCGCGCCCAGCGGCAGCGCGCTCTTGCGCACGGCCGACGGCGGCAAGACCTGGAAAGAGGTGAACGGCGGCGGCCTGCCAGCGCATCCGTGGGGCCGCGTGGAGGTGGTGATCGCGCCCTCGTCGGGCAAGCGCGTCTACGCCTTCATCGAGTCGGAGCACTCGGCGCTCTACCGGTCGGACGACGGCGGGAAGAACTGGGTCACGCTCGACCGCAGCCAGTCGATGGTCTGGCGGCCCTTCTACTTCGCGCGTCTGGTCGTCGATCCCACCAATCCCGACCGGCTCTTCAAGACCAATCTCCAATTGATCGTGAGCGAAGACGGAGGGCGCAGCTTCTCGCCCACCGGCGGCGGCGGGCACGGAGACTGGCACGACATCTGGATCGACCCGCAAAACCCCAAACACGTGATCGGCGGCGACGACGGCGGCTTGTGGCAGTCCTTCGACGGCGGGAACCGCTGGTGGAAGCAGGAGAACCTTCCGATCTCGCAGTTCTATCACGTGGCCGTCGACGGGGCCGACCCCTACAACGTCTACGGCGGCCTCCAGGACAACAGCACCTGGATTGGAAAGACGGCATACGGGCGCGGCATCGGGAATGCCCAATGGGAGAACCTGTACGGCGGCGACGGCTTCTGGGCAGTTCCCGATACTTCCGATCCGGAGGCGGTGTACGTCGAGTCGCAGGGCGGGTTCATCGGGCGCGTCGATCGGCGGACGATGGCAGCGCGCGGCATCAAGCCCGAGGCCGATTACAAGGAGAAGCTCCGCTTCAACTGGAACGCGCCCATCGCCGCCAGCCCCACGCAGAAGGGCGTCGTCTACATCGGCGCGCAGTTCCTCTTCCGCTCCAAGGATCGCGGCGATACCTGGGACCGGATCTCGCCGGACCTGACCACCAACGATCCCGAGAAGCAGAAGCAGGAGGAGTCAGGCGGCATCACCGTCGACAACTCCTCCGCCGAAGCGCACACGACCATCACCGTGATCAGCGAGTCGCCCGTCGAGGCGAACACCATCTGGGTGGGCACCGACGACGGCAACGTACAGCTCACCCGCGACGGCGGTGGACACTGGTCGAACGTGGTCTCCAGCGTGCCGGGGTTGCCGAAGGCGAGTTGGGTGAGCTGGGTCGAGGCGAGCCGGTTCGACGCGGGGACCGCGTATGCCGCGTTCGATCGGCACACGTACGGGGACATGACGCCGTGGGTGTACCGGACGCGCGACTTCGGCAAGAGCTGGACCCGCATCGGCGGACCGTCGATTCGCGGCTACGCGCACGTGATCAAGGAAGACACCGTGAAGAAGGACCTGCTCTTCCTCGGAACCGAGTCCGGCCTCTTCATTTCGCCGGACGGAGGCTCGACCTGGGCGGAATTCCGCGGGGGAGACTTCCCGCGCGTGGCGGTGCGGGATCTTCAAGTCCACCCGCGCGAGGGCGACCTCGTGCTCGCGACGCACGGGCGCGGCATCTGGATCATCGACGACATCTCCCCGTTGCGCGCGCTGTCCGCCGACGAGCTTGCCAAGGAGGTCGCCTTTCTTCCCGACCGGCCGGCGCAGGAGCGGCTCCCGGCTGGCGGCGGCTGGTCGGACGGCGACGCCACTTTCACCGGCGAGAATCCCCCGAGCGGAGCGACCATCACCTACTACCAGCGATCGCGACACCTGTATGGTCCGATCGAGCTCGAGGTGCTGGACGGGGCGGGAAAAGCAATCGACGTCATCCCGGCGAGCACGCGCCGCGGCCTGAACCGCGTGACCTGGTCGATGCAGCTCAAGCCTCCGCGGGTCCCGCGCGCGGCCACGGTGGCCAACGCGGGCTCGCGCGGACCGCGGGTGATGCCCGGGACGTACACGGTCCGGCTGCGCAAGGCTGGCCAGACGCTCGAGTCGAAGCTCGACGTCGCGCTCGACCGACGCGCGACGTATTCGGTCGACGACCGTCGCCAGAACTACGAGGCGCAGCTCAAGGTGGTGGCGCTCTTCGGCGACATGAGCACGCTCGTCGACCGCATCGACGCCGCGCAGAAAGGGACCGCGGAGCGGACCGGGAAGCTGGGCAAGGGCGACCCGCTGGCGGCACGGCTGGTGGCGTTGCGCGACAAGCTCGAGGAGGTGAGGAGGAAGATCGTCACCACCAAGGAGGGCGGCGCGATCACCGGCGAGGAGCGCATCCGCGAGCACACCGACCAGCTCTACGGAACGCTGTTGCGCTACGAAGGAAAGCCGGCGGCATATCAGGAGGCGAGGATCGTCGCGCTGCGCCGCGAGTTGACCGACGTGCAGCGCGAGTTCGATCAACTGGCTGCCACCGAGGTGAAGGCGCTCGACGCGGCGCTACGCGAGAAGAACCTGCCGCCCATCCCGACCTCAGCGGCTACGGCGGCGGTGGATCGTCCGTCCCCCACGACTGCAGCGGCGACGCGCTGACCGATCATGGCACCTGAAACCGCAAAGGTGCTCTCGGTCAACGTGGGTGGCGTGCGCAAGTTCGAGTACCACGGCAGTCCCGCCCAGAGCGCGATCTGGAAGTCGCCGGTGAGCGGACGGATCGCCGCTCGGGGCGTCAACCTCGCGGGCGACCGCCAGGCGGATCTCGAGGCACACGGCGGTTTCGACAAGGCCGTCTATGCCTATTCGGTGGAGGACCAACGCTGGTGGGAAGGGGAAATCGGCCGTCCGCTCTCTCCTGGGGAGCTCGGAGAGAACCTCACCACGGAAGGGATGGAGCTCAACGACGCGCTCGTCGGAGAGCGCTGGCAGATCGGGAGCGCGGTCTTCGAGGTCTCCGAGCCGCGCATCCCCTGCTGGCGGCTCGGCGTACGGATGAACGACGAAACGTTTCCACGTCGCTTCAGCAAGGCGCTCCGGCCCGGCACCTATCTCAGAATCGTCGTCGAGGGCGATGTGGGCGCCGGAGACGAGATCCGGGTCATGGAGAAGCCCGATCACGACCTCACTGTCCGGGATGTCTTCCGCATCTACACGCGCGATCGCGACGAGGTGCCGCGGCTGGTTGCGATTCCGCAGTTGTCCGAGAGCTGGAGGGGATGGGCGGAGCATTTGTCCGGACCGCATCCAGATCCGAGGGGTGGCACGGCGGCTCCCAATCGGGGATAACGGTGTTTGTTGCCTGGCTGCTTACCTGAAACCCGAGGGCAGGGGCGTCGGGCCGTCTCAAGGCGCTTGACAAATTGTCGTACCCCGCGCAAGTCTTGCAGCGTGCGATTCGACGCTCACGCCTGTGCGCACACCAGCCTCGCCTGGGGCTCGGTCGGCTGTTGTTGTTGTCGTCGCTAGCCGGCGTTCGCAGCACGGCGTGCTGCATCTGATTCGCTCTCCCGACATCGAAGTTGGTTCTCGTTCCGTCGCGCTCGACGGCCGGAGTCTTCGTGAAGGATCCTGTCCAGCATCGCCCGATCGCCCGACGGGACGTCCTGCGCCTCGGCATGGCGACAGCCGGCGCGATCGCGATCGGGGCGCGATCGGTCCGCGCCGACGGCAAGGTACGGATCCGGCTCGGGCACCTGCCGATCACCGACCACCTCACCGTGATCGCCGCTTCCCGCACGCAGTTCCAGAAGCTTTCGCTCGAGCCGGTGAAGTTCGCGAGCTGGCCCGAGCTCGCGGAAGCGCTCAAGGCGGGCAGCCTCGACACCGCGTTCGCGCTCACGCCCATCAGCCTCACGCTCCGGCAGAAGGGCGCGCCGATCAAGGTCATCCTGCTCGGCCACCGCAACGGCAGCGTCCTTCTCGCGGCCAACGACGTGGTCCGCGTGACCGATCTGCGGGGAAAGACGGTTGCCATCCCGAGCCGCTTTTCGACGCATAATCTCTTGTTGCGCCGCATCCTCGCGAAGGAAGGCCTCGACGCGGACCGCGACGTGCGCCTCGTCGAGCTGCCTCCGCCGGAGATGGTCCAGTCGCTTGCCCGTGGAGCAATCGCGGCGTTCATCGTCGCGGAACCGTTCGGCGCGCAGGCCGAGCTGCGCAAGCTCGGCAAGGTGCTGGCGCTCTCGAAAGACGTGTGGCCGAATCACGTCTGCTGCGCCCTGAACGCCCGCGAGGATCTGATCGCTGCGCACCCCGAGGCCGTGCAGGAGCTGGTGACCGCGCTCACCGATGCGGGGCGTTTCGCCACCGACCACCCGCACGAGGCGGCGGAGCTTTCCAAGCCGTTCCTCGGACAGAACCCCGCGGTGGTCGAACATGCGATGACGCAGCCGCCGGGCCGCGTGACGTACGACGATCTCGTTCCCACGCTCGCGGATCTCGGCGACACGCAGAACGACATGCTCAAGTACAAGATCGCGACTGCCGCGGTGGACCTGCCGAAGTTCCTCGACGATCGCTTCGCGCGCAAGGCGCGCTCGGGAACGCCTCGATGAGCGCCGAAGCGAGCACCTACGTCCCGGCGGCACCGGCGCCTTCGCGGCGGCGCCTCGCGGTTCGGGCGACGCTTTCAGCGGCCGCGCGGGCGCTGGTTCCGACAGCCGGAATCGTGTCGTTGATCGGCATCTGGCACCTGCTTGCCGTCTCGGGCCTGTACAGCGTCGACCAGCTCCCCGGGCCGGTTGACGCGCTGCGCGCGTCCCGCGAGGCGTTCAACGAAGGAACGCTGTTGCCCAACATCGCCGCGAGCCTCGCGCGGTTCGCCGTCGCCTACCTGGCGGCCGTCGCCATCGCGGTGCCACTCGGGGTTTTCTTCGGGCTGCGTGCGGCGGTCTGGAAGGCAGTCGATCCGGTGGTCCAGTTGCTCCGGCCGATCTCGCCCGTCGCCTGGTTTCCCCTCGCCGTCCTCTGGCTCGGCATCGGCGACTTGCCTGCGATCGCCATCATCTTCGTCGCCGCCTTCTACCCCACGCTGCTCGCCACCGTCAGCGCGGTCCGCCACGTCGATCCCATCTTCCTGCGCGTCGCGCGCAACTTCGGCACGCGCCCGCGGGACGTCGTCTTCAAGGTCGTGATCCCCGCCGCTTTCCCGCAGATCGCCGTCGGACTTCGCATCGCGGTCGGAGCGGCGTGGGTCTATCTCGTCGCCGGCGAGATGCTGGGCGCCCGCACCGGTCTGGGGTTCCT
>C688J18823_10000656_pt1 | contig 20246 bp, 12 predicted proteins | sample HopSoiMetagenom1_FD_18823 | JGI IMG/M metagenome (IMG submission 18823) | reverse complement strand
CAAGGTGCAAATGTTACTGTTGAATCCAGAATAGCAGTTGGTACTTTTACAACAATAGTATCGGTACCTATACAATTGGATGCATCCGTTATAATTACCTTGTAGCTAGTGGTGGATGTTGGTTTAACGTTGACAACAGCGGTGCTTCCTGCATTATTACTCCATGCATAGGTAAAGGACGGAGTTCCTCCAATAGGTATTGCTGTTAATTTTATTTCTGATCCTGGGCAAATAATTGTATCTGCTTGTCCTTTTAGCATCAATGTATTTTGTTTACGCACCGCTACAGAATCTATTTTTGTACAACCGTTGTGTTCATCGATAACTGTCAGTGTATAAATTCCAGGTAGATTTACCGTTGCTGGGTTTGTTGATGAAAAACCTCCAGTACCTGTCCATACTAATTTGGTTCCTGGTGTTCCCGACTTACCATCTAATACAGCACTTGAAAAAGAACAATTAATAGTTGGTACACTTGCAGGCAATAATAGCTGTGGTATGCTTTTATCCGATTTTACTTCAACAAGCAATGCATTACCTGGACATTCCGTTGTTAAATCTTTCACATACACCGTATAAATACCTGAGGTGTTAACTGTGCTATTATTTGGAATGATATCATTCAGTGGTATTGGTCGTTTGATGTCAATTTGATAATTAGAAACATCGCTTGTAAAATTCATCAATGTACTTGTTTTGATACAGGTAAGCGTATCCATGATAATATCCCCATTTACTTCATGTGCCGTGGATGGTAGTATAATACTAGGCTTCGGTGTAGTGCTTGTTACTTTTACAATAGCTGTCGTTACACAACCACTTTTTGCTCTTTTTATTTCCTCCGTGTAATTACCTGTCGCTTTAAAAACAACAGGATTAGTATTTACAACTCCATTGCCAGACCATTTGATTTCATCTGTGTTATTATCGGATACTCCTGTTGCAGTAACTTCAAAAGGTTTGCAGGAAGTAATGGTATATGCTAACGGATTTTTTATAACGGGCTTAATCGTATCAAGATTAACAACTATATTATCAGACTTGTAACATCCGGTGTTTGTATTCAAAATTTTTATAACATATGCTCCGGGTTTAGTTACGTTAATTTCCTGCGTAGTGCTTTGGCTTCCGTCCGGATATGTCCACAAATAATTTATTGGCGATTCATTGCTTGTTGCTTTCATCAAAAAACTGGTTTTTATGCAACTCAATGTTTTATCTTCACCAGAAACAGTTACAGCCGGAGGATTGACAGTTCCAAAAAGCGATGTGAAAACAGTTTCACTTTTTAATCCGCAACTGTTTACAATTGAAACATACACATTATTTTCAAATTTGAAATACGGAAAATTAATTGTTGCTTTATTTCCGTTCGGTGTTATTTTGGCACCTACCACATCACAGGTCCATACATATTTTTGATTGGGTGCTAATTCTTTTACTTCAAATACATAATCCTGCCCGATACATGGATTTGAAATCGGGTTAATAAATGCACCAGGAGCTGCAGGTTTAAGACAATAGGATCCTATTTTGTCTGTTAATGCAAGATCACTCTGGGTGAAACCGGTGCAAGCCTCATTCTTTTTAATGTAATACAATCGCTCATTCCATATCTTATATTTTCTTACTAACCAATCTACATTTTCAAATACCTGTTTTACTTCTGCCGGCCAAAACGTGTCGGAATGGTTACGATCAACACGAAACGGAGACCTTGAAGAAATACAGTTGCCATTACTTCCGGCGTATCCTATTTGACCACCAACATAAATATCATTTCCATTTTTTGCGATCGTAGATACCAGATTCGCATAGGGCGCATATGCATCACAGCTCGCTTTATACAGTGTATCATTTAATGTACACGTATGATTGTATCCAAATGCCCAATTCATTGGAACGGCTTTGCTGACATCAAATTTTAAGCAGCCTTGTTCATTCTTACCGTTGAACCCCATGTCTCCGGTTACATAAGCTGTATCATCAACAATTACAAAATCCGAAGCTATTCCATAATTACCAACATTAATTTCATTTAGTAAAGCGTATGTTGCCCGGTCAAAAACACGTAGAAATTCATCTTGCAATAAAAATAATTTATCAGTTGTTCCAATTATTTTTTTCGCAGAAAATTTTTCAAACGCCTGATCAACACGTATAAGACTTCCTGTTGCATCATCCAATACAGCTGTATTGAAAACAACATTTGCATTATCTGTAAAAGTCCCTAGCACATATAGCTTGTTCCCAATTGCAGCCATGGAAGTTACAGCAGTTATTGTTTTAAAACTGCTTGTGAAATTTGACACCAAAGCTCCTGCAGCATTATACACTTCTACATAACTACTAGCTTGTGCAGGGGCGCCGGCAATGTATATTTTACCATTGTGACATACCAACGCATTCACTTTTTTATAATAATTTGTAAACGGATCCCAATTAAGCACTGCTCCAGTTGTTGCATCCAAGGCAACAAGATTATTTCTGTATTGTGTATCCCCATCATAAGAAGGGAAATCGCCCCCTGCATAAATACGATTTGCAAGTGTATCGATATCAAAATCATTTATAATGTAATCTCTGCTAGTAGGTCCCATTGGTTTGCTTTGTTGAGCAAAACAAGGTATGAGGTTTATGATAAACAGGAGAGCTACTATTATTTTAACTAATTTATTCATGATAAGTCGTCTTATTAGAATTCAACTTTAATTTCGTCACTCATTTTACTTTCAGCGCCTGAATTATAAACCGCCTTTATTTTATAAACGTATTTATTCCCGATATACAATTCTTTATCTTCAAACATAAATTCGCTGCCTTTTACCGTCTTCACAATTTTCAGCGGATCTCCTTCTTTCCCTTTATAAATAATAAAGGAATACAAGTCCTTTTCCGGATATTCCCAATTCAGGGTAATTGATTTTTTCTCCAGGTTCACTTTATATTTTATTTTCTTAATGGCGATACGTATCCTGGAATCAAAATAATGCGGCATAGAAGAAGATATAGAAAAATTACGGTCATCATCAATCACCTTCATGCTATATTGATAATAGCTTCCGTATTCCAACTGTTTATCTAAATATTGATGAAGCGAATCTGTAGCTTTCCACTCTTTTATTTTTTGCGGTGCAGCTCCTTTTACACTTCTCCACAATTCATATTTTTCAGCATCCTTGCTGTTGCTCAGTATCCAGTTCACCACAATGCAGGAGTCCGTGTGTGTTAATTGAAGCAGTTGTGCTTCTACCGGTTTAATTTTATCAGGGCGTTTTAATTTTATCGTTTTTGCATAAGGCGAATTATTAAATACATTATCAACGGCTGTTATGGAATAAAAAACATCTTCGGTTAATGTATTCAACGAAACACTGTCTTTAAAAACAGTATCGGTCAAAATCACTTTTGAAACTTCTACCAGCTCTTCATTCAAAGCATTATTTTTAAAAATGCGATATCCTTTTAAATCTTTTTCTTTATTCGGTTTCCAACTTAGTCGCACTTTTCCCAGCGAATCTACTTTACCTGTTAATCCGATTGGTATTGCCGGTGGTGTTTTATCTGGCAGTAATCCCATCATTGCATGTGAAAAAGCAGAATCACCAGATCCACCAAGTGCAAGTACTTTATAATAATTCGATTGTTTTGGTTTTACATCCACAAACGTTTTGGATTCGTTTGATAAAATTGCTTTATTTATTTTGACATATTTTCCTTCAGAGGTTTCAGAACGCAGTATATCAAAACCTGTTAATTCATTTAAATCAAATTTTTCAGGCATGTGCCAATGAACCTCCAATGTTGTATCACCTTTTTGCAACACTGTATTTTCAGCAAATGGAAAGGCTTCCAATGGCTTGATGAGTTTACACTTTACGACAGGTGAATACTCACCATAAACTCCAAAGAAACCTAAACCTCTTATTCTATAATAATATGTTTTGGTGTATTCAGTAGTTTTATCAATGTAAAGAATATCCTTTTTATCTTTTTCATCCTTTGTGGTAACTTGTATAATAGGTGTTTTATTCAGTGTACTAAATAATTTTCCATCTTCAGAACGTTCAATAAAATAGCCTCCATAATAGGGTTTTAGACTTTCAGCTTCCCATTTAAGTTGTACTTCTTTTTTATTCACTTTTGCAGTAACTGCATCTATATTTTTCAACACATCATTTACACCTGAGTTAACGAGTACAATAGCTGGTTTAATTGACTGTGCAAGTTTTGCATTTTTGGGTTGAATGAGGTAAGCGTACTTTCCAACGGCCGGTGTTTCGGAATAGAATGTTCCAGCTGCAATACAAAGCTCCACACTAAAATCACAACTTAACATTGCAAACCCATAAGCCATATCGGGTTCACGTTCTGGGCCATTTGTTGGTTCATACATCAGGTTATATAAAAAACCGGCAGCAGGATTTTTTTTAAGGAGGGAGTCCCACTTCACACTTGTTTTTTCAAAGGGTTTAATAATTGTACCTGGCACACCTCTAAAATTAGTGCTATCAGGGCTTACTGCAGTTTCCCAGGCAATGCGTTTTATAATAAATCCTTCATCCTTGCATTGATTGAATCCTTTGAAATTGGAAGCAATGAAACGTAAATAAATGGTCTTATCTTTTACAAATGACATTCCTTTCACCTCTTGTTGCGCCAAGATGGGCTCAACAAGTGTGCTGAATAGAACTATAAAAAATAATCGGATTGTTGTTTTCATATTGTATTATCTACACGGTTCACCTTTGTGAAAATCGAAATTGAAATGACCGCTAAGTGCACCTTTAAAAAAATCGTATCGACATCCGACATACCCTCTTACATAACTTGGTTTCATTAACTCTCCATATAAAACGGCAGTAGCAGAAGCCTCCAATACGTTATAATCAAAACTGTATATTTTCTTGAATGTTCCTCTTATTCCTACATTTCCATACAGGTAAGCATATAAATCTCCCGTTAAAAACCAACCCTTAAGACCTGGAGTTGCGCCACTATTACACCGATAACCGGATGAAACTTTTTGCATCATTAAATCAAAACCAATTATGCCTTCTACTCTTCCATACACTTCGAAAATGCTAAACCCAAATGAATTATCTGCATTAAAGCTAAATGCGGCTCCTACTGCAAACCCCTTAGCACTTTCCATTGCGCCGGTGTCCCTATGATTTGGTTTGCCGAATTCTTCACCAATTGGAGAAGGTAAATCAGGCATTGGCTCAATCTTATTTCCAACCATGAAATAAGAATTTAGTGTGAATCCGTATGCACTTACATAACCACGATTGGAGGGTGTACCAATGTATACGTACCAGATATTGGGTTCGAAATGAAGCACGCTACTCACATGCCCCTGTATACCTTCGTAATTAATACCTACGTCTAAAGAAGCATGAAATATTTTATTATTAAAATCATAGCCGATGAGAATCAATGCACCAACAGGTACTTGTGTGTAGTTCTTTCCAACACGATCCTGTATGGATGTCATTAAATAACAATCACCTGAAAATTTAATGGAGCTTAAACCTCCGCCACTTTCTTTGCTGTTGAATTGCACTTCCAATCCAACATCTGCGTTAAATGCATCTTCTTTTCCTGACAATCCAACGGTTACACCAGCTTTAAATCCAATGCCAATAGAGTTATCCGGAATATAATTAGGTTCTTTACCATTATTAAATACAGAAGAATACAGATTACCCGCATTTCCTTCAGGCTGTTTCATGTGGTAATACAATCCGCCCATAAATCGGTACAAGGATACACCTGACGCAATAACAATCGGTACCGGCAATTGCAAAGTTCCATCTACATAAAAATATTTGAAGTCGTCCTTTACTCCGAAAATGGTATTGATCTCTGCATTGAAGTTGATAGCAGTTATTCCCAGCGCAATATGTCCGGCAAATCCATTTCCATAAACCGGATCATTTTCTCTAAACTTGATCGTACCATCGAGGGTGAATGCTTGTGTGGTAATTTTCAGACTGATATCTTCTACTTTTACTTTATCAAATTTCCATTTCTTATTTGCATCAATTAAGGTCATCACTCTAAATCCTGCTATAGCAGCAAATCCTTTATCATCTTCTTTCATAAAGTTGATTCCAACCTGAAAATAGATGCTGGGTGCGGTTTGACTAAGTACCAGTTCAATTTTATTGAATGTGATCGGATACTTACCCATTTTATTTTCACCGGCATTGGCACTTGTAAATGCTAATGTTCCTGCTGTTACATAAGGGGCAGTGGAAGTAATAATAATATGTTGAAAATCCAGTTTGCCGGTATTCGCAGCATTAGCCTTCAACATAATCTTACCCGTTAAATCAGCCATTGGAATTAATTTACCATTGGTCTTGGTCAATGTAATTTTAGAAGCCGGATCAAGATCAACCGTTGCTGAGAAAACGGAAACGTTGAGATCCTTCTGAGCACTTACCGTAAATTTATAATCCAGCTCTTTGGAAGATGTATTTTCTTCAAACGACGCTTTGTACATAAGTGCATTGTCCTGAAACATGGGCACTTTTAATCCACCGCTCATTCCTCCTCCATTGAGGTGATTTTGTGCAACGTTTACATTAATATTTTCAATTGAAAATTGCCATCCACCCAGATCGGATTCATCAAAAGTCATAATATTAGTTGCACCCAAAACTCCGGATAGCCCTGTGTTATCTATTACCAGGTTGTTTGCATAGAATGATGTTCGGCCTTGATTTTTTTTGGATAAGGAGCGTGGAAGTTTAACAGTAAAATTGCGAATGTAGAAACCGGTCCATTGTGCCGCAGTTCCATTCAACTGATAGCCGTTTGGAAAAACCATATTGGGTGCATTGGAAATCTCACTTAAATCAACTGTTGCATCTGTAACGGTAAATGAAACATCCTTTAAGCCTTTTAAGGTAAAAGGAGACATGTTGACTTGCACAACAAAATTATGAATATCATCCGTATGAAGTTCGAAGCTGGCTGTAACTTTTGTGGTGCCTGGTGCACTACTGGAATCAGGCACAAGGAAGGTATCCGTGAATTCGAAAACACCTTTTAAATTAACACTTTTAAAACCGTTGCAATCCCAATCCACATAATTACTACCGTCCGCCTTTAGTATGAGTGTAACATTTGAATTGATTTTAATGTGATGCTCCGAAACAAGTACAAGCCTGGAGTTATTAGTAGACGTAACACCTTTGGGGTTCACACCTATATTTAATGCTGCAAAGGCAATTTTATCCATCGTTCCCGGCAGGTCAATCGCCATGTAGGCATTGCATGTAGCTTTATCTGCATAAAAATGTGCTTCATCAACTGCTATGATATAATTGGTTCCGGCAATGGTTTTAGAGATACCAATAGGTAAGGAAGCGGAACTATCCGTAGGAAAATTTCCAGCAATTCGATTTTCATCGGTAACTTTTTGACAGGTGGCGATTACTTTATCCGCAAGGGGATTGGTTGTTGTTTGTGCGTAAACACTTGTGGTAACTATACAAATAAGGGTTAGCACCCTTAAAATTGAAAATTTCATTGTTCTTTCTAAGCCGCAAATGTATAAAAGGAGATTGATTCAGGGGAACTATTGTTAATCAAAAGAGAAGATATTTAACGATCGGTTGTATTTGGCTTGTAAACGGTTGCAGAATATAATATAGTGTGATTCGGAAAGATCGCAAAATGAAGAGAGAATTGTCTAACACCATTTCTCCGACCCCGGGTAAGGGTCGTATGTTTATAGAATATAATGTCATTAAGTTTTCTCGACCCCGGGCAGGGGTCGTACACTCAATGAATTAAAAAGGATTAAGATAAAATTTATGTGTTATGATAAAAATATCATTTGCATACTTAAAAAAAATTGCATGAAGTGTACGACCCCTGCCCGGGGTCGGTATGATTTCCTTACCTTAATTGCTACAAGGTGCGACCCCTTACCGGGGGTCGGAGCAGGGAGTACCAAATTTATTCCGATTAAAAAATCATTAAACCCGAGCTAAACCCAGCCAATACAGTTATTTACAAAAAAGACTTGTAGAACTCCATTATTTTTTTGCAATCTCAACTAAAAACTATACTTTTGCGCGGGGTAAGTCTTATACGACCAGCTCCCTTTAACCCTCCAGGTGCGGAAGCAAGCAAAGGTAACAGGTTGAGCGGTGCGCTATAAGTAGCTTACCCCTTCTTTTATAAATTTAACTTAACATCATGAAATTTTTTATCGACACAGCAAACCTTGATCAAATAAAAGAGGCCCAGGATCTTGGTATTTTAGATGGCGTTACAACCAACCCATCCTTAATGGCAAAAGAAGGTATTAAAGGAGATACAAATATCAAAAAACACTATGTGGATATTTGTAAAATTGTATCCGGAGATGTAAGCGCAGAAGTTATTTCTACAGATTATGAAGGAATTATTAAAGAAGGTATTGCACTTGCCGATTTACATCCTCAAATTGTTGTAAAAGTTCCAATGATTAAAGATGGTATCAAAGCCATTAAATATTTTACCTCAAAAGGTATTCGTACCAATTGCACACTTATCTTTTCAGCCGGACAAGCTTTATTAGCTGCTAAAGCCGGTGCTTCTTATGTTTCGCCCTTTGTTGGGCGTCTGGATGATATTTCTACGGATGGTATGCGTTTAATTGAAGACATCCGTATTATCTTCGACAACTATGCTTATACCACGGAAATCCTTGCTGCATCTATCCGTCATCCAATGCACATTATTGAATGCGCTACTATTGGAGCTGATGTTGTAACATGCCCGTTAAGCGCCATCACTGCACTGTTGAAACATCCATTAACAGATAGTGGGCTGGAACAATTCTTGAAAGACGCTAAGAAATAATACTCCAAATCGCATAACGGTTTGGTTAAAGCTAAGCTGAATATGCTCATCCGAATAAATCCAACAAAACCTAATGATACAGAAATTGCACAGGTAGTGAACTGCCTGCGCGATGGAGGTATTATTATTTATCCAACAGATACGGTATATGGTATGGGCTGCGATATTAACAAGCAACGTACTGTTGAACGTGTTTGCAAAATAAAAGGTATTGATGCAGAGAAAGCAAACTTTTCATTTGTTTGTCATGACCTCAGTCATCTTTCTGATTTTACCCGTCCCATCAGTACAACTACCTACAAGCTAATGAAAAAAGCACTTCCAGGGCCCTTCACATTTATCCTGGAAGGAAATAACAGTGTTCCAAAATTATTTAAAAGCAAAAAAAAGACGGTTGGGATTCGTATTCCAAACAATGCCATTTGCCTTGAAATAGTTAAGAAATTAGGCAACCCCATCATGAGTACGTCCATTCACGATGACGATGAACTACTGGAATACACTACGGACCCGGAATTGATTTACGAAAAGTACAAGGACAAAGTGGATATCGTAATTGCCGGAGGCTATGGAAACAATGAGCCTTCAACGGTTGTGGATTGTACGACGGATACTTATGAAATACTGCGACAAGGATTGGGTGTGTTGGAAGAGTATCTGTAAAGAATTTTCTATTTAAAATATGATAATGGCCAATGATTGTAAACTCAAAGGTTTTAAAAACCTTTGACGTTTTTTGCTTTGACCGACGAGTCACACTCCATCCGTCACATTTAATTCAACAAATTCAGCAACTCCTTTTTTGATAAGGATTTCATGGCACCACCCTCCGTCTTAATTAAATCACTTGCGAGTTTACTTTTTGACTCCTGAAGTTTCATCATTTTTTCTTCAATCGTATTCGGGCAAATCAATCGCACTGCAATCACATGTTTATCTTGCCCGATACGGTAACTCCTATCGATTGCCTGGTTTTCTACAGCGGGGTTCCACCAAGGATCAACGAGGTATACATAATCGGCTTCGGTTAAATTTAAACCTACACCACCGGCTTTTAAACTGATTAAAAATACGCGAATGGACTCATCTTTTTGAAAGGAGGTTACTTTGGATGATCTGTTTTTTGTTTGTCCGGTTAAATATTCATAAGCAATCCCTTTTTTCTCCAACTCCACCTTTATTAAATCCAACATGGTTACAAATTGAGAGAAAACCAATATTTTATGCTGACTGGATTTATTTTCAATTTGTTCGATCAATACTTCCATTTTAGCGGACACATCTGTTGCATACCCCTCTTCTTTTATTAAAGAGGGCGCGTTACAGATTTGCCGAAGCTTTGTAAGCCCTGTCAACACATGCATGCTATTGGTGGTAATTTCATCCTGATTTTTTGCCGCAATAAAATCACGCAACTCTTTTTCACAGGTTTCATATATTTTTCGTTGCTCCTCGCCCATCTCACAATAAATAACCATTTCGGTTTTTTCCGGTAACTCGGTTGCCACTTCTTTCTTTGTCCTTCTCAATACAAAGGGTTTGATCTTCTTTTGTAATTCTTCTGCTCTTCGATAATCCTGAAACTGATCAATGGGTAAAGCGTAGGTATCTTTAAAGTAAACCTTGTTTCCTAATAAACCAGGGCAAGCAAATGAAAGCTGGCCATAAATATCAAATGTATTGTTTTCAATAGGAGTTCCTGTTAAAACAACCCTGTTCCGGGATTGCAGCATACGGGCAGCTTTGTAGCGTTGCGACTGTGGATTTTTAATGGCTTGCGATTCATCCAGAAAAATATAATTAAACTTAAATTCTTTTAAAATATGAATGTCCGATAATAACATTCCGTATGTTGTCAGGATAATTTCATATCCGTCAAATTGTTGAATGCTCTTTAATCTGTTTGCTCCATAATGTGTAAACAGCTTAATAGAAGGAGCAAACTTTGCCACTTCTTGTTGCCAATTAAATAAAAGTGAAGTTGGAACTACAATTAAATTTGCTTTGCCTGCCGGAGCTTTAGTATTCTCCTTCGCTAAAGCTTCGGCGGACAAGGAAGGTTTATAGCGTTGTGAAAGTATAAACGCAATGACTTGAATGGTTTTACCAAGTCCCATATCATCCGCCAAGCATCCTCCGAAATTAAAATCATCCAACAGATTCAGCCAGTTTAAACCCTGTTTTTGATAATCACGTAATTCCGCATTCAATTCTTTTGGAACAAGAACGTCTGCTATATCCTCTATGTTTTTTAATTTTGTTTCATACATCGCCAGCTCCTGCTCCACTTCTTTGCTGAGTACTTCCTTTTCAAATAATTCCGTCATCTCTACAAAATTACTTTTCGGAATTCGTATCAATTCATTAATAACTTCACCAGCTCTGAAATAACGCGCAAACTTATTGATCCATTCACTCGGTAAAATACCCAGGGTGCCATCATCCAGGTGAATGTATTTGCTTTTATCTTTAATTGCTTTATGTACTTGTTTTAATGTTGCTGCTTGTTTTCCGAATTTTACTTTGAGTGTTGCATTGAACCAGTCAATACCACTGCTTATACCAACAGATACAACCGCTTTATTGCTATTCAACTTATTTTTTTTGATGTCATTGAATCCCAAGACAAGGATCTGTTGATTTTTCCATTCTTCAAATACATCCAAAAACCAATTCTCATCCATAAACTTATCAATATGCAGGTAAAAATATTCACCTTCATACAATTGCTCCTCAAAATAAGGGTGCTGACGCATGAGAATAGAAATAAATTGTTCCTCCAATACATCATCCCGCTCTATTTTAAATACATTTCCATTTTGATCGGTATCATACAGTTGCTTCTTTGAAAAAACAGGAACCTCCACATTACCATATTTTATTACAGGTACAATGGATACATAATTTTCCTGTTGCGACAGGTAAATCAATTTTTCACGCGTTTGAGCAATACCCAGCTCGACAATTTGCTTTTTTGTGGCTGATTTAATAAATGCATAATTGATGGTCACATTGTTCTCCAACGGATCCAAAATCGCTTTTTGGAATTCATCAAATTTGGATGCATGAATCAATACTTTTTCATTGTTTGCTTTAAAATAGTCAATAATGCGTAGCAAATTGATATTGTGCATTAAGTACCAAGCTTCCCCTATTTGAATAAAATAATTAAACTTTATCGCTAATGATTTAAAGGAGTATGCTTTTTCATGGATGAATAATTCACCTGAAATTTCATAGAAGGGATCTTTTTTAAAAACAGATAATTTAATATCTGCTTTCAACAACTTTAGTTGTACAGGTACTATGGAGCTGGCATTCACTGTTTCTGCTATTTTTTTATCATGCAGATAGATATCCAGCTTTAATGGATTTTTCAAAATGAGTTTAAGCGCCTGAATATCTAATTCCGGGTTGGGAGCATCAAATCTATTTTGAAAACTGCTTACTGCGGTTAAAAACTTAACATAATCGATCTCTTCTGCTTTCCAAATTAATTTTAAAGGATCCGCTAGTGATAATGGATTTTTTATTTTCCCGTCCTTTGTAATGTTTCCTTCATACAGCTCCATATTGAGCTGCTCGTAATGCTTGTGCTTTTTGAGCACCAAAATCATTTTCTCTTTTTCTTCGCCTTGCTCTATCTTCTTTCCTGCAAGTGGGAGCAACTCTTCTTTTAAAACAGCAGTAGTGCTTGCATTAAAGGGAATGAGCCCTTTTATTTTTGGTTTTACAGTTATTGATTTATTGATGTATTGCAATTCAAAATAATCATCCAGCTTATCTTCATACTCTAAGCCATAATCTTTTGCCACTTCTCTTATTTTCTGACGACGCAATTTTTCATCAAAAAAAATACAGAAATAGGATTTGTCAATGATGTTATAGAGTACTTGCACCTGATGCTCACACATTTTTCGCTTTGGTGTTTTACAGGAACAGGAAAGCAACACAGAATTATTTACCTGTGACACGGAAACCATTGGAAAATCAAAAGAAGCAGAAGGATTGGAAAACAAACCAAAATTAACTTCCAATACCTGGGGTTGGATATCAAAAAAACTACGTTTGCTGGTATCAATTAATTCGGAGCTATGGTTGAGCAGTTCAGAATAAGTGATTTCTGAGATGGTTAAATTTTCAAGGGTGTAGTCGGTTAAATGATCACGCATGTGGGGAATTCATAATTGAGTTTTGTAGTATTATCGGATCAACCAGATATCTACACAATTTTGCTGAGGATGAGCTGCAGCAAAATGTAAATCATATACTTCTGCAGATTCACCCAGCCAGTCAACATAAGCATCATTGTCCTCTTTACCACTTTTGGTCTTTAAATAATTAAAAATTGCCATGGTTCTTTTTTCGCAAATTGTATCGTTATGTTTTTCTGTTCCTAAAGTATCTGTAAAACCAAATACTTTTAAAAACCCACTTTCACGCCATAATTCAGCCATACTATCTAAGCTTATAATATCCTTTGCCGATAACTTGTATCCATCCTTTTCAAAGTAAATAGTTTTGATAACATCTCCTTGTTTTACATTCTTGCGCTGAACATTTTTTGTTAAAGTAGAATCAACGGTAACATCCGCCTCTTCCTTAGCTATAGGTTGTGTACAAGAACAAACAACAAGTGAAATCAATGTAAAAATTAAGCTATATTTAATCATTGTCTTCTGTTGAATAGTTAATTGATTACTTCCCAATCACTCTAAACTCAGTTCTTCTATTCAATGCCCTGTTCTCATCCGTATCGTTCTTCACTTTCGGTTGCGTATCGCCAAAACCTTTATAGGTCAATCGCTTTGTATCAATGCCATGTGCTATTAAATAATCACATACGGCTTTCGCGCGATTTTGAGAAAGTAACTGATTCAACTTTTTATCACCTACATTATCCGTATGCCCATCCAATTCAATTTTCAAGGTTTTATTCAACGTTAAAAAACCAACCAATTTATCCAACTCTACTTTTGATTCGGGTTTTAAATCAAATTTAGCCGTTTCAAAAAATACGTTCTTTAATTCTACGATGCTGGATTTCCCTGTATCGATAGGTTGCAATGGAACATCCATCAGATAGGGTTTCGATTTATCAGCAAGATCTTTCAAGGAGAAATTCTCCGAGTAGAACAAATATCCAGGCTGACTCACATTCAATGCATAATTTTTTTCTATCGGTAAAACTACCAAAAACTCGCCGTTACCAGTATTCGCATCAGATGCAATGGTGGTCTTGGATGTTTCCAAATCAATTAATTCAAAGTGCGCTCCAATTGGATTTTTTGTTTTTGCATCATACACTTTACCTTTCATATACGTGATTTTTCCAGGTCGTGCTGCTTCGTATAACTCAAATTGATACAGATCCAATCCCCCTTGTCCGCCTGCTCTTGCAGAAGCAATATAAGCAAGGTTACCTAAACCATTTATAAGAATACTGTTTTCATCCGCATAGCTGTTAATCGGATAACCCAGGTTAACAGGCTTTCCCCACTCTCCTGCAGCGTTTTTACGTGTTACAAATAAGTCAAGTCCACCCATTCCAACATGACCGGTTGATCCAAAATAAAGTGTTTTACCATCAGGATGAATAAAAACAGATTCTTCATTTTTCGGTGTATTCACGGTTTCGCCTATGTTTACAGGCGCTCCCCAGCTACCATCATCTTTTAAAGTAGCGTACCAAATATCGCCACCACCGAGTCCGCCCGGACGTTGACTCACAAAATATAAGGTTTTGCCATCTGCTGAATAAGAAGGTTGAGATTCCCAGGAGCTGGAATTAATTTTTGGTCCCATGTTATAAGGTGATGACCATTTATTTCCTACTTTTTGAGAATAAAAAATATCACAGGATCCATATCCTCTTCTGTTTCCGCCATAACTTCCTTCTGCATTACTTTGACAGGCAACAAAAAACAACAGCTGTCCATCTGCTGAAAAATTTGGTGATCCCTCATTTCCGGGTGTATTAACACCAGCCATCAATGTAGCTGGTGTCCAGTTCCCATCTACTTTTTTGCTGATTAAAAAATCTTCCTGCGTAGTTTCCGGATTAGAACGATCACTCCTGGTAAACAAAAATGTCTGATCATCTGCAGTAACTGCTGGAAAATATTCGTCAGCTGCCGTATTGATTGCCGGACCTAAATTTTTAGGATCAAATTCAACCGGATTTTTTATCGCTTCTATTGCAAAATCACAATTGATTATTTGTTGTTCCGCTGTTTCCTTTGAATCCGGGTTAATACGTGTTTTCTTTAAAAACCGCTCATAATCCGATTTTGCATTTGTATAATCACCTATGCTCATTTCCAATTGAGCCAAGGTGAAAAAATTATTCAGGTTAAATCCCGGGTTAATGGCTATTGCTTTTTGATACTCCTCAATTGCTTCCTTCACTTTATTTTGTGATTGATACACTTCGCCAAGCAATAAATGAGGTTCAATAAATTCAGGTGCTTTTTGAATTATTGTTGCTAATTCTTCCAGCACTTTCTTATCATTTCCTGCCTGGAAATCCTTTAATGCATTTTCAAATAAAGAAATCGCTTTTTTATTCGTTGTGGTATACACACCCGGAGGTAATTGTGCTTCACACTGAACAACAATTGACAAACAAATAAAAAGAATTAATTTTTTCATAAATAAAAAGTTTAGCGTTGGGATGTATTTAGAATCTTATGGAATATTCATGTATTTGTGCGTTTGCAAGGATACATTCCATTTCGGGTATGCCATCACATAATCAACAATGAGCGGCATCATTTCTTTTGACTTGCTCCACTCCGGTTGCAAAAATAATTTACAATCGGTTCGTACATGAGCAGCATTTTTTTCAGCCCAATCAAAATCATTTTTGTTATGCACGATTATTTTTAACTCGTCTGCTTTCGCAAAATTTTCTGGTAATGGAGGACCTGTCTTTTTAGGTGAAAGGCAAACCCAATCCCAAATCCCTGTCAAGAGATACGCCCCAGAGGTTTCAATAAACGTCTGTATTCCTTTTGCTTTTAATTGTTCGGTAATATAATTCATGTTGTACATGCTGGGTTCGCCTCCTGTTATAACGACAGCTTTACCAGGATATTGAAGAGCATGCTTCACAATGATATCTGTTTTTGTTAAAGGATGTAAAGAAGCATCCCAGCTTTCTTTTACATCACACCAATGACATCCCACATCACACCCACCAACACGAATAAAATACGCAGGTTTCCCGGAGTGAAAACCTTCTCCTTGAATGGTATAAAACTCTTCCATCAATGGTAACTCAAGCCCTTGCTCCAACAATGTTTTTATATGCTCTTCTGTTTTCAATCGTATTAATTTATCTGTTATCATTTCCCACCTTCACTGAGGTTACGGCTACATCTCTTAAAACCAACAATTCATATTGAAATGGATCAAATACTGATTTTAAATTTCCGATCCATTCATCTCCATACTTTAAATAATAGGGAATAAAATTATCGTAACGTTCCTGCAAGACACCCTGTGGGAAAAATTTTTCTTTTATCTTTTTAATTTGATTAATGCCCGTCTCCTGTTTTTGTTTTTCGGAGCGCATGATTTTACTTTCAATATTTTTTACGGCATTGCTTGCTTTTTGAAATTCAGCTTCTACAGTCGCTTTTAGCGTAGCATCAACTGCAGTGGCTTGGGTTGCTATTTCAACAAATACAGTTGCTAGTTTGGTTTGCTGTTCCGTTAATGATAATTGGGAAGTGGTATTTTTTGCAACCAATTCTTTTATCAATACTTCTGTATCTTTAAACAAATCCCTGAACTGAAAACCTGCCTTGGTGAATTGTTGTTCTGTTTTATCATCCAGTATTAATGCAAAATTTCTTGGAATTAAAACAGGAAATTGAATATGGTGATGATCGAACATGGTCTTATATTCCAACCAATAGGCTAATTCTCCCGGTCCACCAACATAAGCAAGGTTGGGTAGTATTTTTTGTTGATACAGGGGACGCAGTACTACATTGGGGCTGAAGTGTTCGGGGTGGCCTTTTAATTCCTGAAGCAATGCTTCCTTTGTAAATGTAATATTCGTATTTAATACATGGTATAATTGATCAGCTCCCAGCTCTATGCGTTCACGCATATGCTCTTTCATATAAAAAATATTAATCGGTCGAGGATTTACCTGAGCCTTTATTTGTTGCTTTTCAAGTTGCGCAATGGTTTCGTTAACAAGTCGATAGTTGGTATTATTCAACACATCATCCTCCAGAACAATTGCAAATGTTGCTTTTAAACGAGCATCATCGCCATCTATAATTAATAATCCATACGTTTGAAACAATTGGTGAACTAGCCAACGAGTAGCATATGCAATGTTTGTGTGATTCAAATACGCTTGTGTAAAAAGTGAGGTTAATTTTTTTGCATTTTCAGAATCGCCAAGGATAGGTTGTAATTCCTGCATCATGTCTGAGAGCGAGGTGCTTTCGAGTCGTCCAACAGCTCCGGAAGCTGTTGCATTGTTCCATTTTATCGTTTTACCAAAGAGGTTCACACTACAGACTTCTTCAAAATCATGATCTTCGGTAGCCATCCAATAAACCGGAACAAAATTAGAAGATGGGTATTTTTTTTTTAAAGCTTCTGCCAGGTTAATAACAGAAATCAATTTATAGATAAAATACAAAGGGCCTGTAAACAAGCATAATTGATGACCGGTACAGACGGTATATGTATTTTTATCCAACAGCTGTTCAATCGTTTTTTCAATTCCGGTAATCCCGGCTTTTTTATACTGCTGTTTAAGGGCATCAACCAATACTTCCCGGTTCAGCGTTTCTTTGCTTCTGTCAAGAATTGCTTGCTGAAAGGATTCAATAGTCGGTTGATACGTATAAAAGGACTGTAGTGCCGGATTTTTATTGATGTAATCAACAATCAATTTGGAGAATTGCCCCGTTTCAGACAAGGCTATGTTGGATTTTGTAAATGCCATAATTACCTGTAAAGGTAGCGAATTTTGCCTTTCAAATAAATCGCTATTTTTACAAAAAAATAGCGTTATGACTGATCAAAAATACCTAAATCCCTGGAAAACATTAAAATCAGAAAAAGTATACGATTCGCCCTGGATTGGGCTCACCAAGCATGATGTATTAAACCCCAGCGGTAAACCGGGTACCTATTCGGTGGTTCACTTTAAAAACCTGGCCATTGGGATATTGCCTTTGGATAAGGATAACAACACCTGGATCGTAGGGCAATACCGTTATCCTATTGAGCAATACTCCTGGGAGATACCCGAAGGCGGTGGTAATCGGGATGTTCCTCCCCTCGATTCTGCAAAACGGGAGTTATTAGAGGAAACAGGTATTACGGCAACTAAATGGACCAAAATACAGGAAATGCATTTGAGCAATTCTGCCAGTGATGAGTTTTGCTATTTATATGTAGCGCAAGATTTGACCTTTGGTGAATCGGAGCCGGAAGAAGATGAACAATTGGAAGTTCGCAAAATTCATTTTGATGAATTGTATGCGATGGTAAATGATGGTAGAATTACAGATAGTTTAACAGTAGCTATTGTATTGAAAGCAAAATTGCTGATGTTGGAAGGTAAATTATCGTTTTAGTTCCTTTGTATTCTGAGCTCCTGTTGCTAGTCCAGGTTGTTTTTTCATCTTATTTTACTTTGAATTCGCTTACCAATCCATAAAAATAAGGCAGAAATTCCCGCAAAAACAAACAGCATAATAACTGAATTAACGAATACCTTTCCATAGCCTAATTCCTGGACATTTATAAATGGATAAGGATAATAATTAAATAAGCTACCTCTGATTAATGAATAAATCAAATACAAAAAAGGGAAAACTAACAAGTTCGGTATACTACTCCATTTAACTGTTGATTTCTGTTCGTATAAATACCAAAATACAATAACACAAAGTGGTATGATCGTGTGAAGCAGTTCATCCACCAAGCGTTGCAAACCTGTTGGTTCCCAAATATGTCTTAACGCAATTTGATAAACCAATCCCACAACTGTAATATAAATTGTTATGCCGGTCAATACTCCAGGGCGGTTGAAGAATGCATTTATTTTTGAATGGCTGTTTATGCTTTGAACTGTAAAATAGATTGCAACAAGTATATTGATAAGGATAGTAAAAAAACTAATAAAACGGATGGTTGTTTCTGTGAAAGAAGCAACTCTATTATCAATCATTAAAAAATACTGACTAACTATAGCAAACCAGGTAAGGAATGTAAGTGAGTATATAATTGCTTTTTTCATAGAGAGAGAAAAGTTAAATATGTAAAGTAAAAATCGTATACAAATAAATTACAGCTAGCAGAATTTTCTATTGTTGATGATGAGACTTGTTCTTTATAATCAACGCACTCCCTTGCCAGTCAGGTATTTCAACAATGCACTCTGGTATGGTTGCTATAAATTCATTTACTGCTTTTTTAACTCCATCCCAATTATGATTGTAATCGTGTATCAGTATAACACCTTCAGGTAACAAGTGCTTGTAAAAAAACTGCAAGCCTTCCAAGGTAGGTTTGTACAAATCAGCATCAATACTTATAAAAGCGAATCGCTCGTTTTCTAAACCTCTGGTAGTCTCTGGAAAATACCCTTTATGAAAAATAATTTTATCGCCACCATTAATGTATGTGCGAACAGCATCTACACTTGTATCGGCAAACTCTTTTTTTGAGTATTTTCCATCATTAGTCTTCTCCATTCTAAGATCTTTTTCATCAAATCCTTCAAATGTATCAAACAAATGCAAGCTGCGGTTTTTATCCATTTCATACATCATATTTGCCGTAACACCTTTGTAAACACCTAATTCTGCAAAGCTTCCGGAGATCTTGTTTTCCTTCAAACGTTCAATTTGTAACCACAAGGTATAGAAACGGACTTTGTCACGAGTTTCAAACTCCAGTGATTTTAATTCTTTAGAAATTGTTTTATTTTTTATGGCTTGCTCCCATAAGTAAGGTTTATTGATTTTATAGGACCAGAATGTTTCCGCATATTTAAAAACAATAAAGAGGAGTACAATCAATAAGAGAATATTGGCTGCTCCGAAAAGGGAAATAAATAAAATGAAAGCTGGCATATATTGGAGATTAACAAAATCGATTAAGAAGCAAGTACAATCAATATTAAAAGGTGATATATGCAAAGATGATAAATAATCATTTCCTTAAGTGAGATTTTTACAGGTCTTTTTTGCCTCAAGTTTTGACTTGAGGGCAAAAGAAAACCCCCAATCAATTTCTTGAAGGGGGGTTTATCTAAAAGTGGCAACGACATACTCTCCCACATGTTAGTGTAGTACCATCTGCGCTGGTGGGCTTAACTGCTCTGTTCGGAATGGGAAGAC
>C688J18823_10000655_pt1 | contig 20259 bp, 23 predicted proteins | sample HopSoiMetagenom1_FD_18823 | JGI IMG/M metagenome (IMG submission 18823) | reverse complement strand
CACGTCAAGCACGTTTTCGCTGACGAGCCGGAGCTTCTGATCGCGGCATCCTGGCAGGAACTCGAATCGTTTATCCGGCGCAAGCCTGTTACCGCCGTTGTCCTAGACCCCGCCGCCGATGGGACCATGAACGTTGCGGCCGTCGCTGGTCTGCTGAAGCGCTATCCCTCCCTACCGCTCGTTGCCTATGTCACACTCCACGCGCCGCAGTTTGCCGCGGTCGCGCAACTCGGACGCCTGGGACTAAAGGAGGTAGTGCTCCACCGGTTCGACGACGCACCCGAGGGTTTCAAGGAAAGAGTTGAGCGCGCAGAGGGGAATGCTCTGACTCACGATGTGATCGATGCGCTGCGTGACAGGCTCGCCCAGCTGCCTCGTCAGCTCTCCCTTACCATTGAGAATCTCTTCGAACAGCCACACCGGTACTGCAGCGCTCTCGATCTCTCCATGGAAGCCGGCATTGCGGTGATAAGCGTCTATAGAAACATCGACGGAGCGAGACTCGGCTCACCAAAGCGGCTGCTTATCGCGGCGAAGGTACTCCGAGGTTTCGCGTACCTACGGGATCCGGGCTACTCAGTCCTCGATGTGTCGATCAAACTCGGCTACAAGACTGCCAGAATTTTTTCTCAACACTGGGTGAGCGTCTTTGGGGAGACGCCGGCTCGGGTGCGCACGCGGCTCACCGACAAGGCAGCCGTCGACAGTGTGCTGAATTGGCTTGGAGCTAACGACGATGATCCGACGCTGGATGGTGGGTCGGGTCATCCGCCTGGCCGCAACGGCTCACGCCGTCGGCGACTTCGGAGACCCGAGCCCAACTAATCCCACTGCAGAATGCCCTTCATGTCATCGATGATGGGCAACGCAGATCCAGGTTTCCTCGAAGTGTCAGCCTGACGTGTGTCGTCCGCAGCCCGCACGAAGTCGCTCCACAGGTCGCCGAGGCGCACAACCATCGGCTGAGCTACATCCCCAAGCGACTCTGCGACAAGAGGATGCGGCTTTTCGACGTCGCCGATCGGTGAACGCTTCCTGGAAGTGGTCATCTGGACGGGGGCGGGGCGCTGTCTGGCGGGTCNAGGTGGTCGAAGGCAATTGTACCGCCCGCGAACGCATTGACCAATATGCGACCATCACCTGCCACTCGTCTAGCGGCAACCAGATGATCCAGGAACCATCGGCCTCTGTTCGTCCCCAAGTCATCGTAACGTACGCCATGACCGCTCGATGACGAATGAATAAACCGACCATTCCCAGCATATATGGCGACGTGGCTAATGCGCCCGCCCTGGGTAAACAGCATCAGATCCCCGACGGCCATCGAGCGGGTAGATGGCTCTATCGCTGTTCCCGCAGCCGCCATCTGACGGGACGTTCGCGGGAGGTCGACACCCTGCATTCCATAGACATATTGGACAAAACCCGAGCAATCAAAACCGGTTCGGGGTGACGTGCCTCCGTACCGGTACGGAACTCCGATGTACTGTTCCGCCGCCGGCACTACTCTGCGAGCGGCTCCGCTCCCAGCGGAAGTGCTGACCGGCCAAGTGGTGCGAGATGTTCGAGTCGGTCGCGGAGCGCTGGGCGGCGCGCTGGAAGTCCGTCTCGTGGGGTAGGCTGACGCTCGAGAGCGGCTACCGCCGAAGTGAAATCCGATCCCGACGCGGTACTCGATTCCGCGCACGAACTGGGAATCCGCTACTGTTGCCTGCGCCGCGAGGTGGCGCCAACGGGCTTCCCCGCTGACTGAGAGAATTTGTCCGAGTGCCAGCTGCAACCCTCCTCCGTACCCCCAGGTCCGGATCGCATCAGTGAACTGATAGGGTTGGGCGCTGCTTTCCATCCCTAAGCCAACGAAGGTATAGGGCATAAACCCTTCGCCGAGGCCGGCGTTTACCGGACCGAGCAAGAGATCGGCGTTCGTCGCCCAGACCAAATTGGACGGATTCTGGCTTGATACTGTCCCTAGACTGGCCAAGCTAGAGATGCCAATACCTCCGCTTCCTCGTATTCCGAGGTAGGGCGTGCCGACGCTCAATGACATTCCACCGAGCGTTCTGGTGACGGGCTGCGCGTTCTCGAGCGACCCGTAAAAGCCGACTCCGCCACCGACTTGGGCAAGCAGGCAAGCGGGTACCGCCAAATACGATAGGGCTCCAGAGAGACCTATCAAGCGTCGCAGGTGATCCATAAGCGACTCCACTGAAGAGGTTGGCGCCGTAAGGGGCATTTGGAATACCAGTCGGTGCCAGCTTTCTAACCCATTGAAGCGTATCGCTTTAGGTAAATAGAACTACGCCGTTGAAGCACAGCTGTCACCTTTCTTGGACAGATTTAGGGGTCAGCGGAACGATCGCGTTTACGCGGGTACGACCCGAGTACGAGATTCCCTCGCTCTTTAACGAGCCGAAGGTCTGACATCGTTCGATCAGTGCGAGGACCACGTTCCCTTTTTGGCTGGAGAGAGCGATGCCGACAATACAATGGCGATCGATCCTGGCTGTGCTGACTGCGGGTCTCGTTGTCAGCACTGGGACGTCCATATCCGCGCCTTCGCTGGCGACTGCCGTTGCGACTGCATCGGCAAACATCGCTGACGATCTCTCGGGCTCAGGTCCGCACCTGGGATTCGATACCTTCGCCTACCCGGGCGACGAAGCGATGCGTGCTTGGCTGACGGCTGACAAACCTTATCGGTGGGTCGGGTATTATCTATCGGCGCCTTGTCATAACGACGATTCCTGGGAAGGAAGGCGCGACACTCTTTCCGGCATGGGCTGGGGGATGGCCGTCATTTATGTCGGGCAGCAAACGTGGGGCAAAACGCCCGGGCAAAAGATCGCCGTAACGCGCTACATCACCAAACGCGTCAAGCAGACAGTGAAGACGAAAAGCGGAAAGCGCGTCACTCGCTACGTGAACAAGCGCGTTCCGGTGAAAGTCCTCGTTGCACCGCGGGCGTCACCGGGGTCGANCTGCTCCGCGCAATTCGTTAACGCCGACCGCGGCGTCAGGGACGCGAACGACGCTGTCGCAAAAACGGCGGGTGAAGGCTTCGCCAATGGTACGACCATCTTCCTCGATATAGAGAGGATGGAAACGGTTCCCAAGGCAATGCGCGACTATTACGACGCGTGGACGAAGCGCGTTCTCGCGGACGGGCGGTTCAAACCGGGGTATTACGCACACAGCCATAACGCCGACGTCATCTACAGCGACGTGAAGCACATCCTGACCGCAAGCGGAGTCTCAGGCGAACCGCCGTTCTGGATCGCCAGCACTCAGGGCTTCGCAACCGACAAAGATCCCTCGGAAGTCGGTCACGCTTTCGCGCAGGTCTGGCAGGGCATGCTCGACGTCGTCGAGACTCACAACGGAGTCAGATTGCCGATCGACGTCAACGTCGCACAGCTCCCATCTCCGTCTGAGAATTACGCGGCCGGAGAGTAGAACTATTTGACGCGAGTGATGAAATCCTCGCGATGCGGCGGCCGGAACATCAAGTCTACCGCGAGCCAGGTCGTCTTCGCGAACGGGTAACAAAAGACCGCACCGAGTACGGACAGAACTACTCCGCCGTACTGAAGCGCATCCCATGGCGGACTGGGCCAGGTGACGACGACTACTACCAAAAAGCCGAGCGCAAGCAGAATCTCTACCGCGATAAGGTTGAGTGTATAGGCGCCGATGAAGTAGTCGGACTCACCGCGCTCGAGGAGAATTCCGCAATGCGGACATCGCTCCTTCATTTTGAAAAAACCGGTGAATAATCTTCCGTGACCGCAGTTGGGGCAGCGAAGCACCAGCGCGCGTCCCAGAAGTTTCCACGGCGACTGACGTGAGATGTCAGGGTGTTGCGGCTCGGACATGCGCGGGCGTTGGAGTGAGATCCAACGCCCGCGCACTTTCCAGGCCTTACGGCTGAAGCACCACTTTCAGGCACTCATCTTCCTTGTGGTTGAAGATGTCGTACCCGGCAGCTGCGTCTTCGAGCTTGATCCGATGGGTGATGATGAAGCTCGGGTCGATGTCCCCATTCTGAATGTGCTGGAGAAGCGGCTTCATGTATTTGTGCACGTGGCACTGGCCCGTGCGTATCGTCAGCGAGCGATTCATCAGCGAGCCGAGCGGGAATTTGTCATCGAATCCGCTGTAGACTCCAACGATCGAAACCGTGCCTCCATTTCTGCACGCCATTATCGCCTGCCGAAGCGCCGGTATGCGATCGCTTTCCAGCCGCATCGATTGTTTGGCGCGATCGTAGTAGCCCTGAAGACCTGGCGCATGCGCCTCCAATCCGACGGCATCGATGCATGCGTCGGGGCCGCGTCCGCCTGTGAGCTCTTTCAACGCCTCGAGGACATTGGTCTCCTCGTAGTTGATGGTGATGTCAGCGGCCGCGCCCTCGCGCGCAATGCGGAGGCGATATGGAATTCTGTCGATCGCGATCACCGTTTCCGCACCAAGTAGTCTGGCGCTGGCGATGGCGAATTGTCCGACCGGACCACACCCCCAAACGGCGACCGTGTCACCTTTCTTGATGCCGCACATCTCTGCCGCCATGTATCCCGTCGGGAAGATGTCCGACAGAAAAAGAACCTTTTCGTCTGAGAGATCCGTGGGCACCTTCAGCGGTCCGACGTCTGCAAAAGGAACGCGCGCGTATTCGGCCTGGCCCCCGGCGAATCCGCCCAGCATGTGTGAGTAGCCGAATACGCCGGCGGGCGTATGACCCAGCATCTTCTCGGCGATCCACGCGTTGGGGTTGCTGTTCTCGCACAGCGACCACAAATCGTTCTTGCAACTCCAGCATTGGCCGCACGCAATGGGGAAGGGAACGACCACGCGGTCTCCGGCTTTGAGCTTTTTCACTTTCTTTCCGACTTCGACTACTTCGCCCATGAACTCATGGCCGAGGACGTCGCCGTGCTCCATCGTCGGCATGAATCCATTGAAGAGATGGAGATCGGAGCCGCATATCGCGGTCGAAGTGATGCGCAGGACGGCATCGCCGTCATTCAGGATTTTCGGATCGGGTACATCTTCGACTTTGATGTGCTTCGCGCCTTCCCAGCATGTGGCCCTCATTGTGTTGCCTCCATCTCGCTGCGGCGGGGCGGTCTCGCCGGGTGCATTCCGGTGACCGCGCTCGCGTCCGATTTAATGATTTCTCCGACCTCTATCAGCTGCTTGAACCGGCGTAGGTCGTTCGAGAGCTGAGTTTTTGGGACGGCGGAAAAGACCTTGGCGATTTTTGCACCGAGCGGTCCGCCTTTCGGCTTGATCTGGGAAGTGAGCTCGACTTCAGTCCGATCGCCCGATATCGACCGGAATCGAACGCTGCCTGTGTTATGGATTTCACCGCCGTCGAGCGATCTCCATTCGATTACTTCGTTGGGTACGTCGTTGATCACTGTCGCATCCCATTCGACGGACAGGCCGACTGGGGCTTTGATCTTCCAGTGTGCCTGATTGTTTCCGGTAATTTTGATGGAGTCCAGATTCTCCATGAAGCGCGGGTAGTTCTGCGGATTCTTCCAGAAAGCGTAGACCTCCGCTACCGGCTTGTTGATCGTGGTGATCGCGCTGAGGATCTGGGTTCCATCGACCATTTCCGGGCTCTTGTAGCTTTCTTCATCCCGGGATGTGTGTTGATCGACGCTCGGCGTTTTGTGCCGGGCGTAGTCGACGCTGCAGGCGATGTCCAGCGCCGTGACGGCGAGCACGGCGGCGGTTGCGGTAGCGAGCCTGCCCCGATCGTTCGCGGAGTGTCTCGCCCGTGCGAGGGTCGCGAGGTCGATCGCGTCGCCGAGCACTCGGTTCCACATCCAATAGGTAGGACGTGGTCTGCTCAGAATCGCCGCACCGGCGATCAGCTCTCGGAGGCCATACGCGCGTAACAGGCCTTCGTAATCCTCTTCGTCGAGACCACTGAGTCTGGCGACTGCGCGCGGCGCGAAGAACTCGGTAAGACCCAGTCCGATGCTGAACCAGCCCAGAGACTGGACGAGAGCGTTCTTTTCGTGACCGTGGGTCTCTGAGTAATGCCGGGGTACATCCTTAACCGTTGTCTCGACGCCGCGGCGCGTCCGGAGCTCGGTACGCTTTCCGACAGAGGACGTCGTCCCGTTGCCGGTTGCTGCTTCGTGGTGGAGTTCAATGCCCATATCTGCCTCTGCTGCTTCTCGTTTGCGGTCAGATCCGAACGAGTCGCCGTGACTCGCGGGTGCTGACTGGTCGATAAACAATTGGCAGACGACGTGCCCTCGCGGAATTCAGTTCGCGACTAGCATCAAAAAAAATTACTGCTCAGTGTCCGCGAACCGGATGCGGCTGATAGGGTTCCTCGAGTGCGCGCGTTTGTTCGGCGCTAAGCGTTACGTCGAGTGCGCGCACGGCGCTTTCGAGGTGCTCGATCTTCGTGGCGCCTACTATTGGCGCCGCGACTCCGGGCTTTTGCAGAAGCCAGGCGAGTGCAACCTCGGATGGAGCGACGCCGAGCTCGCCGGCTACCTTTCGTCCGGCTTCGATCACTTTGGCGTCGGACGGCGAGTCGTAAAGATCGACCGCATATGTATCACTGTCAGCCCGCGTCGTTCCGGCGCTTGGCGAGGGCGTCGTCCTGGCGAGACGTCCGCGCGCCAAGGGCGACCATGGAATGACGCCGATCCCCTGATCCATGCACAGCGGGATCATCTCTCGCTCTTCTTCGCGGTAGACGAGGTTGTAGTGGTTCTGCATGGAGATGAATCGGGCCCACCCATTCTTCTCAGAGGTGCTGAGTGCGCGGGCCATCTGCCACGCATAGCCTGAGCTGGCGCCGATGTAGCGCACCTTCCCCTGGTGGACGAGGTGGTCGAGGGCAGCGAGAGTCTCTTCGATGGGCGCGGTGCTCTTGAAGCGATGGATCTGGTAGAGATCTATCGTGTCTACCCCGAGTCGCCGGAGGCTGGCGTCACAAGCCTGCAGGATGTGCTTTCGGGAGATTCCGCTCATGTTGGGGCCTTCGCCCATTGGGAAATGGGCCTTTGTGGCGAGCACGATCTCTTCCATTTTGGCCATCTCGCGCAGTGCTCTCCCGGTGACCTCCTCGCTGACTCCCATCGAGTACATGTCGGCGGTGTCGAAGAAATTGATGCCGAGGTCGAGGGCTTTCCTGAAGAACGGCCGCGAGTCGACTTCGTCGAGAACCCAAGGCCGCCATTTTGGGGTGCCGTAGGTCATGCAGCCGAGGCAAATCCGCGACACCTCGAGTCCGCTTTTTCCAAGCTGCGTGTACTTCATTCAGGTCCTCATTCGATTGAACCGGTGAAGCTGCAAATTACGACTACCGGCTAGAGGGCGCCGCTCTAACTTGGCCTTTGAAAGCTCAACCCTTTTCGGTTTCCCGTTGTCAGAGAACCGACAATGCCTATGGCTGCCTACGAGTCTCAAAGCTCGGTGAACGATATCCACTTGATCACGCGCGTGGTTGCTGGCGATGCGGCCGCAGAACGTGAGCTCTACGACACATACGTGGATCGCATTTACCGGCTGGCGTTTCGTCTGGCTGGCGATGACGAGCTGGCAAGGGACTTCACGCAGGCGACCTTCATTCGGGCATTTGAAAAGATCGGCAGCTTTCGCGGTGAGTCATCTCTATCCACCTGGCTTCATTCGATCGGTGTATCGGTGGCGCTCAACGGACTGAGAAAGACAAAGCGGCAGCGGAATCGGGAAGCACCGATGGAAGAGGGATTAACGGTTGGCTCGACGAACGTCCAAGCCGAGCCGGATCTGAAGGAGAGGCTGGCGAGGGCGATCGACTCGCTGGCTGACAAATACAGGATGGTTTTCGTGATGCATGACGTGGAAGGCTATACGCACGAGGAGATCAGCGGGACGCTCAACATTCCAATTGGAACGTCGAAGTCCCACTTGTTCCAGGCGAGAAGCAAGCTGCGCGTCATGCTGGCGGATTTTGCACCGGAGTGGGTGTCATGACTGAAGACAAATTCGAAGAGTTTCTGAAGACTAAGGCGCAGAGCTACAACGCGCCTCCTGTCCGCGTTCCACGCGATGAGATGTGGAGCGCAATCCAGGCGAAGCGTTTGGCCGGACCTCGGGTGATCTATGGTGGTGGGTCGGTAGCTTCGACTCCCGCCAGGTTCGGAACGAAGGTCTGGCTCGGCGCGGCAGCGGCGGCGATGCTGCTCGTGGCGACCGGCGTTGGTATTGGACGGTGGACGGCCTCGCCGACTGTGTCGCAGGTAGCCACAGCGATATCGACACAGCCGGTGGTTGTCGAGCCGGACGCTACCGCGCCTAATTCGAATACTGATGGCGTGGTCGCTCCAGCCCCTAACGCCGCGAACCCGGCGGCCGGTGGGACCCAGGCATCCAACGGAAGGTCGGGTGTCTCAGCCAGTCAGCGCGGATTGACCAGTCCCGCCCGAGTCTTGACTGGCTCTCCAACGTCGGTCGCAACGGCAAGGCAGCCGGCCACCAATCCGAGCTCAGCGTACCAGCTTACGGCGGTACAGCACCTCAGCGAAGCCGAGGCGCTGCTCACTTCTTTTAGAACGCGTTCCACCGCAGACCAGCAGATGGATGCGCAGCTCGGGGCTTGGGCGCGCCAGCTTTTGAGCAACACTCGTCTGCTGCTCGATTCACCCGTCGCCAACGATCCGCAGCGGCGTCCGTTGCTGGAAGATCTCGAGCTGGTGCTCGTCCAGATCGTTCAGCTATCGCCCGGAAGCACGCCGCAGGATCGCGAGATGATTGAGAAGACGCTACAGCAGGACCATGTAATGACGAGGCTGCGCACCGCGATCCCCGCGGGCGGGCAGCGCGGTAGTTGAGGACCCTTCAATGACTATGAAAACACTACTCACGGCAGCAGCAATAATTTCTTCGGCGATTGGAGTCGGCGAGGCTCCAGTTACCCAGCCTTCATACAACTCGAGCTTCGCGAGCCTGGGATTCCACTCCGCGAGCTCACAAACGGGCGAAGAAGCTTCGCCCAATCAACAGGGCTCAGTACTACCGCCGGAGCCATGGGCGAAGGCCGATTCGGCTGACTCACTCTATCGCCTGGCGCGCGAAGCAATGTCGCGCGGTGATTACAAGCGCGCGGCAGAAGTCTTTCACAGGATTCCCGAGCGTTACCCTCAGTCGGCTTACGCCGGACAGGCGATGTACTACGAGGCGTATTCGCTGTATCGGAGCGGGAACGAAGACGATCTCTCGAGCGCGCGTGACCGCCTGAAGCAGCTGAAGGTCCGCTACCCAGCGGTTGCCAGGAACGACGGCGCGGTGTTGTTGACACGAGTGTGCGGAGAGCTGGCTAAACGCGGTGACCAGTCGTGTGCTGCCGACATCGATGCCAAGGTAGGCGACATCGACGTCACAGGCGGACAGACTCTTGTCGTCCCGAAAGGCTCGCAGGCCAGCAACTGCCCGTCGGACGACGATGAGAACGATGACCGTATCGCCGCGCTCAATGCATTGCTCCAAATGGATGCGGACAGGGCAATGCCGATTCTTCAGAAGGTTCTGGCTCGCCGCGATGCGTGTTCGGCAGGCCTGCGCAGGAAAGCAGTTTTCCTGGTATCCCAGAAGCGAACCCCGGAGACCGCGAACATTCTCATGAGTGTGGCGCGCAGCGATCCGGATCAGGAGGTCCGCGAACAGGCGGTGTTCTGGTTGTCGCAGGTACCGGGATCGACTCCGCTCCTCGAGGAGATTCTGCGCGGCAATGCTGATGAGGACATCAAGGAGAAAGCGCTCTTCTCTCTGTCCCAGCAAAACGAGCCCAGGGCGCAACAGAGTCTGCGGGATTTCGCGACGCGGGAAAGCGAGTCGCCTGATTTGCGCGAGAAGGCAATCTTCTGGCTCGGCCAGCGTCACGGCGCCGAGAACACCGAGTTCCTGCGCGGTCTGTACTCGCGGCTCACCAGTGAGGATCTGAAGGAAAAGATTCTGTTCTCTCTCTCGCAGCAGCGCGGGTCGGGGAACGAACAGTGGCTGATGAACATCGCCGTCAATCCGAAGGAAGACATCGAGCTGCGCAAGAAGGCTCTCTTCTGGGCTGGACAATCGGGAGTCGCGATTCCCGAGTTTGCACAGCTCTACGATCGGATGGCCGACAGCGAGATGAAGGAGCAGATCATCTTCGTGCTGTCGCAGCGGCAGAGCGACAAGGCGGCGATCGACAAGATGTTCGATATCGCCAGGAACGATAAGGATCCCGAGCTGCGCAAGAAAGCAATCTTCTGGCTCGGTCAGTCGCGCGATCCGCGCGTGCAGCAGTTCCTCATGGATCTGATCAACAGATGAGGACCTGGTTGAGGACCTCGGTGGCGAAGGCGTCAGTTATCGCCTTCGCTGCTCTGGCCGGAGCGACGGTAGCTTCGGCGCAGAGCATTGCAAGCAGGGTGGCTCGCGTCTCGAATGGCAGTGTGCGGATGTCGTTCAACGCGCGGCCGGGAATCTGTGGCAGCGGCACCTCTATCTGGTATGGCGGACGGGGCCGCGGACGCACCACGTGGAGTGACGACTCCCAGTCGTCGCGTGACGTTGAGTGGGAGAACGACTGCAGCATGGGGCCTGGCCGCGTGGTGATCGACCGGCAAAACGGCGAAATCACTGATCTTCGCTTCTACGTCGGTGGGCGTTGGCGGGCGGCTGGGCCAGGGGTGGTGGATCTCGGGATGGTGCCGGCCGGCGAGGCCGCCGACTATCTCGTCTCGATCGCCCGCAACGAGCGTGGCAGCATGGGAGAGAAGGCGATTTTCCCGTCGACGATCGCGGACAGCGCGGAGATCTGGCCGGAATTGATCAAGATCGCGCGCAATTCTGACATTCCGCGTGGGACGAGAACCCAATCGGTCTTCTGGCTCGGCCAAGCGGCGGGCGACGCAGCGACGAAAGGCCTCAACGACATAGTCGTCGACAACGGCGTCGATCGTGAAGTGCGCGAGCAGGCAGTTTTCGCCCTTTCGCAGCGCCCTCGCGACCAGGGTATCCCCGCGCTCATAGCAGTGGCGCGAACCAACAAGGATCCCGAAATCAGAAAGAAAGCCCTCTTCTGGCTCGGGCAATCCAACGATCCGCGCGCGCTGGATTTGTTTGAAGAGCTGTTAACGAAGAAGTAGAAACTTCGATTTACGACTACCGGCCCGAATCCGCTCACAGCCTCAGGCCCGTAGGCGTATCTTGTAGTTCAATTCTTCGCGGCATCAGAAGTGGATTTCTCGCATATATCGAGTCAGCTGTCCTCGAATCCGTTCACGGCGTTGCCGGTGCTGTTTATCGCGGGGGTGCTGACGAGTCTGGCGCCGTGCATCTACCCGATGATCCCCATCACGGCGGCGATCGTCGGTGGCAGCTCAGTCGGTGGAACGGTGCGCCCCAGGTCGCGCACTGTATTCCTCACATTGACCTACGTGCTGGGCCTGGCGCTCGCTTACGCGTCCCTTGGATTGTTCGCCGGCCTGACCGGCACGCTGTTCGGGTCAGTGAGCACCAATCCGTGGCTCTACTTCGTCATGGCGAACCTGCTCATCCTGGCAGCGCTGGCAATGCTCGACGTGATTCCGGTGCAGGTGCCGTCGTGGCTTTTGGCGAGGGCGTCTGCCGCGGGCGAAGGCGGCGGCTTTTACGGCGTCTTCGTGATGGGCGCCGTTTCGGGACTGGTTGCCGCGCCTTGCTCCGCGCCAGTGATGGCCGCGGTGCTCACATGGGTGACGGCAACGAAGAGCGGCGTCCTCGGGTTCATTTACCTTTTCGTCTTCTCGCTGGGGATGTGCACTCTGCTGGTCGTCGTCGGCCTTTTCAGTGGAACGCTCGCGCGCCTGCCGAGGGCAGGCGAATGGATGGTATGGATCAAGAGGCTCTTTGCGTTGATCATGTTGGTTGTTGCGGAGTATTACCTTGTGCAGATGGGTCAGCTTCTCATCTGATCCACCAAATCTTTCCGGGTAAATGATGCGGTTCTCGAAACTATCTCTGGCAACGCTGCTGCTTTCTCCGCTTGTCAGCGACGTAACGCGCGCGCAGGATCTGGGCATTGATGTGGGGGCCAAAGCGCCAGCCGTGTCGGTCCAGTCGCTGGACGGCAAAGACATTCCGCTGGGCAATTACATCGGAAAGACGCCGGTGCTGATCGAGTTCTGGGCGACGTGGTGCCCGAACTGCCGCGAGCTGATGCCGACTCTTCTCGACGCGGAAAAGAAGTTCGGCAAGCAGGTGAAGTTCATGGCGATCGCGGTTGCGATCAATCAGTCGCCGGAGAAAGTGCGCCGGTGGGTGGCAGCGCATCCGCTACCCCACGACACCTATTACGACGTGGGTGGAAAGGCAGCCGGGGCATTCGACGCCCCGGCCACGTCGTACGTCGTGGTCCTCGACAAGACCGGGAAGGTCGTCTACACCGGATTGGGTGGGAAACAGGATCTCGAAGCGGCGATCAGGAAAGCGCTGTAGCCGCAGATACAAAAACAAAAGAGCCGCGGATCTCCGCGGCTCTTTTGCTAGTTGGCTGTTTCCGCTTTGGGTGGAGGTGACAGGCTATCCACTACAGCGCCGAGATCGGTGTACGCCGCCGGTGTCAGCACCTTGAAAGGCTTGGTTACGTAAGCGACGCGACCATCAGCGCGAATGACGTAGAGCGACCTGTTATCGAGGTTGTTTTTGGCATCGTAGGCGCCGTAAAGCTTACCGACGACTCCGCCCGGATCGCTCGCGAACACCACCGGGAAATCCTCATCGTGCGCCCACGAGGCGAGAGCGGTATCCGGATCGACACTGATTCCGATTACGGTAACGTTGCGGCCGTTGTTGAAGAGCGTGGCGTACTGATCACGGTACGCCTCCATTTGGATGGTTCAGCCCTTTGTCCGCGCCTTGAAAAAAAACGCGAGGACGACGGTGCGGCCGCGGTAATCGGAAAGTTTGACCGGAGTCTTGAGAAGCCCGTATCTGTCGGCCCCTGCAAGGCTGAAGTCTGGTGCAAGATCGTTGAGCACCGGTCCGCTCACGGCTTCTGAAACGGCGGCGGCAGACTGCTGCGCGTTGGCCGATGCTCCGGGAACGGCAACGGAAACGCCGACGGCGATCGAGAGCCCTGCGAGCTGTGTTCGGTTCAGCATGCGAATGTCCCGGGTGCGATATTCAGAAATTCTACATCGTGCGCGATCGTCCGGCCAGCCACTTCCCCATCAAATTGCGGATCAATCTCAAAGCGTCTTATAGAGGCGGCGCAGGCTCAATCCGCGACAACATCAAAATTGCGCTTATTCTCGGCGGTTGTTTATTCGCGATCCCACGAAGTGTGAGCGCGCAGGGTCACGAGAGCGACGGCGGATTTCTGCAGATCGGAGCGCAGGCAATTGGCGTCGCGACGCGGGAATCGCCGGCGATCCACTCACAAGATCTTACCGAAGGCTATCTCAGTCAGCCGGTGATCATGGCCCGCATCGATCCCTGGAAAGACCTGTTGACATTGACCTCGACGCTCGACTTCGAGGGCTACACGCTGAAGCGCGGCGAGCTTAACGCGGGGATCTACGGGGAAGGCTATATCGATCGAAGACATCCCCATACATACCTGCACGAACTGATCTTGTCCTCGACGAAGATCTTTGGCGGCCAACACTTTAGCGGAATTTCCGGCACAATCGGCAAAGGATTCGCGCCGTTCGGCACCGACGATCCGATGTCCCGGCCGTTCGAGAAGTACCCGGTCAATCATCACCTGTCCCAGATCCCGGAGCGCGTGGTGGCTATCGGCGCTCTCCGCGTGCGCGGTTGGATCTTCGAGCTGGGCTCATTCAACGGGGATGAGCCCACTGCTCCGGGTGACACACCGAACCGTGATCGATATTGGGATTCGTGGTCAGGGCGGGTGACTTACCTGCCGTGGCCGCAGGGCGAGATCCAAACCAGCTACGCCCGCGTGAAATCTCCAGAGAACCCAGATGGCGGTGGTGCCGATCAGCGGAAGCAAAGCGCGTCCTTTCGCCTGGAAGACCTGCAGCACACCGGATACGCGCTCTTCGAGTGGTCGCGGACGGGCCAGTACTCGGGCTCGACCCAGTCGTTCACTTTTACATCTTTGCTCGCCGAGACCTGGGCGAAGTACGACCGAGTGAACGGTGCGCTACGAATCGAGTTTACCGAGCGTCCCGATGAACAGCGCACGACCGACGAGTTTCGAACCAGCGTTCCGCCCACAGACCTTAGCATCGCCGGGCGGTCGCGGTGGACAATCATTACTGCAAGGCTTGCCGGATCGCTTATTCATGCGCGAGAGTTTCTGGTGGAACCTTTCGTCGAGGTGGCGCGTGCCGACGTCAGCCCTACCTTGCAGCCAACGGGGTTCGATCCCGCCCAATTTTATGGGTCAAGCCGCATCTGGAGTGTCTCAGTAGGCGCCAAGCTCGCCTTCAACATGTCGCACATGCGAATGGGGCGATATGGAGTCGCGACGTCANGTCGATCTAACGCTGGAATGGCTGGTATGAACATGGAAGGCATGTGATGAAACGGATTCTCGTAGTCGCCGCGGCCGCCTCCGTTTTTGCGTGCGGATCCGACAAGGCCGTCGACCCGCCGGGTGCGGAAGGCAGTCTTGCATTGATCGGTCACGGTCCGGTCAGCGAACGTCATACCGCCGAGATCAATGTCCGCGGCAACTATGCCTACACGAGCACCTGGGGATTCCTCCAGGTCTATGGCAACGCGGTCAAAGTCTGGAACGTCGCCGGCAATACTCCGCAGCTGGTCGATTCGCTGATCGTCGATTTCGCGAGCACGCTCGGCGATGTACAAGTGACGGATGACGGACAGCTGCTGGTGGTGGCGACCGAGCTTTCGGGCGGCTCGATCATGATTTACAGCCTCGCCGATCCGGCGCATCCCCAGCTGATCACTCGCTATACGACTCCTCTGACCGACCCCGGCGTGCACACCGCTGAAGTGCAGCGAGTGAATGGAAAACTCTACGCGTTTCTCTGCATCGACCCGGCTAGCTCATCGCCCGCGCGACTCGTCATCGTCGATTTGTCGACCCCTGCTTCGCCACAGCAGGTTTTTTCGGCGGCGATGGGGAGTCCGTACGTGCACGATGTCTATGTGCGGGATGGGATCCTGATTACGGCGCTTTGGAATCAGGGAATCACTATGTGGGACATTGGTGGAGGCGGACGCGGTGGCACAGTGTCGAACCCCGTCCAGCTTGGAAACGTCGTAACCGTCGGTGGAAAGGCGCATAACGTGTGGTGGTACCATAGCAGCGGTGGTGAGAAGCGGTACGCATTCGTCGGCGAAGAAGGCCCTGGGTCCATTGGCTCCAGTTCCATCGGCGACATCCACGTTGTGGACATGAGCGACATGTCGGCACCGCGCGAAGTAGCGTTCTATCATCTCAGCGGAGCAGGCACGCACAACTTCTATGTAGATGAGACGCGGGGCATTCTCTACGCGGCGTATTACAATGGCGGCGTACGAGCACTCGACGTCAACGGGGATCTCTCGACCTGTGATGCCGCCAACAAGTCCGCAGACGGACGTTGCGACCTCGGAAAAATGGGACGCGAGGTTGCGAGCGGACCGACTGGGGTGGGCGCGGTCTACATCTGGGGCGTCCAGCTATCCGGCGGCTACGTGTATGCCTCCGATATGCTCAACGGTATTTGGAAGCTCGCTCCCGTCCCCTAGCTGGGCTGAAACAGACTTCCATTCAAACCGTAGGGGAGGTGTCGTTGTCTAACAGCCACACCCGAATGGAGTCAGGCATGAAGCGCAAATTTCGCGGGGCAGCTTTTGCGGCAGCCCCTTTTCTCATCGCAACGCCAGCTTTCGCACAACGGGATGCTTTCACGGCGCCCAGGAACGCGATAGTTGATGCGGGTGGGGCCAAATCAATCGAAGTCGAAGCGGCGGCCGGGAGCCTTCGTGTGGAAGGCAAGCCGGGACTAAGGCAGGTTCAGGTGACTGGCACCGCGCGCGCTTCATCACAACAGATTCTCAATCAGATCAAGTTGATCGCCGAGCGCAGGGGCGACCTGGTCTACATCAAGGCCGATATTCCCGAGGACGATGACTGGGACGGCGGAAATTATTCGGCCGGTCTCGATCTGGTGATCCAGGTGCCACAGGGAATCAATGCGGAAGTTTCCGATGGCAGCGGCGATGCGAAGATCTACAATGTTGGCGCGCTCGAAGCGACGGACGGCTCGGGTGATTTTCTCGTTCAAGGTGCGGCTGGATCGGTCCGTGTCACGGACGGATCGGGTAACCTCACCATAGAGAACGTCACTGGCGATGTAAGAGTGAGCGACGGGTCGGGCGATGTGAACGTCCGCAATGTTTCGGGATCATTCATCGTGGAAAGCGATGGATCCGGCGGACTGTACGCCACGGATGTCCGCGGTTCGGTAGTCGTGGAGAGTGATGGATCCGGCAATATCGGCGTCAACAAAGTCGGCAAGGATTTCACCGTCAATTCGAAGGGCAGCGGGACGATCGATTACGCGGAAGTCACCGGCCGCATCGACATTCCCGAGCGTCACCGGGATCGCAGATATCGGAGCGGGGAAGACAGATAGAGGGGCGGGTTAAACACGCCGGCCGCATTCTCACCGGCGCTCTCGCGTTCGAAGTCAAACCGGCGATTAACTGACCTGATACGACGCTGTTGAAAGCGGTGTCGTGCACGTTTATTGCCGCTCACGCGACCCGAACCAAGCGGGCATCGGAAGACTCAAGTGTCTCTCGATTGATTACTTCCCGCCTCAAACGGAGAAATAAATGCGCTTTCTGGCAATCAGCATATGTGCTCTTGCTTTAATTCCGGCTGCAGCGGACGCACAGCAGGCCATGAATTCGAGTCGCGGTCCAACGATCAATGCGGCATCGGTTGGATTCCGGGTAAGCGAAGCGAAGGTCGACGCGTCTACGAAGGTCACGGCGCCGCTGGTCGCCCGGCACCAAGGGCAGGACGTTGCCCTAATGGCCGTCGGGGTGGGAGCAATGATCGCTGGCGCTCTCATTAAGGACACGCCGGGCACGATCATCATAATTGCCGGCGCAGGCATGGCGTTGTTCGGGCTGTACCACTACCTCGAATAGGCTCGACGCGTAGCGCGCCAAGCGGGGCTAGCCTTCGCCGTCGATGTAGAGAGTTCCAGAGCTCACCAGAACCGAACACCCGCCGACTCTTATTGCGGCGAGCTGACCGCGTTTGACATCTACCTCGAGCTCAAGTCTGCTCGGACGGCCCATCTCGACGCCCTGATCAACGATCCAGCGAAGCGTTCCGTCGCGGGTGTCCGCCCGCAACGCGAGAAATCCGGCGAGCGCCGCACACGCGCTACCCGTCGCGGGATCTTCTCCGATGCCCAGCCCGGGAGCGAACATGCGTGCGCGGATGTGGCCGCCCTCGAAGATGTTGGTCCAGTCCTCGGTACTGAATACGAACATCTCTGGCGCCCAATATCCGCGCAGTGATTGTTCCCACTTTGGGATGTCTACTCGGGCCCACGACAGCATCTCGGGCTTCTTAATCGGGATGAAGAGATAAGGGACGCCGCACGAGACCGCCTCGGGCTCGATCATGTCATCCGCGACGATGTGACTCGGCTCGAGCGAAAGGATCTCGCAGAGAATTTCCGGTCGTGGAGGCGGCTCCCTGATTTCGGGAAGCTTTGCCGAGGTGAGCTGCGCGAACACCGGCTTGCCGCCCTCTGATCGGATGGAAACGGGAACGGGTCCGACGCCCTCCTCGAGGACTATTCGGGTCTCCGCGCCGTTGAGCGGAATCTCGCCTATGGACGCCAATACAAACGCGCAGCCGACAGTGGGGTGGCCGGCGAAGGGCAGCTCGGCGCCGGGAGTGAAGATACGAACACGACGGGTGTTACAGCTTTCTGTCGGCGGAAAAACGAAAACGGTTTCCGAGTAGTTGAACTCCCGGGTGATGGCTTGCATCTGCTCGTCGGAGAGCCCTTCCGCCTTCGGCACCACGGCAAGCGGATTTCCACCGTGCAGGTGATCGGTGAATACGTCGGCGGTATAGAAATCGTACGACATGAGCCGGAAGAAAATGCTCAAGGCGCGGCCCGGCGGCTACCAGTGACTAGACATCAAGGAGTTGCTCGGTTGACCCGAGGTGGCACTGAACAAGCAACGGTANCGGGTATGAGATCGAAACAGCCGGCCGGCACGAACGCATCCAGATCGTCGAAGTCCTCGAAGCGCGAAGCTGTCGTGCGCCTGGGCCCCGCCGGTTGGTTGTACAAGGATTGGGAGGGAATCGTGTACCCGCTTGAAAAGCCCAAGGGCTTCGATCCGCTTCCCTACATCGCCGATTTCTTCGACACCGTCGAGGTGAACTCGACGTTTTACGGACCACCGCTGCCACGTACGACGACCTCGTGGGTCAACAGGGTGAAAGAGCACCGAGACTTCCGTTTCACCGCCAAACTGTGGAAGCGCTTCACACACGAGCGGGGAAAAGCGTGGACCCGGGGGGAAGTCGACCAGGTTTGCAAAGGCTTCGATGTGATGATGGAGGCAGGAAAGCTTGGCGCCGTTCTGCTGCAGTTTCCGTGGAGTTTCAAGCGAACCGAGGAAACCCGCGAATGGCTGGGCGACGTCGTGCGGACATTCAACATGTACCCGCTCGTCGTCGAGGTTCGACACACCTCGTGGCTTGCGCCCGAATTCCTCGAATCACTGAAGGACGAAGGTGTCGGCTTCGTGAATATCGACCAGCCACTGTACCACAAGTCCATCGGTCCATCGACGCACGTGACTTCGAGTGTAGGGTACGTTCGAGTTCACGGGCGGAACTACAAGGACTGGTTTCGAGAGAAGGCGACGGTGGAACAGCGATACGATTACCTGTACGAGCCGAGCGAGCTGGAGCCCTGGGTCGAGCGCACCAGGCAGATCGCCGCAAGCTCCGACACCCGTGAAGTCTACGTTGTCACCAATAACCACTACAAAGGGAAGGCCGTGGCGAACGCCCTCATGATGAAGTCAATGCTGAAGGGGGCCAAAGTACCTGCTCCGTCAGGTATCATCGATGCCTACGGAAACGCGGTGAGTGACTACGCGGTGCCGGCAGAAGGCCAGATGGAAGTGGCCTAAATTGATTGACCGCAGGGCCTGGATGGGTTAGGTTATTCCCCTGACTCGCACGGCGCGGGTCCATGCCAGATTGCGACACAGGGGACCTGGGGTGTTGCCAGGTCCTTTTGATTTTCTGGCGAACATGCGATCATCTCGATCGCGAACAAACAGTAGTCGGATTGGTACCGCAACACGGCACTTCCGACCAATTGCAGAGGAAGTACCGAGAATGCGTACCACCGGAAAAGTGAAGTGGTTCAACGATGCGAAGGGTTTTGGTTTCATCACGCCCGAGAACGGACAGAAGGATTGCTTCGTTCATCACTCAGCCATTCAGGGCAAAGGCTTCAAGTCTTTGGCCGAGGGCGAGCGCGTTGAGTTCGACGTCGTGCAGGGCCAGAAGGGTCCAGCCGCCGAGAACGTAACCAAGATCGGCGCGTAAGCAGTAACTTGCTGGACGCTTCATAGGAAACGGGGCCGGTCTGGACAACACCAGACCGGCCCCGTTTTTTCTTGCGCTGCTGGAATGGAAGTGCGAAGCTCAAGGTAGTTGTTGCTGTTCGACTAACCCCGACGGAGGCGTATGGCCAAGGAAGAAGCGATCGAGCTGGAAGGGACTGTAACCGAAGTGCTGCCGGACGCGACGTTCCGCGTGCAGGTGAACAACGGACACGATGTCCACGCGACGATCGCGGGGAAGATGCGGAGATTTCGCATTCGCGTTCTAGCCGGCGATCGCGTGACTCTCGAGGTTTCGCCGTACGACCTGACGAGAGGCCGCATCACGTTCCGCCACAAGGGCTGAGGCGAACAACAGTCACACTACTGCGCGTACCGCAGTATGTCGTAAAAGAAGCGCACGCCGTAACCGACGTTGTCCACTGACAAGCGCTCGTCGTTGCCGTGCATTCCCCGCTGAATTTCAGTGCGCGGAATTTTGAACGGACTGAATCCATAGGTTGTAATTCCCAGTTTCCGATACGTGGGTCTGTCGGTCGCCGCAGTCTCCATCGGCGTCGTCACGAAGGCTGCAGGCTCGCGATCGTGCGCCGCTCTCTCGATGGCTCGAAACAGATCTGTATCGATGGGGCTCTCGAGCGGCGGCTTGGTGTTGCCGAGGTGGGTGAAGTGGACGGCGGT
>C688J18823_10000653_pt1 | contig 20288 bp, 18 predicted proteins | sample HopSoiMetagenom1_FD_18823 | JGI IMG/M metagenome (IMG submission 18823) | reverse complement strand
TCAGTTGCGCTGCCCTGTCGCGGGCTTCGGCACCGACGAGTTCCGCCTTGTCGATAGATACGAAGCGGGTTTCGGTCTTCTGCTCGTGCTTTTCGCGATCCCGGATCACGGCCTCGAAGCTGTCATACACCTCGGAGGACAACAGATCCTTTAAGGCGCGGCGGTCGCCGTTGGCGAACGCGAGCACGATCATCTCGTAGGCGCCGCGCGCGCCGCTGATAAAGTGCCGCGGATCGAACGAAGAGTCCTGCGCCGCGATCGCGTCGAGACCCTGTGAAAGCGGAGTACCCGGTTCGGCCAAGCCCTTCCATCTTTCGGTCGGCGGCGTCACCTCGGCGGTGGGCGCCAGCGGCGCCTGATCGATCACCGTGCCCGGCATCGGCACTACATTGTTGTCTTTTGGCCCCTGCACGATGTTGCGCGCAGTACGATCGTACGGCGGCCGCTCGTTTCCGGTGCGCTGTCCGAGGACATTACGCAAGCGCAGGAAGATGAAGACCGCCAGCGCCAGGAAGATAATGGTGTAAATGTCCACGTCGCTTTCGCTTTCTGGTCTGCGCCGGCAACGGGTCCGGCGGTAGAGCGTTCCTCGCGGAACGGCAGAGATTACATCATGTATGAGTCTGCAGCATGTAGGCACGAAACTCGGCCTGGCCAATGGGCATGTCCGGGCATCAAGGGCCACGCCATTGGAAGGAGGCCAAGCCGGTGCTTGCCACCGATTGCCACAAGACAAATTGTAGCGCGTTTTTGGTGCGAGGGGAAACCCCCGATACTGCCGGGAAACGGCGCACATTCAACAATTTAGACTGTTTGCTGCCTGATGGCGGGGACTTTTTCGCAGGGCAGGCCAATGCGCCGGACGATGGACCGGCCTGATGCATCCATTGTCATCCTTGTGGAAGCAGGCGGGCCTATGATAGCCACTCGCGCGACATTTCTTTGGCAGCTCAAGGCCGGTGCGACGGAACAACCCGCGCCGCGCGCTTGAGAACGCTCCAGGAGAGACTTCCATGACCAACGGTAACGGCGCGCCTCCCGAAGCTGCCCCCCCTCCCCAGCTCAACGTGCTGGCTCAGTACACCAAGGACCTGTCGTTCGAGAATCCGAACGCGCCTAATTCGCTGGCGCCGCAGTCGCAGCAGCCGGCGATCAATATCCAGATCAACGTCAATGCCAACAATATTTCTGAGAACGAATACGAAGTGACGCTCTCGGTCGAGGGCAAAGCTGAAAACGCCGGTAAGGTGATGTTCAGCTTCGATCTGGCCTATGCCGGGGTATTCCGGATCGTGAACGTGCCCAAGGAGAACCTGCATCCGCTGGTCATGATCGAGTGTCCGCGACTGCTGTTTCCGTTCGCCCGTGAGATCATCGCAACGGCGGTGCGCGATGGCGGCTTCCCGCCATTGATGCTCGACCCCGTGGATTTCGTCGGCCTTTATCGGCAGAACCTCGAACGGCAGGCCGCCGCTCAGGGCGCGCAGGCGAAGCCGAGCTAGACCCCCAGAAAATCGTTCCAGATCGGCTTGTCGCCCAGGGTAGCGACAAAGGCGCGGTGCGCCATGCGGTCGTCGTCCGTGAGTCGCGGCACCAGCGGGACCTCGCGTTGACGCCGCGGCATGTCGCCGTAGCCGGTTGCGCGGGCGTCGCGGATTTCGGCGGCCAGAATTAATTGCGACTGCCTGGCGCCGATCAGGTCGATATACACCTCCGCCAGAAGCTCTGCGTCGAGCAACGCGCCATGTTTGGTACGCCGGGAATTGTCGATTGCATAACGCGAGCAAAGGTCGTCGAGCCGGTTCGATACGCCCGGATGCTTGCGCCGCGCCAGCAGCAACGTGTCGACCAGCCGGTCGCGCCCGATCGGCGGACGCTTGATACGGTCGAGCTCGGAATTGATAAAACTGATNTCGAATGAGGCGTTGTGAATGACCAATGGGGCGTCGGCTATGAATTCGAGAAAATCATCGACGACACTGGCGAANAGAGGCTTGTCGGCNAGGAATTGGCTCGAAAGCCCATGCACCGCGAATGCCTCGGCCGGCATCTCGCGCTCCGGGTTGATGTGACGGTGAAAGGTCTGACCGGTTGGCATGCGATTGAAAATCTCGATGCAGCCGATCTCAACGAGGCGGTCGCCGCGCAACGGATCAAGGCCGGTGTTTCGGTATCGAGAACAATTTCGCGCATGGACCTTTAGCCGGATGACGAATCAGGATCGTCGTTGCGGCATTTTAGCAGCCACGTCGAGAATGTCCCTGATTTGGGTGCGCACGGGGTCGAGGCCATGCGACGTATCCACTACGAAATCCGCGCGCTTGCGCTTTTCGGCGTCCGGTAGTTGTCTTGCGAGGATAGCGTCCAGTTTTTCCGGACTCATGTTCTCGCGGGCCAGTATTCGCTGCCTCTGAATTTCCGGTGAGGTGGTGACCACCACTACCGCATCGACGCGCTTCTCGCCCCCGGTCTCGTACAGCAAGGGTACGTCGATGACCGCGACCGGCGCTCCTGACAGCTCGGCCTGATCCAGGAAATCCTTGCGCGACGCGCCGAGCATGGGATGAACGATCGCTTCCAACTGCTTCATGGCGCCGGGATCATGGACAACGCGGGCGGAGAGAAGCGCGCGATCGACTTTGCCGTTCGCCGTCGTACCGGGGAATGCGGCTTCGATCGCGGACACCGCCTCTCCTTCGTAAAGCCGGTGAACTGTCGCGTCGGCGTCGTAAACGGGAACGCCCGCTTCCGCGAACAGCTGCGCAGTCGTCGACTTTCCCATTCCGATCGAGCCGGTCAGCCCAAGAATGATCATGTAGCTGTCGCCATTGGCTACGATACCCGAGAGAAGGATCTTACAACGCGAGCAGCCGCTCTTTGCGCAAAAACGCCAGCAGTTGCAACAGCGGGAGCCCGAGGATGGTGAAATGGTCGCCATCTATACGTTCGAACAAGTGCACTCCAAGTCCTTCGAGCTGGTAGGCGCCGACACTCGACATTACGGCATCCGCGGCCTGATCCAGATAGGCCTCGATATCGGCCTGGCTTAGCGGTCGCATGGTCATTGCAGCCATGGCCACGGCTTCGAACGCTATTTTGCCGTCGCAGGCCACGGCAACGGCGGAATGAAGTTCGTGGGTGCGGCCGGCCAGCATCTGCAGTTGGCGCGCGGCCTGGGCCCGTCCGGGCGGCTTGCTGAAAAGATCGTTCCCGAGCGCCAGCGTCTGATCGGCGCCGACAACGAAGTGGCGGGGACGACGAATGGAAATCGCCCGGGCTTTCTCGCGCGCCAGCAGCGCGGCGATCTCATCGGGATAGCTATGACCGGACGCGTGTTGCACAGCCCGCTCATCGATATCGGCCGGAATCGCCTCGAATTCTATTCCAGCATGCGCAAGCAGTGCCTGACGGGCGCGGCTTTGCGACGCCAGGATTAACGGCTGTTGGCCTCGCCACATCGTCATTCTGCGAACCGCTGCCGTTGCCTGTCGGCAAAGAGTTTCAGTATGGCTGCGGCGGTCTCTTCGATGGAGCGCCGGGTGACGTCAAGCTGTGCCCAATTGAACTTGGCGCTCAGGCGCCGTGCAAACGCGACTTCATCCGCAACCGCCTGACGATCGATGTAGTCATCGTTGCCGGGGCCGGCGCCCATGCTCAACAGCCGATTTTGCCGAACCTGGATCAAGCGCTCGGGGGTGGCATGCAGGCTGACGACGAGAGGTTTCTTCAATGTCTCCAATTGATGTGGAACAGCGATGCCCGGCACCAGCGGAACGTTCGCCGTGCGGATGCCGCGGTTGGCGAGATAGATTGAAGTCGGCGTCTTCGAGGTGCGCGACACACCAACCAGCACCACCTCAGCCTCTTCCAAACCTTCGACGTGCTGACCGTCGTCGTGCATCATGGTGTAGTTCAGCGCGTCGATGCGCTTGAAGTATTCTGCGTTCAACGTGTGCTGTGCGCCGACGCGACCGGTTGTGGCAGCCCCGAGATAGGCCTGAAATAGTTGCATCACCGGGCCGATGATCGACAAGCTCGGTATGTTTATTTCCTGGCATTTAGCTTCCAGCCTGCCGACCAGATCCTTCTCCAGCAGCGTGAAGAGGACGATGCCGGGCGCTTCCTCTATTTCATCCAGCACGCGGTCGAGCTGCTTCTGGCTTCGCACCAATGGATAGACATGTTCGACCGGTGTCACATTGGCGTATTGCGCAGCCACCGCGCGCGCCACCGTGATCAGCGTTTCACCGGTCGAATCAGAGACCAGGTGAAGATGAAAATAATTGCCGGTCGTGGGCACCTGAACCCCTGTGTAACCTGTGAATCCTTGTGGAGCTTACCTCAGAGAAAAGGGTCCGGATTGCGAGATCAGGGATAACCCGGTTTCTTCTTCACAGGCCGCTCATACGGGAGAACGCAAAGGCCGAACTGCGATGATAGTGAGATGATGTGGACTTGTCTCTTGATAACCTGACGTGACGTCTGCGCAACCAGTTGAATTCAGTGCCCGTTTAGGAAAGATCCAGCGATCGGAGTAAATGCTCAGGTGATGTGTACAAGAGAACGTCAACGTCAGGACAACTTTGCGCGGGCCTAATCCACGGTTACTTAGACTCAAACCTAAGATTCTAGAATTATTAGTTTAGAAAAGACCTGCGAGCGGATATGTCTGCCCTGGATCGGTCTGCAGCCGCAGGTAACGCGAAGCAAAGCCCAGACGCTTCGAGCGTTGCCCGATCAATCGGCCAGTACCACACCATGAGATTTTCCTGATGTACGAATGGATCAAGGCGCTGCATGTGATCGCCATCATCGCCTGGATGGCCGGCATGCTGTATCTGCCGCGGCTGTTCGTTTACCATTGCGAGGCCAAAGGCGGGTCCACACAATCGGAAACGTTCAAGGTCATGGAACGCCGATTATTGAAGGCGATCATCAACCCGGCGATGATCGTGACATGGTTGAGCGGACTTTACCTCGCCTGGACCGCGCAATTTTTTTCCGCCGGGTGGCTTCACGGTAAACTGCTGCTGGTTTTCCTGCTCTCCGGCGTCCACGGTTTTTTTTCCAAATGCGTGAAGGATTTCGCGGCCGACCGCAATACCAGAAGCCAAAAATTCTACCGCGTTATCAATGAGGTGCCGACGATTCTGATGATCGGCATCGTGATTTTCCTGGTGATCGTAAAACCGTTCTGACGAGTAGGCCCGGACGCTTGTGCCTGCTTGCGAAAGCCTGGGCGATTTTCTATATTGTTGTGATCCCACCCCACGCAGGCGGATGTGGTTGCGTTCCGGTTTCCTTGTCGAGCCGGCCGCCGCATCAGGTTTGAAGCCTCTCCGGCGCTTTCCTTGATTAGACCTGCGGATCATCCTGATCTCGCGTCCGCCTTACACGCCATCCCCACTTCTTCTCCTTCCCAGAGCTACTCCACAGGACCATCCCAATGCGGGAAATGAAACTTCAAGACCTCAAAGCCCAGACACCAGCCGAGCTCGTCTCCTTTGCGGAAGAAAAGGGGGTCGAGAACGCCAGCACGATGCGCAAGCAGGAGCTGATGTTTGCGATCCTCAAGCAACTCGCGATCCAGGAAACGGACATCATCGGTGAAGGCGTCGTCGAGGTTCTCTCCGACGGTTTTGGGTTCTTGCGTTCGCCTGACGCCAATTACCTGCCCGGTCCGGACGACATCTACGTTTCACCCTCCCAGATCCGCCGCTTCGGGCTTCGCACCGGCGACACCATCGAAGGGCACATCCGCAGCCCCAAGGAAGGCGAACGCTATTTTGCGCTGCTGAAGGTCAACACGCTAATTTCGAAGACCCGGAAAAGTCAAAACACAAGGTCAACTTCGACAATTTGACGCCGCTGTTTCCGGATCAGCGATTCCGGCTCGAACTCGAGGACCCCACTAGAAAGGACCTTCTGCAAGGGTTATCGACATTGTCGCACCGATCGGAAAGGGCCAGCGCGCGTTGATCGTGGCGCCGCCACGGACCGGCAAGACCGTGCTGATGCAAAACATCGCGCACTCGATCACCGCCAATCACCCGGAGTGCTATCTGATCGTGCTGCTGATTGACGAGCGCCCCGAGGAAGTCACGGACATGCAGCGCTCGGTGAAGGGTGAAGTAGTCTCGTCGACTTTCGACGAGCCTGCGGTGCGTCACGTCCAGGTCGCCGAGATGGTGATCGAGAAGGCGAAACGCCTGGTCGAGCATGGCCGTGATGTGGTGATCCTCTTGGACTCGATCACGCGACTCGGCCGCGCTTACAACACCGTGGTGCCGTCGTCGGGCAAGGTATTGACCGGCGGTGTCGACGCCAACGCCTTGCAGAGACCAAAGCGTTTCTTCGGAGCGGCGCGCAACATCGAGGAGGGCGGCTCACTGACGATCATTGCGACCGCGCTGGTCGACACCGGCAGCCGCATGGACGAGGTCATCTTTGAAGAGTTCAAGGGCACCGGCAATTCCGAATTGATCCTCGATCGCAAGGTCTCGGACAAGCGCACGTTCCCGGCGATCGACATCTCGCGATCCGGCACCCGCAAGGAAGAGCTGATCACCGACCCGCAGGTCCTGAAGAAAATGTACGTGTTGCGGCGGATACTCAATCCGATGGGAACGATGGACGCGATCGACTTCCTGCTCGACAAGCTGCGCAACACCAAGAACAACTCGGAATTCTTCGAATCCATGAACACCTGATCTGTCGGGGGCTCGACCAGCCCGGCAGGCGCGTACGGGCTTTTCGGGGCATGCTGCGGCTTTTGCTGCAGTGTTGCTGCAGCAAAGTGGAGCTGGCGACACCCGGCTCGAGGACTAACCGATTGATTACCGGTCGTTTTTTTCGAGGATCTGCCTTAGGCCAACTCGCAGGGTGCGAGTGCAGGAATGCTGCATTTGCGCACTGCAACATGGCTGGCCTTTGCTGCGCGCGGGCGTCATAGATCGCTTAAGGGCGAGAGCGCGAAGCTCCAAGTATTGAAGCTCCAAGCATTAACGAGAGGCGATGCATCCGCGCGAGGAAACCATTTTTGCGCTGTCGTCAGGCAGGCCGCCGAGCGCGATTTCCATTGTGCGGCTAACCGGCCCGTTGGCCGGGACCGTGCTGGCCCGCCTCGCCGGCAAAATGCCGGCGCCCAGGATGGCGACGCATGTCACGTTGCGCGATCCACACCAGCAACCCATCGACGAGGCGGTGGTGCTCTGGTTTCCAGCGCCGGGCAGCGTGACTGGAGAGGATGTTGCCGAACTCCACGTTCACGGGGGGCGGGCGGTGCTCGCAGCGCTGTTTGCGGTGCTCTCGGGGTTCGACTGCGTGCGTGCGGCCGAGCCTGGTGAGTTTACCCGGCGCGCGTTCGAGAATGGCAAGCTTGATCTGACGGAGGCGGAGGGCCTGGACGACCTGATCCATGCCGACACCGACCGCCAGCGCCGCCAGGCGCTGCGTCAGTTGAAAGGGCTGCTCGGCGACAAAGCGCGACGGTGGCGCGAACAGATTATCGAGGCGTCGGCACTGATCGAAGCCGGGCTCGATTTTTCCGATGAAGCCGATGTGCCCGCTGAATTGCTCGCGCCTGCGCTGGCAAAGATCGAAACGCTGCTGGCCGAGATAGACGAAGTCCTTGCGGCGCAGGCCCGGAGCGAACGTTTGCGGGAAGGGCTGGTGGTTGCGATCGCCGGCCCGCCCAACGTCGGCAAGTCCACTCTCATCAATCAACTCGCGCGGCGCGAGGTTGCGATCGTGTCGCCATATGCGGGCACCACACGCGATATCATTGAAGTGCAACTCGATCTCGACGGCTATCCGGTAACGGTCATCGACACCGCCGGTATTCGCGAGACCAAGGATCCTGTCGAGCAGGAAGGCGTGCGTCGGGCGAGGGCGCGTGCGGCGGAGGCCGACCTTGTGTTGTGGATGAACGACCCGCAGCAGGAATCGATACCGGAGCAATGCAGCGCGCCGGTGTGGAGGGTACGGAACAAGGTCGATCTTGGCGGGCCCGGACCTGGCGCTGGACAGTCCAAAGAACACGTGGGCGCGTTGCGCAGCGACAATATCGCATTCGGAATTTCGGCCAGCCGGGGAGACGGCATTGACGAACTGATAGGGGCCATTGTCGCGTTCGCGAAGGATTACCTCGGAACCGGCGAGGGCGCTCTGATCGGGCGGGAGCGTCAGCGCAAGCTGCTGGAGCAGGTCGCCGCTTCGCTCCGGCACAGCATGGCCTCAGCCTCCGACGGCGAGGAGCTGGCCGCCGAGGACTTGAGAGCCGCAAGCTACTCGCTTGGACGGCTGCTGGGGCGGGTCGATGTCGACGACATCCTCGATGTCATCTTTCGGCAGTTTTGTATCGGCAAGTAATAGTCTTTGGTTCATTTCTACTTTCTCTTCCCCAGCCGTCGGCCCGTGTTTCACGTGAAACGATCCAGCGAATTTGCTGCTTCCCGCTCCGGCGGACTGGATATAGAAGTCGGCCAATGACTACCCGCGAAGAATCATTTGACGTTGTCGTGATCGGCGGCGGCCACGCTGGCTGCGAAGCCGCGAGCGCCTCTGCGCGGATCGGAGCGAAGACGGCCCTGGTAACACATCGTTTCTCGACGGTGGGGGCAATGTCGTGCAACCCCGCGATTGGAGGGCTTGGCAAGGGTCATCTGGTGCGCGAAGTCGACGCGCTCGACGGCCTGATGGGCCGGGTTGCCGACGCGGCCGGCATTCAGTTTCGCATGTTGAACCGGCGCAAGGGACCGGCGGTGAGGGGGCCGCGTGCCCAGGCCGACCGCAAGCTCTATGCGGCGGCCATGCAGGCGGCAATTGTCGAAACCACCAATCTCAGCGTAATCGAGGACGAGGCCGACGATCTCATCGTTGCTGATGGGCGCGTGACCGGCGTTCGCCTGGCGGGCGGATCGGAATTGTCAGCCGGGGCTGTGGTGATCACGACCGGGACTTTCCTTCGCGGGCTGATCCATCTTGGCGAGAAGAACTGGCCGGCAGGCCGCCTCGACGAGGCGCCCGCGCTCGGGCTTTCGAGGTCCTTCGAAGGCGCCGGCTTTGGCTTGGGAAGGCTGAAGACTGGCACCCCGCCCCGGCTCGACGGCACCACGATCGATTGGGGCGCGGTCGAAATGCAGCCGGGTGACGATCCGCCGGAGCCCTTTTCGGTGATGACCGAGCGCATCACCAACCCGCAAATCCAATGCGGGATTACCCGGACCACGACGGCCACCCACGATTTGATAAGGGCCAATGTCCATCGCTCGCCGATGTATTCCGGGCAGATCAAGAGTACCGGCCCGCGCTATTGCCCCTCGATTGAGGACAAGATCGTCCGCTTTGGCGACCGCGACGGGCATCAGATCTTTCTTGAGCCTGAAGGCCTTGATGACTCCACGGTCTATCCCAATGGAATCTCGACCTCGCTGCCCGAAGACGTGCAGCTCCAGTTGCTGGGCTCTATCCCAGGCCTCGAGCGTGTTCGCATGGTTCGGCCGGGCTATGCCATCGAGTACGATCACGTAGATCCCCGAGAGCTTCATCCGAGCCTGCAGACCAAACGGCTCAGGGGATTGTTTCTGGCAGGTCAGATCAATGGAACGACCGGCTACGAGGAAGCCGCCGCCCAGGGGCTTGTGGCCGGTCTTAACGCCGCGCTGGCCGCCGGCAATGCGGAGCCGATCGTCTTTGACCGGGCTGACGGATACCTCGGGGTCATGATCGATGACCTTGTTACCCGAGGAATCACTGAGCCGTACCGAATGTTCACATCGCGGGCAGAGTACCGATTGACGCTGCGCGCCGACAACGCCGACCAGCGGCTTACCAACAAAGGCATTGCGCTCGGGTGCGTCGGCAGGTCGCGAGCGAAACGTCACACCGCAAAGATGTCGGCTCTTGGCTCGGCGAAGGAGCTGACGAGATCGCTGACCCTGACGCCGAACGAGGCCGGCCGGCATGGGCTGGCGCTCAACAAGGACGGACAGCGCCGATCGGCGTTTGAACTGCTGGCGTATCCTGACATTGACTGGTCACAGGTTCAGAAGATCTGGCCGCAACTCGCCGCCATTGAACCTGTCGTGGCGACCCATCTCGAAATCGATGCCAAGTACGACGTGTACCTCAAGCGCCAGGTCGCCGACGTCGACGCATTCCGTCGGGATGAGGGGCTACTGCTGGGGGATATCGACTACAGCCTCGTACCCGGGCTTTCCAATGAGGCGCGCGCAAGGCTGAACGCGGCGCGTCCACGGACGGTGGGGCAGGCGGGCCGCCTCGATGGGCTGACTCCGGCCGCCCTCGGCATTCTCGCCGCGTACCTTCGACGCGAAGCTCGCAAGTCTCCGGCGGCCAAGTCCGCATAGGATCGTTTCACGTGAAACAACGCAGTGGCGCTCCTGGTCTGCCCAATGGCCGGGAAACCCAAGCAACAATCTCCGATAAGGCCGCCGCGCTGGCCCTGACGCCGGTTTCACGTGAAACAGAAGCCCGGCTGGAGCGCTATGTCGGTCTGCTAAGGGAGTGGCAGGACAAAACCAACCTGGTGGCGGAATCGACGCTTCCCAATCTTTGGACCCGGCACATCTCCGATTCGCTGCAGCTTTTGACGCTCGCGCCATCGGCCACGCAATGGGTCGATTTCGGCAGCGGTGCAGGTTTTCCAGGCGTGGTTCTGGCGTGCGCATTGGCCGAGTTGCCGGGCGCGATGATCCACCTCGTAGAGCGCAATGGCAAGAAAGCAGCGTTCCTGCGCGAGGCCCTCCGGATCACCCGTTCACCGGGCACCGTGCATTTGGCTGATATCGGGGATATCGTGGATAGAATCAGTCAGCGAGTCGATTGCGTCACCGCGCGCGCGGTTGCTCCGTTACACCAGCTGCTCGGCTGGGCAGAGCCTTTTGTCAGAACGGGCGCCAAAGCTCTCTTGCTGAAAGGGCAAGATGTAGAAGCAGAATTGACCGAAGCTACTAAATATTGGAATATCGCGCCACAACTGCATCCCAGCCGCACCGGTGGACATGGCTGGATCGTCGAACTCGAGCAAATCGAGCGGCGTAACCCGTCCGCCAAGGCTTGATGGCCCCACCATGACCGTAGTTGATGAAATTTATCAACAGGATAGCTCGCCGGCCGCGGCAGCGCATCCGCGCATCCTGGCGCTGGCCAATCAAAAGGGCGGGGTAGGCAAGACCACGACGGCAATCAACCTCGGCACCGCGCTTGCAGCGATCGGCGAGCGCGTGCTGATCGTGGATCTCGATCCCCAAGGCAACGCGTCTACCGGACTGGGCATCGACCGCCGTAACAGAAGCTGCTCGACGTACGACGTGTTGATCGGCGAAGCTCGACTGCGCGAGGCGGTGGTGCCGACCGCTGTTCCGCGGCTGCATATTGCGGCTTCGACGATGGATCTGTCGGGTCTTGAACTTGAATTGGGCGCAACCCGGGACCGCGCGTTCCGGCTTCGCACCGCTATCGCGGCTTTGAACACCAATGCTGCCGTGGATACCGACTACACTTACGTGCTGATCGACTGTCCGCCTTCGCTGAACCTGCTCACCGTCAACGCCATGGCGGCATCAGACGCGATCCTGGTGCCACTGCAGTGCGAATTCTTCGCGCTCGAAGGCCTGTCGCAATTGTTGCAAACGGTCGAGCAGGTGCGGACCACGCTCAACCCTAACCTGTCGATTCATGGAATCGTTCTGACCATGTTCGATTCGCGAAATAATTTGTCGAACCAGGTGGTAGCAGACGTAAGGCAGTTCATGGGGGCCAAGGTTTACAAAACAATGATCCCGCGGAACGTGCGCATCTCGGAGGCGCCGTCCTATGGCAAGCCGGTACTGGTATATGATCTTAAATGCGTTGGCAGCGACGCGTACCTGAAGCTGGCAACCGAAGTGATCCAGCGAGAGCGTGAGATACTCACGCATCCGTCCGCCACCGTCGTTTCCCGAAACTCCGCATAGGCAATTTTCCACCGGTTTCGATTTGCTGGAACAAGCGAGGTCGAAATCAGGCGCGGGGTTCACGAGGGTTTCGGATAGACGGGTTTTGCCAAAGAGGAGCGTCGAGTTGAATCCAAGGGAGCTGGCGATGGCCGACGAAGCGCGTTCGCGACTGGGCCGCGGTCTTGCAAGTCTGATCGGAGATGTGGGCGGGGAGGCGGCTCATCACGATAGGCCACGCGCGCAACGCAAAGTTCCGATCGAATTCTTGAAAGCCAATCCACGCAACCCGCGCCGTGAGTTCGCGGAAACCGAATTGCGTGAACTCGCCGATTCGATCCGGCAACACGGCGTCATCCAGCCGATAATTGTGCGTCCCGTTCGGGGCGCGCAGGATCGCTACGAGATCATCGCGGGCGAGCGCCGCTGGCGCGCCTCGCAGATCGCCGGGCTGCACGAAGTACCGGTCGTGCCGGTCGATGTCACCGATTCCGACGCGCTCGAGATCGCGATCATCGAAAACGTCCAGCGCGAAGATCTCAATGCGATCGAAGAAGCGCAGGGCTATCACGCGCTCGCCGATGAATTCAAACGCAGCCAGGATGACATCGCCAAGATCGTCGGCAAGAGCCGCAGCCACGTCGCCAATATGATGCGCCTGACCAAACTTCCGCCAGAGGTGCAGGCCTATATCGCGCTTGGTCAGTTATCGGCCGGTCATGCGCGGGCCTTGATCGGCGTGCCCGATCCGACCGCTGCGGCCAAACGCATCATCGAGCAAGCGCTCAATGTCCGCGAAGCCGAGGCACTCGCTCATGCCGAGGGTGTGCCGTCGCGCAAGCAGCACAAGAGCCGTGATGGTAAAGCAAAGGATGTAGATACGCTCGCCCTTGAAAAACGCGTCAGCGACGCGCTCGGGCTGGCGGTGACGATCGATCATGGCAAGGGCGGCGGCACGGTGCACATCCGCTACCGCGAACTCGATCAACTCGACGGATTGCTGCGAAGGCTTGACGTCAACAACTAACTAGCGGCCAAGCTTCGCTGTTCGAATACTGTCGTCGCGGTTAACGTGCTTCAGCCCGCCGCCTTGCTCCTACAGCGATCGACAGCAGCGTGCGTTGCGCGATTACGGCTGCAAGCGGCGCATGCTTTCGCATCTCCAACGCAGCGGTCGCAAGCTGATCGATGATCGAGGCCAGCCGTGCCGGCGTGAAATTACGAAGTGCAATTTCAACGTTCGGCTTCCGCGAAAAGTGCAGCCGCGGAAAGCCAGTATCGAGCAACGTCGAAACCGGTGTTCCCTCCGCAACCGCCAGCGCCGTTTTGTGCAGCCATGCCGCCTGGCGTTGGGCGGCGGAAATAATCATTCCGGGATAAGTTCCGGCGATCACGGCCTTGGCGAATTCGGTTTCGACCAGGTCAGGCTTTCCCGCAAACGCGCCGTCGACGATCGGATCGATCTTGAGTTCGGACGCATCCGCTACCACCGCCATCACATCATCGATCGTGACCTCTCCGCTACCGTGCGCGAACAGCACGAGCTTTTTCAGCTCATTGCGCGAAGCCTGGCGGTCGCCGCCGAGCAGCGACATCAGGCTCGCGCGAGCGTCTGTTGCAATACCCAAATCCGCTGCCCGCAATTCGTCGTCGATAAGCTTTGCGAGGTCGCGTTCGCCGTCGGGATAGCACCCGATCGCAACCGCGGTCTTGGCGCGCTCGCAAACCTTTCGCAGCGGTGATTCGGGCCGCAGCTCGCCGGCCTCGATCACCACGCGGCAATCTCGCAGTGAGCTGCCGGTCAGCGTGTCCACGCCGCTCGCGAAATTGCGCGAACCCGCGCGGACGCGGATCGCTCGGCGGCCGCCGAACAGCGGGATCGTCATGGCCTCGTCCACTAACCGCGACGGCTCCGCCGAAAGCTCATCGCCATCCAGCTTCACCAGTGAAAACGGATCGTTGGGATCGTCCACCGCGGACGCCAGGAGAGCGTCAGCCCGCTCGCGAACCAGCCCGGCATCAGGGCCATACAGCAGGATTATGGGCCGGCCCGGATCGGGCCGGGCGAGAAAAGCATCGATCTCTCGTCCGCGAAGCGCAACCACGGCCGACTAACGTTGGTTACGAGGCGCGCGCGAGGGCGAATCCAGGAACGCACATCGATGAACCTGTAGACGGCGGGTTACCCGTTCGCTTTTCCGAACGCCGGTTCGCATCACGTGCCGGCGACGAAGAACGATGCCAGCCGGGTCTGAATGTTTTCAGCGATTTCCTGAGAGGCACGATCCTCCGCGTCGCGCACCGCACGGGCGCGCGCGAACCGCTGCAACTGGCCCGGGATATCATAGGAAACACGAGAGAAGGTGGTGCCGGTCATTACAGATTTATTCGACGCGATCTCGATCAGATTGTATTGCGCATCGACCGCATAATTTTCGCTCGATGGCAGCGCCGTTGCCGGATCGACCATTAGCGACGAACGGCTGGTGGTGAACCGGATCACCAGCCGATGCGTCGGGGGCATTCCGGTGGCACTGCCATAGAGCTTGAACGCCAGCGCGTTCCTGATTTCGACTCCGATCCTCGCGTCCCGCGAAGCGTTGGGCTTGTCGATAGGAGGCAGCTCGACCCCCATCAGCTTCTCCCGCAGTCCGGGCGTGCCGTCGGCGCGTTCGGCGTACATGGGTTGGAAGCAGGCCGCCGTTAGCGCCGCTAAAGCGGCGACCACGACAAGGCGGGCGGCGGTGCGAATGCTAGCCAACGACATTCACGATCCTCGTGGGAACGATAATCACCTTGCGGACGGCATTGCCGGCCAGACTCTGTTTTACTGCATCGAGCGCCAGAACGGCAGCCTCAATTTCAGGATTTGGGGCATTGCGGCCCACGGTGACCTCGCCGCGCTTCTTGCCATTGACCTGAACCACCAGCGTCACCGAGTCTTCAACCAGCAAATCACGTTCGATTTTGGGCCAATCGGCTTCGGAAACCAAGCCAGGCTGCTCCAATACCCGCCAGCATTCCTCCGCGAGATGCGGCATCATCGGCGCGAACAACTGAACCAGGATTACCGCGGCCTCGCCAACGGCCCACGCCAGATCGGGGGTCGGCTGTCCCTCTCGCGCCAGCACGTCCCCAAGCGCGTTGGAAAACTCCCGGATATAGGCAAGGCAGACATTGAAGTGCAGCCGTTCGATCCCGGTGGAGACCCGCTCAAGCGCGCCGTGCGCGGCCTTCCGGACGGCGATCGCATCGCCGCCGAACATTCCCGGCCGTGCCGCTGGCGCAGCTCTGGCTATTTCAGCTGACTCGTTGATCAGCCGCCAGAGCCGCTGCACGAATCGCGACGCGCCCTGCACGCGCTCGTCGCTCCAGATCACGTCCCGATCCGGCGGCGAGTCCGACAACATGAACCAGCGCGCGACATCGGCCCCATAGCTCGCAATAATGTCGTCCGGGTCGACCGTGTTGCGCTTCGACTTCGACATCTTCTCGATCGAACCGATGGAGATTTCCTCGCCTGTGCTCAGCAGGCTGGCACGGCGGCCATTGGCGCCCGCCTCGACTTTGACCTCGGCCGGCGTGACGTAGGAACCATCGGCCTTTTGATAGGTCTCATGCACCACCATCCCCTGGGTGAACATGCCCGCAAACGGCTCATCCATCCCGATGTGGCCGGTGGCCTTCATCGCGCGCGTGAAGAAACGGCTGTACAGCAGATGCAGGATCGCATGCTCGACGCCGCCGATATATTGATCGACGGGCATCATCCGGTTGACCACGGGAAGCGTGGTAGGCGCGTTCTCGTTCCAGGGATCGGTGAAGCGCGCGAAGTACCACGAGGAGTCCACGAAGGTATCCATCGTATCGGTTTCGCGCGTGGCCTTGCCACCGCATTGCGGACAGTCGACCTGTTTCCAGGTGGGGTGATGGTCGAGTGCATTGCCCGGCTTGTCGAATGTGACATCCTCCGGCAGCACAACCGGCAGATCCCGGTCGGGCACCGGCACGACGCCGCATTTCGGGCAATGGATCACCGGAATTGGACAGCCCCAGTAGCGTTGTCGCGAGATGCCCCAGTCCCGCAGCCGGAAATTCACCTGTCGCTCACCGACCGGCATGTTGCCGCGCAGTTCTCGCTCCAGTCGTTTCGCGACGTCTTCCTTGGCTTGCTCGATGGTCATGCCATCGAGGAAGCGCGAGTTGATCATGCGGCCGTCGCCGTCATAGGCGGTATCCGAAATGACGAACGTTTTCGGGTCCTGGCCTTCAGGGCAGACAACGGGGGTATTGCCCAACGCGTATTTGTTGACGAAATCGAGGTCGCGCTGATCGTGCGCGGGGCAGCCGAAGATCGCACCGGTGCCGTACTCCATCAGCACGAAATTGGCGACATAGACCGGCAGCTTCCAGTTCGGGTCGAACGGATGGATCGCCTTGATTCCAGTGTCGAAGCCGAGCTTCTCGGCGGTATCGATGATTTCCTGCGCGGTGCCGTGACGCTTCGCCTCGGCGATGAAGTTCGCGAGCTTTGGATTGTTGACAGCCGCCGGCTTGCGCAAGCGGATGGTCGGGCGCGATCGCCATGAACTTCGCCCCAAACAGCGTATCATGCCGCGTGGTGAATATCCTGAGCTCCGTCTCACCTGATGGCGTCGTCGTGGGATCGAGCGCGAAGCGAACCAGCATGCCTTCGCTGCGCCCGATCCAGTTGCGCTGCATCAGCCGAACTTTGTCCGGCCAGCGATCGAGCGTGTCCAGCGCGTCCAGCAGCTCCTGCGAGAACTTGCTGATCTTGAACACCCACTGCTTCATCTCACGCTGTTCGACCAGCGCTCCGGAGCGCCAGCCGCGTCCGTCAATCACCTGCTCGTTGGCGAGCACGGTCATGTCGACGGGATCCCAGTTGATCTTGCGGTGCTCGCGCTCGGCCAGACCGGCGCGCAGAAAATCCACGAACAATTTCTGCTGATGCTTGTAATAGGAAGGGTCGCAGGTGGCGAATTCCCTGCTCCAGTCGAGCGACAGACCGATCGACCGGAGCTGCTTTTTCATTGCCGCTATATTTTCGTAAGTCCACGCCTTGGGCGCCACCTTGCGCTCGATGGCGGCGTTTTCGGCCGGCAGTCCGAAGGCGTCCCAACCCATCGGGTGCAGCACGTTGTAGCCCTTCGCGCGCATGAAGCGCGCCAGCACGTCGCCGAGCGTATAGTTGCGAACGTGCCCGATATGGATGCGCCCGGATGGGTAGGGGAACATCTCAAGCACGTAATATTTCGGCCGCGGATCGTTGTTTTTAGACGCGAAGATCGCTTTTTCATCCCACTGGCGCTGCCAGCGCGGCTCGGAGTCGCGTGCGTTGTAACGTTCGGAGGTCATGGAATCGCAAGGCTTTTTTGGACGAGCGTCCGTCTGTTCGGGACGGCGGACTAGGCCACAAAAGTGGCTGGGGGGTCAACGCCCAGAGCGCTGTCGCGAAGCGACCATGAGGGTTCTCGGAGAAAGTTGAGTGAGCAGGAACCGCGACTGTTGAGGTCGCGGCGGCACACCCAGCAAAAGGCCAAGTCATAACCGGGGCTAAAGTGCCTGCCTCATCAACTCAAGGGATCGATAGCATCTACCAGAGCGACATTCGGCCTCAACTTACCCCCGAGCGCCGAGACAAGGCATAAGGGGAGTGCTTCACATAGCCAGAGCCGCTCTGTTGGCCGGTTGTACAAAGGAGGCTCGGCCATTGACGGTTTCGACATCCAACCCAGCGGCCGCGGAAAATGAGTTGGTGATGGCGTCGAGTTCGCGTCGCGAAATAACATCCTCGATTCGGACGAAGCCATTGGGCGCCCGCTCTTCTACCAGCTGCATTGCGGCTTCCGGGCCAAAACCGCGGTTACGTAGCGTGATGTCATTCGTCACCGGCCTGCGTTCTTCCTCATACCGCTTGAGTGCGTCGTTTGCGTCGGATCCTGCAAGTAACGCCCTGGTAAGGGTGCGTGCATCGATAATAGCCTGAGAACCGGCCTGACCGCCGATCGGCTGCATTGGATGCGCGGCATCCCCGATCAGCGTCACGCGCCCGAAGGTCCAGGCCGAAATGGGATCGCGGTCGACCAGGGGAAATTCGTATATATCCCCGGAACGTTCGATCAGCGCTGGCATGTCGAGCCAAGGAAACCGCCACTCGGCGAATGCCGCGAGCGGTGCCTCCTTTGCGACCCGCTTATTCCACTCCTCGCGGGGAGGCGCCGAGGTCGACACCGTCATCTGACAAATCCAGTTGGTCAGCAGCTTGCCACTCGCCAAGTTTGCAATTGGATATACGATAATGCGCTGATGGAAGTGTCCCGCGATGATCATCGTGTGGCCGCCCAGGAAGGGTTCAGCCTCGACAGCTCCGCGCCACAACAACTGCCGCGCAAAGCGTGGTTCTCCCTCGCCGGGATAGAGCTGACGGCGGACGGCGGAATGTATGCCGTCAGCGCCGATCAGGATGTCCGCTTCGTCGAATACTTCGGTGCCTGATTCACGATCACGGAACCGGACGCGGACCCGGTCCCCCCGTTGCTCGAATGCCGCAAAACTCAGGCCACTACGGAAACGATCTTCACCGACGCGTTCGCGGAGGGCTCCAAGCAACTCCAACTGCAGACGACCGCGATGAACCGAATATTGCGGCCACTTATATCCAGCCATCAGCCCTCTGGGTTCGTTGGAAATAGGCTGGCCTAATTTATTGAAGTAGCTCAATCGCTGAGTGGCTATGCCGATTTGGGCGAGGATGTCTCCGAGCCCAAGTTCGGTTAACTCGCGTACGGCGGTCGGCTGCAGGTTGATGCCTACCCCGACAGGCGCCAAGTCGCGCGCCCCCTCATAGACACGAACCTCGATTCCAGCCTGATGCAGGCTAAGGGCAAGGCTTAGTCCGGCAATGCCGCCTCCGGCGATGATAACGTCCATACCTTTCATTTCGCTGCGACACGCGGGTCGCTCACATTGCTGAAGGTCGCAAATTCGACGTTTCGAAGTTCGCCATCCACCTTCTCGACGTTGCGAATGTAGATGTTCTGGACGACCTCGCCGGTGTTCCGGTCAATGGACATTGGGCCGCGCGGACTTTCCCAAGCCTTACCTTTCATCGCAGCGACCAGTACCGCTCCGTCCTTGGACCCGGCGGTCGCGCGCAGAGCCTCGTAGATGATGTGCATGCCGTCATAGCCGCTGACCGCCATGAAATTCGCTCGCGCGCCATATTGCTTCCGATAAGCATCGGTGAACGAGTTGTTCAGAGTGGAAGGATGGGCGGCCGAGTAGAAATGCGCAGTAACGGCGCCCAGCATCGCATCACCCATATTCGCCAGCGCTTCGTCGTCGGTCAGATCGCCGGGACCAATGAGTTTGATACCCGCCTTGTCCAGACCACGTTCGACGAATTGCTTGGCAAAGGTGGCGGCCTGAACCGAAGGGATGAACACGAACAGCGCCTGTGGAGCCGCGTCGCGCACCCGCTGGAGAAACGGGGCAAAGTCCGGACTTCGTAGCGGCACGCGGATCGCTTCCATGATCTGCCCGCCGGCCGCCTTGTAGTTGTTGGTGAAGGTCTCTTCCGCTTCCAATCCGGGAGCGAACTCGGTCACTAGGGTTACTGCCTTGTTGAGACCGGTCTTTGTCGCCCAATTGGCCATGATCGCCGACGATTGGGCGAGCGTGCAGCTAGTCCGGACGAAGAAAGGCGACTTCTCGACGACCGCGGTCGTGCTGGAAAGCATGATGACCGTCGGTTTTCTGGCTTCGGTAAGAAGAGGCGCGCTCGCGAGCAGGTCTGCCGTCAGACCGCCGCCGATGATGTCTACCTTATCGTTCACGATCAGTTCCTGAATCAGGCGCTTTCCTGTTTCACCCGAAGAAGCGTTGTCCTTGACGATCAACTCGACGTGCCGGCCGTCGACCGAGTCCCCGTGCTGTCGCATGTAGAGACGTGCGCCTGCGGCGACTTGCTGGCCCGCAGCGGCGAGCGCGCCCGTCATGGGCATGACCATCCCGATCTTGACGGAATCCTGTGCGTTGGCGTGCCCCGGGGCGTAGGCCGCGAGTCCAAGAGTAACGGCGATACGGACGATGAATAGGCTCCACATGGGGTTCCTCCATCAATGTTCGGTCCGTCCAGGCCTCGTGCTCTTCAGCCGGACTGGTTTCCAGATTGAACTATTGCGCCCGGGCATTGTAGCTTTGTAGTCGGATCTTTCGGCACCCCTGTAGCCTCTGGACTAAGGGTCGAAAATGGATTGGTCGGAGCGCATCGGCCGGCGGATCAGGTTGCGCGATCTGCACATCGTA
>C688J18823_10000652_pt1 | contig 20295 bp, 16 predicted proteins | sample HopSoiMetagenom1_FD_18823 | JGI IMG/M metagenome (IMG submission 18823) | reverse complement strand
TGGTCCTTCGGATAATATAAGCCGTTGGACACCGAGCATTGCAATGGACGATCAAGGAAGTATAGGTCTGGCGTATGCAGTATCCAGCTCTTCTTCTGTTTATCCGGGTATACGTTATACAGGGCGACTCGCTTCTTCACCTCTTGGTACAATGGATTTTGCCGAGCAAGTTGCAAAAGCAGGAACTGCTACTCTTACAGGCACAGGAAATCGTTGGGGAGACTATTCACAAACTTCACTGGATCCAGATGGAGTCACTTTTTGGCACACCAATCAATATAGTTCGGGCGGACAGAAGACAAGAATTTTTTCTTTCAGAATAAGTCCTGCAACGGGAATCGATGTAGTTAAAGCTGAAGTGAGTTGCACTGTTTTTCAGAATGAAGGACAGCTGAATGTAAAAGCCAGTAACCTACCATCAAATGAATCGATCGTGGTTGATTTATTTGATATATCAGGGAAACAGCTGAATGGAAAATCCATAACACCAACAGGAAATACATTTGAAACCTCTATCAATGTCACAGGCCTAGCACAGGGAATTTACCTGGTAAGAATTGGCAATAATAATTTTCAAAAAGTAATAAAAACTGCGGTAAACTGAGTTTTTAATAAAAAAACATGGCTGCTTATTCTTGAAAAACCCTTATCCAATCTTCTGAATTAAATCTACCAATCTACTCGAGTAACCATATTCATTATCATACCAGCCAATTACCTTGATTAAATTTCCAACTACAGAAGTAAACTCAGCATCATAAATACAAGAGTATGGATTTCCAACAATATCAACTGATACAATAGGATCTTCTGTATACTGCAAAATTCCTTTTAGTGATGTTTCACTTGCTTTTTTAAAAGTTGCATTTATTTCTTCAACTGTAACCGGTTTGGTGAGTACGCAGGTAATATCTGTAAGCGAGCCATCTGGCACAGGTACACGCATTCCGCATCCGCCTAATTTGCCATCCAATTCAGGGAATATTTTTGTAATCGCTTTTGCAGCTCCTGTTGAAGTCGGAACAATTGATAAGGCTGCCGCACGTGCCCTACGTAAATCTTTGTGAGGTGCATCGTGTAATTTCTGATCGCCGGTATACGAATGGACAGTCGTTATATAACCATCTTCCAGCCCCCAGTTTTCATGCAATACTTTTATCATAGGAGCTGCACAATTCGTTGTACAGGATGCATTTGAAATAATGACATCATCTGCAGAGAGTATATTGTCATTCACTCCCAATACAACAGTTTTAATATCATTTGTAGAAGCAGGTGCTGATATAATTACTTTTTTTGCACCGGCTGTAATATGTTTTCCAGCTGTTTGTCTATCCAGAAAAAATCCTGTTGATTCAACTACAATATCCACATCCAATTTTGCCCAAGGTAAATTAAGCGGATCCTTTTCTGCAAATACCGGAATTTTTTTCCCATTCACGACAATCGCTTTTTCTTCATAGCTTACATCACCTCTAACAACGCCATGTACAGAATCATATTTAAAAAGATGTGCAAGTGTTTTGCTATCTGTTAAATCATTTATTGCTACAACATCAATGTTATTGCGCTCTAACATAACACGAAGAGAAACTCTCCCTATTCTTCCAAAACCATTGATGGCCACTTTTATCTTTTTCATTCTGATTTTTTTTACAAAGATAGAGTGAAAAATAAAAATGCGGCGCAATTGCACCGCATTTATTTATCCAGGAAACGATAATGGTTTTAGAAACCATTATCGCTTTGCTTACTATTTAAAATATATGCTTCTCTGCGTGATAAGAAGATCGAACCAGCGGTCCGCTTTCCACAAAGCGAAATCCTTTTTCCAACCCTATTTCTTTGAATTTTGCAAACTTCTCAGGTCTAATAAATTCCGCCACAGGCAAGTGTTTTGGAGTTGGTTGCAGGTATTGTCCTAAGGTTAATACATCACATCCCACAGCTCTTAAGTCATTCATCGTTTCAATCACCTCATCTTCTGTTTCACCCAAGCCAAGCATTACCCCGGATTTAGTTTTTACACCAGCATCCTTCAAGCGCTTCAACACTTCCAAACTACGATCGTATTTAGCTTGAATACGTACTTGCTTGGTCAATCTTCGAACAGTTTCCAGATTATGCGACACAATATCAGGATTCACATCAATGATGCGTTGAAGGTTTTCCCATTTCCCTTGAAAATCAGGAATCAATGTTTCAAATTTTGTTTGAGGACTTACTCTACGAATAGCATTAATGGTTTCCACCCAAATAGTAGAACCACCGTCTTTTAAATCATCACGGTCAACAGAGGTGATCACGCAATGTTTTACATTCATCAATCGCACCGATTCCGCTACACGTTCAGGTTCTTTTAAATCTGCCGGTAAAGGTTTTCCGGTTGCAACAGCACAAAATCCGCACGAACGTGTGCAAATATTACCAAGTATCATAAAGGTAGCAGTACCGGCTCCCCAGCATTCACCCATGTTTGGGCAATTACCGCTTTCGCAGATGGTATGCAATTTATGAGCGGAAACAATTTGGCGAACTTGAGCATATTCCTTTCCTGTTGGAAGCTTCACTCTTAGCCAATCCGGTTTGCGTTGAAATTTTTTCTCTTCTGCAACTTCTATTTCTGACATGTCTTCTTCAAAAAATTTATTAAAACCATTTTTTACCCCAAATCATTTTCAGATATAAGGATACAAAAACCTGTTGATTGCGATTGAATGCCATGATAGGAATTACTCTAGGATAAATATCAATTGTAGCACCTGTTTCAATCGCTTTCAAACCATTGTACCGATCAGCATATTCAAAGCTTAATGCAAACTTTGCATATCCTCCCGGATAGATGGTTGTTTTTTCAATACCTTTAAAAAATGGAGCCTTCCCGAATATTTCATCAATGGAATGTTTTTGTGGATCGTATCGCTCCACCGAAATAGGCCCTTCTCCATTGCCATCCATATCTTTTACTTCTAAATAAACCGGTTTTGCAAATGCCAATGCTGCACCAATAAAATAAGAATAGCGAATCTCCACACTCTTTTTATCCGATTTTTGATACAATGTTTTTTGTATACCTAAACCCGGACGAACGATTAGAAGAGAATTTAATTTACCATACACAAATCCTTTTGCATTTTCAAAATACGGATTGATGCTTTTTATTTCTTTTGGATGTTTAAAATTTTGTGTTTCTATTTCATACATACGTTTACGCTTCGCGGTAATATGCTTGCCTCGCCTGTAAGATATACCGATACCGGCAGCAGAATGAATAAATGCACCAAAAGATGCTTCATTTCTATATAACACATTTAAATCTTCTCCACTTTTCAACCGCGTTAAATCATCTTTCAACTCCACTTTTGGCTGCTCTTGTGCAGGGGGTTGTGGTTCCTGAGCAAATGCCTGAAACCCTAAAATGGAAACCAATAAAAAAGTTATAAACTTTCTAATCATTACATTACTTTTGTTGGACAAACAATGATACAAATATACTTAATTTACATTAACCTTATTCGAAATGAAAACATCTAAAATTGTATACAATGGCAACCTAAGGACAGAAGCTACCCACCTCAGATCGGGTCAAACACTCATTACAGATGCTCCGGTAGATAACAATGGTAAAGGTGAAGCCTTCTCCCCTTCTGATTTGCTGGCTACTTCATTAGGCTGTTGTATGGTGACGATTATGGGGATGGTTGCCAACAATAGCAATATCAATATTGATGGAACTAAAATAGAAATAACCAAAGTTATGGAATCCAACCCGCGTAGGGTTTCCGAGATTATTGTTGAATTTACAATGAATGGGAATCAATACTCGGATAAAGAGAAGAAATTGTTAGAAAATGCTGCTCATACCTGCCCTGTTGCAAAGAGCTTAAGTGCAGATTTAAAACAAACTGTAATTTTTAATTATTAGAAAATGCTTCTATAGAAGAATTAATTTCAGAATGGGATTAGAAGATCCAGGATATACAGGCAAAAGACCGGATTGTTTTAACCACGATCCAGTCCATTCAGCGCCATTGAGCAATGCTACTAAAAAGTTATCTGTTTCTTCCTACTGTTTTCAGTGGTAAGTGATAACCAGTTCAGGTTAAATTGATTTCTCTGTTTTATCTACGGGTGTTTTAACTACTTTAGAGTATGCCTGGCAATGTGCCGCTGGCTTGCAAGAAAACAAGATAGAGCTAAATAAAACTGCAGTTGAAACGATGATAATTTTTTTCATTTTTAGTTAAGCGTTAAATAAATACTAAATGGATTTACCTGGTATACGCAAAAAATCCTTTTCAGTTTTTATTTTGTTTATTTTTGTGTATGCGGCGCAATGGTCGTGGGTTTTACATGACGAAATCATGCTGATTAGTACGAAAAGTGATAATGTTAACAGGGATGCCTTTTTCATGAGAGATTTATATAAAAACGTTGATATATACAAAAATATACTATTTCTCGATGTATACAAAGGATTTAGCGATTATTTTTTGAACAGCTTATAATATACATTCGTCGGTATAAATCTTAACATTTAAATAACAAATTATGGAATCAACACCGGCTGTAGCAATAGAAGCCACATGGAAAAAAGAATTATCGGAGGAGTTTCAGGCCTTATATTTTAAAGAATTAAAGTCGTTTCTCGTACAGGAACGTGAGAAATATACCATTTTTCCTCCCGGAAAATTAATTTTTTCTGCTTTTGACAACACACCTTTTGATGAAGTAAAAGTGGTCATTATCGGCCAAGATCCTTATCATGGAAAAGGGCAAGCAAACGGTCTTTGTTTCTCCGTTGGACCCAATGTTCCAAAACCTCCTTCTTTGGTTAATATTTTTAAAGAACTTCAAACCGATTTAGGGTTTCCTATTCCCGAAAGAGGTGGCTTGGAAAAATGGGCGCAGCAAGGTGTGTTACTGTTAAATGCGACATTAACGGTAAGGGAAGGACAACCTGCCTCACACCATGGTAAAGGATGGGAGAAGTTTACAGATGCGGTTATCAAAAAAATTTCCAACGAAAAAAAAGGGGTAGTATTTTTATTATGGGGCCGTTTTGCACATACAAAAGAAGAATTGATTGATGCCAACAAACATTTTATTTTAAAAGCAGCACACCCTTCACCTCTGGCACGCGGTGCTTTTTTTGGTTGTAAACATTTTTCTAAGACCAATAAGATTCTTGAACAACATGGTATTCAACCCATTGATTGGAAGATTGAATAATTCCTCTCTACCTTATTATTATTTAGGATTAGAGGTTTAATATGGGGACTAATTTTTGCTATCGCGTTAAACCATTTTAAAAAATAGCTGTCCCTCTTGAAAATAAAAATACTATTATTATTAACCTCTGTTATTTGCTCAAGCATTGAAAAAATATATTATTAGTTTTACGCTTAGCATTTTTCTCTCTCCGATTTTTGCTCAAAACACCGTAGTTACAGGTATTTTAAAAGACTCTAAAGACAATTCGGCCTTAATTGGTGCCAGCGCTATGCTACTTCAATTAAAAGACTCCTCCTTGTATAAAGGCAATACCAGTGATCTTGACGGTGTATTTGTGATCAATCAAATTACAAAAGGCTCTTATATTTTCAAAGTAACCTACTTGGGATACAACAATTATTTTCAAAAGATTGATGTTGTCGGTGATACCTTAAAACTACCAATCATCCGCATGGTGCCATCCAGCAAACAATTGAAGGATGTGGTAATAAGTACCACCGCTCCAACAGCTGTTCAAAAAGGGGATACAACACAGTACAATGCAAATAGCTATAAAACTAATCCCGATGCAAATGCGGAGGATCTGGTAACAAAAATGGCTGGCATTTCCAATACCAATGGAACCGTACAAGCCCATGGAGAAGATGTTAAAAAAGTGTTGGTTGATGGAAAACCTTTTTTTGGTGATGATGTGAATGCCGTACTAAAAAATCTACCAGCCGATGTTATTGATAAAATTCAAGTGTTTGACCAACAAAGTGAGCAATCACAATTCACAGGTGTCAACGATGGAAATACAACAAAGACCATCAATATTGTTACAAAACCTGGAATGAAAAACGGGACATTTGGAAGAGTAATGGGTGGATACGGATACAAGGACGTATATAAGACAGGCGGAAACATCAATTTTTTTAATGGAAACAGACGGATTTCTATTGTCGGATTGTCCAATAATATCAATGAACAAAATTTTTCTGCAGAAGATCTTACCGGAATTGCTAGTTCATCATCTAATCAACGTGGAGGAAATTACCGCGGTGGTAACGGAGGGAGTGGACTAGGAGGCCCAGGTGGACAAGGAGGAAGTAGCGCTAACAACTTTTTAATAAATGATAAAAACGGAATTTCAACGACACATTCCATTGGGATAAATTATATAGATAAATGGGGAAAAAATATGGATGTAAGTGGAAGTTATTTCTTTAATCAAGGTATCAACAAAACACTTCAAACTGTTCATCGGGATTATGTACTTGCCAGTGATTCCGGACAAGTATACGATGAAAACAGCAATGCTACTTCTAACAATATGAATCATCGTTTCAATCTGCGAATGGAGTGGAAAATAGATAGCAACAATTCCATTTTATTTATTCCAAAGTTGTCCATGCAATCAACTAGTTCTAACAGCATTCTCAATGGAAATACAATGACAGGTAATTTTTTGCAATCATCTTCCAACAATTCAAACAACACCCATACAAGCGCCTATAATTTTTCTGACGATTTACTTTTCCGCCATAAGTTCAATAAAAAAGGAAGGACTTTTTCAGTTACACTTACAACTGGAATAAATGGTTCAGATAATAAAAATGATTTATATGCAGCGAACAATTATTTTAAAGACACTGCAACTACAAATAGTATAGATCAACAAAGCAAAACTGCAAAAAAAGAAAATACTATCGGTAGTAACTTTATGTATACGGAACCTGTCGGGGAAAAAGGAGCAGTGATTGTAAACTACACCAATACATTCCAAAATACGAACAGTGATAAAAAAACCTATAATTACATACAAGCTGATGAACGCTATTCCAGCCTGGATACAACATTGTCCAACAAGTTTGACAATAGTTATGTAACACATAAAGGCGGCCTTGGATATCGTTTCAATACGAAAAGTGTTCAGCTAATGGCAAATGTAAATTACCAACGCTCCACCCTTAATAGTGATCAGGCTTATCCTTATACGTTTACATTGAAAAAAAAATTTGAAAACATTTTACCTTCTGCAATGTTGCGATATACTTTCAATACGAAAAGTAATCTTCGCATTTTTTACAGAACACAAACGGATGCACCAAATATCACCCAACTTCAAAATGTCTTGAACAATAATAATCCCTTACAATTAAGTATTGGTAATCCTGACTTAAAACAAAGTTATTCGAATAATTTATTTATGCGTTACTCTTTAACAAGTACAGAGAAGTCAAGTGCTTTCTTTATTATGCTATCCGGAACTTATGCCAACAATTACATTACAAACAGTACCTATATTGCAAACCGTGATACCACAATAAATGAAGTGCAGTTGCTAAATGGAACCCAATTAACCACTCCTGTAAATTTAAATGGGTATAGCACTATCAAAGGTTTTATTTCTTATGGATTTCCGTTGAAACCAATCAAATCCATTTTGAATCTAACTGCTGGTTCAACTTTTACAAAAACACCTGGCATGGTCAACAGCCGATTGAATCATTCCAATTCTCAAAATTATAGCTTTCAATTTAGCATCAATAGTAACGTAAGCAAAAATGTTGATTTCACCATTGCTTCTAATTCAAATTATACAAACACATTGAATTCCTTAAACGCACAATTAAATAGCAGTTACTTTAATCAGAACAGTAAATTAAAAATGAATTTGATATTCATAAACAGCATTGTGTTGAGTACTGAATTGAATCATCAATATTATGAAGGCTTATCAGCCGGGTACAACCCTGATTTTTTATTGTGGAATGCTGCTTTAGCCTATAAATTCTTAAAAAATAAACAAGCCGAACTTCGTTTTTCTGTTTTTGATATTCTTGGTCAGAACCAAAGTATTTCCAGAAATATTACCGAAGTTTATATTGAAGATACACAATCCAATTTGCTTCAACGGTATTTCATGTTGACGTTTACTTATAATATTAAGGTATTTAACGTGAAGCCTGCTGAGGTAGAAAGCCATTGATACAAAAAAATGTCAAAGGTTAAAAACCTTTGGCATTATTACGTTTTAACTTACCTCTTTTAATTCAAATACTCCTTTGCTCTTTCCAACGCCTTCACCAATCCTTGAGAATTTGTTCCACCTGCAGTTGCATAAAATGGTTGTCCACCTCCACCGCCTAAAATTTCTTTTGCGATTTCACGGATAATATCCCCTGCATTTAATTTTTTGTCTTTTACCAAATTATCGGAAATAATAACAGATAAACTTGGTTTGCCATTTACATCGGCACCAAGCACCATAAACAAATTATCTACCTGATCACGCAGTTCGAATGACAGATTTTTAATTGCATCCGCAGAATCCAACTCAATTTTTTCTGCAATAAAATTGATTCCATTGATTTGTTGCTTTTTTCCAAGCAATTCCTTTTTCAAATCTTTTGCTTTATCGCGATGCAAAGCCGCAACTTGTTTTTGCAATTCCGAATTTTGATCCAACAATCCTTGTACGCTTTTTAATACATCTTTCGGATTTTTCAACAACGAACGTAATTGATGTATCAAATCCAATTGGTCATTAAAAAACCGCTCCGCTTTTAATGAAGTAATCGCTTCTATTCTTCGGATACCGGAAGCAACCGCTGATTCAGAAACGATTTTGAATAATCCAATTTGAGCTGTTGATGGAACATGCGTTCCGCCACATAATTCGATGGAATATTTTTTATCGAATGTTACCACACGAACAACGTCACCATATTTTTCACCAAACAAGGCCATTGCACCTGATTTACGTGCATCATCAATTGGCATTTCTTTGATATCAGCAGCAATGTTTTCTCTGATCTTGTGATTAACAATTGTTTCAATTTGTTGAATTTCTTCATCGGTTAACTTCGAAAAATGTGAAAAATCAAATCGTAAATATTCTTCATTTACCAATGATCCTTTTTGTTCCACATGTGTTCCCAATACTTGTCGTAATGCTGCATGCAGCAAATGGGTTGCACTGTGATTATTTTCCGTCAATACACGTTTCTCCACATCAACTTTTGCATGAAAGGTACGTGCAACATCTTCCGGCAGTTTTTCAGCAAAGTGAATGATAATACCATTTTCTTTTTTGGTATCAATAATTTTCACAATTTCATTTGCCGATTCAATTATACCAGTATCTCCAACTTGTCCTCCACTTTCTGCATAAAAAGGAGTGTGATCAAATACCAATTGATACTGTTGCTTGCCTTTTGCTTTTACTTGCCGGTATTGAATAATCTTTACATCCGTTTCCAATTGTTTGTAACCCACAAATATTCTTCCGCCTTCATTTGCACTGCGTCCCTCCATCAATATCCAATCTCCAGTATCTACAGCAGTTGCCTCGCGTGAACGTTTTTTCTGTTTTTCCAATTCTGCTTGAAAACCAACTTCATCAATTGCAAGATCATATCCACGTGCAATTAAGGAAGTTAAATCCAAAGGGAAACCATATGTATCATATAATTCAAATGCAACTTTACCATCAATTGCCTTTTCTTTTTTGCCGGAAGTAACGATACAAGCCTGATCGATACGCTTAAGTCCGTTTTCCAATGTTCTGAAAAAAGAAACTTCTTCTTCTCTGATTACTTTCTCGATCAATAATTTTTGAGCAATTAATTCTGGAAACGCCTGCCCCATTTGAGCCGAAAGTACGGGTACAAGGCGATACATGAAAGGATCTTTTAATTCAAGAGACTGGTATCCGTAACGAATCGCACGTCTTAAAATTCTTCGGATCACATAACCGGCTCCTGTATTGGAGGGTAATTGACCATCGGCAATGCTAAAAGAAATTGCACGAATATGATCTGCAATAACGCGCATGGCGATATTAATAATCAACTGTTTTTTATGATTTTCTTGTTCGGGTTTATAACGACAACCGCTTAACTCCTCAATTTTATTAAGCAAAGGCATAAACACATCGGTATCGTAATTCGATTGTTTTCCTTGTAATACAACACACAAACGCTCAAAGCCCATTCCTGTATCTACATGGCGTGCCGGCAGTTTTTCAAGCTTACCGTCCGTCTTACGGTTAAACTCCATAAATACATTGTTCCAAATCTCAATAACCTGGGGATGCCCTGCATTTACCAATGTTTTACCATCTACTTTATCACGCTCCTCATCTGTTCGGATATCGCAATGGATTTCTGAGCAAGGGCCGCAAGGGCCTGTATCACCCATTTCCCAAAAATTATCCTTTTTATTTCCTTTCAATATGCGATCTTCCGGAATAAATTGCTCCCACAAATCGTATGCTTCCTGGTCGAATGCCAAACCATCATCACTGCTTCCTTCAAACACGGTCACATACAAACGACTCTTATCAATTTTATAAACACCAGTCAATAATTCCCATGCCCAAGCAATAGCTTCTTTTTTGAAATAATCACCAAAACTCCAATTGCCAAGCATTTCAAACATGGTGTGGTGATAAGTATCTACTCCTACTTCTTCCAAATCATTATGCTTACCGCTTACACGTAAACACTTTTGAGTATCCGCAACGCGGGGATATTTAATAGGCGCATTTCCTAAAAATAAATCTTTAAAAGGTGCCATACCTGAGTTATTGAACATCAGTGTTGGATCATTTTTAACGACCATTGGAGCTGAAGGGACAATTTCATGACCTTTTGATTTAAAAAATTCCAAAAATGTTTGGCGCACCTTAGTTGATTCCATCGAATTTTATTTACACGGTTAACATTATTTTATAGCAATACGGCAGGATTTCACAGTTTTATGTGTTTTTTTTAAGCATTCATGTATACTTTTTACACCTTTTAACGTAGACGAAGAAAATCCTAAACCATTTCGTTGGTTGCAAATTTAGTTTATTTGCGTAAATTCGCGTCAATTCAGAGAAATTAATGAACAAAATCAAATATAAATTCAATACGAAGTCGCTCACGTATGAGAAGGTTACGGTTTCTTTCTTTAAGAGACTGTGGCAAGCCCTCTCCTATCTAGCCACAGGCTTGGTTTTCGCTACCATAGCCATCTTCATTGCATACAACTATTTTGATTTAAATTCACCTAAGGAAAAGCAATTAAAAAGAGAAATGGCTGAACTTAGCCTCCAATACGACTTATTAAACAATCGTATGGGTGAAGTATCGGAAGTACTGGATGATATACAGGAACGTGATAACAATATTTACCGTACCATCTTTGAAGCGGAGCCTATCCCTATTACTATCAGAAAAGCTGGATTTGGAGGGGTAGAACGTTACAAAGAACTACAAGGTTTTGATAACTCGGAACTGATGATTGCTACCAATATCCGCCTGGACAGATTAAGCAAACAGCTGTATATCCAATCCAAATCTTTTGATGAAGTAGCTAAGCTTGTAAAGAATAAAGCTCAATTATTAGCATCCATTCCTGCTATTCAGCCCATTTCGAATGAAGAGCTGAAACATCAACCATCTGGCTTTGGCTGGAGAACACATCCTATTTATAAAACGCCGGAATTTCACCCTGGTATGGATTTCGCGTCACCAGAAGGAACAGAAATACATGCAACCGGTGATGGTATTGTCGTACGGGCTGATAATATGGCACAAGGATACGGGAACCATGTTGTTTTGGATCATGGCTATGGCTATGAGACCTTATATGGACACATGTCTAAATTGGGTGTTCATGTAGGACAACAAGTAAAAAGAGGGCAATTAATTGGTTATGTTGGAAGTACAGGTTTATCAACCGCTCCACACGTACATTATGAAGTTCATAAAAACGGACAAAATGTTAACCCTATCAATTTCTATTACAACGATTTAACTCCGGAACAGTATCAAAAATTGATTGAAATTTCATCTCAATCTTCCCAATCATTTGACTAAAATGAGGAAAGATGAAAGAACGTTTCGGTTTGATTTTTTAATGTTTAATCTATAATTTCCTTTATCCAGCTTGTCTTACAAAGAATTTGATACTCCCAAATTATATTACACCATTGGTGAGGTTTCTGAATTGTTCCTTGTAAATACCTCCCTGATCCGGTTTTGGGAGAAAGAGTTTGATGTTATCAAACCAAAAAAGAATAAAAAAGGAAACCGCCTTTTCACTCCTGAGGATATTGATAATTTTAAGGTGATCTATAATCTCGTAAAAGAGCAGGGTTTTACCCTCGAGGGGGCAAAAAAATACTTAAAGGAAAACCGTAAGATAGTTCGCCATGAATTAAAATCGGAGCGGATCCAATTTTCAGAGATTGAAAATAAGCTGAAACTGATTAAAAAGACATTACTGGAACTTCAGTCCAGGTTAAATTAAGAACATCCTTTCTACCTATACTTCTGGTACTTTTTCAAAAAAATGAGCTAAGTGTAACATTTTCCCAGGGAGTACCCGTATAAGAAAAACAATTTGCTGTAATTCACCCATTAAAAAAATTGAAATACTTATTTATTGTTGATTTTAATTTTTTGCGTTTTGTGCAATAAACATTCCCTAAATAAAATTATTTACTAACTAATGTCTAAGAATATGGCAGATCACATGATATCGACTTACCAAATGATGTCGAAGCAAAAGATACTTCTATCACATTTTGGTACAATTAACCTGGAGATTACAAATACCTTGTTGAGAAACTTGAAGAATGACTTCAATAGCTTTGAGGAGGAGGAAATTTCCAAGAAAAAAGTCTATAAAGTCACTGTTGAGTGCCTTGAAAATATATGCAGACATGCTGACCAAGAGCAAACAAATCAACCCTCGGCTATTTTCCTATTGGGCAAGGATGATGAAAATTATCATGTCATCAGTGGAAATTACGTTTACAATGAAGACATTCAATTATTAAAAACATCCATAGAAGAAATCAACCACTTAGACAAAGAACATATTAAAGATCGTTATAGAGATGTTTTAAAACAAAACAAGATTTCTATTAAAGGAGGTGCTCAATTAGGAATAATTGACATGGCTCTTAAATCAGGGAATAAACTTGAATATGAATTTTTTCCAACTACCGAAGGCGTTTCATTCTTTATACTAAAAATTCAAATACCAAGAATCACTAAACCTTCAAAATGAATATGAATCCATTAAAGATTGAAGCTACAGAATTTTCACCTACAGTAATACTGTCTTCAGAGATTCCTCGTTTTGAAATTTCTGGAGAATCACGTCCTGAAAATACTGGAAAATTTTATTCTCCTATTATTGATTGGTTATCTCAATACAAACAAATATTGAGTAAGGAAAAAAATATTCCTGCCAGCCTAAAAAAACTCGTTTTTGAATTTAAGCTTGATTACTTTAACTCTACTTCTGCCAAATACATAATGGATATTCTTTTTCAATTGGATACATTTAAAGCTGAAGGTCTGGATACATTAATAAAATGGCATTACGATGCGATGGATGATGATATGAAAGAAGCCGGAGAAGAATTCGCAAAACTTATAAAATCGCCAATTGAGTTTATTGAGAAATAACATTCATTCTGTATGGAAAAAAGTGGAAATCTGCAAGATCATTTCCTTTCTGCCCCACTGATTTTTATTCGGTTTTTCTTGTCACGTACCCCTATTACTTTTCGCAATTCTTTTTTTTCAAGATTTATTCTACTTTCTTGTTTCCTGTTTTCTTGTACGCAATTCAGTGTGGCTCAAAATCGCGTGCTTGATAGTTTACAAGCTTTAATTAAATCAAATCCAGCAAATGATACACTAAAAGCAAATCTGTTCAATCAGATTAGCAGAGCTTATCTGTATGATTTCAATAACCTGGAAAAGATGAAGCAATATGCTTCACAAGCTATACAATTATCTCAAAAAACCAATCATAAAAAAGGACTTGCTTATGGCTATATTTATTATGGGATATACTATTACAATCAAGGTAATTACCCTTATGCTTTAAGCTACTACACCAAATGTTTAAAATTGTTAGAAGAGCTTAACGATATAAAAGGTTTGGGCTCTGTTTATATTAATCTTGGTAGTGTGTATGGATCTCAAGGGGATTTTAAGAAAGCGTTGACATTTATGTTAAAAGGCGCTCAATTTAAAGAAACTGCTAAAGATGAAAGAGGAACTTCTGCTGCCTATAATAATATTGGTAACATGTATTCCGATCAGGGGAAATATCCGGAAGCATTAAACTATCACATGAAGTCATTGAGAATAAAAGAACACATGAATGATAGAGTTGGTATTTCAATGGCCTATAATAATATCGGTCTTATTTTTCAACTTCAGGGAAAGATTGATGAAGCTATTGCGTATCAATTCAAATCCTTAAAAATAAAGGAAGAATTGAATGATAAGTTAGGTGTTTCAGTTGCGTATAGTAATATTGCCACTTATTATGTTGAGAAAAAAAAATACAAAGAATCGCTTGATTATAATTTTAAATCGCTCAAACTTAAACAAGAGCTTGGAGATAAGCCTGGTGAAGGACTTTGCTACAGTACTATTGGGACAGTTTATGCTGCTCAAAAAAAAACAAAAGAGGCATTAAACTATCAGCTAAAAGCCTTAAAAATAATGGAAGATATTGGTGATATAAAATCCGTTATTACTACTTGCAATGTAATAGGCGTAACTTATGAAGAAGCACACGTATATGAACAAGCATTGCTTTATTATGAAAAGGCATTAGAAAAAGCAAAAAATATTGATTACAGAGAGGGTATAAAAGAAGCTTATCGAAATTTGGCAACAACTTATGCAAGCCTTAACAACTATAAGAAAGCATTTGAATGTAATAACCTGTACTATCAGGAAAAAGATTCATTGCTAAACAAGGATGTTTTAAAACAAGTAACGGAAATCAATACAAAATATCAAACTGAAAAAAAAGAACAGGAAATTCAATTGCTTACAAAAGATCAACAGTTAAAAGACAAAACATTAAGAGAACAACGCGTGGTTCGTATCGGGCTTTTTGTTGGTTTAGGTTTGCTTGTTATTTTATCCTTTACCCTATATAATAGATACAGATTTAAACAAAAAGCAAACAACTTATTGGAAAAACAAAAAAAGGAAATTGAAGAACAAAATATACTCATTACTGACAGTATTGATTATGCGAAAACAATACAAGAAGCTGTGTTTCCAAGCGAAACAAAAATGAAAAATTTCTTTCCGGATTCGTTTGTTTTATATAAACCAAAAGCAATTGTCAGTGGAGATTTTTATTTGGTAGAAGAAAAAAATGATAAAATTATATGTACAGTTGCTGATTGCACTGGTCATGGAATTCCAGGGGCATTCATGTCCTTATTAGGGTTTAATATGCTTGAAAATATTATTGAAACAAAAAATTTTACCGCTCCATCAACTATATTGACAGAACTAAATCAAAAAATGATTGCCACCATGTCACAAGATCCTGCGAATGAAACAAGCGTTAAACATGGGATGGATGCATCTGTTATATCAATCGACAGAGAATCCATGCAATTACAATTTGCAGGAGCGCATAACCCCTTATATCAAATACGTGATAATACGCTCATCGAAGTAAAAGCAGATAAAATGTCTGTGGGATCCTATAAAGAAGGGCAACTCATTGAATTTAACAATCACACCATTTCAATTGAAAAGGGAGATGTTTTTTATTTGTTCTCCGATGGTTTCCCAGATCAAATTGGCGGGCCGAAAAGAAAAAAATTCTATTACCCTCCATTTAAGGAATTATTGGTCTCCATCCATAAAATGGATATGTTGGATCAAAAACATTTTCTTGATAAAACCATTACGTCCTGGAGAGGAGAACGAGATCAAACAGATGATATTTTAGTTGTTGGAATACGCATATAAGCGGTATCAAAAATATTCATACATTTATGAGACAAGCATGAAAAAGACCTTCACCTATTTATTGACATGCAAATTGGTTATCGCCAGTTTAGTAGTACTGTGCTTGAACGATTCCGTTTATGCACAAAATGCTAAGCTTGACAGCTTAAAACGATTATTAGTAAAAACACCTGATGATACGACGAAAGCTAATTTACTCATTGATATTACACGTGTATACTTGTATGATTTCAATGATCGTGATGCTATGCAGGCTTACTCAGAAAAAAACCTCATACTTTCTCAAAAAATAAATTATAAAAAAGGGATCGCCTATTCTTATAATTTTTTGGGTATTATTCGTTGGGGAAAAGGTGATTTAGAAAAAGCATTGAATTATTTTAAAAATGCCTTGAGTTTAATGAAAGAAACCAAAGATATGCGTGGAGCCAGCTCCTGCTACAGTAACATGGGATTGGTGTACAACGATCAAGGGCAATATACACTTGCTGAAACCTATACTCAAAAAGCGTTTAATATTAAACAAGAGATGAATGATAAAAGGGGGATGGCTATTTGTCAGAATAACCTTGGAAATATATATCAAAATCAAACCAATTATAAAAAAGCAATCGCTGCACATTTATTTGCATTAAAAATAAGAGAAGATATGCTTGATACTACCGGGATAGGTCAATGTTATATTAATATTGCTCTGGTATTTGAAGCTCAAGGTAAGCTTGATGAAGCTCGTAAAAATTATCTATCTTCTTTAAAGATAACTTCAAAAACGGGAGAAACAGTTGGATCAAGCATCTCTTTAAATGGTTTGGGGAATCTGTGTTTTTCAGAAAAAAAATATTCAGAAGCTCTTGATTATTATAATAAAGCCCTTAAAATACGTCGAGAAAATGATGATAAATTAGGGCAAGCGGAATGTTTAAATGGAATTGGAAATGTTTACAGGGAGCAAAAAAAATACAAAGAAGCAATTGCATCACAATTAGAGGGGTTAAAATTACAGGAAATAGTTGGCAGTAAGAAAGCCTGTGCACTTTCTTATATTAATCTTGGTAAAATTAGTGAGCAAATGAACGATTACAAAAATGCGATCTATTATAACGAGAAAGCGCTAACTATTGCCACTAACATTAATTCCAGGGATGTCATGCGCGATTCTTACGAAGGTCTTGCCACGGCAAATGAAAAATTAAAGAACAACGAAAAAGCGCTTACTTATCTTAATCTTTTTTATGCTGAGAAAGACTCCTTATTAAATAAGGATAATTTTAAACAGATTTACGAAATCAATACGCGTTATCAAACAGAAAAAAAACAAAAGGAAATTGAGTTACTTACAAAAGATCAAATAATTAATGACAAAACATTAAAGCAACAAAAAATTGTGCGTATCGCACTTATTGTTGGATTAGGGCTTGTTTTAGTTGTGCTGTTTTCATTTTACGCACGCTATCGTTTCAAACAAAAAGCCAATTTATTGCTTGAACAACAGAAAAAACAAATCCAAGAGCAAAACGTTTTGATAACGGATAGTATTGATTATGCCAGAACCATACAGGAAGCAATCTTACCAACACCATCGCGTGTTAAAACCTTTTTCAAGGATTCATTTATACTTTATAAACCAAAATCAATTGTTAGTGGAGATTTTTATTGGGTAGGAGAAAAAGAAAATAAAAAGATATGCATGGCAGCAGATTGTACCGGACATGGAGTACCCGGCGCATTCATGTCGTTGCTTGGCTTTAATATGTTGGATAATATTATTGAAAAAGAGCAGATACAGCCCGGAATGATATTGAATTCGCTCAATAAGGAAATGGTTAGCGCTATGACCCAGGAGCAATTTAATGCTTCAAGTATTAAACATGGAATGGATGCAGCTATTATTAGCATCGATAGATCAACGATGCAGATGGAATTTGCAGGTGCACATAATTCCTTGTATTATATACGTAAAGGGGAACTTCATGAAATAAAAGCGAATAAGAATTCTATAGGCTCCTATGGTATAGAAGGAGAAGAAGTTTCTTTTTTGAATACTGTCATACCAATTGAAAAAGGAGATGTTATTTATTTATTTTCTGATGGATACCCCGATCAAATCGGGGGACCTAACCGAAAAAAATTCTACTACAAACCCTTCAAGGAATTATTGGTTTCCATCCATCAATTGGATGCGGAAGAACAAAGAGAAATACTTGATAAAACCATTACCGACTGGAGAGGTGAACGAGATCAAACGGATGATATCCTTGTAATTGGAATTAAAATTTCCTAATAATATTTTTTACCCTCCAAATAATTTTTCACATAATCACTTACTCCTTCTTCTAAGGTCTGGAAAGGTTTGCTATAACCAATTGATTTTAATTTCTCCATTATTGCCTGTGTATAATATTGATACTTGTCCCTGATATCAATAGGAGTGTCTATAAAATCAATATTCAAAGGTTTCCCTGCCGCCTGAAACGTATTTTCTACAAGATCTAAAAAAGTACGTGCTTTACCTGAACCTAAATTATATATTCCAGAATTTTTTCGATGCCGCAGTAAAAAAAAGCACACTTCCACAACATCCTTTACATACACAAAATCCCTTAACTGTTCACCATCCTTATATTTTGGATTGTGCGAACGAAATAATTTTACAATTCCTTTTTCCTTTAACTGACTATGCGCATGAAGTATGACAGAGGCCATCCTTCCTTTATGGTATTCATTAGGTCCATATACATTAAAAAACTTTAAGCCTACCCAAAAATAAGGCTTCCGGGTTTGTTGGATTGCCCATTTATCAAAATCATTTTTTGAATCACCATATGGATTCAATGGTTTCAGTTGTGGAATTATTGTTTCCGTATCTTCATACCCCAATTCACCCAATCCATATGTTGCTGCAGAAGATGCATACACAAAGGGCAACCCATATTCCACACAAATATTCCATAGCTCTTTTGTATAAGATAAATTCAATTTATCAAAAATTGCTTTATCCATTTCTGTAGTATCTGTACGTGCGCCGATGTGAAATACAAATTCTACTAATCGTTGATTTTCTTTTAACCAGCGAATAAAATCATCTCTATGTATTTTTTGACTGTATCTTTTCCCATCAAGATTTTTCATTTTTTCTGCATCTGAAAAATCGTCAACAATAACGATATCGAAAAAACCTTCCTGGTTTAATTTGCTAACCAAGCAACTGCCAATAAATCCTGCTGCTCCTGTAATTATGATCATATCTCTGCTGATTGTTTTAAAATTATAGTACTACTGACTCCAGATACAACTGTTCCTTCGGCTGAGGAATTAAACCTATTTCAATTGCTTTATCAAACAACATTCGTATAGCATGTTTTCCTTCTTTCCCTAAATCTATTGAATACTTGTTTACATACAATTCAATGTGTTTATACATGACCTCTTCGCTCATTTCCTGAGCATGTGCACGCACAAAATCCAAACTTGCTTTTGGATGTTGAAAAGCATACTCGACACTTTTGCGAATAAGTCGATTTACTTTTTGTTTTATATGTTCGGGCAGCTGTCGCTGAACGACAATCCCTCCCAGTGGAATTGGTGATTGTGTAAGGGTTTCCCAGTGTTCTCCCAAATCAATTATTTTTTTTAATCCTTTTTGCTCGTAGGTAAATCTATTTTCATGGATAATAACGCCTGCATCAACTTTTCCATTTACTACATCGTTTTCAATCTCTGAAAACAAAGTTTCTACTTTTGATGTGACGGTTGGAAATGCCAACGAGAACAGGAAATTAGCTGTTGTGTATTTTCCCGGAATAGCAACTATTAAATTCGAAACTTGCGATAATTTGGATTTAAGCTCTTCATTTTTTGCAATTAACAAGGGACCACAACCATTTCCCAATGCACTTCCTGCGTCTAACAGCTGATAAAATTTCGTGAGATAAATGTAAGCATGATAACTTAATTTCGTGATGTGCAATTCATTTTTAAATGCGCGTTGGTTAAGCGCTTCTACATCTTCCAACAACATTTCAAATTTCAAACCTTCTGTGTCAATTTTTTCATGCACCAATGCATCGAAAATGAAACAATCATTTGGACAAGGGCTGAAACCAATGGTGAGCTTTGCTAATTCTGTCATTGTGCTGTTGATTTAAATACAGTCTAAAAACTCCAACATTTTTTTATTTAAATTTTCAATGGCTAATGCTATGTTCCAATGATCTTTATTCCGTTTTTCAACCAGGTTTGAAACAGCCCTAAGTTGAACATAGGGTATGTGTTCTTG
>C688J18823_10000651_pt1 | contig 20312 bp, 15 predicted proteins | sample HopSoiMetagenom1_FD_18823 | JGI IMG/M metagenome (IMG submission 18823) | reverse complement strand
GGCGCGCTTCATGTTGTGGCTCGTTGTGTCCGCTTTGCCGTACGCGGTATCGGCGCAGCAAGTTTCCGTTGCGGGCGGCTCCACCGAGTGTGCAGTTTGGGTTGAAGCCAGAGCTGCGCGCAATGCCGAAGTGCTGGAGCACTTTGTGCTGGGTTGCCTGAACGGATTGTCACTCGGAACCGGCAAGGAATTCTGGCACTCCAATTCGGTGCCGATAAGCCGGCAGTCTGTTTTTGCTGCGATCGATGATTACTGCCGGACCAATCCCTCCGGAATGGTCGTCACTGGATCAATCCAATTGTTCAACAACCGCACGCGGCCTCCGCCCGCCAATTTTCAATGAGGATTCCATGCTTCGCCAACACCCAACCCGACCGGCGCAAAACGCCTTCTTTATAATTCTGCAAAAATAGCCACGCAATCGCGAACCAGCATGTTGGGGAGAGACATGGGAAGAACTGCTACCAATGCCACCGCCGTGAAGCATTCGCTTCCGAAGGCGCGAACCGGAATAGACGGACTGGATCAAATCACCGGCGGCGGCTTGCCGCGGGGGCGCCCGACGCTGATCTGCGGCAGCGCGGGCAGCGGAAAGACACTCTTTGGCATCGAATTCCTGGTTCGTGGTGCGACTCAGTTCGGCGAACCGGGCGTGTTCCTGGCATTTGAGGAAACCCCCGAGGAGCTAGCACAGAATGTGCGCTCGCTCGGTTTCGACCTGGAACAGCTCACGGACGAAAAAAAACTTGCCGTGGACTACGTCCATGTCGAACGCAGCGAGATCGAAGAGGCTGGCGAATATGATTTGAGCGCGCTGTTCATCCGGCTCGGGCATGCCATTGATTCGATCGGCGCAAAACGTGTGGTGCTGGATACGCTGGAAACGCTGTTCGGCGGCCTCTCGGATACCGCAGTGCTGCGTGCCGAACTTCGCCGTCTGTTCCGCTGGCTTAAGGATAAAGGGGTCAGCGCAATCATCACCGGCGAGCGGGGGGACGGCACGCTGACACGCCAGGGTCTGGAAGAGTATGTTTCCGACTGCGTTATTTTGCTCGATCACCGGGTGAACGACCAACTGTCGACGCGCCGCTTGCGTATCGTCAAGTACCGCGGCACCGTGCACGGCACGAACGAATATCCATTCCTGATTGATGAGAACGGAATTTCGGTTCTGCCTATCACCTCCATGGGGCTGGCACAGGAGGCGTCCGAGGAACGAATCTCCACGGGCATTGCGCCGCTCGACACCATGCTGGGCGGGGCGGGCGTGTATCGCGGCAGCAGCGTGCTGGTAACCGGAACGGCGGGCACCGGCAAAACGAGTCTCGCTGCGCACTTTGCCGATGCCACGTGCCGGCGCGGCGAGCGTTGCCTGTACTTTTCCTACGAGGAATCGCAAAGCCAGTTGGTGCGCAACATGCGTTCCATCGGCCTCGATCTGGAACCCTGGCTGAAAAAAAACTTATTGGTATTCCACGCTTCGCGCCCTGACGCGCACGGGCTGGAAATGCATCTGGCTGTGTTGCACAAGCTGGTGGAGAAGCTTGAGCCGCATTCCGTAGTGATAGACCCCATCACGACCTTCGCGAACGTGGGTTCTTCCAGGGAAATAGAATCGATGCTGATCCGTCTGATCGATTTCCTCAAGAGCCGGCAGATCACTGCTTTTTTCACGAGCTTGACGCGCGGGGGAAACGCCCTGGAACGAAGCGAGTCCGGGATCTCATCGATCATCGATACGTGGATGCTGTTGCGCGATATCGAGTTGGGCGGCGAGCGAAATCGCGGCTTGTATGTGCTCAAATCACGCGGCATGTCGCACTCGAACCAGATTCGAGAGTTCCTGCTAACTGCGCGCGGCGTTGAAATCAAGGATGTATACGTCGGGCCAGAAGGTGTGCTGACGGGTTCCATGCGGCTCGCCCAGGAGGCGCGCGAGCAGGCCGTCGCGCTGACGCGCCAGCAGGAGATCGAGCGCCGCCAGCGGGACATCGAACGCAAACGTCGATCGGTGGAGGCTCAGGCAGCCGCGCTGCACGGCCAGTTCGAGGCAGAGCAGGAAGAATTGATGCGGCTCATCGAACAGGAACAAGCGGCCGCCAATTCGTCACTGCTCGACCGGGAGCGCATGGCCGTCAGCCGACGGGCGGATAATCCCATCCAAGTCTCAGCAAGTCCGCAGATACCCACGGTACGGCGCAAATGAAAGCGAAAAAGCAATCTCCACCTAGTCTGCAGGAAATTTCAGCAACAGCCGTGGCTGACCCCGACGTATGGGAGCTGCGCCTGTACGTCGCAGGCCAAACGGCAAAATCCCAGGCGGCCCTGGCAAATCTCAAGAAGCTGTGCGAAGCCAAACTTCCCGGCAAATATAAAATCGAAGTCGTGGATCTGCTGGTGCATCCACACCTGGCCAAAGGCGATCAAATCATCGCCATTCCGACCCTGGTGCGAAAACTGCCTGAACCGATCCGCAAGGTGATTGGTGATTTGTCGAATACTGAACGCACGCTAGTGGGACTGCAATTGCGGCCGTCTGGGAGTTGACCATGTCCAACCAGGCACAGGCCAAAAGGGATGTTCCGAGCGTCGAGCAGTTGTTGGTAGAAAATCAGGAACTGCGCCGCAGGGCGGAGGAGGCTGAAGAAATACTGCGCGCGCTTCATAGCGGCGAGGCCGACGCGATATTGGTAGAAGGCGATCGCGAGCAGGTGTACGTCATGGGCACAGCGGACGATTCCTATCGCCTCATGATCGAGCACTTGCCCTATAGTGCAGTAACGCTGACGCCAGGCGGCGCGGTCATACAAATCAACACCAGCTTCATCGAGATGCTGAAAACGGCGCCCGAATCCGTGCTCGGCAAGCCGATGAACAACTTCATCGCCCCGGAAAGCGAGCCTGCCATGCAGGAGCTGTTGCGCGACGGGCTGCAGGGCGACGCGAAGCGCGAGATCGTTTTTCAGCGAGGCGATGGAACCCCCGTGCCCGTCTATCTTTGCGCAAAACCAGTAAAAGAAGGAGCGCGTGGGACATGCCTGGTAATCACGGACTTGACCGAGCAGCGGCACTACGAGCGTTTGATGGAGACCCAGCAGGCTTTGCGCGCGAGCGAGGAAAAGCTGCGCATTGCTGACAGACGTAAAGATGAATTCATCGCGACCTTGGCGCATGAATTGCGAAACCCACTGGGCGCCATTACCTATGCCGCATCGATCATTGCCAAAAGCAACATAGCCGATTCCTCGGTGAAATGGTCCAGCGAGGTTGTCGAAAGGCAAGTCAAGCACATGGCGCGCCTGCTGAATGACTTGCTCGATGTGGGCCGTATATCGACCGGGAAGATGAAGCTTGATATGCGGCGAATTGAGCTTGCAGGCGTGCTCGATGCGGCGATTGAATCGTGCAGGCCCATAATAGAACAGTATCGCCATACGTTCGAAGTCGTACCGCCGTCCGAACCGGTTTTTTTAACTGGAGACGCCGAACGACTTGCCCAGGTTTTTACGAACCTGTTAAGCAACTCCGCCAAATATACCAACCCCGGTGGTCGTCTGTGCCTGACCGCAGAGAAGCAGGCTCAAGCAGCGATCGTGTCGGTGAGCGATGTTGGTGTGGGTATTGCAGCAGAAAAACTGCCGCATGTATTCGACATGTTCTACCAGGCGGATGAAGGGTTTGAACGTACCAAGGGGGGGCTTGGCATTGGACTATCGCTGGCGAAGCGGTTGGTGGAAATGCATGGCGGAACCATCGAAGCTTTCAGCGAGGGACTCGGCAAAGGCAGCGAATTCAAGGTAAGGCTCCCGGCTTTATAAGTGGTTTGAACAAGGTCTTCACGCTTTCGCGAACGTTTGAAGTCGCGCATTGTCGTTCGATCATGATGGCTTCTAGGAAAAACCATGAACGAGCGCAAACAGGATGATCCGGGGCAGCGAATCAATCCGGACGATCCCGCACAATTGCATTATTGGCTGACGTCCCTGGCGGTTACCGAAGCGCAGCTGAAGGCGGCTGTGCGGGCGGTTGGCAGCGAGCCCGGCAAAGTTCGCGAGTATCTGGGAAAGACCGTTGCACGTCCTTGAACCGCCCAAGACGCGTAAAAAAAAGCCGCGAAATGCTGCGTGACGTTTTGTGAAAGCACATCGCCGCCCGGCTTGCGGGCGGCGATGTGGGTGCGAGCAAAACGAAACAGCTTATTGCGTGCTCTTGGACTTGTTGCCGGATGACGAGCTGGTGCTGGAGTCGGCAGTGGGTCCGCTAGTGCTGCTACCCGAGCTGCTGTTTCCCGCGGTGCCCCCTGCGGTGCTGCCGCTATTCGCTCCGGTGCTCCCGCCGCCGGACGGGCTTGAAGTTGATCCGGAGGAATTCGCCGTCGATCCAGATGGACTTGACGAGTTCGATGACGCCGACTTGCCCGCGCTAGATGATCCGGACTGGCTAGCCTGGTTGTTGCGGTCGGTGCACGCCGCCAAGCCGAAGATCGTTGCGACTACTGCTGCTGAAATAACGTAATGCTGCTTCATTGAGGTTCTCCTTGAGTTGTTGAAACTAACAGGGCGATTCCGCTTACCGGTTGGACTGCCGGTCTGCTTCGCTTGTGCGATCCGGGTTCGACGAGCTTGCGCCAGCCGACGATTGCGCATCCCCGCTGCTGCTGCTGTTGTTATCTGAGGAAGTGTCCCCGCGCGCAGTGCCGGCGCTAGGTTCGCGCGGACTTTGCGGCGCGGTCCGACCACTTTCGTCCGGCGTTGCCTTGGCGGCTGGTTCGCCAGGCGTCTTGTTGGTCATGTCGTTCGCCGAGGATGGATTTCTTCGGGTTGGCGGAGTTGATTCGTTGTTTCGGGTGCTGTCGCTCGGGGACGTGCTCTTGTTTCCCCCAGTGGAAGACTGGTCACTCTGACTTTGTGCTGTGCCAGCGTTCGAGCTTTGACCGGCGCTCGAGCTGCTGTTGTCAGCAGCGCGCGTTGCGCTGCCAACCACGAGCGTCGCCGTCGCAGCGCTGGCCAATAAGGTAAAAAGTAACTTGTTCATTCCGTTCTCCTGAAAAAGCGTGCTGCGTTGGTTCGACAAGCGCCTGCACCATCAACGCAAAAGCTCCGGGCTTGCGCCAATACGCTTGCAGGCGGGCGTGTAGCCGGAGTACCGCAATCGTCATGCCAGCGACTTTTTGCAGTTGAAGAGGCCCGTTTAGCTCACACGGGCCGCGTGACCGCGCCATGACCTACATGGTGCAGCCGGGAAGCCGTGTATTTTTTTCACAAAGCAGGAGCTTTTACATTCAGAGGCAACGCGCTTGCCAGCGCCGACTTGATGGCGCTAGAATCGAATCAACAACTGTATATCCATCCAGCCATGCTGTTTGCCGTGGTGCCTGCATACGAGCGCGGAAGGCGCTATACCGAAAAAGAATTCGATGCCAAGGCCGCGGTGGTCGGCGAGCTGATGATTTATGAAGCTGCCCGAGAGGCGGGCGGCCCGCTCAGGCGCATGGCGGGTCTCACTACGCCAATGGGTCACCTGCTGAAGCCAATCCTCGAACCACGGCTGACCGGTATGACCGTGCTCACTTTTTCGTTAAGGGGATTGGAGGAGCTGGAAACATCCCGCGGCTATGTCTATGTCCTGCAGGAGTGGCGCATTACGGAAGCGCGCCATGCGCAGAAAGGCTATTCGACCGGCGGTAATTCGCGCCAGTCTGCGAGCCCAGGATAATTTGCGCTTGACCGGATAACCTGGCGCTCGTCCCGGTCAATGGATTACGCCCGCCCAAGCCGAAGGAGGATGCCATTGGCCCAGGAATCGGAACGCATTGCCGCCGCCATCGAGTTGTCGGATCGCCTGGTCGCTGAAGCGAGCAAACGCGAAATCATTGCGGTGGCTCGCGTGCTGGCATTGCACGTAGCACACTACCGAAGCCGGTATGGAATCATTCCGCTGCAGGACTCCATGCTGATCATGTTGACCGCAAGCGCGCATGAAACGCTGGCCGATGGTGTGCAGGTGCTAATCGATGCCATCCGTGCAGTCGCCATGCCGGCTGGCCCGACCGGCACCGCGCCCCCGTCTTACTTCAGCACGGGCGGCGTCTCGAAAGAATGATAAGGCGCTGGTGTCGGCAGATGGGTCCACTCGAGTGAATCAGCGCCTTCCCAAGGTTTCTGGGGCGCGGGCTTACCGCTGCGGATACAGTTGACGACGACATACAGGAACAGTAGTTGCGACACCCCGAATCCAAATGCGCCCAGCGACGAGATGACGTTGAAGTCGGTAAATTGCGGCGCATAGTCCGCGATGCGGCGCGGCATGCCGGCCAGGCCGAGGAAATGCTGCACGAAGAAAATCATGTTGAAAAAAATAAACGACAGCCAGAAATGCCACTTGCCAAGCACTTCGTTGTACATATGGCCGGTCCATTTCGGCAGCCAGAAATAGATCCCCGCAAACGCGGAGAACAGCGCGCCTGCCACCATTACATAATGAAAGTGCGCCACCACGTAGTAAGTGTCGTGTGCCTGGATATCGATCGGCACAATTGCAAGCACCAACCCGCTGAAACCGCCGATGGTAAACAGCAGCAGGAAACCGATGGCGAACAGCATGGGCGTCTCAAGACTGAGCGAGCCCTTCCACATGGTCGACACCCAGTTGAATACTTTCACGCCGGTGGGAACGGCGATCAGCATGGTTGCATACATATAGTAGAGCTGGCCGGTAACAGGCAGCCCGGTGGTAAACATGTGGTGTGCCCATACCAGGAAGGAAAGGATCGCGATAGCGGACACCGCATAAACCATAGAGGTATAGCCGAACAACGGTTTGCGCGAGAATGCCGGGATCACCTGTGAAATCACGCCGAATGCCGGAATGGCGATGATATAGACCTCAGGGTGCCCGAAGAACCAGAACAAGTGCTGGAACATTACCGGGTCACCCCCGCCTGGCGCATTAAAGAAGTGAGTTCCAAAATGCCGGTCGGTCAGTGTCATGGTCACCGCCCCGGCCAACACCGGCATCACGGCTACGAGCAGATATGCGGTGATCAACCAGGTCCACACGAACAGCGGCATTTTCATGAGCGTCATGCCGGGTGCCCGCAGGTTCAGGATCGTGGTGATGATATTGATCGAGCCCATGATGGACGACATGCCCAGGATATGGATGGCAAATATCGTCATGTCCATGCCCATTCCATGCTGCACGCTCAACGGCGGATACATGGTCCACCCCGCCCCGTTGCCTCCGCCGGGCGCGAACAGCGCGCCGCTCAACAGCAAGGAGCCCGGAATTAACAGCCAGAAACTCCAGTTGTTCAGGCGCGGGAAAGCCATGTCAGGAGCGCCGATCTGCATCGGGATCAGCCAGTTCGCGAAACCGACGAATGCCGGCATGATGGCGCCGAAGATCATGACCAGCCCGTGGGTCGAGACCATTTCGTTGTAGAACTGCGGATCCAGGAACTGCAAGCCCGGTTGGAACAATTCGGCGCGGATCAGCAAGGCCATGGTGCCGCCGACGATGAACATGACAAAGCTGAACCACAGGTACATGGTGCCGATGTCCTTGTGGTTCGTGGTGGTGACCCAGCGCATGAGACCGCCCGGATAGCTGGTGTGGGAATGGTCGTGCCCGTGGTCGATGACTGCGCTCATGTTGTTACCTTAAGCAGAATATTGTGCGCGCCGGGCGAGCGGTTCTCGCCTGATGCGCAATTGTCGTTTCAGTAGATGCGCCAGTTCGACACGCTGCTCGCCCGTCAGATGCGTGCCGAATGTCACTTCCTTGCCGTGGGAGCGAAGGATCAGCGCGCCATCCCTGATGCCATGACTGGCCCCACCTACCACCTGTACCCAATACGGATTGAATTCCACGCAGCGTTGCGTGTCCTTGCTTTTGATGACCACCACCAGCTTGTCGTCATGAACAGAGATCGACTCGTAGTCCAGCGCATGCTGGCCTGTATGCCGAATGGCCAGATACACCAGCCCCAGTTCCAGCCCGGAAAAAAGAAATATCGGCCATGCGCCGGCCATCGCGAAGCCCAGTGCGATTACCAGCATGATGGCGGCGATGGAGCCGAACACGGCGAAATTGGCACTCGAGGGAAACGAATTGTTGCGCCGGGCGACAAATTGGAACGGCCTGGGATCGTCATGCGGTTCAGCGGCTGAGACATGTCTTGACATTGCTTGCTCGCAACGTAAAGAAACTGATCAATTCGATGATGCGCCCATCCGGGAGTTCACATCCCGTAATTCAATATCGACGATGGCTAAGGCAACTCACCGAAGTCCGATCGGACCAAGCGGCCAGTAGCGCCGTTGCTCATGCGCGCGCCCTTTGTCAGCTTTGCCGCATGCACCGGTTGTCAAGCGCGGATTCATCGATCCCGCTTGCGGTCTTTCAGCAGCCCGGCACCCGCCATGCCGATCGCGAAGGCGCTGTAGACCAGGAAAAGCGATTGCTTCGACAACCGCCGTTCGTAACCGGGGGTAAACCGGCGCGGCGTGAACTTGAAATCCACGATGCACGCCACTGCCGAGCTAAGCGCCGTTTTCTGCAACGTCCGGGCGGCCGAATCGTCCGGTCGAGCAAGAAATTTTTCATACAGGCTTGCCCAGAACACGGCCGCGCCATGGTGTATCACGTAACCCAGCAGCGTAAAACGCAGCGAGGGGCGGTTTTGCCGCACAGCCGCTTCGTTCCATATCCAATGACTGACGGCATTGAGCGGCGCGCTCGCACGCCTCTGCTCACGCGCTCCGCATGCCAGCAACACGAGCGCGGATGCAATGCTAGCCGCCGCTCCGGATACCGAGCCATCGCGTGCTGCCTGGTGCCAGGGTTTGCTCATGGTTTATGTCCGTGTGAGCCAGTTGCGACAACGCCGGGCGCGGCATTGTTCCATCGCCACATCAGGAGGCACGCATGTCTTTGGTGCTGGTGACGGGCGCCAGCGGTTTTCTCGGCGGCGCCATCATCCGACAGCTGATCCAGTCCGGGCACCAAGTCATTGGCGCAGCGCGCGATCCCGCATTGGCAGCGCGCGCTTTCTCACACAAGCAACTGCACTATATCGTGGCAGATTTTGGCGGTGACCTGGATCCGGCGGTGTGGGTTCCCCGGCTCAAAGACGTCGATTGCGTGATCAACGCCGCAGGCATTATTCGTGAAACCCGCGTGCAAACGTTTGCATCGATACATGCGCTGGGCCCGCAGGCACTGTTCGCCGCGTGCGTTCAAGCCGGCGTGCGGCGTGTCGTGCAGGTGTCCGCGTTGGGTGCCGATGAACAGGCGTCGACGGATTTCCATATTAGTAAACGCCGTGCCGACGAGTTCTTGTTGCGACTGCCGCTTTCGGCGGCCGTCGCCCAACCTTCGCTTGTGTATGGGGATGAGGGTACAAGCGCACGCCTGTTCAGGCAGTTGGCCAGCATGCCGGTGATTGTGCTGCCAGGGCACGGCGAACAATTGATTCAGCCGGTCCACGTGCACGACGTCGCGCTCGCCGTTGTCGCGTTGCTGAGTTCGCCGTTCACGGGCCGCATTGCGCTGGTCGGACCACAGGCTGTGCCGCTGCGCGACTATCTCGTGAAATTACGCAGCGGCATGCGACTGGGCGTCGCGCACTTCGTGTCCGTGCCGCCTGCCGTCCTGTCCGCTTTATCAGCGCTGGGCGCCTGGCGCTGGGGCATTCCGGACACTGCGATGCTGAGCATGCTCGAGCGTGGCAATACCGCGGATTCCGCGTCTATCACCGCGCTGCTCGGCCGCAATCCGCGCCCGGTTGATGCGTTCATTGCGCCGCATGCGGCTGCAGCGGTCAGGCTGGCCGCGAGGCTTTCCTGGCTGGGCACGCTGCTAAGAATTAGCATTGCGCTGGTGTGGATTGGCAGCGGCGTAGTTTCGCTCGGGCTTTATCCCGTGCGCGAAAGCTATGCCTTGCTGGCGCGCGCCGGCATTTCAGATGCATGGGCGGGCGCGGCCCTCTACGCGGGCGCGGCACTGGACCTGCTGTTGGGCATGGCGGCCCTGCTGTCTCGTCGTCGCTGGTTATGGGTGGTGCAGGCCATCACCATCCTGACTTACACAGTCATCATTACGTTCAGCCTGCCGGAGTTCTGGCTGCATCCGTTTGGTCCGGTGCTGAAGAATCTGCCGTTGCTCATGGCGATCTGGGTCATGTATGAGCTGGATCGGCGCTGATGGAATACCAGATCATCAAGTGGCTTCATGTACTGTCCTCGACCTTGCTGTTCGGCACTGGCCTGGGCTCAGCCTACTATATGTTTTTCGCCAGCCGCACGCGTGACCCCAGAGTGATTGCGGTCGTGGTCCGCCATGTTGTCATTGCCGACTGGCTGTTCACCGCGACCAGCGTCGTGTTTCAGCCACTGAGCGGCTTTTACCTCGCTTATCTCGCCGGCTTCCCGCTCAACAGCCGCTGGATCGTCTGGTCAATCATGCTTTACCTGGTCGCTGGCGCGTGCTGGTTGCCGGTGGTGTGGATGCAGATCCGCATGCGCGATATGGCGGTGCACGCGATACAACAAGGACAGGCATTGCCGCCGCTTTATCAGCGTTACCTGAAACGCTGGGTGCTGCTCGGCATACCGGCCTTTGGTGCGCTCGTCGCGGTATTTTATTTGATGGTCGCAAAACCGGTGTGAAAGCGCTTTAGCCGGCGCGGCGACTGCGCGTATTCGTTTCTCGTCTCGCCCGGTCGGCGATATCGGCATATTTCTGCGCCAATCGCGCCAGTTGCTCGTCGTCCAGATGTTCAAGCCCGATCATTGCGTTTTGCGCGCCTTCCAACGCGCGAATCAATTCATCGAGCTTGATTTGCAGCGCTGTACTGTCCCGGTTCAGCGTGTTCTGAATCAGAAATACCATCAGCAGCGTGATGATTGAACTGCAAGTGTTCATCATGAGCTGCCAGGTATCACTGAAGTCAAACAACTCGCCGATGAGGGCCCACGTTAGAACCAGCGCTGCGGCGATGCAGAAGGCAAGCCCGCTTCCGCTCGCCTGCGACACCCACTTGGCGAATCTGGAATAGTTCGAAAATCGTGCCATCTTGTTGTGCTGTGCCTGGATTAAAAATTCCGACCGCCCGGTAATGGGTTGGTTCGGTAACCGTCTGATGACGCGGCGGATGCGACACTGCACGTTCACGTCTTGTGCAGGCGCGGAACTGTGCGCTGGCGCACAGTTGCGCGCCCGTAGGCGTAGGACGATGCAAACAATTGCACTACCGCTGGCAACATTGGGTGGCAAATGGAAATACGGCAAACACACAGCCAAAGGCGACGCCAGGAAATGCTGACGTACTGTAGGAATATTCTTACACGAGCCAGCGCAATACATTTTTCCATTGACGTCGATGTAGGAACTTTCCTACGTTGTAAAAAAAATATTCTCGCATCGTGGTCTTGTTGGTCGCAGAGAAACACGTTACTGTCTTCGCAAATTACAACAAGCTGACACGTGCATGCACACGACACACCGCACGGTTCACACGCAGCACCTTCCAGTTCACGACTGCTTCCGGCGAACACCTGAGGTGTTTCGCGAAGCAGCCTTGCGCCTTAACGCCATCCCGGAACGCGATCGGAGAGCTTGAGAATGAGAAACGCCCAGAACACTGAAGCCGCGTTGTCCGTCACGCGCACCAAATATCTAAAGGGCGGCAATGGATCGAGTTCCAACGCAGAGCAGCAGCAAGCGCAATATATCCTCGAAGCCATGCTCGCGTTGCGCGAAGGCGATCTTTCACAACGGCTCCCCGCGAGCTGGAGCGGCGTGTTCGGCAAGATCGCTGCGGCTTATAACGACGTCGCAGCGTTGAACGACCGCAGAGTGCGTGAAAACCAGCGGGTCTGCCAGGCGGTGGGCAAGGAAGGCAAGCTCAAGCAGCGCATGCGAGTGCCGGGTGCGGCAGGCGCCTGGGCGGACGAGGTCGTGCAATTCAATACGCTGGTGGACGATCTGGTGTGGCCGACCACCGAGGTTGCCCGCACCATCGGCGCAGTCGCCAAAGGGGACCTCGGACAATCAATGGCGCTGGAGACCGACGGGCGGCCCCTGGAAGGGGAGTTCCTGCGTTCGGCGAAGCTGGTCAACAAAATGATCGACCAGCTTTCCGTGTTCACTTCAGAAGTTACGCGGGTGGCGCGTGAAGTCGGTACCGAAGGCAAGCTGGGCGGACAGGCGCAGGTCAAGGGTGTGTCCGGCGTGTGGAAGGAACTGACCGAATCGGTCAATCAGATGGCCGGCAATCTGACTGCGCAGGTTCGCAATATCGCCGATGTGACAATCGCAGTGGCCAGCGGCGATTTGTCCAAAAAAATCACCGTGGATGTGCGCGGCGAAATCCTGCAATTGAAGGAAGCCATCAATACCATGGTGGACCAGTTGCGCTCGTTCGCTTCCGAGGTGACGCGCGTTGCGCGCGAGGTGGGTACGGATGGCCGGCTTGGCGGCCAGGCGGTAGTGCCGGGCGCCGCCGGAACGTGGAAAGACCTTACCGACTCGGTAAACGCCATGGCTTCGAACCTGACGGCGCAGGTGCGCAATATTGCGGCCGTGACGACAGCGGTTGCGCGCGGTGACCTGAGCCGCAAGATCACCGTGGACGTCAAAGGCGAAATCCTGGAGCTGAAGGAAACGATCAACACCATGGTCGATCAGCTCAACGGTTTTGCGGCCGAAGTCACGCGCGTGGCGCGCGAGGTCGGCACCGAAGGCGCCCTGGGCGGCCAGGCGCAAGTGCCCGGTGTGGCGGGCACGTGGAAGGACCTGACCGACTCCGTGAATTCGATGGCGTCCAACCTGACGGCACAGGTGCGCAATATCGCGCAAGTGACTACTGCGGTGGCCAAGGGCGATTTGTCGCGCAAGATCACGGTGGACGTGAAGGGAGAAATTCTCGAGCTCAAGAACACCATCAATACGATGGTGGACCAGCTCAATGCCTTTGCGGGCGAGGTCACGCGCGTGGCGCGCGAGGTCGGCACCGAAGGCAAACTCGGCGGGCAGGCGCAGGTGCGCGGCGTTGGCGGTACCTGGAAAGATCTGACGGACAACGTCAACTTCATGGCCTCGAACCTGACCGACCAGGTGCGCAACATCGCTGAAGTCACCACGGCCGTGGCCAACGGTGATCTGTCGAAAAAAATTACGGTGGACGTCAAGGGAGAAATTCTAGAGCTCAAGAACACCGTGAATACCATGGTGGACCAGCTCAATGCATTCGCCGGCGAAGTCACGCGCGTGGCGCGTGAAGTCGGCAACGACGGCAAGCTCGGCGGACAGGCCGAAGTGCGTGGCGTGGCCGGAACCTGGAAGGATTTGACGGACAACGTCAATTCCATGGCCTCCAACCTGACCGGACAGGTGCGCAATATCGCGGACGTTGCCACAGCCATCGCGCGCGGCGATTTGAGCCGCAAGATTACGGTTGACGTGAAGGGCGAGATTCTGGAACTCAAGAACACGCTCAACACCATGGTGGATCAGTTGAACGCATTCGCCGGTGAAGTCACGCGTGTGGCGCGTGAAGTGGGAACTGAAGGCAAGCTCGGCGGGCAGGCGCAAGTGGAAGGCGTAGCGGGCACATGGAAGGATTTGACGGACAACGTCAACTTCATGGCGTCCAACCTGACCGGCCAGGTGCGCAACATCGCGGAAGTCGCAACGGCGGTCGCCACGGGTGACTTGTCCAAAAAAATTACCGTGGATGTCAAAGGCGAAATTCTCGAGCTTAAGATTACCGTCAACACCATGGTCGACCAGCTCAACGCGTTCGCCGGAGAAGTAACTCGCGTCGCGCGTGAAGTCGGCACCGAAGGCAAACTGGGCGGCCAGGCACAGGTGCGCGGCGTGGCCGGCACCTGGAAAGATTTGACCGATAACGTGAACTCCATGGCGTCCAATCTGACCGGGCAGGTGCGCAACATCGCGGACGTGACCACGGCGGTCGCGCGCGGCGACCTGTCACGCAAGATCACGGTGGACGTGAAGGGCGAAATTCTGGAACTCAAGAACACCATCAATACCATGGTGGACCAGCTCAATGCGTTCGCCGGCGAAGTGAGCCGGGTGGCGCGCGAGGTGGGAACAGAAGGCAAGCTCGGTGGCCAGGCCCAGGTGCCGGGAGTCGGTGGAACGTGGAAAGACTTGACCGACAACGTCAACTCCATGGCATCCAACCTGACCGCACAGGTCCGCAACATCGCCGACGTGACGACTGCAGTGGCGAAGGGAGACTTGAGCCGCAAGATCACGGTCGACGTGAAGGGCGAAATCCTCGAGCTCAAGAACACGATCAACACCATGCTCGACCAGCTCAATGCGTTTGCCGGCGAAGTCAGCCGGGTCGCGCGCGAGGTCGGCACAGAAGGCAAACTCGGCGGCCAGGCGCGGGTGGAAGGCGTNGGCGGCACGTGGAAAGACTTGACCGACAACGTCAACTCCATGGCGTCAAACTTGACTGCGCAGGTGCGCAACATCGCGGAGGTCACTATCGCGGTGGCCAACGGCGACTTGTCGAAAAAAATCACGGTCGATGTGCGCGGGGAAATTCTCGCACTGAAGGAAACCATCAACACGATGGTCGATCAGTTGCGCTCGTTTGCGGCCGAAGTTACGCGCGTGGCGCGCGAAGTGGGCACCGATGGCAAGCTGGGCGGTCAGGCGCTTGTGCCCGGAGTCGGTGGGACCTGGAAGGACCTTACCGACAACGTCAATTCCATGGCGTCGAACCTGACCGGACAAGTCCGCAATATCGCCGATGTGGCGACCGCAATCGCGCGCGGCGACTTGAGCCGCAAGATCACCGTGGACGTCAAGGGCGAAATTCTGGAACTAAAAAACACGCTCAACACCATGGTTGACCGGCTCAACGCCTTTGCGTCGGAAGTCAGCCGCGTGGCGCGTGAAGTCGGCACCGAGGGCAAACTCGGCGGGCAGGCGCGTGTGTCCGGCGTAGCCGGCACCTGGAAGGACCTGACCGACAACGTCAACTTCATGGCCTCGAACCTGACCGGACAAGTTCGCAATATCGCGGAGGTCACCATCGCGGTGGCGAGTGGCGATTTGTCCAAGAAAATCACCGTGGACGTGCGTGGCGAAATCCTGCAATTAAAAGAAACCATCAATACCATGGTGGAGCAGCTGCGTTCGTTCGCTTCGGAAGTGACGCGCGTGGCGCGCGAGGTCGGCACGGAAGGCCGGCTGGGGGTGCAGGCGGTCGTGCCCGGTGTGGCGGGAACATGGAAGGACCTAACAGACTCGGTGAATGCCATGGGCGGCAACCTGACAGCCCAGGTGCGCAATATCGCAGAGGTGACTACGGCTGTGGCCCGGGGGGACTTGAGCCGTAAGATCACGGTCGATGTGAAGGGGGAGATTCTCGAACTCAAAAATACCATCAACACCATGGTCGATCAGCTCAACGCATTCGCCGCGGAAGTCACGCGTGTTGCGCGTGAGGTCGGCACGGAAGGCAAGCTGGGCGGCCAGGCACAAGTGTCGGGCGTGGCGGGAACATGGAAGGACCTGACGGACTCGGTGAATTTCATGGCGTCGAACCTGACCGACCAGGTACGCGGCATCGTTAAAGTGGTTACCGCGGTGGCAGACGGAAATCTGCGGCAGCGCCTTGCCGTGCAGGCTAAAGGTGAAGTGGCTGCGCTGGCCGAGACTATCAACAACATGACCGACACGCTCGCAACATTTGCGGAGCAGGTGACCAACGTTGCGCGCGAAGTCGGCGTAGATGGACGCCTTGGTGGTCAGGCCAATGTACCCGGTGCAGCAGGCACCTGGCGCGATTTGACGGCGAACGTGAATCTGCTCGCTGCGAACCTTACGACCCAGGTGCGAGCCATCGCTGATGTGGCCACTTCCGTGACGAAGGGCGATTTGACGCGATCGATTCAGGTAGCGGCCAGCGGCGAGGTTGCGGACCTGAAAGACAACATCAATACGATGATCTATAACCTGCGCGCAACCACCGAGACCAATAAGGAGCAGGACTGGCTCAAGTCGAACCTGGCCAAATTCACCGGCATGTTGCAGGGCCAGCGCGACTTGTTTGTGGTCGGCCGACAGCTGCTCTCCGATCTCGTGCCGCTGGTCCGGGCTCAGCAGGGCGCGATCTATCAGATGGACAGTTCCGGGGATGCTCCCACGTTGCGCCTGCTGGCCGGCTACGCACAGCAACCGAACCAGCCGGACCGCATCGATGTTGGTGCGGGCCTGGTGGGGCAGTGCGCAGTGGAGAAAAAACGCATCTTGCTGCATGACGTGCCGCCGCAGTACGCACGCATCGAATCGAGCCTTGGCGAAGCGCAACCGGCCAACATCCTGGTGTTGCCGGTGCTGTTCGAAGGCGAAACTAAAGCCGTCATCGAACTGGCGGCACTGAATAAATTCACCGACATCAATCTGACCTTCCTGGAGCAGCTCACGCAGTCGATTGGCGTAGTGCTCAACACCATCGAAGCCACCATGCGCACGGAAGGTCTGCTGGTGCAGTCGCAGAGCCTGACGACCGAACTCCAGGCCCGCCAAAGCGAACTGCAGCAGACCAATGAGGCGCTGGAGCAGAAGGCGCACCAGCTGGCCGAGCAAAATATCGAAGTTGAGCGCAAGAACACCGAAGTCGAGCAGGCACGGCGGGCGCTGGAAGAAAAGGCGGCCGAGCTCGCGTTGACTTCGAAGTACAAATCCGAGTTCCTGGCCAACATGAGCCATGAATTGCGCACGCCGCTCAATTCAATCCTGATTTTGGGACAGCAACTTGCCGAGAATGCCGCAGGTAACCTTACTTCGAAGCAGACTGATTTCGCCAAGAACATCCACTCGGCCGGATCCGACCTGCTGAACCTGATCAACGATATTCTGGACTTGTCGAAAATCGAATCCGGTACCGTGACCGTGGAGGCCGAAGAAGTCACTTTCTCCTCGTTGCTGGAAACGGTGGATCGCAGCTTCCGTCATATAGCGGAGTCGAAGAACCTGCCGTTCCATGTCAAAGTGGATGCGGGACTGCCGCGGGCGATGACGACCGATCCAAAGCGGCTGCAGCAGATTCTGAAGAACCTGCTCTCCAACGCCTTCAAGTTCACGGCCCATGGCCACGTCGATGTGCAAGTCCGTGTGGCATCGGCCGGCTGGAGCCAGGACCACCCGGTACTGAGCCGCGCAGCGGGAGTGGTGTCACTGGCGGTCAGCGATACCGGTATCGGTATCGCCCCGGAGAAGCAAAGACTCATTTTCGAAGCGTTCCAGCAGGCCGATGCCGGGACGGCGCGCAAATATGGCGGCACGGGTCTCGGGCTGGCCATCTCGCGCGAACTTGCCACGCTGCTCGGCGGAGAAATCCGGCTCGCAAGCACGCCGGGGCAAGGCAGTTCCTTCACGCTGTACCTGCCACTGGTCTACACCGGCCCGTCCACTGCGACGCTCAGTGTCCCCGGAGGCGCAACAATGATCACGCACGATGCGCGGTCGACGTCGCTGGCGCTTCCTGTGGTGCCGATGGTGCGCGAAGAGCAGATTGCGGACGACCGCAATCTGATTACAGAAGGCGAGAACGTTCTGCTGATCATCGAAGACGATCCGCACTATGCCCACATTCTGCTCGGCCTGGCACGCGACAAGGGGTTCAAGGGCATCGTGGCCCAGCGTGGAATGACCGGCCTGGCATACGCGCGCCAGTATCTGCCTACGGCGATTACGCTGGATATTTTCCTGCCCGACATGCTGGGCTGGACGGTGCTCAACAATCTGAAGCTCGATCCGCTGACCCGGCATATCCCGGTCCAGATTATTTCGCTGGAAGAAGAGCGCCAGCACGGCCTGTCGCACGGCGCCTTTTCTTACATGGTCAAGCCGGTCACTTCAGACGGCATCGAGGCCGCGCTCGATCGCATCCGCCGCTTTGCCGCCCCGCACACCAAGCGGCTGCTGGTCGTGGAGGATAACGACGTCGAGCGCGACAGCATTATCGAACTGCTTGGTCACGATGACATCGAGATTGAAGCGGTAGGCACCGGCGATGATGCGTTGAAGGCGCTGCTGGACAACCCATTCGATTGCTGCGTGCTCGACCTGCGTTTGCCAGACATGACGGGCTTCGACTTGCTAGAGCGCATTCAGGCCGAACCAGCCCTGGCGCAAATACCGATTGTCGTATTCACCGGCAAGGATCTGAGCCCGGATGAGGAAAAGCAGCTCAAAACTGTCGCTAAAAGCATCGTATTGAAAGATGTGCAGTCGCCCGAACGGTTGTTCGACGAAACCGCGTTGTTCCTGCACCGGGTAGTCAGCGGGCTGCCGGAGTCGAAGCAGCGCATGCTGGAGCGCCTGCATTCCTCGAACGAGGTCTTGCGCAACCGCAAAGTGCTCGTGGTGGACGACGATGCCCGCAACATATTCGCGCTGTCCACGCTGCTGGAGAACCATGAAATCGAAGTCCTCAGCGCGACCAATGGACGCCAGGCGATCGATTTGATCGAAAACACCGAGGACTTAAGCGCCGTGCTCATGGACATCATGATGCCGGAAATGGATGGCTATGAAACCATGCGCGAGATCCGCAAGTCGCAGAAGTTCCGCTCGCTTCCAATCCTGGCGCTGACGGCCAAGGCAATGAAAGGGGACCGCGAGAAATGCCTCGAAGCGGGCGCGTCCGACTATATCGCCAAGCCAGTCAATACCGAGCAGCTGATGTCCATGCTGCGGATTTGGCTCTACCGGTGAACGCTGCCATGCCGCGCTTGCCGGCTGTCAACATTCTGCTGGTCGATGACAAGACCGAGAACCTGCTCGCGCTGGAGAGCATCCTCGAGATGCCGGGCTATTCGCTGGTACGCGCCTTGAGCGGGCAGGATGCGCTGCTCGCGCTGCTGTCGCAGGACTACGCGGCCATCGTGCTGGATGTGCAGATGCCCGGCATGAGTGGCATCGAACTCGCGCAGATCATCCGCAGCCGAAAAAAAACGCAGCACATTCCGATTTTGTTTCTGACCGCGCATGGCGACGAAGCGGCCATCGCCGGCTATCAGGCCGGAGCCGTGGATTTCCTGACCAAACCGATCCAGCCCGCCGTTTTGCGCTCGAAGATTGCCGTATTTGCGGACCTGTTTCGCAAAAGCCATGCATTAAAGACCGAAGTAGAAGAACGCCGGCAGGCTGAGCAACGCATCGGACAGTTGAACAAGGAACTATCGGAACGAATCGAGGAACTGGCGGCAGCCAACTCGGAACTGGAATCCTTCAGCTACACCGTGAGCCATGACCTGCGTGCGCCGTTGCGGCAGGTGTCCGGTTTCATTGCGCTGCTGCAGGAAAGCCTGGCGGACAGGCAAAACGAGCAGGACGCTGAATACATCAGCCTGGTCCAGAATGCCATCAGCCGGATGGGACAGTTGATAGACGACCTGCTGCGCTTTTCGCGCTATGGCCGCACTGAACTGAACCGCACCAGCGTCCATCTGGCGCCGTTGGTCGAGCAAGTCCGCGAAACGCTGGCGCCGGCGTTGGTGGGCCGCGACGTACGCTGGAAAATCGGACTGTTGCCGGATGTCGAAGGGGATCCCGCGATGTTGCGCCAGGTATTCGCGAATCTTATCGACAACGCGCTCAAGTTCACGCGCAGCAAGGTATCCGCCGAGATCGAAATCGGCGCCCGCAAGGAACTGGACGAGTATGTCTTTTACGTGCGCGACAACGGTGTCGGGTTCGATGCGCGCCACGCCAAGAAACTGTTCGGCGTGTTTGAACGCCTGCACACGGGCGCCGAGTTCGAAGGCACCGGCATCGGCCTTGCCAGCGTGCGCCGCATCATCCAGCGGCATAATGGCCGCAGCTGGGCCGAAAGCGTGCCTGGTGAAGGCACAGTCATTTATTTTTCCCTCCCTCTATCGTCTGCCACTCCAACCTATGAACGCCTCCATTGATATTTTGTTAGTCGAAGATGATCCGGGCGATGTACACCTTGCCTTGGCAGTGTTTCGCGCGCTGCGGATCGAAGACCGATGCGTCGTGGTCAACGATGGCGAAGAAGCGCTGGACTATCTGTATGCACGCGGGCTATTCGTAAAACGTCCACCCGGAATGCCGCGTCTGATCTTGCTGGATCTCAAAATGCGGCGCATGAACGGCTTCGAATTGCTGCAGCAAATCAAGAAGGACGACAAATTGAAAGTCATTCCGGTTGTTGCCTTGACTTCCTCGCGCGAGGAGCGCGATGTCGAGCGGGCATACGATCTGAACGTCAACGGTTACGTGGTCAAGAGCATCAA
>C688J18823_10000650_pt1 | contig 20346 bp, 14 predicted proteins | sample HopSoiMetagenom1_FD_18823 | JGI IMG/M metagenome (IMG submission 18823) | reverse complement strand
TCCAGGATCCGGTGGGGTTCGTGCGCGCGGTGGCGGCGCGCGTGCGCCCGGGCGGAGCGGTGGCGGTCTGCGATCACGTCACCGACCCCGACCCCGCGAGGGCCCGCTGGCATCGACGTCGAGCGCGCCCGCGACCGCAGCCACGTCGCCAACCTGACCACGGGCGGGCTTGCCGACGCGCTGGCCGCGGCCGGCCTGTCGGACGTGAGTCTCCTCGAGGAAGAGCTGCTGCTCGACTTCGACGAGTGGTTCGACCGCGGGACGCCGGCGCTTCCCAAGCAGGAGGTGCGCGCGCTGGTGCTCTCGAATCGCGCGCGCGGCTTTGAGCCCGAGCGGCGGCCCGACGGCGGCATCACCATCCGCTGCGTGCGGGTGCTCGCCCGGGGAATTGGCTAGGCAACTTCCCCGGCCGCCGATTCCACGCCGGCCTTCTCCAGCAGCGCGCGCAGCTCCGTCTTGGCCACCGCCTTGGAGATGGCCTCCTCGGGCGTGATCAGCTTCTTCTTCGCCAGCTCGAGCAGCGCGTCGTTGAGCTGCTGCATGCCCAGCGCGCGCCCGGTCTGCATCAGCGAGGGAATCTGGAAGGTCTTGCCCTCGCGGATCAGGTTCGACACCGCCGAGGTGCAGAGCAGGACTTCCAGCGCCGCCACCCGGCCTCCGCCGATCTTCTTGCACAGCGTCTGCGCCACCACCGCCTTGAGCGACTCGCTCAGCATCATCCGGATCTGCGGCTGCCGGTCGGCGGGGAACTGGTCGATGATCCGGTCGATGGTGCTGGGCGCGGTGTTGGTGTGCAGCGTGCCGAAGACGAGATGCCCCGTCTCCGCCGTCTCCACCGCGATGGCGATGGTCTCCAGATCTCGCAGCTCGCCCACCAGCACGATGTCCGGGTCCTCGCGCAGCGCGGCGCGGAGCGCGCTCTTGTAGCTGCCGGTGTGCACGCCGATCTCGCGCTGGTTGACGATGCAGCGCTTGTGCGGATGCACGAACTCGATGGGGTCCTCGACGGTGATGATGTGGTCGTCGCGGGTCCGGTTGACGTGGTCGATCAGCGCGGCCAGAGTGGTGGACTTGCCCGACCCGGTGGGCCCGGTTACCAGCACCAGCCCCTTCTGCAGCTGGCAGAGATCGGTGAGGTGCTTGGACAGTCCAAGCTGCTCGACGCTGAGGATCCTGGTGGGGATCTGCCGGAGCACCGCGCCCATGCCCTCGCGGTCGGCGAAGAGGTTGACGCGGAAGCGGGCCTCCGAGGTCTCGTGGGCGAAGTCGGTGTCGTGGGTGGAGTCGAACTGGGCCCGGTTCTTCTCCGGCGTGATGCTGAAGAGCATCTCCCGCAGGCGCTCCGGCGAGAGCCGTCCGAAGCCCGCAACCGGCACGATGTCGCCGTCGATGCGCAAGAATGGCTCCATGTTGGAGCAGAGGTGCACGTCGGAAGCGCGCTCGGCCACCATCTTCATCAGGAGCGCATCCATCGCCTCCCGCGCACCCTCCGGGGACGCTGGCATCGCGATCTCGTGGCGCTCCGGTTCGTCGCTCTTCGGCTCCGCTTCGGACGATGCCGGCGCAGGCGTTGGCTCCTGCGCCGCGGCGGCCAGCGGGGCAGCGCCCTCGCGGCGCACCAGCACGACCGGCCCCTTTGGCTCGTAGCGGATGGCGACCGCTCCGGCGGCCGAGGTGTAGCGGAAACTCACCGGATTGCCGTTGATCTCCATCGACGCCGGGGCCAACTGGCGGATGGCCGAGACCACCTGCTCGCGGGAGAGAATCGATTTGGTGACGGAGCGCGCACCCTGCTGATCGCGCAGCATCATCACGCGCCCGGTCTCGAGCAGGAGCTCCTGGCCGCGCTCCTTGAACAGCATGTCGATGAAGGGGTCCAGCGAAGGCATCGTCGGAGAATCCTCGTCGTGGTGTCGTGCCGCGGGACAATCCCACCGCAATCTTGTGGCGACAGCGGCACATTGAACGCGATTGGGCTGCGAGGCGCAATGTGAGCTTCGGCGGGGCGCGTCATACTTCCGGCGCTGCGCCAGCGGGCTTGGCGGACCTACAGGCCGAGCCGCTCGCGCACGTACTTCGGCGCCGCTGTGCCGTGCGCCAGCATCGCGTCGTGAAGAGCCCGCAAGTCCGGATACTTGCCGTGGTCCTTCTCCCAGGCGGCGCGGATGTCGTTCAGCTCGAGGTTGCCGATGTAATAGGTGGAGAGCTGCGCGGAGGTGAGCTGTGCGCGCTTCCATTTGCCCACCGCCTCACCTTCCTCCTGGAAGCCCTCGTTCATCATCAGCGCCACCGCCTCCTTCTCGGTCATCGCGCCGGCGTGGATCTTCTGGTCGAGGATGGCGTTGAGGATGAAGCGCAGGCGCATCTTCAGCTGCTGCATGCGCACCTCCGGGCCGCCGTAGCCGGCGTCCGCCATCACCTGTTCGGCGTAGGTGGCCCAGCCTTCCGCGAAGGTGCCGGAGAAGGCGACGTTGCGCACCAGCGTGGGCGGGCGGAAGCGGTTCGAATGCGCGAGCTGCAGGTAGTGGCCCGGCATCGCCTCGTGGATGGTGGTCTCTTGCAACATGTCGTCGTCGTACTCGCGGAAGAACGACTCCACCCGCTGCGGCGTCCAGTCCGTCGGCGTGGGAGAGATGTAATAGAAAGTCTTCTGGCCCTTCTCCAGCGGACCGGGCGGGCTGCAGGAGGCCACCGCGACGCCGCGCTGGAATTCCGGCGTCGGCACGATCTCCAGCGGCTCGTCCACCAGCGTGACCAGCCCCTTGGCGCGCACGAAAGCGGTGGCGTCGGCCAGGTCCTTGGTGGCGCGCGCGATCACCGTCTGGTTGTCCGGGTGGCGCTTGGCCGCCTCGTCGAGCACCGCCTTGATCAGGGCGCGCTCCTCAGCGGGCGGCGCCTTGCCCGGGAACAGCTTGGGCCAGAGCCCCAGCGCCGTCTTCTGCATGGCGCCCTGGGTGGACCGGAGGTCGGCCTCGGCGCGTTGGAGAATCTCCTCGGGCGCCAGGTCCGAGTTGAGCGCGAAGCGCAGCTTCTTGCGGAACTTCTCGGCGCCGATGCGGAAGTCGCCCGTCGATCGCGGCAGGAGGTCTTTCTCCAGCCATTGCTGGTAATCCTGGAGCGAGGCCAGCGCGGTGGACTGCGCGGCGCGGAAGTCCTTCTCCAGCGCCGGCGCCGCCTTCACCAGCGGCTCCAGCTGGTGGCGGATCAGGTTGATGGTCCCCTTGTTCTGCTGGATGGCCGTCTCGGTGTGCACCCTCGGCGGGTTCTTCAGATTCACCTTCGCCGCGGCCACCACCGCGGGGATGCCCTTGAGGCGGCCGATGGCCGATCTCAGCCGCTGCTCCGCCGGCGCGAACTCGCGCGCGACCAGCGCGTAGATGGCGCCGCCGACGTTGTATTGAAGCGGATTCCACTCCCACTCGCGCAGCGTCTCCAGCGCGTAGACCTGCGACTCGAGCCGGTTTTGCAAGATCCGGAAGTCGATGGAGTCCTCGGGACCCAGCGCCTTCACGTCGAGGTGCGCCAGCTCGCCCAGCATGGCCTTCGCGGCGGCCAGCTCTTGTTGCACGCCGTGCGCGGAGTAGTCGTTGAGCCGCGCGTCGCTGCGGTGGTCGCCCAGCCGCGTCGCCGTCTCCGGCGCGCGCGTCAGGAGATCTTCGACGTACCGCTGGGCAAGCGCTTCAAACTTGATGTCTTCAGGGGAGGCCGAGGCGGCGAGGAGGAGCGCGCAGAGAGCGAACATCCGCGGAGATTACCCGCGGCGCTCATCCGAGCCAACCAAATCCTTTGACGACCAATGAACATCCTCGCCCTCAGCCGGGTCGTCTGGCGCCGTTCCCATTCGCAACTTCCGCCCGCCTCGCCCCACCGAGCTGCGCCGCTGGCGCCCTTCCGAAGAGGAACCGATGCAAACTGCCGCTTCAAGGTCAGGCCGCCTGCTGTCGAGTATCGCCCTCCTGGTCGCCGGCGCAGCCGGCGCCGCCACGCCTTCCGCGGGCACGCTCACCGATACCTCCGGGCCCGTCTCCTACACCGCCGGGCCGTTCGCGCTCGCGAACCCCACGCCGGTGCTGCTGGTGGACAGCGGCCCCGAGTGCACCAACCCGGTGCAACCGTGCGACGACTTCCTGCTCACCGTGGCGCTTCCCGCAGACTACGCCACGAACCATCCCAATGACCTGATCCGCTTTGGGATGAGTTGGACGGATACAGGCAGCGGGCAGTCGGACTACGACCTCTACGTCTACTCCGGCACCGTGACCAGCACCGATGGATCGCAGCAGGCGCGGACGCAAGGGGCCAGCGGCGCCAATCCGGAAGTCACCACGCTGCGCGTCTTCAACGGCACGCAGACCTTCACGGTCAAGGTGGTGCCCTTCACGCCCACCGGCGAGACGGTCAAGGTCGATGTCTCGCTGGTGCCGGGTCCTCCTGGCGGGGGGAGCACCGGCTTCGGCCAGGCGACGCCCACGGCGCCCGGCGTGCCCCGCTACCAGAACTTCTTCCCGCCGGACGGCTCGGCAGCGCAGGGCAGCTCCGGCGAATTCAGCATCGGGTTCAATCCGCGCACCGGCAACATCCTGACGCTTTCCGACGTGGACACCTTCCGCATCACGCCTCCGGAGAGGTTGACCCCGCCGCTCCCCGAAGCGGGTCCGGCGCGGTGGACCAACGTTTCGCCCTCCATTGTCAGCATCACCACCCTGGATCCGATCCTCTTCACCGACCAGGTCACCGGGCGCACGTTCGAGTCGATGCAGACCACCGGCGCCCAGGCGCTGTTCGCCTTCAGCGACGACGACGGCGCCAACTGGATCCAGGCCTCCGCCGCGCCACCGAACGGCGGCGTCGATCACGAGACGGTGGGCGCCGGGCCGTACCCGCGGCTCTTCCCCGTGCCCAATCCTGCCTACCCGAACGCGGTGTACTACTGCTCGCAGAGCGTGGTCGGCCCGGCCGCCTGCCAACGCAGCGATACGGGCGGCGCGAGCTTCGGCCCCGGCGTGCTCATCTACGAAGGCAACGGCATCACCGACTGCGAAGGCCTGCACGGGCACGTCAAGGTCGGCCCGGACGGCGCGGTGTACGTGCCAGTTCCGCAGTGCGGTGCGCAGCAGGGCGGCGTGGTGAGCCTGGACGCGGGGACGACCTGGCAGCAGTACATCATCCCCGGCAGCCAGTCGTTTGCCGGAGGCTCCACCGATCCCTCGGCCGCCATCGACGCGGAGAACACCGTCTACCAGTGCTACGTCGACGGACAGGGATCCGAGCACCACGTGCACGTGGCGGCGAGCCACGACCACGGCGCCACCTGGGTGAACGACACCGACGTCGGCGCCGCGGTGGGCGTGGTCAACGCGGTGTTCCCCGAAACGGTGGCGGGAAGCGCCGGACGCGCCGCCTGCGGCTTCCTCGGCACCAACCTCTCCGGCGATCACGAGTCGCTCGACTTCTCCGCGAGCTGGTACCTCTTCATCGCGACCACCTATGACGGCGGCAAGACCTGGACGACGGTGAACGCCACGCCCAACGATCCGGTGCAGGGACACGGAGGGATCTGGAACGGCGGCGGCAGCAGGCTGAACCGCAACCTCCTCGACTTCAACGAGATCACCATGGACGACCGCGGCCGGGTGCTCTTCGGCTACGACGACGGCTGCGTCACCGACACCTGCATCCAGAGCGGCGGCGCGCAGAACGACTTCGTGGCCTTCCAACGCGTGGCGCGGCAGATCGGCGGCAGGCCGCTCCTGGCTGCCTTCGATCCGGTTGAGCCGGTGGCGCCCAAGGCCCCCTATCTCGCGGGAACGCGCACCGCGGCCAAGGTGGATCTGACCTGGAACGCGCCGGACAACGGTGGGGCGGACATCACGGGGTACCGGATCTTCCGCGGCACCAGCGCGGGCGCGGAGACGCTGCTCGACACGGTGGTCGGCGCCAAGACCACCTACCAGGACGCGGCCGCCTGATCCGTCGGTGCCCAAGTACTTCTACAAGGTCTCGGCCCTCAACGCGCAGGGCGAGGGTCCGCAGAGCAACGAAGTCGCGCTGGCGGTCACCGCGGTAGTGGCGCAGGACGCCTGCAAGCCGCCAGGCCTCACCGTCCTGACGGACGCGGGCGGCGACAGCCTGACGGGCACGCCCGGCACTGATCTGAAATCGCTGCAGCTGGCGCAGCCGTTCGCGGCCGACGGAAGCGTCAAGCTGCGCTTCGAGATCGATACCGACCCCGGCCAGCAGCCGCAGCCGCCGGGGTCCTCCTGGTACGTCTCCTTCAAGGAACCGGACGGCAAGGTGCACGGCGCCCGGATGCTCTTCCCCGCCAGCTCCACCTCGCCGGGAACACCGGTCTTCCAGTCCTACGTGGCCGGGCCGAACTCCAGCGGCAGCGTCGACGGGCGCTTCGTCCAGAGCGGCACCGCGAAACCCGCCGATCCGGCCAGTAGCTACGACGCCACCCGCGGCAGCATCGTGATCGTGGTGCCGATCGCGGATCTGGGGCTGAGGCCCGGTGACACCATCGCCGGCTTCAACAGCGCGGTGCTGCAAACGGTGGACACGCCCGTGGGCGGGGCCGCACAGACCGTGGACGAGATGCCCGACGGGCTCGCCTATGTGGGCAGCTTCACCGTCAGGGACAACGCGACCTGCGCGCCCAACAGTCCGCCCCTGGCGGCACTGAGCGCCTCGCCCACCTCGGGGACGGCGCCGCTGGCGGTGACGCTCGATGGCAGCGGCACGCGAGACCCCGATCCGGGCGACTCGGTAGCCAGCTATGCCTTCGAGTTCGGAGACGGCAGCCCGCGGCTGATCCAGTCCACGCCAACCGTCACGCACACCTACCAGAACGCAGGCAACTACCGGGCGAGCCTGGTCGCCACCGACAGCCACGGCGCCGCCAGCCGCAACGCCGCCGAGTCGTTCATCGAGGTGCAGGCCTGCTTCGAGGACTTCGATTCGCACATCGCATACGACAAGGGCTGGCACAGTCTGAGCGACGCGGACAGCTCCGGAGGCCGCTTCCACCTCTTCGAGGCCAAGAGCGGCCAGCACGGCCTGACTTTCAGCTTCAACCTCGGCACCAGCCCGGGAACCCTCCGGTACTCGTTCGCCACCAGCACCAAGGGCGGCAGCGCCGACGTCTACCTCGACGGCGTCTTCGCGCGGACGGTCAGCTACCGCGGCGGCAGCGGCTCCATGCACGATCCGGTATTCGGCGCGTCGGCGGCGTTCGCCATCGCCGGGCAGGGTGCGCACACGGTGGAGCTGCGCAACCTGAACGGCGCCGCCTACGTCGACGGCTTTTGCATCGCGGGAAGCAGCGCGACGTCGGAGCCCGCCACGGCGCCGGGAAGGACGACGACGAAGACCGCTCCGCTCGCCGCCGGACAGCTGCTGGTGCAGAACCTCTCGGTGCCCACCAGCGCCACGGCGCTTTCGGTGCTGGCGGAGGCCAACGCCGGCGCACGGTACAAGGTCGCGGTGATCGATCCCACCGGCGCCATTCTCGGGACCGTGAACGCCTTGCCCGACGGGACCGCCAGCGTGACGATGCCAGTGGTCGTCCCCGGCCTGTACGTGATCCAGCTCGTCAACCTGGGCTCCGGCCCGGTGCAGGTCTGGAGCGCGGCCACGTCTCAGGTCAAGGCCAGCCCGCCCTTGGACTGAACGCGAGCGCCGTCAGCGAGCAGTGCTCCCTGACCGCGCAGTAGTCAGCTGTCGCGCACCGCGATGGTCTGGCCGGCCTGCAGCGCGCGCGCGCGGTGGCCGCTCAGGCCGTTGAGCTTGCGCAGCTTGTCGACGGTGGTGGAGAACCTGGCGGCGATGCTCCAGAGCGTGTCGCCGGGGCGCACCTTGTAGAGCGCGTCGGAGGGGCGCTTCGCCGACTCCACCGCCGCCACCACCGCGCGTCCCTGCACCCGCGAGCGGCCATGCCGGTCCTCGATCTGCGAGCCCGCCAAAAGCCCGCCGGACGACGAGGCCATGGGGATGACCAGCATCCGCCCCGGCTTGATCTGCCGGTAGCTCTTGATCCCGTTGGTGCGCAGGATGGCGGACTCGCTCACGCCATAGGCGCGGGCGATCTTTCCGATGGGCTCGCCCTTCTCCACCTTGTGCTCGGTGAAGCTGAGCCGGTCCTTGGCGTCGAGCTGCTCGTAGTTGGCCACGAAGGCATCGCGCGTGCCCTTGGGCAGCTTGATCTTCCAACCCCCCGGCGGGGTGCAGAAGCGGCGCAGCTCCGGATTGAAATCGTGGAATTGCTCGAAGGAGATGCCGGCGGCGCGCGCCAGCACGTGCAGGTCGGTGGCGTCGGGCACGTCAACCTGATCGTACTCGGCGGCCTGCTCGTACTCGACGTGGAAGCCGAAGCGCTCCGGGTGCTTGGAGATCAGCGCCGCGGCGATCAGCTTGGGGACGTAGTGCTTGGTCTCCGCGCGCAGCGTGCGGCCCTTGCCCATCATGCGCCAGAAGTCGGTGGTCTTCTCGTTGCGGATGGCGCGGTCGATCTTGCCCTCGCCGGCGTTGTAGCCCGCCCAGGCCAGGTACCAGTTCCCGTGGAAGCGCTCCTTCAACACCCGAAGGTACCGCGCCGCCGCGATGGTGGACTTGTAGGGATCGCGGCGCTCGTCCACCCAGAAGTCGCTGAGCAGGCCGTAGCGCCGCGAGGTCCCCACCACGAACTGCCAGGGCCCGGCCGCGCGCGCGAAGGAGGTGGCGTAGGCGGAGAAGCCGCTTTCGATCATCGACAGGTAGACCAGATCCAGCGGCAGGCCTTCCTTCTCCAGGACCTGCCGCATCATCGGGATGTAGCGCGTGCTCCGCGACAGCCACTTGCTGAAGTGCTCGCGCGCGTCGGTCTGGAAGAAGCGGATGTAGGCCACCACAGCGTCGTTCAGCTCGACGGGGATGTCGTACTTGGCGCGCAGCTCCTCTTCCGAGATGCCGAGCAGCTCGGGCAGCTTGACCGACACGCTGCTTGCGGGAGCGGGATCTCCGCGGGGCGCGCCGTCGAGGCCGGTACCCACCGCCGCGGCGAGATCGCGGGCCAGCGGGTCGGACGGATCCAGCCCCAGCGCGATGCTGTCGCGCGGTGCGGTCCCCGGCGCCTGTGGGACCAGGCCGGCCTTTTCCTCCGCCTTGCGAACCGCCTCGAGCTCGGCGGCGCTCTTCTCCACCTCGGCTTCCGACTCGGGGTCGTCGGCCGAGTCGTCCTGCTTGCCGTCCGCGCCGGCCATCCGCGGGGCGTCAAACCCGTCGAAGGGCGGTTCCTGCGCGCGCAAAGGGGCGGCGGCGCAAAGAGAAAACAGGACGATGGCGATGGCGGAGCGCAAGCCTTCCCTCCTAGCTGCGGGAGCGAAGCCTGTCAAAGTACACACCGGAGGGGCAAATAGGTGGTTTCCCGACATGGCAGGCGCGCTCTGGATCAGAATCACTCAACCCCGAAGCTTTATTTCGGGGGACTCGCGAAAGCGGCCAACCCCTTCATCCAGGGACTCACGGCCGCTGGAGAGGGCCACCTGGCTTGGGCCGCGGCTTCTCGCCCTTGGCCAGCGGCTGGCCGTGGCCGGGACCGACGATGTAGGGCCGGTAGGTCGCGTCGTCGAAATGCGGAGAGTTTTCCGCCTCGTGGCAGCGCATGCAGAGGTTCTTCGGCACCTCCTTGCGGATGTGGCCGCCCGTCGCGTCCTGGAGGTGATCGCTGCCCGGCCCGTGGCAATCCTCGCATTGCACGTCGCGCCGGCCTACCCCGTGGCCATCGACCCCGGGGCCGCCCACATCGGTCCGGTCGATGCGGCAGACGCCGCCGGGCTGCTGCCAGCCCGTGACGTGGCAGCGGATGCAATCCAGGCTGAACTGCTTCTCCACCTTGACCAGCGTCTCGTAGGCGCGCCCGTGTCTGGTCTGCGTCCAGAAGGCCACCGCCTCCTCGTGGCATTCCACGCAGCGCGCGGCCCCCACGTAGGAGGGCTCGCCCCGCGCCGCCGCGGGACAGGCCTCGGGCTGCTTCTTCGCCTCCTCGAGGTTGATCTCGGAGACCTTGCGGTCGTACGCCGACACCAGCTTCTGCGCCCGCTCGTCGGCGCCGGCCGCCTCCGTGAGCGGCACGAAGCTGGCCTGCGCCCAGGCGCTGCCCGCCGCCGGCTTTTCCACCGGCGCCGCCGCGAGGGTCCGCTTGCGTTCCTCCAACTCGCCGATCTTCGCCTCCAGCTGCGCGCGCCGCTCCGGGTAGAGCTGGATCTGGGCGCGGAAGCGCTCGATGCGCACCTCCAGCGCCTTTACCTCGTCCTTCCGATCCTCCGCCCCGGGCGCAAGCTGGAGCGGGCCCTGGCCCAGGTGCACGTCGACGCGGAGCAGGCTCTGGCCGTGTCCCTCGACGGCGAGCAGCGGCGGGAGGCCGGCGTCCTTGCGGTCGGTGTCGGTCGCCGGATCGTCGCGGCGGCCGAGGACGGCGAGATCCACTCCCGCGGCCTTCAAGGCGGGGAGCAGTCCCTGCGCCGCGGCAAAGCTGTTGTCGCCGCGGGGATGGAGCAACAGCACCACCACCTGCGCGCCTTGATCGCGCAGGCCCTTGGCGCGCGCGGCGATGGTTGCGGCGGGATCCTGCTCGAAGCCGGCGGCGAAGAGGCCCACCTTCACCGGACCAGCCGACGCCAGCACGGTGGCGCGCGCGCCCGGCACCGGCGCGACGCCCGCGTCGAGCAGCGGGACGCCCTCCGCGGTCTCGACGGCGAACTGCGCCCCCAGCGCCAGGTCGCGGGCGCCCAGCGCGCGGGCCGCCGCGCCCAGCAGCGCGTCGCCCTGCGCCAGCGTGCGCGCCTTGAGCTGCCGCTGCGTGAGCATCTGCTCCGGCGGGCGCGAGGCGGACTCGAAGAGCAGATCGCCCGCGTCGACGAAGAGGAGGTTGGGCTCGGTCGCGCGCAGCTTCTCGACCAGCGCCACCGCGCGTGGCATTCCGCCCCTCTGGTCGGGAGAGCAGCCGCAGGGCACCAGCTGTCCGGCCACCGATGCCGAGAAGACGAGGGTGAGGCGATCCGGCGGTCCGGGCGGACGCGGCGCCGCGGTGGCAGCCGCGGGAGCAGCGGGAGCGTTGGCCGGTTTTGGAGCCGCGCAGGCGGCGCCGATGGAGACGGCGAGGAGGAGGGCGCGCACGGGCCGGATCTGGTACCAGAGCCGGGCCGGCGCGAACAGGCCCTTGCCCGGGCCCGCATGCGCCGATACAAGGCGTGCGCGATGTCGGTAGGAGCCCTCAACCAGGATGCGCCGTTCGCCGCCCGTGCCCAGCGCAGCGGAGGCGCCCCACAGGCGGCCGGCGAGGTTCAGTCGGTCAAGCTGGGCCCGCTCACGCTGCCCAACCGATATTTCCTCGCACCGCTGGCCGGCGTTTCCGACTGGCCCTTCCGGCTGCTCTGCCGCGAGATGGGCGCCTCCATCGCGCACACCGAGATGATCAGCAGCCACGGGCTGGTCCACGGCGGCGACCAGACGCTCAGCTACCTCGAGCGGCCGGCGACCGAGCGCCCCTTCGCCATCCAGGTCTTCGGCCATGACCCAGACGTCCTCGCCGAGGGCGCGCGGGTAGCCGTGACGCGGTACGGGCCCATCGACGCCGTGGACATCAACATGGGCTGCCCGGTGAAGAAGGTGTGCTGCCACGGGGCCGGCGCGGCGCTCCTCAAGGATCCCGTCCTGGTCGAGCGGGCGGTGCGCAAGGTAGTGGAAGCCGTGGCGCCGCTGCCGGTGACGGTGAAGGTGCGCGCCGGCTGGGACGACGAGCACCGCAACGCGCCGGAGATCGCCAAGGCCTGCGAGCAGGGCGGCGCCGTCGCCGTGGGGCTGCACCCGCGAACCCGGGCGCAGATGTACCGCGGCCGGGCGGACTGGGACCTGATCCGCCGCACCAAGCAGGCCGTGGGCATCTCGGTGTGGGGCTCGGGCGATCTCTTCACTGCCGAGGCGGCACACCGGATGCTGCGGGAGACGGGGGCGGACGCGGCCCGGATCGCCCGCGGCGCCTGCGGCTATCCCTGGATCTTCCGCGAGCTCTTGGCGCTGGAGCGCGGCGAGACGCCGCCGGAGGTGACGCTGGCCGAGTGGCGCGCCACCATCCTGCGCCACGTGCGCATGGCCATCGAGGAGAAGCAGGGCCGCTACCGGCTGCAGCGCCCCGAAGGCGCGCCGCGGCCGCGCGCGTACCGCGAGAACGGCGGCCACCTGCACGAGGATCTGGACGGCCGCGCCGCGGAGCTGGCGGCCATCCGCGAGCTGCGCAAGCACCTGCTCTGGTACACGCGCGGGCGGCGCGGCGGGCTCGCCTTCCGGCGGGTGGCGGCCGAGCTGCACACCGAAGAGGACGTGAAACGCGCGCTGGACCGCTTCTTCCCCGAGGACGGCTCGGTGCCGGCGGAGGTGCGCGACGAGGCGCCCGGCCCGCGCGAGCTGACCGCCGAGGACTGACCGAGGACAGGCCAACGCATGATCGTGCTCATCGCATTGCTCGCCGCCACACCTCCCGCCGGCCCGAACGCTGCCGCGCTGGAGAAGTCGTGCAACGGCGGCAAGGCGGCCGCCTGCGACGCGCTGGGCAGCCGCTACACGGACGGCATCGGCGTGCGCCGCAACGAGACCCGCGCCGCCGCGCTCTACCGCAAGGCTTGCGAGGGAAAGGACCAGGATGGCTGCGCCGACGCCGCCCACGCGCTCGCGCTGGGCGCGGGGGTGGAAGCCAACACGTCGGAGGCGCTCCCGCGGCTGGAGAAGCTGTGCAAGGCCGGCCGCACGCGCGCCTGCGGCCACCTCGGCGACCTCTTCTTCCGCGGGCTGGGCGCTCCGCAAGATTCGACGCGCGCCGAGGGCCTCTTGCGCGGCGCCTGCCAGAAGGGTTACGCGCGCGCCTGCACGAATCTCGCCTCCGCCCTGCGCCCCGGCAACGATGCGGCGCAGGTCGAGGATCTGGCGCTCCGGGGCTGCGACCTCGGCGACCCCGTGGGGTGCGCCTTCCTGGGGGATCTGTACGTATCTTCGGGAGATGCCCTGCGCGCGACCTTGTACCTTTCGCGCGCGTGCGAGGCGGGGCTCCCCCGCGGCTGCGGCGGGCAGGGGGCGCTTTTGGTTGGCAGCGGCGCCGACCCGAAGCGCGGCCGCGAGCTGTTGCAGAAGGCGTGCGACGCGGGCGACGTCCGCGCCTGCGACGTGCTGCGCGACCTCAAGTAGGGAAGTTTCTCGGGGTTTCGCGGTTCTGATAGCCTGCGACCCCCTTTCAGGAAGGGACCGTGAGCGCTCAGCCCCTGACCGACATCCGCCTCCTCAACGAACGCATCCAGCAGGAGTCCGCCTTCGTCGACGAGCTCCTGGCGCACGCCGGACAGGTGATCGTCGGACAGCGCCAGATGATCGAGCGGCTCCTCATCGGGCTGGTCACGGGCGGCCATGTGCTGCTCGAGGGCGTGCCGGGGCTGGCCAAGACGCTCACCGTCAAGACGCTGGCCGACTGCCTGCAGCTCTCCTTCAAGCGCATCCAGTTCACGCCAGATCTCCTACCAGCGGACCTGGTCGGCACGCAGATCTACCAGCCCCAGACGCAGAGCTTCACCGTCAAGAAGGGACCGCTCTTCGCCAACCTGATCCTCGCCGACGAGATCAACCGCGCGCCCGCCAAGGTGCAGAGCGCGCTGCTCGAGTCGATGCAGGAGCGACAGGTCACCATCGGCGACCAGACCTTTCCGTTGCCAGCGCCGTTTTTGGTGATGGCCACCGAGAACCCCATCGAGCAGGAGGGCACCTACCCGCTGCCCGAGGCGCAGGTGGACCGCTTCATGCTCAAGGTGCGGGTCGGCTACCCCTCCCGGCAGGAGGAGCTGCTGATCATGGACCGGGTCGCCGGCCAGGAGCTGCCGAAGCTCTCGGCGGTGGTGACGCCTGAGCAGCTGCTGCGCGCCCAGCGCGTCGTCAGCGAGATCTACATCGACCCCAAGGTGAAGGAATACATCGTCAACCTGGTCTTCGCGACGCGCGACGCGCCGGCGGCTGGCCTCAAGGAGATGGCAGGGTACGTCGAGTACGGCGCCTCCCCCCGCGCCACCATCTACCTGAACCTGGCGGCCCGGGCGCACGCCTTCCTCAAGCACCGTGGCTTCGTCACTCCCGAGGACGTGAAGGCGGTGGCCTACGACGTGCTCCGACATCGCGTGTCCTTGACCTACGAGGCCGAGGCCGAGAACCTGACTCCGGAAAAGGTCATCCAGAAGATCCTCGAGAAGATCGAAGTGCCTTGAAGAGCAGATGGCTGCCCCCGCTGAGCTCATCCGCAAGATCCGGCGCATCGAGATCACCACCCGGCGCGCGGTGCAGGACACGCTCGCCGGCGGCTACCACTCGGTGTTCAAGGGCCGCGGCATGGCCTTCTCGGAAGTGCGCCCCTACCAGCCCGGCGACGAGATCCGCGCCATCGACTGGAACGTGACCGCGCGCATGGGCGAGCCCTTCGTCAAGGTGTTCGCCGAGGAGCGCGAGCTGACCGCGCTCATCGCGCTGGACCGCAGCGCCTCGCAGGACGCGGGGCTTTCGCAGAAGGCCAAGGCGGAGGTCTCGGCGGAGATCGCCGCCCTCCTGGTCTTCTCCGCGCTGGAGAACGGCGACCGCGCCGGCCTGTTGCTCTTCACCGACCGCATCGAGCGCTACGTGCCGCCGCGCAAGGGCAAGAAGCACGGGCTGCGGCTGATCACCGAAGCGCTGGCCTTCCGTCCCCGCGGCCGCGGCACCGACATCGCGGCGGCCCTGGGGCACCTCACCACCGCGCAGCGGCGCAAGGCGGTGGTGTTCGTGGTCAGCGATTTTCTCGCCGAAGGCTACGAGCAGTCGCTGGCGGTGCTGGCGCGGCGGCACGACGTGGTGCCGGTGGTGGTCAGCGATCCCGTCGAGGAGACCCTCCCGGCGCTGCGCGGGCTCTGGCCGGTGGCCGACGCCGAGACCGGCGAGACGGTCCTGATGGACTTCTCCGACCCGGCATCGCGGGCGGCCTACGCCACGACCGCGCGGGAGAAGGGCGAACGGCGCGATCGCATCTTCCGCAAGCTCCGGCTCGACGCGGTGCGGGTCCGCCCCGGCGACGACTACGTGGCGCCCCTGGCGGCGCTCTTCCGCGCCCGCGCGCGGAGGCGGTCTTCGTGAGCTGGCTGCTCGCCCTGCTCGCGGCCGCGGCCGCGCTTCCCGAGGCGTCCCCCGACGCGCTCGACGTCCAGGTGACGCCGGAGGAGGTGACCCTCGGTGAGCACCTCGCGGTGCGCATCTCCGTCGAGCACGACGCCCGCGACGTCTACTCCCTGGGCGCCTTCGATCCGCGGCCGCTGGCCGTGCCGGCGGGCGCGCCGGAGCCCCGGTCGCGCCGCGAGGAGCTGAAGCGCGGCCACGCCCGCACGGTGTTCGAGCTCACGCTGGCCGACTACGGCTCGCTGCAGCCTCGGCTGCCCGATCTGNTGCTGCTGGTGAGCGGCCCCGAGGGAGCGCGACAGGTATCGGTGCGCGGGCGGCCCCTCAAGTTCCGCAGCCTGGTGCAGGAGGAAGGCGGGGATTCGCCGGAGCACTCCCACCACGGTCCCAAGCCGCCGGCAGACGTCCTCGTGCGCTCCTGGCTGTGGGCCTTCATCCTGGGCGGGCTTGCCCTGGTCGCCGCGGCTTTGCTGATGCTCCGGTACCTGAGAGCGAGGCGGCGGCTCGCCAGCGCCGCGCCGCAGCCGGAGATCTACCCGGACGAGCTGGCGCTGCAGCGGCTCCAGTCGCTGCGCGCCGATGCTCCCTGGGCCCGCGGCGAAGGGCGCGCCGCCATCTTCGCGCTCTCGGAGATCGTGCGCGCCTACCTGGGCGCGCGCCTCGAGTTCAACGCGCTCGACCTCACCTCCGCCGAATACCTGGCCGAGCTGCGCAGGCGCCGGCTCATCGGGCTGGACCTTGCGGGGCTGATCGAGGAGGTGCACTGGGAGGACCTGGTCAAGTTCGCCCGGCTCGCCCCCACCGCGGAGGAATGCCTGCGCGCCATCGAGGGCGCCGAGTCGGTGGTCCACCACACGCGGCCGCTGCGGGCGGTGCCGGGAAAGGCAGCATGAGCTCGCTGGGCCTCTCCTTCGCGCATCCGTGGGCGCTGGTCGGCCTCTTGGCCGCCGTCGCCGCGGCCTGGCTGCTGGAGGTGCGAAGGCGGCGCCTGCCCCGGCTGGTGCTGCCCGAGAGCTCCGCGGCCCGGGCGGTTCCGCCTTCTCGCTGGGCCCGGCTCTGGTGGCTGCCGGGAGGGCTGCTCGTCGCCGCCATCGCCCTCACCAGCATCGGCCTTTCCGACCCGCGCCTGCGCGCCACGCGCCGGCAGGATCTGGCGGTGGAAGGCATCGACATCGTGGTGGCCTTCGATCTCTCCACCTCGATGCTCGCCGCCGACTTCCGGCCCAAGGACCGCATCACCGTGGCCCGCGAGGTGCTGAAGAGCTTCATCGCCAGCCGCCAGAACGACCGCATCGGCCTGGTGGTCTTCGCAGGGGAAGCGTACACGCAGTGCCCGCTGACGCTCGACTACAGGGTGCTGGAGAACCTGCTCGACCAGGTGCGCACCGGCGTGATCGTCGACGGCACCGCCATCGGCAACGCCCTGGGCACGGCGGTCAATCGCTTGCGCGAGTCCGACGCGCGCAGCCGCGTCATCATCCTCATCACTGACGGCGACAACAACTCCGGCAACGTCTCGCCGATGCAGGCCGCCGGCATCGCCAAGGACCTCGGCATCAAGGTCTACACCATCCTCATCGGCAAGGGCGGGCGCGTGCCCTACCCCACCGGCACCGATCTGTTCGGGCGCACCACCTACGAGCCGGTGGAGATCGACGTGAACCCCGAGCTGCTCCAGCAGATCGCCCGGACCACGGGGGGCGCCTACTACCCCGCCACCGACAAGGAGTCGCTGGAGAGCGGGCTCTACGCGGTGCTGGACAGCCTGGAGAAGAGCAAGATCTACGACGCCACCGGCAGCGGCCACTACGACGAGTGGTACGCGCGCTTCTTCCTGCCCGCCGCGCTCTGCGGCCTGATCGGCGTGGCCCTGCGCGGCACGCGGCTCTCGGGAGCGCCTTGATGTCCGGGATCCAGACCACCATCCTCGGGCAGCACCTGCGCATCCTCATGCCGCTCTTCCTCTGGCTCGCGCCCGCGGGGCTGCTGGTGGGCGCCTTCGCCGCCTACCGCGCCTGGCAGCGCCAGCGCACGGTTGCGGCCCTGGTCCCGCCACACCGCCTGGGCGCAGTGCTGCGAGGCGGAGGGGCGGCGCCGGGAATCGCGCACGGCGCGCTGCTCGGCCTGGGCCTCTTCTTCCTGCTCGCCGCGGCGGCCGGTCCCCAGTGCGGCGAACGCACCGAGCTGGTCAAGCGCACCGGCATCGACCTGGTCGTCGCGCTCGACGCCTCCACCAGCATGCTCGCCCGCGACGTGCGGCCCTCGCGGCTGGACCGCGCGCGGCTGGAAGTGCTGGCGCTGCTCGACCGGCTCAAGGGCGACCGCGTCGGGCTGGTGGTCTTTGCCGGCGACGCGTTCGTGCAGTGCCCGCTCACCACCGACTACTCCGCGGCGCGCCTCTTCCTCCGCGCCGTCGATCCGGCGGCGATGCCGCAGCAGGGCACGGCCATCGCCTCCGCCCTCTACGAGTCGAAGCGCCTGCTCGACGGCGGCGGCCGCGGCAACGCCGGCCGGGCGGTGCTGCTCATCACCGACGGAGAAGACCAGCAGGGCGATGCCCAGCAGGCGGCGGCGGCGCTGGGCGAGGCAGGCGTGCGCATCTACGCGGTGCCGGTGGGCAACGAGGCGGGCGAGCCCATTCCCCTGCTGGACAAGGACGGCAACGTCACCGGCTACAAGAAGGACCGCGACAACCGAACGGTGCTCACCCGCACCGACGTGGCCGGCCTGCGCGAGCTGGCCTCGCGGGGCAACGGCCTGGTGCTGCGCGGGACCTCTGGCGAGCTGGGAGTCTTGATGTTGTTGCCCGAGCTGGACAAGCTGCAGAAGGGGGAGGTGGAGTCCCGGCTCTCGGTGCAGTACGACGACAAACACCTCTGGCTGGCCTGGCCGGCCTTCGCGCTGCTCTGCGCGGCGGCGGCGTTCGGCGAGGGCTCCTTCCTGCGCCGCCGGAGCCAGGCATGATCCTGCTCCTCGTACTCCTGCTGGCCGCGCCCGAACGCGTGGTGGTGGTGGCGAAGAAGGGCGAGAAGCCCGGCCTGCTGGCCCGCGCGGAGCGGCAGCTGGGGCGCGCCATCCATCGCCTCTACGAGAAGACCGACGGAGAGGTGGACGAGGGCAACGCGCTCTACGCGCAAAACGACGCCGAAGGCGCGCTGCATGCCTATGATCGCGCGCTGAAGCGCCTGCCCGATTCGCCGGAGCTGCGCTTCGATCGCGCCAACGCGCTGCTCAAGCTGGGATCGGAGAGCGCGGCGGAGGCGGCGCGGGAATCCGCCTTCGCGCTGGAGCACGGCGGCGCATCGCTCAAGCCGCGCGCGGCGTTCGATCTCGGCCTGGCCAACGAGGCGATGGGCAAGCCCGACGAGGCGGTGAAGGCGTACGAGAAGGCGCTGTCTTTGGACCCCTCCGATCCCGACGCGAAGGTGAACCTCGAATTGCTCCTGCGCACGCAGGAGCGCAAGCAGAAGCAGCAGGTCGGGCAGCCACAGGAAAACAAGCAGAAGCAGCAGGGCAAGGAGCAGCAGCCCCCCCAGAGCCAGGGCGGAGAGCAGAAGCAGGATCCGCAGAAGCAGGCGGGCGACCAGCAAAAGGACCAGCCGCAGCCGTCGGCCGACCCGGATCAGAAGCAGCAGCAACAGCAGGCCGGCGAAAAGAAGCAGCAGGCGCAGGCCCAGGAGAAGCCCATCGACCGCAGCGAAGCGGAGCGGCTGCTCGACGCGCTGCGGGCGGACGAGAAGAACCTGCAGCCTTGGCGTTTCGCCCGGGAGAAGACCAAGGAGAGGAAGCGCAGTGACGCCGAGAAGGACTGGTAGCGCCCTCCTCCTTTCGCTCTCGCTTGCGCTTCCCGCGCTCGCCGCGGGCGAGCTTACGCTGTCGGCCTCCGCCGACGCCGACGAGGTCGCCCTCGACGGAACGCTGCGGCTGCAGATCTCCGCCACCTATGCGGACAGGGGCGAGCCGGGCCAGCTGGAGCTCCCGCCTTTCGCCGACTTCGACGTGGTGGGCAGGAGCCAGTCCGACCAGATGAGCTTCGTCTTCTCCAACGGCGCGCCCTCCTTCCGGCACACCATCCTCACCAACGTCACGCTTACGCCGCGGCGGGTGGGAGACCTGACCATCGAGCCGGCCCGGGTCGAGTACCAGGGGAAGACGTACCGGACGCAGCCCATCCGCATCCATGTGGTGCCGGCAGGGCAGGCCCGGCGCGGCGGGCGCAGGCCCGATCCTTCCGCGGGCACCGACGATGGCGCGTCCGAGGATCGCGCGCCCGACGGGCTCGATCCCTTCGCCGACGTGCACCCGGGCCAGCGGGATCTGCTGGTGCGGGCCAGCGTCGACAACGATCGCCCCTTCGTCGGGCAGCAAGTGACCTGGTCGCTGTACCTGCTCTCGCGGGTGAACGTCAGCAGCCTCGACAAGCTTCTGCTGCCCAGGCTGGACGGGTTCTGGACCGAGGACATCGAGTCGCCACAGCAGCTGGTGGCGGAGCCCCGGACCATCGACGGCGTGCAATACAGCGCCTATCTGCTGCGCCGGCGCGCGCTCTTTCCGCTGCGGGCCGGGAAGGCCACCATCGAGCCGGCGGAGGTCGGGCTGGTGACCGGCTTTGGCATGCTCTTCTCCCGCGGCAGCTCGCGGCGCTCCTCGCAGCCCGTGCAGCTTGACGTGCAGCCGCTGCCTCCGGGAAGGCCGCCCGGGTTCGACCCCGGGAACGTGGGCGATTGGACGCTCACCGCCACCGTCGAGCCGGTGAACGTGGCGGTCGGCCAGCCGGTGACCTTGCGGCTGGTGGCGAGCGGCCGCGGCAACGTGCGCGACTTGCAGCTCCCCAAGCTGGGCAACATCGCCGGCCTGCGCGCCTACGACCCCACCACCTCCGACCACGAGACGGTGGACAAGGGCCAGGTGACCGGGACGCGGACGGTGGAGCAGCTGCTCGTCCCCGAGCGCACCGGGCCGGTGGAGATCCCTGCGCTGAGCATGGAGATCTTCGATCCCGCGCAGAAGGCGTACCGGACGCTGCGCACCGCTCCGGTGGGCCTTTCGGTGGTGGCGGCGCCGCAGGGGCAGGCCCCTGCCGAGCCGGTGGCGCAGAACCTCCTCGCCGCGGGCGGAATGCGCCCCATCCGCCTGCGG
>C688J18823_10000649_pt1 | contig 20382 bp, 25 predicted proteins | sample HopSoiMetagenom1_FD_18823 | JGI IMG/M metagenome (IMG submission 18823) | reverse complement strand
GTGATCGTCAGCACCATGATTTCGTCCGCGTCGTAGCGGCTCGCCATCGCCTGGAGCTCGGCGCGGCAGGTCTTCGCGCTGCCGATAACGGCCCGTGCGCGCTGCCCCAGCACATAGCGACGCTCCTCGCTCGAGTAGCGGTGGCGCGCGGCTTCGTCGTCGCTAGGCACCGGCGAATCGACATTCAGCGCCATGTGCAGGCGGCGCAGATCGATCGGCGCGGCGAGACGCTCGGCTTCTGCGTCGGTCTCGGCGCAGATAAGAAAGGTGCACACCATCGTGCGGGGCGACGATTCGCGTCCGGCCTTGAAGTTCTGGCGATAGAAGCGGGCCACTTCGTCGCCGCCATGCGGGTTGATGAAGTGCGCGAACGAAAACGGCAGGCCGAGCTGCGCGGCGAGCGCGCCGCTGTAATCCGACGAGCCGAGGAGCCAGACTTCCGGCGCCGTCGCCACCTCCGGCTGCACGCGCACCGGCTTGAACGGATGATCGTTGGGCAGCGAGCCGTCGAGGTGTCCGCAAAGCTGCCAGATCTGCTGCGGAAACTGCGATGCGTCCGGAAAGCCGCCGCCCGCCACGGCCTGCGCGGTGCGCGCGTCGCCGCCCGGCGCACGGCCAACGCCGAGGTCGATGCGGCCGGGATAGAGCGCTTCCAACATCCGGAACGCCTCGGCGGTGCGAAAGGCGCTGTAGTACGGCAGCAGCACGCCGCCCGTGCCTATCCTGAGATTTTTCGTCTCGGCGCCGAGCCGCGCGACGAGCACCTCGGGGCAAGGGTCTGCGAGCGCAGCAATGGCATGGTGCTCCGCTAGCCAGTAACGGTAGTAGCCGAGCTCATCGGCGCGCCGCGCCAGCGCGAGCGTCGCCTCGATCGCGCGCCGCGCATCGTGGCCGCGAATGATCGGGGATTGGTCGAGGACAGAAAGGCGCACGGGGGGTAAACGGGGACAGACCCCATTTATCCCCATTCTAGGAGAGCGTCACGCTCTCAGTGCGCGCGCTTCGGCCGGCCAGGCGAGGCGCGGCACCGCGGGGATTTCGGGCGAGCGTCCGGACAAGCGCTCGAACTCATGCGGATCGTGGCCGCAACAGACGGTGAGCGCGCGGCCCTGCTCGCGCTTCGCCGCGCGAAGGCGCGCCTGGTTCTCCAGTCGCCACCCGCGATCCTTCTCCATCATCCACTGGTAGAAGCGCAGGCCCGGGGTGCAGCGCGGTCGCTCGAGATCCATCTCCTGGTGATAGAAGTATGCGTCGCCCGCCTGCAGGAGCCAGCCGTTGTGTCTTTTGACTGCGATGCCGGCGTGTCCATGCGTGTGTCCCGCGAGCGGCACCATCACGACGTCGGGCCCTACGCTATCGAGCTCGTGCACGCGCTCGAAGCCGAACCAGCGCTCGCCCGCCGCAGCAGAATAGGAGCGCCACGCGCCCTGGGTCGACCATTGTTGCGGCCGGAATCGCTGGCGATCGAGCCAGGTCTTTTGCAGCGCCGCGTACTGGCGCTCGAGCGCCATGATGTGGACTGTTGCCCAGGGGAAGTCGTCGAGCCCGCCGGCGTGGTCGAAGTCGAGGTGCGTGAGCACGATATGGCGCACGTCGTGCGGGTCGTAGCCGAGCCGCTCGATCTGGCGGATGGCCGTCATCTCCTCGCGCAGCTGCGGGCTGACCAGCATCAAGAAAAAGTGGCTCAGCCGTCCGCGCGGGTCCCGCACGTCGCGCAAGCCGAGGCCAGTGTCGACGAGGACCAGCGAATTGGCGGTCTCCACGAGCAGGCAATGGCAGGCGAGCTCGCCGCGCCGGAAAATGGAGGACGTGCGCCCGTCCATCAGCTGGCCGCCGAGCGGGCATGTCGAGATGCAGTTGAGATGGTGCACGCGCATGCGGGCGGGTGCCGCAATGCCCGTGCCTTTCGTTATTCCGGCGACCTCTTCGTCGCGTAACGCTTCACGATCGCGTCGCGCCGGGCGGCAACCTCGCGCGCGTCGCGGCTAAAGTCGCGCAGCGTCTCCTGCAGATCCGGCCGCGACTGCGGCGCGTTGGCGAACATGTCGGAACGCGTGGACGAGGGATGATCGCGTCGATAGTCCGCGAGCCGCGTGATGTAGCGCTCGTAGCTCGGATAGACATCCAGGCCCCACAGCGGACCCCACAGATCCCGCAGCGGGTGCTGCATCACCGCGTCGGCCCAGATGAGGCCGTTGTCGACGTCGAACTCGAGCCCGAGCAGCACCGGCCGCATCTTGCCGGCGTGAATCGCCTCGAGATGCGTCACCGACCGCGCGCCCCGCGGCAGGAGGTCCATCGCCGAGCCGAGCACCCACGCTTCGCGAAACCCGGCCCAGAACCCCGCCGCGCCGCACACGCCGCAGGCCGTCACCAGCAGAACTGCAATCTGCCAGCGCTTCACTGGTCGGGAATCTCCGGCTCGACCAGCAGCGCAAGGAGCTGTAGTGATTCCTGCCAGCCGAGGTAGCACGCCTCAGGCGGGATCACTTCCGGCACGCCTTCCTGCACGATGTTGATGTCCGTGCCGACCAGGACTTTTCGCAGCGTGATGCTGGTGCGCATCTCGCCGGGCAGGTTCGGGTCGTCGAAGCGGTCCGTGTGCACGACGCGCTCGCCCGGCACGAGCTCGAGGAACTCGCCGCCGAACGAATGGCTGTGCCCGGTGGAGAGGTTGGTGAACGACATGCGCCACTTGCCGCCCACCTTCGCGTCGAGCTGGTGCACCTTGCCGGTGAAGCCGTGCGGCGGCAGCCACTTTGCCATCGCTTCGGCGTTAGTAAAGGCGCGATACACCCGCTCGGGCGGCGCGCGCAGCACGCGGTGCAATCGAATTGTGTTTCCAGCCATGGCGTCTCCTTATTCTTTGCAGCGTTTCGGAATCGAGGTCGAGGTGCGAAGGACCTTGCGGACGTGCAGCAGGCCGTCGTAATCCTCCGCCGGACCTTCGCGCGCGCTGCGTGTGTCGATGCGGCCGGTGAGCTCGACGTACACCGGCAGGCGATCCTTGCCGTGGCTCTCACGCAACGCGACGCTGCGCGCGATGAGCGGCTTCAAGGCTTTCGCGTCGCCGTCGACCCAGTACGCCCGCAGGTCCGTGCACGGCTCGAACACCTGGACGTCCGGCCCATAGTAGAAGCGGCCGCGATAGCGGGTGTCGGCCGCGCCGGCGGCGAGGGTCAGGCAGGCAAGGGAAAGCGCAAGCGCAAGTCTCAAGACCCGAACGATAGCGCGAGAGCCGCCGGGTCGTCGTAGATCGCTACGGCGCCGCCGAGCGCGTCATCGTCCCACCAGCCACCGCAGCGCAGTGCAATCGTGCTTACGCCCGCTCGCCGCGCGGCCTCGATGTCGTAGGGCGTATCACCCACCATGACCGCCTCTTCAGGCGCGACCTTCGCTTCCTCGAGCGCTGCGCGGACGATGTCTGGGTCCGGCTTGGATGCGCCGTCGTCCGAGCTGGTCGCGCGCTCGATGAGATCGTCGACGCCGGCCTGCCTCAGCAGCGCTCCCAGCTCCTTTTCGTTCGCCGACGTCGCTACCACTAAGCGCAGGCCCTTCGCCTTTAGCCGCTCGACGAGCATCCTCGCACCGCCGGTCGGACGCAGGGTCGGCAGGAACTCGTCCAGGAAGAGCTTCCGGCGCTCCTCGGACAGTGCTTTGCCGCGCGGCGACTCTGCGTCGATGCCGGTCAACTGCGGCAGCAGCTTGTCGCCGCCTTCGCCCACCAACGGCCGCACCTGCTCGAAGCCGATGTCCATGCGGTGCCGCCTGAAAACTTCGGCCCAGGAGCGAGCGTGTGCGTCGTTGCTATCCAGGAGAGTGCCGTCAACGTCGAGCAGCACGCCGCGCACCCGGAGGCCGGCAACGGAAACCTGCGCCATGGCCACTGGCTAAGAAAGCTTCGTGCCTGCGCTCAGCGCGCATCTCAAGTGACGCTGACCTCATTCGGCCTAAGACTGAAATTCGCGCTCCCTGCATCGCCGGCGAACCAGATCATTCCGTATCGGTCGATCTCCAGCACCTCGAAGGTCCTGCCTTGGTAGGACTTCAGTCGCGCTTGGTCTTGCGTTGCCAACCCTCGGAGGCACGACGCTACCGACTCCAGGCGTACCTTCGCGCCAACCCGGATCGGCTGCCCGGAGCTGTCCACCGCAGCGAGTGGAAACCCGGGCGGTAGACTCTTGGGCGGCGGCCAATCGGCAGTCATCTATCGTTCGACGCCATTAGACCGCGATCGGCGCCTTGATGGCGGGGTGGGGGTCGTAGCTCTCGAGGGTGAAGTCCTCGAACTCGAAGTCGAGCAGCTCGCGCCGAGCCGGGTTGAGCTTCATGCGCGGGAACGCGCGGGGAGTGCGGCGGATCTGCTCGCGCGCCTGCTCGAGGTGGTTCAGGTAGAGGTGCGCGTCGCCGAGCGTCAGGATGAAGTCGCCGGGCTGGAGGCCAGTCACCTGCGCCACCATCAGCGTAAGGAGCGCGTAGGAGGCGATGTTGAACGGCACGCCGAGGAAGAGATCGGCGCTGCGCTGGTACATCTGGCAGGAAAGGCGGCCGTTGGCGACGTAGAACTGGAAGAGCGCGTGGCACGGCGGCAGCGCCATCTTGTCGACATCCGCGGGGTTCCACGCGCTCACCAGGTGGCGCCGCGAGTCGGGGCGTGCGCGAAGGCTGTTGATGACCTGGGCGATCTGGTCGATCTCGCGCCCATCGGGCGTGCGCCAATGGCGCCACTGATAGCCGTACACCGGACCGAGGTTGCCGCTCTCGTCCGCCCATTCGTCCCAGATGGTCACGCCGCGCTCCTGGAGCCAGCGCACGTTGGTGTCGCCGCGCAGGAACCAGAGGAGCTCATAGATGATGGACTTGAGATGCAGCTTCTTCGTCGTGAGGAGCGGGAAGCGCTCCTCGAGCCCGAAGCGGAGCTGCCGACCGAAGACGGAGAGCGTGCCGGTGCCCGTGCGGTCGGTCTTGCGCGCGCCGTCCTCGAGGACTTCGGCCAGCAGGTCGAGATAGGCGCGTTCGCTCATTCGCTACATTGTGATGCTAGCGCAGAGATCCGACGCAGTCTGGAAGCGATCCTCCGGATCCTTGGCGAGCATCTTGGACATCAGGCGCTGGTGCGCGAAGAGCTCTCCCGGCAGCTCGGGCACCGGCGCCTGCACGTGCATGCGCATGAGATCGGCGGGGCCGGAGGACTCGAAGATGCGCGTGCCGGTGAGCATTTCCCACAGGATGCAGCCGAGGCTGTAGATGTCGGAGCGCGCATCGACCTTGTTGCCGATGCACTGCTCAGGACTCATATAGCGCGGCGTGGCGAGCAGGCGCTGCTGGCCGGTGAGCGAGGAGTCGATGGCCAGGTCCTTGGCGAGTCCGAAGTCGACGATGACCGGACGGCCGTCGGCGCGAAAGAGGATGTTGGCGGGCTTGAGGTCGCGGTGCACGACGCCGCGCGAATGAATGGCGTCGAGCGCGCGCGCCACCTGCGCGGTGATGCGAAGCGCGGAGCGCGGGCTGAGACCCTCGCGGATCCTCGAGGAAAGCGTGCCCGACGGCAGGTACTCCATCGCGATGTACGGGTTCTCGCCGGCGAAGCCCTGGTCGTAGATGTGCGCGACGTGCTCCATCTCGAGCATGGCGAGCATCTTGTATTCGCGCACGAAACGCTCGAGGAATACCTTGTCGTTGCGCAACCGTCGGTCCAGCACCTTGAGCGCCACGCGCAGGCCATCGTAGTCGCGCTCGGCGAGGTAAACCTGCGCTTGGCCGCCCTCGCCGATGCGGGCGAGGGTGCTGAAGCCCGGTACCAGCGCTTCCCCCTTTGAATCTTTTCTCCCATCCACGAGACGTATACTGCCATCATGCTGAAGCTTTTTGGCGCGGGCGCGGATCACCCGATGCGCAGTCCCAAGGAAGCTCGCCGCATCCTCGACGCGCTACCCACAGACGACGTCGCCGCGCTGGAGGAACTCGGGCACTGGCACGAGTCGGTGAGCGTGGCCGAAGGCTTCAAGCTACCCGAGCGCGCGAGCCTCGTCCTCGCCATCGACGAAGCAGCGAATCCCCGCGCGCGCAAGCTCTCACGCGAGTACTGCGGCAGCGCGCGCCCCTCGCGCTATCAGGAAAACCGGCTCTGGATGCAGTTGCACGAATACTGGAGGCAGGCGGCGCTCGCCTTCGCGCGCGCCATCGATGCCGCCGCGCAATCGCCGAAGGGACTCGAGCCCAACACGTTGGCGCTCGTCGCGACGCGGGCCATCCGCGCCGCCGCGCAGCAGATCAAGTGGCAGCACCTGCGCTACGGGCCGGTCGATCCGGCGGCTTGGGCGATCGTCAACCGGGTATTCGCCTTCTGCGATGCGCGCGGCATCGCCGAGGGCAAGCTCACGCTGTATCCCGCCGCGCGCACCGAGACGTCGCCGCGCAACGAATTCCTGCGTGCGGTGATGTTCAGCACGAGCTCCCCCGACAGCCTGCTCGCCTCGGAAGCGGACTATGCCGAGCGCACGATCGCCGACCTCGCGCCGCATTTCCTGCTCGCGCCGGCGCCCGCGCCGGGTCTCCTTTACTGGACCGACGTGGTGCGCGCGATGCCGCCGCTTCGCCTGGTGAACCCGCCGCCGGCTTCGCCGGGGGTGCGTTATTTCGGTCCCGGCAACGCGCTGATGAGCCTGCAGGCCCTCATCCAGAAGAACGAGGCGCTGCGCGACCTGCCGGCCTCCGGCAGCATGCAGGATCCGGAGGCGGCGGTGGAAGTGCTGAACCACCTCGCGATGCTCTGGTCGCCCGAGCCGCCCGAACGGCGCCATGCGCGCCACAGCGTGAAATCGCGCCTCACCATCGCGCATGGCTTGGCCGGCGCGCTCGAGGCGCTCGGTGGCGCCGAGTCGCTCGACTTCAACCAGAACGCGGCCGAAAGCTGGGTGGTGGAGAACGTGAGCGCCGGCGGCTTCGGTGCCCTCGTGCCGCAGGCAAAGATCGACTGGCTGCGCGTCGGCGCGCTCATTGCGCTGCAGCCCGACGGCGGCTCGAATTGGATCATCGGCGCGGTGCGCCGCGTCAGCCGCACGACGGCCACCGAGGCCCGCGTCGGCATCGAGACCATCTCGCGCTCGCCGCGCGTCGCGAAATTCCGCTTGCGAGGGCTCGGAGAGGAAACAGGACTTCTCCTGCCTTCCGCGATGCTCGGCTCAGGCGAGGTATCCATCGCGCTGCGCTCGGGTGTCTATCCGCCGAACACCAACCTCGAGGCTACGCTCAATGGGCGAGAGCACGTCTACTTGCCGCAGGGCGCCCCGCAGCGCTCCGAGGACTACGAGCTCGTGCGCTTCCGGGAAATGATCCGCGAGTCTTGAATTGGGGGTCAGACCTCTATTTAGATGACCTTCGATAGAAAGGCGGAGATGTCGGCGATCTCCGGAGCGCACACCGAGTGCGGCATCGGGTACTCGTGCCACTCGACCGGATAGCCCAGCTTCTCGAGCACCGAGCGTGATTGTTGCGCGCGCTGGATGGGGATCACGTCGTCGTACGCGCCGTGCGCCATGAAGATCGGCACGGACTGGTTGGCGGCGCTGCGCTCGGCGGTAACCGTAGAGGCGATGGGCAGGTAGCAGGACAGAGCCATGATGCCCGCCAGGCGCTGCCCATGGCGCAAGCCCGCCTGCAACACGATCGCGCCGCCCTGCGAGAAGCCGGCGAGCACGATCTTCTGCGCCGGCAAGCCCTGCGCGGCGATCATCTCGTCGACCAGCTTCTGCGACGCGCGCAGCCCTGCGTCGTCCTCGCGCCCGCCGCCGAATTGATAAATGTCGTACCAAGCGCGCATGCGCATGCCGTTGTTGATGGTCACCGGACGGATCGGTGCATGGGGAAACACGAAGCGCACCGGCTTGGTGAGCTCGAGCTCCGGCACGACAGGCTCGAAGTCGTGGCCGTCGGCGCCGAGGCCGTGCAGCCAGATAACGGCCGCTTCGGGCCCGGGGCCCGTCTCAATTTGAATCGCATCCATCAGAGGATCCGGTTGAACCAGGCGAGCGAGAGCGCCGCCGCCGCGACGACGAGGGCGGCGGCTGCGGCGGCGAAAAAGGCGGTGATCTCGGTCTGCTCGCGCTGCAGGACGAACTTCGCGGTCAGGGTGTCGTAGATCTTCTTCAGCTCCGCGCCCGTCGAGGCCTTGAAGTACTCGGCGTTGGTGAGGCTCGCGATCGCTTTCAGCGTCTCTTCATCGAACATCATGTAGATCGAGTAGCCCTCGACCTGCACGGGCGCGCCGTTCGCGTTGCCGAAGCCGACGGTGTAGATGCGCACGCCGCGGTCGGCCGCCATGCGCGCGGCCTGGATCGGGTCGGGCCCGATGGTGCGGCGGCCGTCGGTGAGAAGGATGATGGCGGCGTTCGGATTGGACCCCGGCGGCACCGGCTTGAACGCCTTCGCTTCGCTCTTCGGCGCGGACGGCTTAGGCGAGCGGCCCCACTGGTTGACGCCGAATGACTCGACGTCGATGCCGGCGTCCGGGAAGAGCGCCGCCAGGGCAACGATGATGCCGCTGCCGATCGCCGTGTGGCGGTCGAGCTGCAGCCGGTCGATCGCCTCGAGGAGGTCGTCCTTGTTCTTCGTCGCCTGCTGCACCACGGCCGCCGTGCCGGCGAACGAAACAATTCCGAGCCGCACGTCGCCCGGTTGCTCGCGAATGAATTCCTTCGCGGCCGCCTGCGCCGCCGCGAGGCGGTTCGGCTGCACGTCGCTCGCGCGCATGCTGAGCGACACGTCGATGGCGAGGATGATGGTGCGCTGCTGCGAAGGCAGGGTGACGAGCGCGGTGGGGCGCGCCGCGGCGAGCGCGGCGACGGTGAGCGCCACGAGGTAGATCGCGGCCGGCAGGTGCTGCTCGCGCCGGCGCACATGGGGCATCTCGAGCCCCGGCATCGCGGCCGCCTTGCGCCGCAGGCGCGCAAGATACGCGAGGGCGAGCAAGCAGGGTGCGATGAGCAGGAGCAGCGCCTGGGGCCAGAGGAAATTCATTGCTTCCTCATTTCCTCCGTAGGGCCGATTTCGGGCGGAAGGCTTTCACCACCGACTCGTTGGTTTCGATGTAGGGCCCGCCGATGAGATCGATGCAGTATGGCACGGCGGCGAAGATCCCGGGAACGTCCGGCAGCCCTTGCAGCGTCTCGCGAATCGACTTCGGCTGGCCCGGCAAGTTGATGATCAGCGCGCCTTTGCGTATCACTGCCATCTGGCGGGAAAGGATTGCGGTGGGCACGAACTTCAGGCTGATCGCGCGCATCTGCTCGCCGAAGCCCGGCATCACCTTATCGGCGACCGCGAGCGTCGCTTCCGGCGTGACGTCGCGCGGGGCCGGACCCGTGCCGCCGGTGGTGAGTACCAAATGGCAGCCGCGCAGGTCGACCAGATCGACGAGCGTCGATTCGATGCTGGACTGCTCGTCGGCGATGAGCCGCGTCTCGTCGCGCCAGTTGGGCGAGGCGATGGCGGAGGAGAGCCACTCCTTCAAAGACGGAATGCCTTCGTCCTTATAGACGCCCGCGGAAGCGCGGTCGCTGATGGAGACGAGGCCGACGATGAGTTCTTCAGCCATGGGAAAAAATGGTGACGGTCACCATTATGGCTAACGGACTTCGAAGATTTCCAATTCCACCGCCGCCGCCTTGCGTACACCTGTCGCGACGCAAATCGTGCGGTTGAGCCATGCATAGCGTTCGGCGCTTGTCTCGAAGCGCGGCGTGGTGCGCATGTAATACAGCGAAGGATCGAGCGCCTCGCCGGCGGCGAGGCGCTGCAACACCTCGGCGGGGCCGTGGCGGTAGCCGAAGTTGCTGACATAGACGAGGGCGCCGTCGGTGGTTTCGAGGGTGTAGCGCGCATCGAGCTCGGCGACGCCGTCGGCGCGGACCAGCTGCCAATCGGCGCCGCCGGGGAGCACGCGGCCGGCGAGCTTTTCGCCGCGGAAGGTGCCGCCGGTGATCGGGATCACCCGGCGACGGCCGAGCGGCGTGTCGCCGAGCTCCTGCGGTGGGGCGAGAGTGACCTCAGCTTTGAGGAGCGGCTGGAGCGTCAAGTGCCTTCAACCGGCGGAAAAGCTCGCGAAAGGCCCGCGGCGGCTTACCGTCTTTCTGCTCGCGGCGAGCGTTGCGGATCAGCGTGCGCAGCTCCTGCAGGTCGGCGCCGGCATGCGCAGTCACGTAGTCGGTGAGCGCGGCGTCGTCGGCGAGCAGCTTTTCGCGCAGCGCCTCGAGGCGCTTGTGGCGCGCCGTTTGCGCCGCCGACTGGCCGCTGAGGGCGTCGAGCTGCTCGCGCAAAGGCGCCGGATCGACATCGCGCATCAGGCGACCGATGTATTGCATCTGGCGGCGGCGGCCCTCGTGCGCCGTGATGCGCCGGGCTTCCAGCACCGCGGCGCGCAGATCGTCCGGTATCCGCACGGCGGCGAGCACGGCGTCCGAGAGCTCGACGAGCTCGGCGCCGAGCGCCTGCAGATCGTGCATCTCCTTCTTGCGCTTCGTTTTGCTGACCGGGGGTGCTGCTTCGTCCTGCATCGCAGTTATCATAGCGCCCCCATGCCGAAGCGCCACGGTTTCACCTTCGATCAAGAACAGCTTCGCGACATGGCGTCGCGCGTGCTGGCACGCGCTCGTTCGGGCGGCGCGAGCGGCGCCGACTGCGAGGTGTCGGAAGCCTACGGCCTCACGGTCACCGTGCGTAAAGGCAAGCCCGACACGATCGAGCACAACCGCGACCGCAGCGTCGGCGTGACCGTGTATTTCGGCGAGCGGCCGAAGGCGCGCCGCGGGCATGCGAGCACCTCCGATTTGTCGCCCGCTGCGCTGGAGCAAACGGTGGATGCGGCGATCGCCATCGCGCGCCACACGGCGCAAGACGACTGCGCGGGGCTGCCCGACGAGGATCTGCTCGCGAAGAAAACCCCTGACCTCGACCTCTTCCATGCTTGGACGATTTCCACCGAGGAGGCGATCGAGCTTGCCCGGCGGTGCGAGCAAGCGGCGTTCGCTACCGCGCCGGTGATCCGCAATTCCGAGGGCGCCACGGTCTCCGCGCAGCATTCGCAGTTCGTGCTGGCGAACACGCTCGGCTTCATGGGCGGCTATCCCGGCTCTCGGCACTACCTTTCGTGCGCGGTGATCGCCGAGCACAAGGGCCTCATGCAGCGCGACGATTGGTATTCGAGCTCGCGGGTGCCGACCAAGATCGCCGAGCCGCGGGCGCTCGGCCGCTATGCCGCGCAGCGCGCCGCCGCGCGCCTGAACGCGCGCAAGATCCCCACCTGCCAGGCGCCGGTGCTCTTCGAGGCGCCGGTCGCCGTCGGCTTCATCGGGCACTTCGTTTCCGCGGTGAACGGCGGCAACCTGTATCGCAAGACCACCTTCCTCGTCGACGGCCTCGGCAAGGAAGTCTTCTCGCCTTTCATGCAAATCGACGAGCGCCCCTTCCAGCGCCAAGGCCCGGCGAGCACGCCGTTCGACGACGAAGGCGTGGCGACGCGCGAACGCACTCTCGTGCGCAATGGCGTCCTGGAGGGCTACTTCCTCGGCACCTACGGTGCCCGCAAGCTCGGCATGCAGAGCACGGGCAATGCCGGCGGCCACCACAACCTTATCGTGAAGCCCGACGGGCCGGACTTCGAGGGCATGCTGAAGAAGATGAAGCGCGGGCTGCTCGTCACCGAGCTCCTCGGCCAGGGCGTGAACCTCGTCACCGGCGACTACTCGCGCGGCGCGGCGGGCTTCTGGGTCGAAGGCGGCGAGATCGCCTTCCCGGTGGAGGAAATCACCATCGCTGGAAACTTGCGCGATATGTTCAAGGGCATCGTCGCGGTGGGAAGCGACGTCCTCGTGCGCAGCGGCCGCTCGTGCGGCTCGATCCTGATCGACAACATGACCATCGCCGGAGACTGATCATGCGATTCGCCGCCCTCGCGCTCGCCACCGTGGTCCACGCGGCCGGCGCCCAGACCACCACTCAACAGCCCGACGTCATCTTCGTCCCGACGCCGCAGGAAGTAGTGGACCGGATGCTCGAGATGGCGAAGGTCGGTAAGAACGACGTGCTCTACGACCTCGGCTCCGGCGACGGCCGCATCCCGGTCACCGCGGCGAAGCGCTTCGGCATTCGCGCGGTGGGAATTGACATCGACCCGCAGCGTATCGCCGAAGCGAACGAGAACGCGCGCAAGAACGGCGTGGCGAAGCTGGTGCAGTTCAAGCGCGAAGATCTGTTCAAGACCAAGTTCAGCGATGCGACGGTGGTGACGCTCTACCTGCTGCCCGACCTCAACGTGAAGCTGCGGCCGCGCCTCTTGGCGGAGCTCAAGCCCGGCACGCGCATCGTGTCGCACCAATTCGACATGGGGACCTGGAAGCCCGAGCAGAAAGTCGAGCTGAACGGCCGGACTATTTACCTTTGGACGGTTCCGCGGAAGCAGTAGCCACCGGATCGAGCGCCGCCAGGAAGCTGCCGATCTGGCTCCAGTAATCGTCGCGCTCTTCCACGCCGCGATGGCCGGCGCCGGCGAGGAGCACCGTCTTCGCGATGCCGCCCCAGCGCTTGGCAAGCGCGAGGCCGTTCTTCACCGGCGTCACGGTATCGTTCTCGGCCAGGACGAAGAGCGCCGGCGCCGAGATGCCCGGCGCCATGAGCGCGGGGTTGTAGCGGCCTTGCACCAGCCACGCAAGGGGCAGCCCGAAGAAACGCTGCTCGCCGAGGGCGGCGGCGCTATCGAAAGGCGTAGCGAGGATGGCGGCGCGCACCTTGCGCGCGGCGGCGACCGCGATCGCCACATAGGAGCCGAGGCTGCGGCCCAGCACGACGATGTTGGCGCCGTCGATATCGGGACGCGCCTTGGCCCAGTCGTAGATCAGCTTCGCATCCGAGAGCACGGTACGCTCGGAAGGCGAGCCCTGCGAAAGGCCGAAGCCGCGGTAATTGATCATCAGCCAGCCCCAATGCCCCTCGTTTATCCCCGAGACGCGCGGCACGTACTCGGAGACCTCCTGGCCGATGCCGGCATAGACGATGACGAGCGGGTGCGCCGTGCCCGGCGTCCAGTGCTCGGGCCGCTTGAGCCAGCCGTGCAGCTTGTAGCCATCCGGCGTCTCGAGTCGTACTTCCTCGATGCGGCCGGCGGCGGAGAGGGCTTTCACGTGCTGCGCGTCGATCGGCTGCGGCCGGAAGACGAGCGATTCTTCGAGCGGCTCGATGAACGGAGCGACGCAGCCGGCGGCGATGATGGCGCCGGCCACCGCTACGGAGACTAGAATGCCTCTCGAGCGCATGCTCCTCTGATCGCAGGCGCCGTGCCCAGTTTCACTCCATAGGCCTACCGAGCTATTCCATGTCCCGAGAAATTCAGATTGAGATCGCTTCCGACGTCGTCTGCCCGTGGTGCTACATCGGCAAGCGCCGCCTCGAGAAAGCGCTCGCTTCGCTCGATGGCGAAGTCAAGGCGAACATTGTCTGGCTTCCCTTTCAGCTCAATCCGGGAATTCCCGACGAAGGCCTGCCGCGCGCCGAATATCGCAAGGCGAAGTTCGGCTCCGTTGAGCGCGGAAGACAGCTCGATGCGCGCGTTGCGTCCGAAGGCGCGGGCGAAGGCATCCAGTTCGCCTTCGATCGCATCGAGCGCACACCCAACACGCGCGCCGCGCACCAGCTGATCGAGCTCGCCCAGGCGCAAGGCAAGGCGCAGGGTGTCGTCGACGCCCTCTTCCGCGCGTACTTCGAGGAAGCGAAGAACATCGGTGAAGATAAAGTGCTCGCCGACATCGCCGCCGCGAATGGCGTGTCGGGCTGGCCCGGTCAGGCGAACGCGACAAGCGTCGCCGAAAAGGAGGAAGGCGTGCGCGGCCTTGGCATCTCCGCCGTGCCGACCTTTATCCTCGATCGCAAACTCGGCGTCTCCGGCGCGCATCCGCCGGCGGCGCTCGCCGACGCGATTCGCCAGGCGCTGCAAACAACCTAGTTGGCGTCGCCCGCGGCGGCGATGCCGTTGAGGTAGTGCTCCCAGACGTGCAGGTTGCGCTCGCAGGCCTTCACCACCGCGTCCTCCATATGCAGCTCGCGCGCGAATCGCTCCACCGCGCGCCAGCCCATGTTGGAGTGCTCGATGTCCGCTTCCGTGTGCAGCTCGAAGAACTCGAGCTCTTCGTCGGCGAGCTTGAATAGCCGACCCCAACGCTGGCGCTCGACGCCGAACCAGCCGCGCTTCCTGAATTCGCCCGTGCCGTAGCCGGGGACGTTGACCCGCTCGGCGCAGGTGTTGGCGACGATGCCTTCCAGCCAGTGGCGATTGGCCATCAGTCCTTCCCACGCCGCCCAGCAGAGCTCCGTCGACGGCAGCGGCTTGGCTTTCTGCATCTCGGCGCGCTTCAAGCCGATGCGCACGCCGAGGTCCTCGAGGATCGCCCAGTGCGGCCGGCCGCCGCCGTGCGCGTGATCGGCGATCACTTCCTCGCTGCACGCGCCGATGATGCGCATGCGCGTTTCCCAATCCGGGCAATTGGTGGCCACCTTTAGCTTGAGGACCGAGTTGCGCTGGCGCGTGTTCAGGCGGTGTTGCAGGGCGAACATCTTCGCGCGGCCTTTGGTGATCGGCTCGCGGAACCAGCGCGTGCGGGCGACGAACTCGTTCACCACCTTGTCCATTCGCTGCACGACGCTCATGCGAGCTCCAGGGTGACCCGCTTGTTCTTCTTGCCCTCGGAGCGGATGCGCGCCACCTTCAGCGGGCCGATTTCCCCGGTATTCGCGACGTGCGTGCCACCGCACGCCTGCAGGTCGATCCCTGGAATGTCGAGCAGGCGCACGCGACCCTCGCCGCGGGGCGGCGCAACCGACATCGTGCGCACGAGCTCGGGCCGGGAATCGAGCTCGGCGTCCGTGATCCAGACGGCACGGGTAGCCACCTCTGCTCGGACCAGGTCGTTCACCCGCGCTTCGATCTCGTCCTTCACTAGGCGCTCCATCTCGATGTCGAAATCGAGGTGCGCCTTGTCCTCCGCTATACGCCCGCCGGTCACCGGCGCCTTCACCGCCGCGCACAGGAGGTGCAGCGCCGTATGCAGGCGCATCAGGCGATGGCGGCGGTCCCAGTCAATTTGCAATTCCACCTTGCTTCCTGGAGTCGGAACGCTTCCAGGCTGCAGTAGATGCAGTACCGAGTCCCCCGTCGCGCCTTTGCGCGTATCGATCACTCGCCAGTCGCCGATCTTGCCGGTGTCGCCCGCCTGACCCCCGGCCATCGGGTAGAAGATCGTGCGATCGAGCTCGACCGCGTTCTCATGCACGGCCACGACCGTGGCTTCGCACGCCTTTAAGTACGCGTCGTCGCGGAACAGAAGCTCGGCCATGGGAGATAGGGCTCTGTCCCGGAATTCCTTTAGTGGAAGACGACGACCAGCGTGACGAAGAAAACGACGAGCGTGCTTGCGGCAAAGAAGGTGAGGGTGGTGTTCGAGACGTCGGGCAGGTCCGGGTCGCGCGGCATGGGCTTGCCGTGCTCGTCGTGCTCGTCGTCTTCATGCGCGCCGTGCGCTTTCTTGGCAGGCGCGTCGCCCGGGGTGGCGTCGGGTTTCCTCGGGATCGTGGTTTCGGCATCGCCCTGCAGCGCGGCGACCTTGTCGTTGAAGTTGCGGAAGAAGTCGTCGGCGACCTTCCTCGCCGCGGCGTCGACGAGGCGCGAGCCGATTTGCGCCAGCTTGCCGCCCACGTTCGCCTTCACGTTGTAGCCGAGCTTCGTGCTGTCGCCCTCCGGCGTGAGCCGCACCTGCGCGCCGCCCTTGGCGAAGCCGGCGGCGCCGCCCTGGCCTTCGAAGGAGATGGAGTAGGAGTCCGGCGCCTTGATGTCGGAGAGGGTGAGCTTGCCCTTGAACTTCGCGCTCACCGGGCCGACGCGCGCGACCATCAGCACCGCGTACTCGTTGTCGCCGATCTTGTCGATCGACTCGCAGCCCGGCACGCAGGCCTTGAGCATCTGGGGATCGTTGAGCGCGTCCCAGACCGCTTGCTGCGGGACGGGGACGAGCTGCTCGCCGGTCATTTCCATGGGCGGTTTTCCGTAGTGTGTCGAATGAGGGAGTTGCTGAAGGTCTTGGCTAGGTCGACCAGGCTCTTCAGATTATGCACCGGCAGGAAGAGATCGACGTGCGGCAGCATGGCACGCACGCCCGCCGGCCGCGCCTCGAATTTTTCATACCGCAGCAGCGGGTTGAGCCAGATGAGGGAGCGCGAGCTCTTCGCGAGTCGTTCCATCTCCTCGCCGAGGCCCTCGCCGGCCTCGCGATCGAGGCCGTCGGAGACGAGCATCACGCACGCGTTCTGCCCGAGCGTGCGCCGCGCCCACTTGAAGTTGAACTCGCGCAGGCTCGCGCCGATGCGGGTGCCGCCCGACCAGTCGCGGATCGCGTCGGCGACGCGCGCCATCGCCACGTCGACATCGCGGTGGCGGAGCTGGCGCGTGATGTTGGTGAGCCGCGTGCCAAACACGAAAACGCTGACGCGGTCGCGGTCGTTGGTGATCGCGTGCAGGAAGTGCAGGAACATGCGCGCGTAGGGATTCATCGAACCCGAGATGTCGCACAGCACGACGAGCGGCGGGTGCAGCTTGCGCCGCGCGGCGTGCACGAGCGGGATGATGTCACCACCTTCGCGCAGCGACTCGCGCAGGGAGCGTCTGAGATCGATGCGCACGCCGCGCCGGTGCGGGTAATAGCGCCGCGTGCGCACCTCGGGCAGCGGCAGGCGCAGTTGCGCGATCATCTTCTTCGCCTCGGCGAGCTCCGCGGCCGACATGGTGTCGAAGTCCATGCGCTGCAGCACCTCGCGCGACGAGAAGGTGAGGCGCGCCTCCATCTCCAGCTGCTGCTCTTTGGCCGCATCCTCGCGGTTCTTGTTGTAAAGCGCATCGGTGAGGCGCTGGCTCTGCTGCTGGTCGGGTTTCGCGCTGCCTTGGGCCTTCGGCACGAGGAGCTGCATCATCCGCTCGGCGAGCTTCGGGTCGCGCCAGAAGATCTCGAACGCCTGGTCGAAGATCGGGCGTTGCTCCTGCTTGGAAATCAGTACCGCCGACATCGTCCAGTACCAGTCTTCGCGCAGTAGCGGAAAGGCGGCAGCGCCGGCGATTTCCAATGCCTTCACGGCGTCGACCACGCGGTCGGGGCCCACGCGCAGCCCCGCCGCACGCAGTAGGCGGGCGAAGTGCATCACGTTTTCGGCGAGGCGCCCGCTCGCGGGCGCAACCGTCATACCACCGCTTGCGCGGGTAGCGGGCATTCGCGGGCCAGCTTCTCGATGGCGGGCGAGGCGGCGATGACGTGCTCGCGGAAGTACGCCTCGTGGTTGCGTTCGACCTCGGCTAGCCAGTAGACATAATTCACCATCAGGCCGGCGGAGCGGGCCATGCCCTGCTCGGAGGTGTCGCCGAGCCAGTTCAGCCGCTCGAGCGCCGCGCCGTTGCCGAGGTGGAAGCGCGCCACCGGATCGAGCGGCTCCTTGCCATGCTTTGCCCGCAGCAGGTAGTAAGAGCAGAGACGCATAAGCAGCTTCTGCTCGTCCTCCGATACCGCGCCTAAGTGCCACGCCGGATCGGCGAGCCGCTCGAGGAGCGCCTTGCCTTCCGCGTTGAGGTTCGTTTTCTCCAGCCAGCCGCGGAAGCCGGGAATCGGCGACAGGGTTGCGAAACGGCGAAGGTGCGGGAATTCGCGCTTCAGCTCCTCCGCTACCTGCTTGATGAGCAGGTTGCCGAAAGAGATGCCGCGCAAGCCTTCCTGGCAATTGGTGATCGAGTAGAACATCGCGCAGTCGGCGCTGAGCGGCGAGCCGACCGGTGCGCCCTTGTCTAGGAGCGGTTGCACGTTCGCGCTCATGCCGCGGGTGAGCGCGACCTCGATGAAGATGATCGGCTCGTTCGGCAGCTGCGGATGGAAGAACGCGAAGCAGCGCCGGTCGTGCTCCAGGCGCCGGCGCAGATCCCACCAGCCGCGGATGGCGTGCACCGCCTCGTACTCGATCAGCTTCTCCAGCACCATGGCGGAGGTATGCCAGTCGATGCGCTCGACCTTGAGGAAGCCGCGGTTGAACCACGAACGCAAAAGGTGGCGCAGGTCGGCGTCGATCACCTTCCACTGCGGATGCGCACGCAGGCCCTTCAGCAGGGTCTTTCGCATCTCGACGAGCGTCGCGGTGCCGCCGCTTGCCATGTTGAGCCGGCGGAAGAGCTCCTGGCGCTTGGGCTCCACTACGTCCTGCAGCGCCTCGAGGCGCTCCGGCGTCGGCTCCTGCTGGTAGGCGGCCGCCGCCGCGGCCACCGCTTCCGGTGCCGGCGAATACTCACGCGAAAGGATGTCGAAGAACTGCTCGCGCGCCGCCTCGTCGAGCGACTGGTAGGCGGCGAGTGTCTCGCCGGCGATGGCAAGGCTCGCGTATTCGCCGCTTTCGGCGAGGAGCGCGCTGCACTGAGCCACGAGCTGCTCGACGCGGCGATCGTCCTTCGAGCCGCCGCCAATCAGCCTGCGGAGGAAATTGGCCGCGCTCACGAACCTACGCGGCCGCCGCGGCTTTCGCTTCGCCGACCAGGCGCTCGGCCTCTTCGCCGGCGATGCGCTCGAGATCGTCGCGATACTTGAGGAGCACGCCGAGCGTGTTGTTGACCGTCTCCGGATCGAGGGCCACGCGATCGAGCGCGACGAGACAATTAGCCCAATCGATCGTCTCGGCGACGCCGGGAAGCTTGAAGAGCTCGCTCTTGCGCAGCCGCTGCACGAACGCCACCACCTCGCGCGACAGGGCCGCGGAAGCTTTGGGTGCCTTGCGGTTGAGGATCTCGAGCTCGCGCGCGGCGTCCGGGTAGTCCACCCAGTGATAGAAACAGCGGCGCTTCACCGCATCGTGGATCTCGCGCGTGCGGTTGGAAGTGATGACCACGATCGGTGGCTGGTCGGCCTTGAGCGTGCCGAGCTCGGGGATCGTGATCTGCCAGTCGGACAGCACTTCGAGGAGGTACGCCTCGAATGGCTCGTCGGTGCGGTCGAGCTCATCGATCAGCAGGACGGGTGAATCCCCCTCCAGAGCGCGCGCGAGCGGCCGCTTGACCAGGAACTCGTCGGTGTAGATTTGCGAGCCGAGCTTCTTCTTATCTTTTTCACCGGCGGCCTCGGCGAGGCGAATCTCGATCATCTGGCGCGAATAGTTCCACTCGTAGGCGGCTTGCGAGATGTCGAGGCCCTCGTAGCACTGCAGGCGGATGAGGTCGCGGCCGAGCGCCTGCGACACCACCTTGGCGATCTCGGTCTTGCCGACGCCCGCCTCGCCCTCGAGAAAGAGCGGCCGGCGCATCGAGAGGGAGAGGAAAAGCGTGGTGGCGAGGCTGCGGTCGGCCACGTACTCGCCGGAGGCGAGCAGCTTCTGGGTGTCGTCGATTGATTTCGGAAATGCCTTGGCCACGGTGACGGAAATGAGGAAGCGGCTGAAAGGGCAGCATTTTCCTCGATTTTGGGCAGGCGCCGCCACCCTCGTTCGAGAAAGAAGGTTGTGGCCGCGCGGTATCCGGCGAAGAATAGGCGCCTCATGACCTCGCGCCGCACCTTCCTGGCAGGCGCCTTGGCGCTCGGTTGCGCGCCGCTCTCCGCCCAGGAGAAGAGGGTCTACCGGATCGGCATGCTCGAGACCCTGCCGATCGCGGCCAACAACGCCAATCTCGCCGAGCTGCACAAGGGCCTGAAGGACCTCGGCTACGAGGAAAGCCGCAGCTACGTCGTGCTCTATCGCTCGGCCGAGGGACACACCGACCGCTTCCCGGCGCTGGCCACCGACCTCGCGCGACAGAAGGTCGATGTTTTCTTGACCCGCGGCACGCCGGCCACGCTCGCCGCGCGCGATACGGAAAGCGGGATCCCGGTGATTGCCTCGGCGATTGCCGATCCGATCGACGGCGTGACGGGGCTAACGAGCAACGTGGCCGAGATCGGTGCGAAGCGTATCGAGCTCCTCAAGGCGGTCGCGCCCGGCGTGAAGCGGGTCGGCAGCATCGTGAATCCCGACAATCCGGCGTCGCTCGCCAGTTGGAAGGTGCTCGAAGGCGCCGCACCTGCGCTCAACCTCAAGGCGGACATGATCGACGTGCGCAAGCCGGATGAGCTCGCCACCTCGCTCGACGCGGCAGTAAAAGCGGGCGTCGATGGCTTCGTCTTCGGCATCGAGACGCTCACGCAGGCAAACCAGACGCTGCTCATCGACTTCGCAGCCAAGAACCGCACGCCGGCGGTCTACGCCGCGCGTCACTTCGTAGAGGCGGGCGGGCTGCTTTCCTACGGCGTGCTTTATTCCAACCTCTACTACCGCTCGGCGAGCTACATC
>C688J18823_10000648_pt1 | contig 20401 bp, 20 predicted proteins | sample HopSoiMetagenom1_FD_18823 | JGI IMG/M metagenome (IMG submission 18823) | reverse complement strand
CATGGCGCGGGCCGCCGCGGTGTCGATCGAACGGATGCGGGCATGGGCGTGCGGCGAGCGCAGCACGTAAGCATAGGCTTGGCCGGGCAGGCTGACGTCGTCGCTATAGCGCCCGCTGCCGGTCAGGAGGCGCAGGTCCTCCTTGCGTCGCAGCGGTTGTCCGATGGTCTGGGGCATGGCGGCGGCAGCATATCGTCCTGACCGGGCCGCGCCAGCCGGTCGGCCAAGATTCGGCTAAGCATCGGCTATGCATCTTCGCGGCTTGCCGAACCGGCAGCTTCCCTGACAGCGCAGCACCCCCTATGCTTTCGAGGAAATGAAGCCAGCCCCATTCCAATACCACGCCCCCAAGACCATCGCGGAAACGCTGGACCTGCTCGGGCGATACGCCAATGACGACGGCCGCGTGTTGGCTGGCGGGCAGAGCCTCGTGCCGACAATGGCTTTCCGGTTGGCGCGTCCGAAGCATCTGATCGACATCAATGGCGTAACCGGGCTCGACCGCATCAGGATGGAGAATGGCAGGCTCTGCATCGGCGCCGCCGTGCGCCACGCCGCGTTCGAGCGGCCGGTCGAGGACGGTCCGCTCGGCCGTTTATTGGCATCCGTCGTGCGCCACATCGCCCACGGGCCGATCCGCGCCCGCGGCACCTTTTGTGGAAGCATCGCCCACGCCGACCCGGCCTCCGAGTGGTGCGCCGTCGCCGCGGCGCTCAATGCCGAGATGGTGGCCGAGAGCAAGGTCAGCGGCACGCGCGTCATCCCGGCTCGCGAGTTCTTCGAAGGCATCATGACGACGGCGCTCCGCGAGAACGAACTGCTTCGCGAGGTGCGGCTGCCGATCCTGCCGAAGGGCACCTATGCGGGCTTCGCCGAATACAGCCGGCGCGCCGGCGACTATGCCATCGCCATGGCGGTCGCCACCTACCGGCTGAAGAACGGCATCATGAGCGACATGCATGTCGCCGTCGGCGGCGCGGAAGCCCGGCCGCGGCGCATCGCCGAGGCCGAGCGGGTGCTGATCGGCCGGCCGCCGAACCTCGGCACCTTCCAGGCCGCGGCGCACGAGGCCCGCAAGGCGGTGGAGCCGCTCGACGATCCCAGCATCAGTGCCGAATACCGCCGGGGCGTGGTCCGCGCCATGGTCACCCGTGCGCTGGAGAATGCCGTCGCATGAACGATACAACCGGCGCAACCAAATGGATCGGCCAGTCGGTCGAGCGACTGGAAGACCCGCCGCTGGTCACCGGACGGGGCCGCTTCGCAGGCGATATCAACTTCGCGCGCCAGCTTCATATGCGGATCGTGCGCTCGAACCACGCTCACGCCAATATCGTCTCGATCGACACCGAGGCCGCGCGGGCGCTTCCAGGCATCGTCGCCGTATGGACATCGGCCGATATCACCGACGTGCCGCCGATCGATTTCCGCGAAGGACCAATCGAAAAGCTCGCGCCGTATCGTCAGCCGGTGCTCGCAATCGACACGGTGCGCTACGTCGGCGAGCCGGTTGCGGCGGTGTTCGCCGAGGACCCCTATGTCGCCGAGGATGCTGCCGACCTCGTCACCATGGAGGTCGAGGAACTGCCGCCACTGCTTGACGCGCGCGACGACCCCGGCGAGTTCTCGTTCGGGCGCGACACCGAAGCTGCCGTGCTGACGCAGGGCTACGGCGACGTCGACGCCGTGTTCAAATCCGCCGCGCATGTCGTCGAATTGAAGCTCACCAGCGGCCGGCACTCCGGCGTGCCGCTGGAATGTCGCGGCGCGCTCGGGCGCTACGACGCTTCGCGCGATGTGCTGGAACTGCACGGCGCAGCGAAAGTGCCGCACCGGAACAAGGAATTGATCGCGCGGATGCTCAACCGTCCACCCGCCTCGGTGCAATGCCTTGAGTCGCACGTCGGCGGCGGCTTCGGAATCCGCGGCGAGCTCTATCCGGAGGATATTCTGGTCTGCGTCGGTGCCATGCGTTTCGAGCGCCCGGTGAAATGGATCGAGGACCGCCGCGAGCATCTGATCGCGGCCAATCATTCGCGGAACCAACATCACCACATCAAGGCGGCCTGCACCGATGAGGGCGAGATTCTCGCCATCGACGACGTCATCCATCACGACAACGGCGCCTACGTCCGCACCCATGCCACCCGCGTCGCCATGATGACCTGCGGCGTGCTGCCGGGACCGTATCGCGTGCCGGGCGCCTATCGGGCGATCTGCCACTTCCGGCTGACCAACAAGACGCCGGCGGCGACCTATCGCGCGCCCGGGCGGTTCGAGACCAGCTTCGTGCGCGAGCGGCTCGTCGACGCCATCGCGCATCAATTGAGGCTCGACGCGATCCATGTGCGGCGGCTCAACGCCGTGCGTGTCGACGAGATGCCATTCAAGCGGCCGCTCGAAGCGCTCGGCGAGGAGATCCACTTCGATTCCGGCGATTACCATGCGTTGCTCGACATCACGCTCAATCACGTCGACTGGCCCAAGCTCAATCGCGAGCTTGCGGCCCGCCGCGAGAACGGCGAGATGGTCGGCGTCGGGCTTGCGATGTTCGTGGAGAAGGCGGGCTTGGGCCCCGCCGACGGGGTACGTATTCAGGTCGACACTTCGGGCGAGATCGAGGTCATCACCGGCGGCGCTTCGATCGGCCAGGGCTTTGAGACCGTGATGGCGCAAGTGGCCGCCGAAATGCTCGGCGCCGACATGAAGAAGATGCGCGTTATCCACGGCCAGACCGATCGGATCGAGCACGGCATTGGCGCGCACGCCTCGCGCGCAACGGTGATGACGGCATCGGCGACGCGCGTCGCAGCGCTCAAGGTCCGCGAGAAAGCGCTGAACATCGCATCCGAGCTGATGCAGGCGCCGGTTGACACGCTCGACATCGTTCACGGCGAGGTCGTGGTCAAAGAGCGGATCGGCGGCCCTTCGATGTCGCTCGGCGAGATCGCGGCCGCGCTCGGCCCGAGCGCGAAAACCCGTGGCGACCGCGAGCCGGGGCTTTCCGCCGAAGGCTGGTTCTACGCCGATCACCAAGTTTACCCGTACGGCAATCATCTCGCCGTCGTGAAGGTCGATCCCGACACCGGCGGCGTGAAGGTGCTGCGCTACGTTGTCGGCTATGACATCGGCCGCGCCATTAACCCCACATTGGTGAAAGGCCAGATCGCCGGCGGCTTCGCACAGGGCCTCGGCGGCGCGCTGATGGAGGAATTCACCTACAACGAGCGTGGCGATCCGCTCGCGGTGACCTTCGCGGATTATCTGATGCCGACCGTGCGCGAGACGCCGGACCTCGAGATCATCTTGCGCGAGGATTATCCGACGCCGCTTAATCCACTCGGCATCAAGGGCGCCGGCGAAAGCGGCGTCAACGCGGTCGGCGCTGCGATTGCCTCCGCGATCGACGACGCCATCGGCATTCCGGGCGCCATCACGGTGCTGCCGGTGACGCCGCAACGGCTCAAAGCCATCATCGACGGCAAACGATAACGCCGAGGCTTACGGGCCCTTCACGCAATAGCCGTAGCCGGTTGCGCTGGCGGGCACCGCACACTCCGCCGCGGTGGCGCTGGTGTATTTGCAGTGCGGTGCGCCGGCCGCTTCCGGAGCGACGTGGGCCGACACCAGTACCTCGCCAGCGTTGCATTGCACCGAGCAGGTCGGCCCGGTGCAGGTGACCATTCGCCCACTGGCGCCAGGCGCGCCCGGAGCACCGGCCGGGCCCGGCGTTCCCGGAAGGCCGGCCGGCCCCGGATCGCCCTTCGCGCCCGCCTCGCCTTTCGGTCCCGGCGCGCCCCGCTCGCCGGCGTCGCCTTTATCGCCTTTCGCTCCGTCCTGACCGGCTGTGCCGGCGGCGCCTCGTGGTCCGGGCGGACCCTGGGGTCCTTCGAAGCAGCCGCCGAGCGTCACGGAAGCGAGCAGCAGAATCACGATGGAGCTTCGCATGGGACCCCCTGAAAAATGAAGACGTGCCACCATCGCGAGGTTATCGCGCGCGAACTGGCTGGCGACAGCGAATTGTCGCTTTCCCACAGTCGTCTCGACTATACTGTGCCAACTATTGCGAAACGGGAACTGTCATGAACGAGAACGTCGATCCGCGCGTTGCAGCCCGGGCCTCCAACGCACCGAAACAGGACCTGCGCGCCTGGCTCGCACAAATGGAAGCTGCCGGCGAGGTCACGCACATTAGCGGCGCTGAGCGTGAGCGCGAGATCGGCGGCATCGTCGACATCTACCAGCGCAAGATCGGCAATCCGCTGGTGCTGTTCGACGATATCCCGGGCTATCCCAAAGGCCATCGCATCCTGGCGAACCTGCTCACCTCGATCCGCCGCATCAACATGACGATGGGCAACCCGGCCGACGGCACGGAGATCGAGCTGGTGCGGCATTGGCGGAAATACATGAAAGAAGCGAAGACCATCCCGCCGGTGACGGTGGCGAGCGGCGCGCTTCTGGAGAATGTCAAAACCGGCGACGACATCGATCTGTTCAAGATCCCGGTGCCGCGCTGGCACGAGCACGACGGCGGCTACTACATCGGCACCGGCGACATGGTGATCATGCGCGATCCCGACACCGGTTGGATCAACTACGGCGCCTATCGCGTGCAAGCTCACGAAAAGAATATCGCCACCGTGATGTGCTCCAAAGGCAAGCATGGCGACATGATCCAGAAGAAATATCATGAGCGCGGCCAGCCGTGCCCGGTCGCGGTGGTCTGCGGCATGCACCCGGCGCTGTTCATGATCGCGGGCCTGGAAATTCCTCACGGCAAGAACGAGTACGACGCGGCCGGCGGATTGCTGGGGGAACCCGTGCAGGTGATCCTCGGACCGAAGACGGGTCTCCCGATCCCGGCGCATGCCGAGATCGCCTTCGAGGGCTTCATCCATCCGAACGACAAGATCGACGAAGGCCCGCTCGGCGAGTGGACCGGCTATTACGCCGGAGGCCTGAAGAAGGAGCCGGCGATCCGCATCGAGACGATGATGTATCGCGACAATCCAATCTTGCTCGGCGCCATTCCCGGCATTCCGCCCGACGACGATTCGTTCTATCGCGGCTCATATCGCTCCGGTGCGGTGTGGAATCAGCTCGAAGCCGCCGGCGTGCCAGAGGTCAAAGGCGTGTGGTCGCACGCCGCCGGCGGCAGCCGGCTCTGGCTCACCGTCGCGATCAAGCAGCAGTATGCCGGTCATTCCAAGCAGGCCGGCTTGATCGCCTCGCAATGCCATGCCGGCGCTTACGTCAACCGCTTTGTCGTGGTGGTCGATGACGACATCGATCCCGCCGACATGGACAAGGTGATCTGGGCAATGTGCACGCGCTGCGATCCGCGCGAGGGCATGGAGATTCTGCGCGGCTGCTGGTCGTCGGCGCTCGACCCGATGGCCTACGGCGAAAAAGATCCGCGCAATGCCCGCGTCGTCATCGACGCCTGCAAGCCATTCGGCCGCCGCGATACGTTCCCAATCGTGGTGCGCTCCAGCCAGGAAGTCGAGGATCTGGTGCGGGCCAAGTTCGGCGACAAGCTGCCGAAATGATGAAGCCAAGACAGACGAAACAATGACCGACAAAGTCGATCTCAAGCTCCGCATCAATGGCCGCGATCATTCCGTCCGCGTCGAGCCGCGTAAGACCCTGGTCGACGCCATCCGCGAGGACTGCGGCCTCACCGGAACGCATATCGGCTGCGAGCATGGTGTTTGCGGCGCCTGCACGGTGATCGTCGGAGGCGAGGCGGTGCGCTCCTGCCTGATGTTCGCGGTGCAAGCGCAAGGCAAGCCGATCCGCACCGTCGAGGGGCTCGCCACGGGCAACGCTCTGCATCCGTTGCAAAGCGCCTTCATGGCGCATCATGGTTTGCAGTGCGGCTTCTGCACGCCGGGTTTCCTGATGCTCGCGGCCAATGCGCTGGAACGCGATCCCAACATCGGCGACGAGGAACTGCTCGACGTGCTGTCGTCGAACCTGTGCCGCTGCACCGGGTATCAGAACATCATCAAGGCGGTCCGTGCCGTGCAGGATCAGATGCGGCCGGCCGACGCAAAGGTTTGATCGGGTTTATTGCCCGCTGATCGCGCGCCGCGTTTCTTCCACCACATCCTTTGGGGTGGCGTAAAGCTCGGCGATCAGCGCGTCGAGTGCCGCTCCGCTTACCGGATTGACCTCCTGGCCCCGCGCCTTCATCTCAGCCAGCAATTCCGGATCGGCCCAGGCATCGTCGAATGCTTTGCGCAGCGCTGCCTTGCGGTCGTCCGGGATGCCGGGCGGCGCCACGTAGGGCCGCGCCATCTCCTGCCGGCTTAGGATCAGTTTGAGCATCTGCCGCTGCTTGTCGTTCTTGGCAAACTCCGTGACCAGCGGCACATCCTGCAGCTCCGCACCCCGGGTCAGGTTGAGCTGGACCGGGAAATTGACCTTCTTCTCTGCGATCCAGTTCGGCTTGAGCGTCTTCAGGCTGGTCCATGACCAACTGGCCCGGGAGTCGATCTCGCCGCGTTCGATCGCGATTGCGAGCTCGGCGGTGCCCGGATAGCCGCTGATCAGCTTGAGCTTGGCGCCGAATGCATTCTTCAACAGCAGGGCGTAGACGTCGGGGTCCGAGCCCGAGCCTTCGCCGCCGACCGTGAAGTCCTTGGTGATGAGATCGTTCCAGGTCTTCACCGGTGAGGTGTGCCAGGTGACGAAGACGCTGGTCTCATTGGTGCCGCTGCCGAGCCAGGTGAGCTTGGTCGAATCGAACGCCACATTGGCGCCGCCGATCAAGGGCTCCATCGCCATACCGCGGCTGAAGATGCCGACCGTTGCGCCGTCCTTCGGCGCGACGTTGTAGAGGTAGTTGGCAAGTTTGAGCGAGCCGGCGCCCGGCATGTTCTGCACCACGATGGAGGGATTGCCCGGGATGTGCTTGCCGAGGTGCCGCGCCAGGATACGGGTGTAGGTGTCGTAGCCGCCGCCGGCGCTGTAACCGACGATGACGGTCACGTTGCGGCCGCGGTAAAAGTCGGCGACCGATTGAGACCGTGCCGGCTGCGGCAGGACCAACAGGCAGGCCAACGGTAGGGAAAGGCCGACAATGATCGAGCGACGCATCAATAGTTGCTCCCGGTCGCGCCGGGTCCCTATACTCGCGGCTGCCTTTACACTGGGACCACGATGAAGCCGCCACCTTTTCAATATCACGATCCGAAAACGCTTGCCGAGGCTGTGGGCCTGCTGGGAACCTTGGACAACGCCAAGCTCCTGGCCGGCGGCCAGTCGCTGATGCCGATGCTCAACATGCGTTTCGTGCAGCCCGACCATATCATCGACATNAACCTGGTGGAGGGCCTGTCCGGCATCAAGGAAAGCGGNGGNGCGCTCGAGATCGGCGCCATGACGCGCCAGCGCGACCTAGAATTCTCCGACATCATCGCGGCGAAGTGCCCGCTGCTGCATCAGGCCATCATGCACATCGGCCACCGCCAGACGCGAAATCGCGGCACCATCGGCGGCTCGCTTTGCCATCTCGATCCTGCCGCCGAGCTCGTTTCGGTCTGCGCCGCGCATGATGCCACCGTGACTGTGGCCGGACCGAACGGCACGCGCGAGATCGCGTTTGCGGATTTTCCCGCCGGCTATCTCACGCCGGCGATCGAGTTGAATGAGATCGTGACCACGATCCGCATTCCGCTCTGGCCCGCCGGGCACAAGGCAGCCTTTGTCGAATTCTCCCGCCGCCACGGCGATTTCGCCATCGTGTCGGCGGCGGCGCTGCTGCAAATCGACGGCGGCAAGATCAACCGGGCCTCGGTCACCGTCGGGGGGGTTGCGGTCGCGCCGGTGCGTGTCAGCGACGTCGAGCAGGCCATCAATGGCCAAGTGCCGTCGAGCGAGCTGTTCGCCACGGCCTGCGAAAGTTGCCGCGCCATTGACGCCATGGCCGACATCCACGCCTCGGCCGACTACCGGCAGCATCTCGCCGCCGTGCTGTCGCGGCGCGCGCTGGAGAAGGCTGCGGGCCTGGCCGACAACGCGCCGTGGAATCGCGTGCATTAGGATGTGATGGAAACATGACCGACAAGCGCATCATCACCGTCAGCGTCAACGGCGCCAAGCACACCAAAGAGGTGCCGGTCCGCATCACGCTGGCCGACTTCATCCGCTACGAGTTGGGATTGACCGGCACCCATCTCGGTTGCGAGCACGGCGTCTGCGGCGCCTGTACGATCCTGCTCGACGGCCGTTCGGCGCGGTCCTGCCTGATGCTGGCCGTGCAGGCCGATGGCCACGAGGTGCTCACGGTCGAGGGCATCGCGCCGTCGTCCGACAAGCTGCATCCGCTCCAGGAGGCGTTCCGCGATAACCACGGCTTGCAATGCGGCTTCTGCACGCCGGGGATGCTGACGACTTTGCTGGAGTTCCTGCGCGACAACCCCGATCCGACCGAGCAGGAGGTGCGCGTCGCGATCTCAGGAAATTTGTGCCGTTGCACCGGCTACCAGGGCATCGTGCTGGCCGCGCTGGATGCCGCCAAGCGCATGAAGGCCGCGCGGATCTGATCGCGGTACCGTCATTATGGCTGCATGGCTGCGCAGGCGAAATATGCTGCGTTGCAACCAGTCGTACTCTTATTCTGAGCATGCGTCCGCCGCGCAGTGTGCTAGAATTCAGAAAAAAGATGACTGCGGGGATGGCAATGGAGAGACGCGAGTTTATCGCGCTCATCGGCATGGCGGCGGCGGCGATGCCGTCGCGCGCTGGCGCTGAACCTACACATTCGCCGGATTCGATATCCGCGCGGCTCGTTGGCACGTGGAGCTTCGCCTCGTCCGTCAACACGCGCAAGGACGGCAGCACATTCGATCGCTGGGGCGCCAACCCCAAAGGGATTCTCATGTTCGACCGCGGCGGCAATTACGCGCAGATCATCGCCGGGTCGGAGTCGAAGGTGTTCGGCGCCAAGACGGTCTGCGCGTTCGGTACCTATTCGGTCGAAGACGCGAAAAAGCTGCTCGTCACGCGGATCGTGTCGAGTTCGACCGCCAAGCTCACCGGCACCATGCAGAATCGGGACATCCTGCTGCTGACCGCCGATGAGTTCAAATATTCGAATCCGGTCACGGTGCTTGGAGCAACTGCCGAGGTTCTCTGGAAGCGGCTCAGCTAGGCGCTGACGTGGTCAGATAATGGCGTGCCGCACCTTGGCGGACACCCATTCGCTCACCACCACGGTCGCGATGATGATCAGCAGGATCAGCGACACCTGCGTCCACGCCAGTGTGGTGATCGCAGCGTTGAGCGGCAGGCCGATGCCGCCGGCGCCGACCAAGCCCAGCACCGTCGACTCACGGATGTTGATGTCCCAGCGGAACACCGAGATGCCGGCAAAGGCGGGCAGCACCTGCGGTACGATGCCGTAGGCTGTCACCTGCGCCCCGCTGGCGCCCGTTGCGCGCACCGCTTCGACCTGATTTTCATCGATTTCCTCAATGGCCTCGTACAAGAGCTTGGCGCAGAAGCCGATCGAGCGTAGCGCGATCGACAGAATGCCGGCCAGCACGCCCGGACCGAGGATGGTTACGAGCATCAGCGCCCAGATCAGCGAGTTGATCGAGCGTGACGACACGATGACGAACAGCGCCACGGGCCGCGCGAAGGCTACGCTCGGCGTGGTGTTGCGCGCCGCGCAATAAGCCACCGGCACCGCCAGAACGATTGCGATGACGGTGCCCAGCGTGGCGATGTTGAGTGTGTCCCAGACCGGCCGNCACAGACCGTGGATGGAATTCCAGTCCGGCGGAATCATGCGCGCGCCGAGGTCGACGGCTTGCGCCGGCGCATCGAGCACGAAGGCCCAGATCGTCTTGTCGGAAATAAGATTCCAGCAATAGATAAAGATGGCGACGCCGATGAGATAGACGCCCCAGGCCGCGAACTGCGCTTTGCGGTCGCGACGCTGCCAGACCTTGGCGCCGTTACGGATTGCGACCGCCATCACTGCACCCAGCGGCGAAGGTAGCCCGACGAGTATTCCACCACCATCACGATGGCGATGATGATCAGCAGGATCGCGGCCGCGGAATCGAACTCGTAGCGATCAAAGGCGGTGTTGAGGGTTGCGCCGATACCGCCGCCGCCGACGATGCCGACCACGGCCGACTCGCGAAAGTTGATGTCGAAACGGTACAGGCCGAGTCCGATCATGCGCGGCATCACCTGCGGCTGGATGCCGTAATTGATCCACTGCAGCCAGCCCGCGCCGGTCGCGCGCACCGCCTCGGCTTGGCCCGGGTCCATGTCCTCGATGTCTTCGGCTAACAGCTTGCCGTAGAAGCCGATGGTCGCGAAGGCGAGCGTCACGCAGCCTGCGAACGGGCCGAAGCCGAACAGTTTGACGAAGAAGATGGCAAGAATGACCTCCTGGAAGCTCCGCGACACCGCAAGGATGCCGCGGCAGAAAAAATAGACCGGCGCCGGCGCGATGTTTTTCGCAGCGCCGATGCCGACCGGGATCGACAGCGCGATGCCGATCACGGTGGAGACCACCGTCATCCAGAGACTTTCCTCAATGCCCTCGGCGATTTCGCTCCAGCGGCTGACGAAATCCGGCGGGAAGAACGCCGAGAAGAATTTCACCCCGCGCGGCAGCCCCTCCCAGACGCGGGTCCAGTTCACCTCGGTCGTGCCGAGCGCCAGCGCCAGATAGATCCCGGCGCCAAGCGCCAGCGACCAGCGCAGCCAGGCGCGCTGGATCGCCGGCGGCTTCTTCCAGCGGCGAGAGGTGGCGGCGATCGACATGACTATGTCAGCCCGGCCATGCGGTCCCGGCTCGGGAGAGGCAATTCCAGCGGAATAACTTCGTTAAGCTCCGGCTCGGCCGCCTCGTCGTCGATCTTGCGGATGGTGGCCGACCAGTCCTCTTCGCCGTAGATTTTGGTCAGCACCTCGGCGGAGAGTTTATCCGGCGGTCCGTCATAAACGATCGCGCCGAGTTGCAGTCCGACGATCCGCTCGGCGAACATCTGCGCTAGCATGACGTCGTGGATGTTGATGATGGCGGAGAGCTTGCGCTCGGCGCACAACTCCTTGATCAGACGCATGATCTGCCGCGAGGTCTTCGGATCGAGCGAAGCGGTCGGCTCGTCAACCAGCAGCAATTCCGGATTCTGGATGAGCGCCCGGCAGATGCCGACGCGCTGACGCTGCCCGCCCGACAGTTCGTCAGCGCGCTTGTCGGCCATGTGATCGAGCCCGACCCGCGCCAGCAGCCGGAACGCCTCGTCGATGTCGTATTGCGGAAATTTCCGGAAGTAGCTCTTCCAGAACCCGACGGTGCCGAGTCGCCCGCTCAGCACGTTCTCCATCACGCTCAATCGCTCGACCAGCGCGTATTCCTGGAAGATCATGCCCATCCGCTGCCGTGCGCGGCGCAGTTCACTTCGGCCGAGCGTCGTAATTTCAATATCGTTGAGGGTGACCGAGCCTGCGGTCGGCTCGACCAGCCGGTTGATGCAGCGGATCACGGTCGATTTACCGGCCCCGGACGGGCCGATCAGCGCCATCACCTGCCCGTCGGGTACGTCGAGATCGATACCTTTGAGGGCCACGTCACCGGTCCGGTAACGCTTCACCAGACCCTTGATCCGCAACATCCGCCGCGCCCCCGCTGACCGCCTGCTGGCAGCTTACTTGCAGTCTATTTGCAAGTGTATTTGACGCCTGTCGCGTCGTCGATCTTGCGCAGTACCGCCCAATCCTTCTGGTAGTCGATCGGGATGAATTTGCCCTCCTTCTGGAATTCCGCCTGCAGCGCCGAACCCTCCCAGGGAAATTTGAAGAAGGCCTCCTTGATCTTCTCGACCAATTTCGGATCGAGGTTGTAGGCGTGCCCGTAGCCTGTGGTCGGGAACGTCTGGGACTTATAGATCGAGCGGATCTTGGTCTTTTCGAACACCTTGCGGTCGAGCATTCGGTTGAGCACCGAGTTGGCCACCGCTGCGGCCTCGTAGTCCTTGTTGACGACGCCCAGGATCGAGTTGTCGTGCTTGCCGGAGAACACCGGCTCGAAGTCGCGTTTCGACTCGAGACCGAAGTCGGCCTTGAGGATCGCCGAGGGCGCCTTGAAGCCTGAATTCGACGTTCCGTCGGTGAACGCGATCTTGTGGCCCTTGAGGTCGGTCGGTTCCTTGATCGGGCTGTCGGCCGGCACGATGATTTCCATCTCGTAGCCGAAGCTGTTGTCGGGCGCCGCCATCATCGCGAAGGGCACGAAGCCCGCGCAGTTCACCGCGAGCGCGTTGCCGCCGGCGTTGACGCCGGCCACATGCAGACGGCCCGAGCGCATAGCCTCGTACTGCGCGGCGTTCGACTGCACCGGAAAAAACGCAACTTTCTTTCCTGTGGTCCTCTCCAGGTTCTTGATAAATCCGTCCCATACCTTTTGATAAACTGCGGGATCCTCGACCGGCGTGTAGGAGAAGATCAGCGTCGGCGGATTGATGATTTTCTTCGGATCGGACGGCAAGTCGGCGGTGAGATCGCCGTTGCGGTCGCAATAGGCCTTGTCGAGCGTGCCGCGCGGGCAGTCTTCCTGGGCGCTGGCCGTGCCGGACGCAATGAGAGCGCCCGCGAGCGCGACGATGACCCCGAGCGATCCATTCCGACGCACATCTTGCATGCGAGGCCTCATTTGCAGGTGTATTTGACTCCGGTCGCCGCATCGATCTTGCGGATCACGCTCCAGTCCTTCTGGTAGGTGATCGGCACGAAGCGATCCTCCGTCTTGAACTCCGCCTTCAGCGCTGAGCCCTCCCAGGGGAAGGTGAAGAACGCGTCCTTGATCTTAGCGGCGAGCGCCGGGTCGAGATTGTGGGCGATGCCGTAGCTGGTGGTTGGGAAGGTCTCGGATTTGTAAATCGTCCGAATCCTGGCCTTATCCACCACCTTCCGCTCGAACATACGGAACATCACCTCATTGGCGATCGCCGCCGCGTCATAGTCCTTGTTGGCGACGCCGAGCACCGAGTTGTCGTGCTTGCCGGAGAACACCGGCGTGAAGTCGCGTTCGGCTTTGAGATTGAATTCGGATTCCAGAATCGCCGAGGGCGCCTTGAAGCCCGAGTTCGAGGTCGCCGCCGTGAACGCCACCTTCTTGCCCTTGAGGTCGGCCGGTGTCTTGATCGTGCTGTCGGCCGGCACGATGATTTCCATCTCGTAGCCGAACGTGCCGCCCTGGGTGCCCATGATGGCGAACGGCACGTAGCCTGCGCAGTTCACCGCGATCGGAGTGGGACCGGTGCTGACGCCGGCGATATGCAGTCGGCCGGATCGCATCGCCTCGATCTCCGCCGCATTCGATTGGACCGGAAAGAACACGACCTTTTTGCCGGTGACCTTCTCGGCGTGCTTGATGAAGCCGTCCCACACCTTGGAATACAGCGCCGGATCCTCCACCGGCGTATAGGCGAAGATCAGCGTGGACGGATTGATGAGTTGCTTGGGATCGGCTGGCGCGTCGGCGACCAAGTCGCCGTTTCGGTCGCAATAGGCCTTGTCGAGGTCGCCGCGCGGACAGTCCTGTGCGGCGACAAATCCGATCGCGATGACCATCATGGTTCCGACGCAGCCGGCCAGCCGGGCAATCGAAGACATCATGGTTCTCTCCCTGCGTCGCTCAGCCTTGATGCGACGTTCCGGCGACGGTGATACGACGATAGGGATGATAGCTGAAATCGCCGCGTGTTCTACGCCATCACTGGATGGAATTTTCGCACTGCGGCGGTGCCCAGCAGCACGAAAATGATCAACATGACGAGCTCGGCGATCAAAAACGGCGGCTCCGATTGGGTCGGAGCCAGCGCGTGGAGTGCCGGAACCCTGCCGAAGCTCTGCGCCACCAAGGCAAACATGTTGGTCCACAGCGCAATTGTCGCAGCGATCACGTATGGGCCTCGCCAGGCACCCTGCATGTCGAACATGTAGCGCGCGACGATCGCGGCCAGCGTCGCCAGCATCGAGAAGATGCCGAGAAAATGCGAAGGCCGCAGGTGATCGAACGGGAAGCCAAAGCCGGTGAGGTTGGTCAGCGCCGTGAAAAGCAGAAACCAGAACGTCCAGTTTTCGTACCGTTTGTTGGCGAGCATGCCGGACGCGATCACAAAGCCGGTCCCGATCGCGCTGAAACAGATGATGACATGCAGGATGGTGTAAGCGCTCAAACTGAATATGCCGAGAACCACGACCGATCTCCCNAGCCAATGACGGAGCCCGGCAAATTACACCTCCGAGCGGGCGCCGTCCCACGCGCGCGGCAGTCATGTGTGTATGACCATACGCCTGACGAAGTGTTGAAATGAACGCGGCAGCCGCGCATGGTTGAGCCTACGGGGGAGACCTATGGCGGATTTGCGCAGAATTCTCGCGGCGGCCGGCTTGCTGTTTGCGGTCTCGGGGATCGCGGCGGCCCAGGANTACCCGAACCGGCCGGTGCGCCTTGTGGTGCCGTTTCCGCCCGGTGGCATCAACGACATTGTCGGCCGGGTCGTCGCGCAGCATCTCGGCGACCGGCTCGGCAAGCAGGTCATCGTCGAGAATCGGGGAGGCGCCGGCGGCGTGGTCGGCCACGAGTTCGTTGCCAACGCGCCGAAGGACGGACACACGCTTTTGATCGTGTCGCTGGCGGGCGCAGTCAATCCTTGGCTTTACGCACTGCCGTACGACCCGCTGAAATCCTTCGCGCCGGTCGCCATGCTGGTCGCGGCTCCAAATGTCGTCACGGTCAATCCGGGCCTGCCGGCGACTAACATCAAGGAACTCGTGGCACTGGCCAAGGCCAAGCCCGGCGAATTGCAGTATGCCTCGTCCGGCGTCGGCACGTTCCTGCATCTCGCCGGCGAGCTGTTCAAGATCACGGCCGGTGTCGACATCCTGCATATCCCGTTTCGCGGTGCGGGCCCGGCGCTGATCGACGTGGTCGGCGGACATACCAAGGTGGCGTTCGGCTCGGTAACATCGAGCGCCGCGCACATCCGGGCCGGCAAGCTCCGCGCCCTCGGCGTCGGCAGCGTGACCCGCAGCGCCGCGTTGCCGGACGTGCCGACGGTGGCCGAGGCCGGCGTTCCCGATTACGAGGCATCGAACTGGATCGGTGTTGTGACGACCGCCGGCACGCCCGAACCGATCGTGGCGCGGCTGCATAAGGATCTTTCCGAAATTCTTAACTCGCCCGAGGTGCAGAAGCTGTTCGCCTCCGAAGGCGCCGATATTGTCCAAATGAGCACCGCGCAATTCGGCGCTTACATGGCGAGCGAGGTCGACAAATGGGGCCGCGTCGTCAAGCAGGCCGGCATCAAGGCGCAGTAGCCGTCGATGGGCGACCGCTCCGGGACGTGGCCGAACAAAAGGCGCTACAATAGAGAATCGGAACCTTCCGAAACAGGAAGGCCCGGCAAAGGGAGGGCGACATGCTGAGCGGTATCACCGTGTTGTTTGTTTCGCTGGGAGTCCTGCTCGCGATCTGGATCATGGTGCTGTTGGGCTCGCGCCACTTCGGCTCGCCGCCCGAACACTAGGCCGCTTCCAAGTTATCTCGCGACGGCTCTACGACGCCGCTTGCCGCCGTACGATCTCACGACGGTCGAGGCCGAGGTGCGAGCGCAGCGTCGTGCCGGTGTAATCATTCCGGTACAGCCCGCGCCGCTGTAGCTCCGGGACCACCTTGTCGACGAAGTCGTCGAACGCGCCGGGAAAATAGGCCGGCATGATGACGAAACCGTCCGCCATGCCGCCGGTGAACCACTCCTCGAAAATATCCGCAATCCGTTTCGGCGTTCCGCAGATGACCCAGTGGCCGCGCGCGGCCGCCGTGATGTTGTAAAGATCGCGCAACGTCATCTTCTCGCGGCGCGCCATGTCCAGCAGCGCGGTCGAGAAGGCCTGGCCGCGTTCGGTCTTTTCCGGAAAGTCCGGCACCGGGCCATCCAGAGGGTAGCCGGAGATGTCATGGCCGATGCGCTGCGACACCAGAGCCAGCGCGTTCGTGGGCGTGAGCCAGCTTTGCAGGCGGGCCAGCTGTTCCTTGGCCTGCTCGTCGGTCTCGCCGATGATCGGCATGACACCCGGCAGGATCGGCAGCTCGTCAGGCCCGCGGCCGTGCTTGACGACGCGTTGCTTCAGGCTGTCGTAGGCGGCCTTGGCCGACACCTTGTCGCCGTTGACCACGGAGAACACCAGGTCGGCCGAGCGGGCTGAGAGCTCCTGGCCGGGCACCGAGCCGCCGGCCTGAATGATGACCGGATGGCCTTGCGGCGACCGCTCGATGTTGAGCGGGCCTTTCACCGAATAGAACCGGCCCTTGTGGTCGAGCGTACGTATCTTCGACTTGTCGAGGTAGACGCCGGTCGTCTTGTCGGCGATCACCGCGTCGTCGTCCCAGGAATCCCAGAGACCGCGCACCACGTCGACGAATTCCGCTGCGATCTCGTAGCGCAGGTCATGCTCGTTGAGCCGTTGCTTGCTGAAATTGAGCGCGGCTTTGTCGTGGGTGCTGGTAACCACGTTCCAACCGGCGCGGCCATTGCTGAGGTGATCGAGCGAAGCGAAGGCGCGCGCGACATGGTAGGGCTCGCCGAAGCTGGTCGACACCGTGGCGCCGAGGCCGACGTGGGTCGTCACCGTGCTCAGCGCGGCGAGCAGCGTGAGCGGCTCGAACCGGTTGGTGAAGGACGGATGGTCGCCGGGGTCCATCACCACGGCGTCGGAGATGAAGAACAGGTCGAACTTGCCGCGCTCGGCGGTGGCCGCGATGGTCTTCATCACCGGGAGGCTGCAGCTGGTCGTGAACGCGCCTTCGTACCGCCACCCGGCTGAATGGTTGCCGGTGCCGAGCACGAATACGCCGAGGTGCATCTGACGCTTGCGTTCAGCCATGACGGGCGGTTCCTGAGCTCATTGCTCGATGCGGATATTCTTTTCGCGCACGATCGTCGTCCACTTCTGCAGTTCGCTCTGCACCTTGGCGGCGAGAACCTCGGGTCCGCCCCCGACCGGCTCGTTGCCAACTCTCAAAAAGCCTTCCCTTACTTCGGGCGGCGCGAGCGCGGCGTTGACCTTGCTGTTCAAGAGATCGACCACGGGCTTGGGCGTCCCGGCCGGCGCAAACAAGCCAAACCAGACCGAGGACTCGAAACCGGGCACGGCGGATTCGGCAATCGTCGGCTCGTCGGGAAGCACCGGAGATCGCTTGCTGGTGGAAACGCCGAGCAGGCGTATGGTGTTGCCGCGGATATAGCCCAGCGTCACCGCGATGCCGTCGAAGGCGAACTGGATGCGGCCACCGATCAGATCGGTCATCATCGGCGCCGAGCCGCGATAGGGAATGTGATTGGTCTCGATACCGGCCATCGTGTTGAGCAGCTCGGCGACGAGGTGATTGCTGCTGCCGGTGCCGTAGGACCCGAACGACAGCGTGCCGGGCTTTTTGGCGAGCGCGATCAGATCCGCGGCGGTCTTGACCGGAAGGTCGTTGTTGGCGACCAGCATGAGCGGGGCGGACGTGATCAGCGCGACCGGAGCGAAGTCGCGCACCGGATCGTAGCCAAGCTTGGTATAGACGTTCGGGTTCGTGCCGTGCGTGCTGGCCGTGCCCATCAGGAGCGTATAGCCGTCGCGGGGCGCCTGGGCGACGAAAGTGGCGCCGACCGAGCCGCCCGCGCCACCGCGGTTCTCGATGATGACCGATTGTCCGAGCAACTCGCTGAGCCGCGGCGCGATGACCCGGGCCACCACGTCGACGCCGCCGCCGGGCGGGAACGGCACCACGATCTTGATAGTCTGGCTTGGATAGTCGGCCGCGCGACTTGTGACGCTTGCCGTGACAACGAGCGCGGCGACAGCAACGGCACGGGCTGAGCGGATCGCGAGGCGCATCGGTCAATTCTGAACCAGGGCCGCAGCCTTGTCATCCACCCCAGGTGCGGGTCAGCCTTGCCTCGCCGCCCGGATCAACTCGACGATCGTCATCGGGTTCAGCGGCACATGCCCGATGCGCACGTTGAACGGCGCGAGCGCATTCTCCACCGCCGAGATGAGCGCGGCCGCAGCCGGGATCGTGCCGGCCTCTCCGACGCCCTTGACGCCGAGTGGATTGAGCGGCGAACGCGTCTCCTTGTAGAGCGTCTGCAGCATCGGCACCTCGGTCGCGGTCGGCAGCAGATAATCCGCGAACGTCGTGGTCACCGGCTGGGCGCCGTCGTCGTAGCCCATCCATTCGTAAAACGTGTTGCCGATGCCGTGGGCGACGCCGCCGTGAATCTGGCCCTCGACCATCATCGGGTTGATCAGCACGCCGGAGTCCTGCATCGCCACATACCGCAGGATTTTCACTTCACCGGTCTCGGTGTCGACCTCGACCTCGGCGACGTGGCAGGCGTTGGCGTAGGACAGCGCGTCCATCCGGTGCATGACGTTGGCTTCGAGACCAGGCTCGACGCCGGGCGGAAACCCGTAGCCGGGTGCGCCTTGCAAGATGCGCGCGATCTCGCCGAGCTTGACGTTGAGCTGCGGCGCGCCGAGGACACGGACCTCGCCGTCGACCAGCTCAAGATCATGCTCGGCGGCTTCCAGAATGTGCGACGCCACCTTTTTCGCCTTATCGGCGACGGCCGCCGCGGCGAGATGTACGGACGATCCGGCGGTCACGGTCTGGCGGCTGGCGAAACCGCCGAGGCCGAGCGAGACGCCGGAGGTGTCGCCGGCGACGACCTTCACCTTGTCGACGCTGACGCCCAGCTGTGCCGCGGCGATCTGCGCCATCGCGGTGCCGAGGCCTTGCCCCATGGCCGAGGCGCCGGTGAACACCGTGACCTTGCCGGTGCGGGAAATGCGGACGAGGCCGGATTCGAACGGGCCGCGGCCGGTGCCTTTGACGCCATGGGCGAGGCCGATGCCGAGATAGCGGCCGCGCGCTCGCGCTTCGGCCTGGCGTTTTGGAAAGCCGTCCCAGCCGGCGACCGCGAGCGCCTGGGCCTGGCAAGCCGGATAATCGCCGCTGTCGTATTCCATCGCCGCGCCGGAACGCGCCTTCAGCGGCTTCTTGTACGGCATCTTGCTCGCCGGGATCAGATTGCGCCGCCGCACCTCGGCGCGGTCGAGCTGCATCTCCCGCGCGACGAGATCGAGCAGCCGCTCCATGGCGAACGCCGCCTGCGGATAGCCGGCGCCGCGCACCGACGACACCGGAGTCTTGTTGCTCATGGCAATGGTGACGTCGATCGACAGTCCCGGCACGATGTAGGGGCCGCTCATGGTCGACGTCGAGTTGTACGGAATGTTCGGATCCTGGATCGTGTAGGCCCCGGTGTCGTGTAAGAGCCTGCCGCGCACGCCGAGCACCTTGGCATTGGCGTCGACCGCGATCTCCAAATGCCAGTACTGGTCGCGCTCGTGCACCGCATTGGTGAAATATTCGCGGCGGTCCTCGGTCCATTTGATCGACCGGCCGAGCAGCTTGGCCGCCGCCACCACGGCGACGTCCTCGGAGTAGACGCAGAGCTTGGCGCCGAACCCGCCGCCGATGTCCGGTGCGACGACCCGGAGACTNTGGTCGAAGTCCATGAGCGATGTCAGCGTCTGCTGNAGATCGTGNGCCTTCTGGGTCGAGGCGTGCACCGTGATGCCGNCGTCGGCCTGGCGCAGCTCGGCCAGCAGTCCGCGTGCCTCGATCGAGTGCGCCGCGCCCCGATGCTGCCACAGNTCCTGCTTGAACACGTGNGCGGCCTTGGCGAATGCCGCATCGACGTCGCCGAAGGCGACCTTGTAGGTGGTGATGACATTGCTCGCGAGCTCGCGCCGGATCGGTNCGCCGTCCTTCGCGGTCCGCACGTCGGCGATGAACGGCAACTCCTCGTAGTCCACGATGACCTGCGCTACCGCGTCTTCGGCGATGTAGCGGTCGTCCGCCACCACCATCGCCACCGGCTCGCCGACATAACAGACCTCGCCGTCAGCGAGCGCGAACGGCCAAGCTTTGTCGAGCGGCATTCCGGAATTGGAATGCCGAATCATGCGGCGCTGAACCATCACCTTGGCGAGATCGTCCAGGGTGAGCACGGCATGAACGCCCGGCACCGCGAGCGCCGCGGCCTTGTCCACGGCCTTGATCAGCGCATGCGGATGCGGGCTCCGCACGAACGCCACGTGCCACACGCCGGCGAGCATGATGTCATCGATGAAGCGTCCGCGTCCGCGAAGCAGCGGTTCGTCTTCCAGGCGGGCGATGCGTGAGCCGATGGTGGTGGACATTATTTCGTAATCGCCTCACCGGCCTTTTTCAGCACGTCCTTGGGCGTTGCATAAAGCTCAGCCAGGAGGTCGTCCAGCGCCTTGCCGCTGACCGGATTGACGTCGATGT
>C688J18823_10000647_pt1 | contig 20420 bp, 25 predicted proteins | sample HopSoiMetagenom1_FD_18823 | JGI IMG/M metagenome (IMG submission 18823) | reverse complement strand
ACGAGCTGGAACCGCTCGTTGAACACATCGACCTTGCCGTTGTGGAAGTCGGTCGCGTACAGACGGTCACCGTGCGCGGTCGGCGCGATCGCGAGCCCCTTGAAGATCGCGTTCTGGCTCCGCATGTCGACGACGCGGAACGCCTTCGTCGATGGCGCAGGAGCCGGCACGTTGGGGTTCCACCCGCGGATCACGCCGCTTTCGGTGTCGAACAGGAACAGCGCCGCGCCGGATGCCCCGTTGTGCTTGACGACGAAGCCGGTCCCGCCGTTGAACACCGTACCGGTCGGCGCGCCGGCCACCCGGACGACGAGCGGGATCGCGTTGCCGCTCCCGTCGTACAGCGTCGAGGTGTTCGAGTGATTGTTCGCGACCCACCACGGTGTGCTCGGACCCGCGACGAGGCCCCATGCATTGACCAGGTTGTGATCCTGGTGCTGGGCCACGCCGGCCTGGTCGGAGACGAGCCGGGTGACCTTGTAGCTGTTGTCGCTCGCCGCCGCCGGCGTGAGCCACGCGCCAAGCGCCACCAGCGCCACGACGCACACGAGTACCACCGATCTCTTCTGCACGTTCGCCCTCCCATCGTCGAACGATGCACGCTGCGGCCCCAGCCCCGCACACCGGAAGCCGCCGGACTCGATGGCATACGGGCGGGGTCGCGCAGCGGTTCGGCCGAGATCAGCGGAGCGCCGAGAGGGCCTCGCCCGCACGAGATACGTCGTCGGGCGAGGACCCCGCCGGCATGTTGAACAGCAGGCCCTGGAGCCCCGCATCGAGGAACACGGACGCCCGCTCGGCGACCTCGGCCGGGTCGCCCCAGGTGAGCCGCATGGGAAGCATCTCGTCGTCGACGTGCTGCTCGGCCTGCCACGCACGACGCCGGCGGTCCGCCTCCTCGTGGGTGTCGGCGACGATCATCGTGCCGAGACGCGTGCCGATGATGTCCCCGCGGTCTCGGCCCTCGGTCTCGCAATGTCCCGACAACACGTCGAGCTTGTGGCGGATCGTCTGGACGTCGCCGAAGCCGTTCCACATGTCGGCGTAGCGGGCGGTCAGACGCAGCGTCTTGCGCTCGCCGCCGCCGCCGACTAAAACCGGCGGCCCGCCGGGGCGCACCGGTTGCGGCACGTTGATCGCCCCGTCGACGTGATGGATCGTGCCCTTCACCGTCGACTCCCGCTGTGTGAACATCGACCGGCAGATGCGGAGCGCGTCCTCGAGCCGTTCGAACCGCTCCGTTGCCGACGGCCACGAGTAGCCGTACGCGAGCGACTCCTCCTCGTTCCACGCCGCGCCGATGCCGAGGATCGCGCGCCCGGACGAGACGACGTCGAGTGTCGTCACGACCTTCGCGAGGAACGCCGGGTTGCGGTACGTCACGCCGGTGACCATCGCCCCGAGCTGGATCCGGGACGTTCGCGCGGCGACGGCGGCCAGCAGCGTGTACGCCTCGAACATCGGGTCGGTCGGTGGTCCGATGTTCCCGATCTGGTGGTAGTGGTCCATCACCCAGAACGAATCGAAGCCGCCGTCCTCGGCGGCTCGAGCGATCTCGGCGACCCGCTCGAACAGCCGGTCGTCGGGCACGTCCGGGAAGGTGAAGCTCGGCAGCTGGAGCCCAAGGTGGACCATCACGGCACGACCCGGTACGACAGGTAGACCGTGCCGTTCGGGAACCGGCGTTCATCGATGAGGTCGAGATCGAGCCGCACGTCGCCCGGCAGATACGCGGTGCCGCCGCCGACGACCGTGGGCACGACGAACCGGACGAGCTCGTCGACCAGGTCGGCCCGCAGGGCACCGGCCGCGAGGCCGGGACCACCGATGCTGAGATCGCGATCGCTCTCGCGCGTCATCCCACGGATCGCCTCGGGGTCGAACCGCCGCTCCAGCTTCGTGCGTGCGGTCGTCGGCTCCTCGAGCGTCGAGGAGAACACGATCTTGTCCGCCGCCTGCCAGATCTTCGCGTAGTCGGCCGCGACCGCCGGCTCGCCGTCGCCCGTCGGAGCGGTCTCCCAGTACCGCATGACCTCGTACATGCGGCGGCCGTACAGGTAGGTACCGACGTCTCGCTCGAGGTCGTTCACGAACGCGTGGACCGCCTCGTCGGGTGCCGCCCAGCCGAACGAACCCTCTTCGTCGGCGACGTATCCGTCGAGTGACGTGATCGCGGCGTAGCGGAGCTTCCCCACGTTCCCTCCCATCCGCAGACCTTCACTCTAGGCGAGCCTCATGTGCATACCCCCGAGTACTCGGGACGAACGGCGTTTCGTACCGTTGGGTAACCGACGAAGAGGGGAACAGATGCGCGCTCTCGACGAGGTACTCGAGCGGAACCGCTCGTTCGCGGCGGTGTTCACGGAGGGCGACGCACCAGGTTTGCCCAAGCTCCCGCTCGTCGTCCTCACCTGCATGGACGGCCGCGTCCAGCCGGCACGGTTCCTCGGCCTCGGCGTCGGCGACGCCCACGTGGTGCGCAACGCCGGCGGCCGGGCCACCGACGACGCGCTGCGGTCGATCATCGTCTCGACGCAGCTGCTCGGGACGCGCGAGTGCATGGTGATCCACCACACCGATTGCGGGATGCAGACCTTCACCAACGACGACGTCCACCGGAAGCTCGCGGCCGAGACCGGTGCGAGCGCCGACGACATCGACTTCATGCCGTTCACGGATCTCGCGGCCAGCGCGCAGGTCGACGCCCGTACGATCCGCGGCAACCCGCTGCTGCCGACGAACCTCGGGGTGACGGCCTGGATCTACGACGTCGCCAGCGGTTCGCTCGACGAGGTCACGGTGCCCGACTGAGCGTCAGGTCAGGACGCGTTGGCGGAATCCGCGGATCCCGATCCACGCGAGCAGGATCGAGAACCCGATCAACGCGAGGTAGATCACCCAGACCTGCATGTGCGGGACCAGCTCTGGGGTCAGCGCCGCGCGCATGGCCTCGCTCATGTATACGAGCGGGTTGATCAACACGATGATCTGCAGCCACAGGATCCCGTGCAGGAGCGCCCAGGGGTAGTACGTCGCGCCGAGGAACGTCATCGGGATGACGACGACCCCGAAGAGCAGCGGAACACGGCGCGGGTCAACGCGCGTGCCCATCACCAATCCGAGCGCCGCGCCGCAGAACGCGGTCAACGGCAAGAGCGTGAGCAGCTCGAACCACTGGACGTCCAGGTGCACGGCCGTGGCCGGGATGAACGCCGCCATCGGGAAGACGACGATCGCGGCGAAGATCCCTTGGATCGCGCCCGCCACCATCTTCTCCATCGCCACGCCGCCGATCGACAGCGGCGCCATCACGCGGTCCTCGATCTCGCGGGTGAACCCGAACTCGGTGACGAGCGGCAGGGCGACCGACTGCACGCCCTGGAACATGCACGCGATCGCGACCACACCCGGAACCAACAGGCTCGAGAAGGTCGCCTCGGCGCCGGAGCCGCCGACCCCGAACCCGATCTTCGGGAACACGTACGTGAACACGAATACGAACAGCAACGGCTGCATGACCGACCGGATGATGAACTCGACGATGTTCTTGCGCAGGACGGCGAAGTCGCGCATCAGGAGGGCGACGAACGCCACGCTCGGCGTGCTGTTGAGCGCGGGCCGGGTCTGCACGGCGGTCGTGGTCATTCGCGGAGCTCCTTGCCGGTCAACTCGATGAACACGGTCTCAAGGGTGGGCTCACTGACCGAGACGTCGCGGACGGGAAACCCCTCGGCCTCGGAGCGCTGGATCAACCTCGGGAGCAAACCGTCGGTCGTACTGGCCGCGACCATGACATCGCCCTCGACGACGCTCACCCGGCCGACACCCGGCACCTCCTCGAGGAGCGCACGCAGCGCCGCCGCGTCGCCGTCGGCGCGCAGCCGCATGATCGTCTCGGCGCCGACGGTGCGTTTCAGCTCGTCGGGCCGGTCCAGGGCGAGCAGCTTGCCGTGGTCCATGATGGCCACCCGCGAGCAGAGGCGGTCTGCCTCCTCCATGTAGTGCGTGGTCAGCAGGATCGTCTGCCCCTCCTGGTGGATCTCGCCGAGGATCTCCCACAGCGCCAGCCGGCTCTGGGGGTCCAAACCGGAGGTGGGCTCGTCGAGGAACAGGATCGAGGGATGGTGGACGACGCTGCGCGCCACCATGAGCCGCTGCGCCATCCCGCCCGAGAGCGTGTTGACGTCGGCGGACGCTCGATCGGCAAGGCGGAACCGCTCGAGGAGCTGGTCGGCCCGGTCGCGTGCGTCGTGCGTCGGCATCCCGAAGTATTTGCCGTGGTGATACAGGTTCTCCCACACGGTGAGGCTTCGATCGAGCGTGTTCGTCTGTGACACGACCCCGATCACCCGCTTCGCCGCGGTGGGACGCGCGACCACGTCGATCCCAGCGATCCACGCCAACCCGCCGGTCGGGATGACGCGAGTGGTCAGCATCCCGACGGTCGTCGTCTTGCCTGCCCCGTTGGGACCGAGCAACCCGAAGATCTCGCCTGCGTTCACGGAGAGCTCGAGGCCGTCGACTGCCTGCACGCCGGTGTCGTAGGTCTTGGACAGGGCCTCGGTCCGGATCACTGCGTCGCTATCGGGCACCCATCCACTTTAGGCTCGCCTGCCGCGGAAGCCGTCCGAGGCCCGAAGCGTTTGCCTGCGGGTTCACGTGGATACGCCGAACGGACTACGCTGAAGTGCGCAGATGCGCGAACCTAGGGAGGGAACCATGCGGAAGCTGTTCGGCATCACCACGGTCGCAGCCGCGCTCGTGCTCGCGATCCCACTTGCCGCTCCGGCGGCCCAGGCGAGCAGCGGCACGACGATGTGCACGGGGTCGCTCGATCCCGGCACCTACCACCGGGTTGTCGTCCCCGAGAACGCCGTATGCCTCAGCGACGGGCCGGTCCGGATCCTCGGCGGTCTCTGGATCCGATCGGGCGCCACGTTCGAGCTCGGAAGCGACGAGCACCCGGCGTCCAGCGGCACGATCACCGGTGGCGTGCACGCCACCGATCCCGCGGGCGTGCACATCCACCACGCGACGATCAACGGCGGCCTCCGGATCAACGGCGGCAGCGGCCCGTTCGGCCCCCCGTTCGACGTCACCTGGAACGCGATCGAGGACAACTGGATCCACGGCGGCGCCCGGATAACCAACTACGACGGCTTCTGGATGGGCTTCCTCGGNAACCANGTCTCGGGCACGGTGACNTTGNCGAACAACACCNTGNTCGANCCGGACGGCAACGAATTCGTGACCAACACGATCCANGGNTCGATGCGNTGCTGGGGCAACGACCCGGCGCCGCAGCCGGGCGACTCGGGCGGATCACCGAACGTCGTGACGGGCCCGAAGACGGGTCAGTGCGCGGCGGTCTAGAGCGCGTCTACAGGTTTCGCGGCGATCTCGCCCCTAGCAGCAGAGCGACGAAGGGGGTGCGCTGATGCGCAGAGCAGTCATCGTGCTGTCCGCGGCGGTGGTCGCGGTCGGCGGCGTGTGGGCCGCGCGAGCGGCGACGGGCGGCGGCACCACGCCGGCCAAGTGCATCGACACGGTGTGGCGGACCGATCCGGTCTCGACCACGTCCACGACGTTCACCGACGTCCCGGGGATGAGCGACGGGCCAGCCGCCGTCTTCCCGATCATCGTGAACGCGAGCGCCGTGCTCACGGGCGCGCCGGTCGAGTTCCGGGTCAAGAGCACGAACGTCGGTGACGTGACCGAGATCAGCAAGCCCGGGCGCGCGAGCTTCGTGCCGTCCGGCGGCGGTCCCGACGCGTTCTCGTTCCAGTGGATCGAGAAGAACCAGAGCGGCGCGGTGCACGTGAACCAGCTGCAGCTGCAGTGGCGCAGCCCGAGCGGGAACCAGGTCACGATGTTGCGCGGCGACCTGGCGGTGGACTACTCGACCGACGGCTGCATCGGACAGACCTAGCGGCTAGCGGTCGAGGACCTCGGTGAGGGACTCGACGGCGACGGCGATCGCGAGGAGCAGGGCATCGTCCTGCTCCTCCGCGATCTCCACGCCGTAGGTGTCGCGCACCCGGAACCACTTCTTCGAGATCTCGGCGACCTTCCCGTGGTCGCCCTTGATCGTGTACTCGTGGTCCGTGAGGTTGCCCTTGATCTTGAGCTCGCCGCCGCCTTCGAGCTCGACCTTGAGGTGGTCCCGGAAGCCGACGAGCCGCTTGTGCACGTCGGCGATCTTCTTGCCGTTGCGCTCGATCGCCATCGTGTCGCGGATGTGGAGCTTGCGCTCCTGGATCTTCGCGACCTCGGCACCGGACATGTCCTGCAGGATGAACGTGTCCCGCACGCGCATAGCCTTGCCGTCGACCTTGTAGACCCTGTTCCCGTGCTCGTCCTCGACCCACGAGTCGTCGCCGATCGACGCGAGCTTCTCGCGCATGCGGTACTTCACTGCGTCACGTGCCGAGGATCTTGGCCTTCGCGGCCGCGAATTCCTCATCGGTGAGCGCGCCCGAGTCGTGCAGCTTCGAGAGCTTCTCGATCTGCTCGAACGGGTCTTCAGCGGCAGGCACCGCGTCGGCCTGGGCATAGCCCTCGTTGACGGCCGCAACCTGCTGCTGCGTGTACTGGGCGTCCTGGTCGGCGTAGCGGTTCGCCTGCCGGCGCGACACGCGGCCGCTCACCGCGGTCGCCGTGCCGGCCACGACCGCCGTCCGCGCCGCCATCCCGACCAGACCTGGGCCTCGTCGCATCATCGTTCGGTCACCGTTCCTTCCGTGGTGGTGTGTGGATCAGATCTAGTTGGACTCGGCGAAATCGATCGCGGCCTGCACGACGTCGCCGGGCACCCGCTCGAGGTCCCACAGTTCGCCGCCGGCATTCACGATCGCGTCGCGGAGGTTGGTCGCCCAGGTGTCCTCCCAGACGAGGAGCGCCGCCGAGCTGTTGTTGTCGAGCTCGTCGGCGGCGGCCATCAGGTCGTCGGTGCTGAGGAGGCCGCCGCTCTCGTTGCCGAGCAGGTTCGACAGCGCGTTGCCGAACTCCGAGTCGAGGTCGGTGACCTCGAGCGCCTCGGCCTTGCCGTTCTCGTCCTTGACGACGATGGCGAGGTCGATGATGCGGATCGTCTTGGTGTCCTGGAGCCGAGCGAGCTCGGGCAAGATCTCGCCCTTGAACTCGTTGCCAGGGAACGCCACGATCATGTACTCCACGGGGCCGATACTCATCGCTCCTCCTGTCTCGCGGGCTTGTGCCGTGCTGGTCGCGGGCGCATAACTCTAGTGGGCGGCTCGACATCGCGCCGCGGCGGGGCTCACGGCGCCTGCGCGATCACGTGGAACAGGTGCCAGTGCTTGGGGCCGGAGCAAGCCTCGCCATCGTTCTCCTCTTCCTCGAAGCGTTCGACCGTCCAGCCGTCGAACAGCGTCTCGGCCTCGGTTCGCGTCATCGCGGTGCCGTCATCGCGCGACGCCCAGGTGTCGCGGTCGCCAAGGATCTCGCCGGAGAACCGTCCGCCGGCGCGGACCGCTTCGCGGATCCTCGTCCACACCTCGGGGAAGCGAGCCGGGTCGCAGAAGAACAGGCTGTAGCTCGCCCAGATCAGATCCGTCACTGGCAGGACGGCATCTTCCATCGACGACCGTCGCGTTTCGAGGGCAGGACGGTCGTCCGCCCGGCGACGCAGTCGTTCGATCGCCTCCGGCTCGGCGTCGATCGCGAGCACCGTCCACCCCCGATCGAGCATCGCCAGCGTGTCGATCCCTGAGCCACACCCGAGGTCGACCGCGTCGCCCGGCTCAGCGAACAGCGCCAGCACATCGAGGAGCTGATCGCGCGGCGGCCGCCCCTCGTTCTCCTCGTAGTAGTCGGACCACGTAGGTTCGCCGGGGTTCACGTGCAGCACCTTAGCGGCGTCGGCGATAGGGACGACGTGACACGATGCCGGAGTGGGCGAAGAACACCTGCTCGCGCGGGCCGTGCTGGACGAGGCGTTCGCCGTGTTCGACGACAACGTCGGAACGTTGACGCTCGAGGAGTTCCTTGACGCACAGGGTGGCTACCGGTCGATCCTCGGGCTGACGAAGCACACCGCGGGCTGGACGCACGTCTACCACTCATACGCGTTCGACGATCCACCGCGGTCGTGGGAACAGATCAACTGGCCCCGCGGGCTCCGCGACACGATCGATCCGAGCGACGCATACGTCGGAGACGTCCTCGCCTGGTTCCGGACCTCCTGCGACGCCTGGCGCACAGCGATCGGCGAACCGACGGATCTCTCGAGCGTTCGGCCGCTCCACTGGGGCGATCGCGCGCCGCTCCACGACATCGTCGCGATGGTCGCCGGCCACGTCACGTATCACGCGGGCGAGATCAACGCGATCCTTTCGATCCGCCGCGGTGAGGCGTACGAGATCGGCGAGGAGGTCGAGGAGAACCACATCTCAAGCGAAGGCCACCGCGTCCGTCCGGCGTGGATGGGCGAGGCAGGGCCCGACGCTTAGCGCGGATCCGGCCGGTCCAGGTTCCAGTGCCTGACCGCGGAGCAGTACCAGCCGTCGTCGTCATACGGCGCCACGACGAACAGCGTGATCGATGGCTGCTGGCCCTCATGATCGGTGTACAGAAGCTCGATCAGGAACAGCTCCCGTTGCAGGACGCGATCGGCGAGTTCCCGGTACTCGGGGTCGTCCGCGTCGCGTATCGCCGCCTGCCAGAATCCGACGTCTCCGCCGGGGATGTACAGGTCGCGGGTCTGGGGCCGGAACTCCTCCCGCTCGGCGTGCGGATGGTCGGACAGCAGCCGTTCCAGACGGACGTGCCAGCCGTTGAGGACGGCGATCCCGGAGCCGGCGTTTCGGACCGACATCGCGAGATACACGTTCTCGGCGTCGATCTCGACGTGCGCGCCGGACCCTTTCAGGGAGGCACGATGGTCGTCGCCCCATCGGATCTTCTGCGGTGCGTCCTCGAGCCGCGAGGGCATGAGGAGCGGACGGATCCCGAGCTGCATCGCGTACTCGGCCACACGGGCCGATCGGTTCGACGAACGGACGGACGCGAACGTCGCGATCGCGAGCACGAGCGTTCCGCCGGCGGTCGCGAGCGATGCCGCGGTGGTCCAGTCCACGCCGTGACCCTATCCGGCGGCCTCAGACCCGGAACCGACGAGCACACACGCCGCCCGGTGTGCCTCCGCTCCGGGAACGTTTCGGAGCGCCGGATCGTCGTCACTGCATCTGGGAAGCGCCACCGGGCAGCGCGGGTGGAACCGGCATCCCGACGGCGGAGCGACCGGGTTCGGCGGCTCGCCGGTGAGGATCTGCAGATCGGACCGCTCGCGCGGGTCACGCTTCGGCACCACCGACAGCAACGCCTTCGTATACGGGTGCTGCGGGTCGCGGACGACCTGGCGCGCGGGTCCCTCTTCTACGATCCGGCCCAGGTACATCACGGCGATCCGGTCCGCGAAGTGTGCCGCGGTCGAGAGGTCGTGCGTGATCATCAGCACACTGAGGTTGCCCGAGCGACGGAGTCCGTCGAGCAGACGAAGGACGCCGGCGCGCACCGAGACGTCGAGCATCGACACGGGCTCATCGGCGACCAAAACCTTCGGGTCGAGCACCAAGCTGGCCGCGATGGCGACGCGCTGGCGTTGGCCGCCCGACAGCTCGTGTGGGAACCGGTCGAGGAACATGCTCGGCGGTGTGAGCTCGACCCGCGCCAGCGCGTCGGAGACGACCTGCGCCCGCTCGGCTTTCGAGCCGCCCAGATGGTGGATCACGAGCGGCTCCTCGATCGCCTGACGGACCTTGAGCCGCGGGTCGAGCGACTCGTAGGGGTCCTGGTAGATCATCTGCACCGACCGGCGGACCGGCCGAAGCTTCCGCTGACTCAGCTCGGTGAGGTCCCGCCCGTCCAGCTCGATCGTGCCCGACACCGGATCGACCAGACGAACGATCGACTGTGCGACCGTCGTCTTGCCGCAGCCCGATTCGCCGACGAGGGCGAGCATCTCCCCCGCACCGAGGTGGAGCGAGACTCCTTCGACCGCATGCACCGCGTGCTGGGGCTCGCGCCGGAGCGTGCCGAGCAGGCCGCGGCGGATCGGGTAGCGCGTGACTAGGTCGCGCACTTCGAGCACCGGCTCGGTCGTCACGGCGCTCATCGCTCCGCCCCCACCGGCTCGTCGTTCAGATGGCACGCCGCCTCGCGTCCGTCGCCCACCTGCCGCAACAACGGCGCCTCGGCGATGCATCGGTCGAACGCCCGGTCGCACCGGGCTCGGAACGGACACCCGACGAGATCGCGGTCGAGTCTGGGCGGCGAGCCAGGGATCGACAGCACCTCGTCCTCTCCGTACAGATCTGGGGTCGCGGCGAACAGCATCCGCGTGTACGGGTGCTTCGGCTCGTGGAACAGGTCGTCGAGCCGACCGGCCTCGACGATCTCGCCGGCGTACATCACGGCCGCCCGCTCGCACACCTGCGCGACGACCGGCAGGTCATGCGTCACCAACACCAGGGCAAGCCCGAGCTCACGCGTCAGTCGCAGCATCAGCTCGAGGATCTGCGCCTGCACCATCACGTCCAGCGCGGTCGTCGGCTCGTCCGCCAGTAGCACCTTCGGCTCGCACGCCAGCGCCATCGCGAGCGCCGCCCGCTGGCGCATCCCGCCTGAGAACTCGTGCGGGTACCGCGCGCCCGCGGCGGCCGGGATACCGACCAGCTCGAGCAGCTCGCCGGCCCTCTCCTTCGCCTGGTTGCCGGACGCCGTGCCGTGCAGCGTCATCGGCTCGACGATCTGCGACTCGACCGTCTTGACGGGATTGAGCGCGTTCATCGCGCCCTGGAACACCATCGAGATGTCGGCCCACCGGTGGGGTCGAGTGGCGTCCTCGTCCGCGGCGAGGACGTTCGTGCCATTCAGCAGGACCTCGCCCGCAACCGTCGCCGACGGCGGCAGCAGCCCGAGCATCGCGAGGATCGTCGTGGTCTTCCCGCATCCGGACTCGCCCACGAGGCCCACCCGCTCGCCGGCGTCGAGGTCGAACGACACCCCACGGACCGCGTGGAGCTTCTGCTCGTCGGGCAGGTCGAACCACACGTGGAGGTCGCGCACCTCGAGCAACGTCACTCGTCACACTCCCCAGGCCGCACGGTCTGGAGCCGGAAGCTCCACGGAGAGACGTAGGACACCTTCAGCCGAGGGTTCAACGCGTCCTCGATCGCCTGCCCGAACCAGAAGCACGCCATGATCACCAGCGCGACGCACAGGCCCGCCGGGATCACGGCCCACCAATGGCCCGTCGAGATGGCGGTCCGCAGGAACGAGAACTCGATGGTCGTTCCCCACGTGATCGATGTCGGATCGGCCAGACCGAGGAACGCGAGCGCCGTCTCGTCGAAGATCGCCACCGCGATGGTCAGGACCGTGTTCGCGATCAGCAGCGGACCGATCTGCGGCAACACGTGCCTTGTGATGATCCGGAAGTCGCTCGCCCCGAGCGACCGTGCGCGCTTCACGTAGACGCGCTCGCGGACGCTCTTGACCTGCGCCCTGATGATCCGTGCCGTCGTCGTCCACAGGAGCAGCGCGATCACGAAGATCAGGTGCTCGAGGCTCGGTCCCCAGACCGCCGCGACGATGATCGCGAGCGGCAGGTCCGGGATCACCAGGAAGTAGTCCGTCGTCCGCATCAGGACCTGGTCGGTGCGCCCGCCGTAGTAGCCGCTGAAGATGCCGATGCCGCCGCCGATCACCATCGCGATCACCGTCGCGCAGAACCCGACGATCAGCGAGATCCGGCCGCCGTAGATCAGCAGCGACAGCATGTCGACGCCACCGTCGTCGAGCCCGAGGGGGTGCTGCAGCGACGGCGCGCCGTAGACGGGGCCGACCTGCTGGCGCGGGTCGTACGGCGCGAGCAGCGGCGCGAAGATCGCGATCAGCACGAAGGCGCCGAGGACGATCAGCCCGACCTTGGCCTGCGTGCTCTCGGCGACGACCTTGCGCAACCAGTTCTTGTGCCCGCCGGCCAGATCCGGCTGTATCTCCTCGGGGGCGTCGTTCAGCGTGTCGGACCGGATCATCGGCTACTCCGTGATCCTCGGGTCCATCGCGAAGTACAAGACGTCGGCCAGGAAGTTGAAGAAGACCACGGACACCGTGAGCACCAGGAACGCGCCCTGCAGCATCGGATAGTCGCGCTCGATCACCGCCTGGTAGACCGCGTTGCCGATCCCCGGCCACGAATAGACGCTCTCGATCAAGATCGCGCCGGCCACGATGTACCCGAGCGACAGCGCGATCAGCGTGATGATCGGCAGCGTCGCGTTCCGCAGCGCATGTTTCACCACGATGGCTCGCTGCGAAAGGCCCTTCGCGCGCGCGGTCAGGACGTAATCCTCACCGAGCGTCTCGAGCATCGCCGAGCGCACGATCAGCGTGTACTCGCCGTACAGGGTGAGCGCCAGGGTCAGCGCCGGCAGGAACATGTGATGCAGCACGTCCATCTCGTGCTCGAACCACGTCGGGTTGATCAGGAAGTCGTTGGTCCTCCCGTGGCTCGGGAACCACGCCGCCAGGTAGATCAACAGCACGAGCGCCAGCCACTGCGTCGGGAACGAATAGAACGCGATGGCGATGTTCGTGCTGACCTTGTCGAGCTTGGTGCCGCGTTTCCATGCGGAGAAGACGCCGGTCACCACCCCGATCACGATCGCGACGAGCGTCCCGACCGCGACCATGGGGATCGTGTTGGCGAGCGCCTCACGGAGGTTGTCCGCGACGGGCTGCTGGTTGCTGAACGAGATCCCGAGATTGCCGTGCACGAGCTGCTGCAGGTAGATGACGTACTGCTGCCACACCGGCTTGTCCAGACCGAACTGCTCCTCGAGCGACTGCTGCAGCTCCGGCGTCGCGTTCGGAACGCGCGACAGGTTCCGCACGGCGCTGCCCGGCAGCACGCGGAACAGGAAGAAGTTGATCGTGATCGCGACGAACACCGTCACGATCGCGAACAGCGCGCGCTTGATCAGGTAGTCGGAGCGGTGCACCTCGAACCCTCGGCGGGTCGCAGCGGCGAACGGACCGTCGTCGTCACGCCTGGTGGACGGAGAGCAGGCTCTGCGTCGAGAAGTTGTTGAAGATGCCTTGCGTCGACTCGACGAGCCCCTGCCAGGTCTGGGACCAGGCGTCCAAGCGCTTGTCGTACGTCAGGATGATGTACGGGCGATCGTTGAACGCGACGTCCTGCATGTGGTCGATGATCGCCTTGCGGTCCTGCGGGTCGATCGCGGTCTTCTGCTCGGCGTAGAGCTTGTCGTACGCATGGTTGCAGTAGCCGNCGTCGCTCCAGTTGCCCCACTCGTCGCAGGTGATCACCGACAGGATGAAGTCCGGGTCGGCCGCCGGGAACCAGTCCCACATCGCAAGGTCGTAGACGTAGTGACCGTCCTGATACATCGCGTCCCACGCCGCGTTCGTGTCCAGGCGCTTCTGGTTCAACTGGACGCCGATCTGCTGCATGCCCTGCTGGATGATGCGGAACGCACGGTCGCCGGCGCCCGCCTCGTCCAACGGGAAGATCACGTCGTACGACATCGGCACGCCGTTCGCGACCCGGATACCGTCGGGTCCGCGGGTGAACCCGAGCCCGTCGAGGATCTGGTTGGCCTTATCGGTGCTGAAGGGCAGCGGCTGGATGTTCTCGTCGTGCCACTGCACCCCACCGGTGGCGTTGCCCTCCGGGATCAGGGTCGAGCCCGGGGTCGCGTAGCCGAGCCAGGCGGTCTGCACGATCGAGTCGCGGTCGATCGCATATTCGAACGCCTCGCGCACCTTCGGATCGAGGAGCTCAGGGTGGTTCGGCTTGCTCGGATCGAGGTTGAAGATGAAGTCGCGCATCGCGAGCGCCTGACCGACGTAGACCTCCAGCCCGGACTGCTTCAGCGTGTCGACGCTCGTCGGCGGGATCTCGTTGATCGCATCGAGCTCACCGGTCTTCAGCGCCGTCACCATGGCGTCCTCGTCCCGGAAGAACTGCAGGCCGAAGCCGTCGATGTGCGGCGGCGTGCCGTACCAGTGCGGATTGCGCTGGAACAGCGCGATGTCGTTCTTCGTGTACTGCGTGAGCATGAACGGGCCGCCGCCGACGAGGGGCTGGCCGTTCTCGGGCTCGTTGGCGTAGGTCTTGAGCTCCTTGCCGTCGGCGGTTGCGTACTGCGACCAGACCTGCTCCGGCAGGATCGGCGTCATGCCGACGTCCGACATCGCGGTGGCGGTCGGCTTCGCGTACGTGACGACCACGGTGTTGTCGTCCGGGGCGTCGATCGACGAGATCGTGTTGACGCTGTTGGCCCAGGCGCCCGTCGGCCCGTGCGCGTACTTCTGGATCATCTGGACCGTCCAGACCACGTCCTGCGCGGTGAGCGGCTGACCGTCGGACCACTGGGCGTTCGGCGTTGTGTGGAAGGTCAGCTCGAGGCCGTCCTTCGAGCGATCCCAGCTCTGCGCGAAGTTCGGAGCGAAGTCGTAGGTGGGCTTGGTCGTGTCGTACTGGATGAGGGTCGGATAGATGTACATCCAGGTCGCGTAGTCGTCCTGGTTGAACCCGACGAACGGGTTGAGCGAGCTGATCCCCGAGCTTGTCCCGATCCGCAGGACGCCGCCCTGCCCCGATCCGTTGCCCGCGTTGTTGCTGCACCCAGTGAACGCCACCAAGGCCACCAGGACCGCGGCCAGGCCGATACGGCTCCGCTCTCGCATCTTTGCCCCTCTCCCTCGCCGGTGACCGAACCGCCGGCGGGCATCCTTTTACCCCGACTGGCCCACGCTCGTAAATGGGGTACGGAACGGATACGGGAACGGGATGGCCGAACGTGCCGCGCGCGTGGTCGCCATGGCGGTTCAGCGCTTCACCGCGTAGACCCTCCATCGGATCGAGGATTCTTCCGCGAGCCGCACGTCGAGCGTCCCGAACCGGTCGAGCGTCCACGCCGTTGCCAGGTCGACCGCGCGATCGAGGTCGGCATCCGCGACGCGCCATGTCCACGACTGACTCCGCGCGCGGATCGCCTCCATCCAGTCCGCGACCGTGTCGGTGTCTGCTGACTGCCGCTCCTCGACGCCGCGGAGCGTCCCTCCGGCGGTCGCGAACGCCTCGTCGAGCACCTTGACGCCGTCCCGGGCGACGTCGAGCCCGACCGGTTCGGCCTCGGGCCCCAGCTCCATCGCATCCCACAGCTCGAGCCAGGCGCCGGACCCTCCGCCGCCGACGTTGATGAGCACGACCCCCTCGCCGACGACCCGGCACAGCTCCGCGACGACGCCACGCCAATCGACGATCAGGTGGAAGACATGGCGGGCGTACGCGCCGCCGAGAGATCCATCACGGAGCGGGATCCGCGTGGCGTCGCCCTGCAGCAACGGGAGCGGTGATCGCCCGCCCGCCTTCGCGACGAGCTTGGCCATCATCGCGGTCGAGACGTCCATCCCGACGAGGTCGACGCCGCGCTGGGCGAGCGGGAGCGCAACCGCACCGGTTCCGACGCCGATCTCGAGGGCCCGATCACTCCTCGCCAGCTCGCGCTCGAGCAGGTCGACCGTCCAGGTGACGATCTCGTCGGCGGCGTCGCGGGTCGCGTCGTAGAACTCGGCGGCCCGATCGAAGTTGACGGAGCGGAGGTCCCCCATCGCTCGAGCGTAGCGGCCCGGCGAGCGGGCGACGCGCGAGACTGAGGGTATGGCTGTCGATCGCGTTTCCATCGAGCGAGCCCTCGTAGGAGCAGGGTGCGTCGCGCCCGCGGAAGAGGCGGACGCGTTGATCCGCGCTGCAGCGGGCGACCCGGAACGCCTTGCGTCGATGCTCGCACGACGGATGGATGGCGAGCCGCTGCCGTGGATCACGGGGTCGATCCGGTTCTGCACGCTCGACGTGCGGATCACGCCGGGCGTCTACGTTCCGCGGTGGCAGACCGAACCGCTCGCGCGGACGGCCGCGTCGCTCCTCCCGCCCGAGGGCGTGGCCATCGATCTGTGCACCGGCGCCGGAGCGATCGCGATGGTGCTCGCCACGGCGGCGCCGATGGCGCGTGTGATCGCGACGGACGTGGATCCGCTCGCCGCCGCGTGCGCGCGTCGCAACGGCGTCGACGCCCAGGTCGGCCGGGTGGACGAGCCACTGCCGGCGTCACTCGAGGGGAGCGCCGACGTCATAACCGCCGTCCCGCCGTACGTCCCGACGGGCGAGCTTCGGTTCTTGCCGCGCGACGTGCAGCGCTACGAGCCGCGGCATGCGCTGGACGGCGGGCACGACGGAACCGACCTGCTCGCCCAGATCGTCCGTCGGAGCCCGCGGTGGCTTCGGCCGGGCGGCCATCTGCTGCTCGAGCTGGGCGGCGACCAGGCCGCAGCGATCACCGCGATCGCGCGCGGCGCCGGGTTCGACGAACCGGAGGTCCTGCGCGACGAAGACGGCGACCCGCGCGGCATCGTCGCGCGCCTGAACGGTGGATCTCGTTGAAGACGTCGCGACGCAGCCGGCTCAGCCGGCGTAGGCGGCATCGAGCGCCGGGATGTCGAACTTCTCCATCTGGAGGAACGCCTCGGTCACGCGCTGCACCTTCGCTTGATCCGGATCGGTCAGCATCTGCTCCAGCACCGTCGGCACGATCTGCCAGGTCACCCCGAAGCGGTCGGTGATCCACCCGCACTGCAGCGGTTCGCCGCCGTCGATGAGCGCGCTCCAGAGCCGATCGATCTCGGCCTGGTCGTCGCAATGGACGTAGAGCGAGATCGACGGGTTGAACCGGAAGTCCGGGCCGCCGTTCAACGCCATGAACTCCTGCCCCGCGAGCTCGAACCCCAACGACATCACGCTCCCGGGCGTGCCGAGCGTCGAGTTCTCGGGGTATCGAAGCGTCGTCGTGATGCGCGCGTCGTCGAACAGTGACAGGTAGAACGCGACCGCCTCTTCGGCTTGGTCGTCGAACCACAGGAACGGACTGATCTTCTGCATAGAACCTCCCTCCGGGCAGCCCTACCCGGCGCGTGGCGGGCCCATACCGGACCCTCGGGTCAGCCTATGCTCGGGNGATGGGCACGCTCCCCGAAGACGCGATCGTGCTGTTCCGGACGCCGCCGGACCGGTTCGTCGCCGAGCGCGACGCGCTGGTGAAGGAGCTTCGTGCGGCGGGCCGCGACGACGACGCGGCCGCGGTCAAGGCGCTGCGCAAGCCCACCGCGACCGTGTGGGCGCTGAACCAGCTCGCCGCACGCGAGTCCGGCGGGCTCGCCGCGTTGTTCGAGGCCGGTCGGGCGCTCCGAGCGGCGCAGTCGGAGGCGATCGCGGGCAGCAGCTCGAACGCGCTCGTCGAGGCGGGCGGCGCGCGGCGGTCCGCGGTGGCGCATCTGACGACGGCAACGGTCGCGCTGCTCGACGAGGGCGGACACAAGGGTGCGGCGCAGGCCGATGCCATCACGCAGGCGTTGGAGGCGGCCTCCGTCGACGCCGACATCGGCGCCGAGCTCTCTGCCGGCACGCTGGAGAAGCTGCCGACCGCACCGAGCGACATGGGGTTCGGCGGCCTCCCCGCGATGACGGCGTTGACGGGTGGCGCCGGAGGGGCGAGCGCACCGAGCGGGCCGTCGCGCGCCGAGGCGTCGCGGTTGCGCCGCGAGCGTGACGCCGCCCGGACGAACGCCGGCCGGCGCCGTGCCACGGCGGACCGGCTGGCGAAGCAGATCGCCGAGCAGGAGGGCGCGCTCGAGCGCCTGCGTGCCGAACACGCCGAGGCGGAGTCCGCGGCGCTGCAGGCCGAGACCGACGCCGAGCGTGCGGCGCGTGCNGCCGACGATGCCGGGGTATGACGCCGGCCGTGACCGACATCACGACGAGTCATCGGATCGAGATCGCCGCGCCACCCGAGCGCGTCTGGGAGGCGCTCACCACACCGGACCAGATATCGCAGTGGTTCTTCGGCGTCGATACCGAGAGCGACTGGCAGGTCGGCAGTTCGATCGTCCACCGCGGCGAGTACCAGGGCCGCCCGTACGAGGACAGGGGCGAGATCGTCGAGCTCGATCGGCCGCGGCGATTCGTCCATACGCACTGGAGCGCCACGTCCGGCCTGCCCGACGCACCGGAGAACTACCAACGCGTGCTGTGGGCCGTCGAACCATCGAGCGACGGCACCGCCGTGACCGTCGCGGAGGACAATCTTCCGTCGGAGGACGCGAAGGCGATCAGCGATCGGAGCTGGCCCCAGGCGCTCGAGAACCTGCGCGCGCTGCTCGAGGGCTGACGGGGGTTCACCCGTCGGCGACGGCTTCGGCAAGGCGGTCCAACAGCGGGTGCTGCGCCGCCTTGAGCTTGTTCCGGGCGGTCTCGAGGTCGAACCACGCCACGCGATCGATCTCGGGCACTTGCATCGTGCGCCCCGAGCGCGGAGGCCACTCCATCGCGAACGTGTTCGACGACGTGGACGCCGGATCGAGGTCGCCCTCGAGCGCCCACGCGATCACGAGCTTGCCGCCCTTCTGCCGGATCTCCCCGAGCGCGATCGCGGGGCCCTCCGGGGCGTCGTGACCGCTCTCCTCGAAGAACTCGCGCTTCGCCACCGTCAACGGGTCCTCGTCGTCGCCGTACTCCCCCTTCAGGATCGACCAGACGTCGGCGTCCTTCTTGACGTAGTACGGGCCACCCGGGTGGCCGAGCAAGACCTCGAGGGAGCCATCGGCGGCACGGCGCCACAACACGATGCCGGCGCTGCGGCGGGGTCCGCCCTTCATCGCCGTTCGCGGAGCTCGGCCGCCCACGCGAGCACCTCGTCGGCGGGGCGATAGGCGATGATCCGGTCGCGTGGCACGCCGGCGAGGATCGCGGTCGCCATCGCGAACGGCAGGTTCTCGAGCTCCTCCGCGTAATGCGCGTCGCTTCCCATCGAGAACCACCGGACGCCTTCGGCAACGGCGATCCGCGCGAGGTCGACGGGAAGATCTTGCCGGCGCGGCGTGGCGTCGAGCTCCACGGCCTTGCCGAGCCGCGCCGCCTCGGCGAACACCCGCGGCCAGTCCGCGATGAGGCCGGCCCGGCGGCCGAACATCCTGGTGGTCGGGTGCGCGAGCACGTGCACGTCGGGGTTCCGCAGCGCCGCGAGATAGCGCTCGGTCACGTCGTCGCGGCTGCGCAGCTTCGAATGGAACGCGCCGAGGACCACGTCGAGCTCGGCGAGNACNGCCGGGTCCATGTCTCCCGCGCCGTCNTCGAACACGTCCATCTCGATGGAACGGAGTACCCGGAATCCNGTCGCNGCCAACGCGTCGTTGAGCGCGTCGATCCGCACTNNCTGATCNTTGAGGCGGACCGCGTCCTGCCCGTGCGCGATCGNGAGGCTCTCGGAGTGATCGGTGATCGACGCGTACGCGAGGCCGNNGGCCCGNGCGGCATNGACCATGTCGGGCAGCGCCAGATGGCCGTCGCTGTCGGTCGTGTGCATCTGCAGATCGCCGTGGGGCGCGGTGAGCCACGTCGGGTCCGTCGCCAGNGCGACCGCAACCTGCGCGAACGTCAGGAAGTTCCGGTGCGTCGGATCGGGCTCGGGCACGGACGGCGGTTCCTCGATCCACCGGTCGATCTGGTCGGCGACCCACGGGCCCACCGATCGAAGCGTCGTGAGGGGCCGTCCGGACGCCGCAACGTCGGCGGCCTCCTCGGACCATCGCCACGCTTCCTTCGACGCCCGCTCAAGGGCGAGCTTGCGGTGACCGTCCTGATCGGCGGCCGCCTGCAAGAGGAGTTCGGCGATCTCGCCGTTGTGTAGGACGGTCATGCCTCCTCTCCCCACCAGGGGGGCGGCTCGGCACCGACCTGCTCGAAGGTGCACGAGCGCGGGTCGCGGTCGTCGCGCCAGCGCACAAACGTCGCCGAGTGGCGGAACCGCCCGCTCTGCACGCGCTCGTACGTCACCTCGCACACCAGGATCGGATCGAGCGACACCCACGAGCTCTCGCGGCCCGCCGACCACCGGCTCGGGCCGCCGGGCGAGCGCGCGTCGCCGCCGAACCCGGCGCCGCCGACGAGCGGGGCGAGTTGCTCGAGCAGCGTCCGGCGCTCGGCGGCGCGGAACGACGACGTGTGCCCGACGTAGTGCAGGTTGCCGTCGTCGTCGTAGAGCCCGAGCAACAGCGACCCGACGCCGTCACCGCTCTTCGACAGCCGGTATCCGCCGACGACGCAGTCCGTCGTTCTGCGGTGCTTCACCTTGACCCACCCGCGCACGCCCGGCTGGTAGGTGGAGTCGGCGCGCTTCGCGAGGATCCCGTCCTCGCCGAGCCAGCCCTCGTCGGCGTACCACCGTTTCGCGACGCCGAGGTCGTCGGTCCAAGGCGTGAGCCGCGTCTCCGGTCCGGGCCGCAGGACCCCGGGCCGCTCCGGCACCGGCTCGGCGCCGATG
>C688J18823_10000646_pt1 | contig 20433 bp, 18 predicted proteins | sample HopSoiMetagenom1_FD_18823 | JGI IMG/M metagenome (IMG submission 18823) | reverse complement strand
TCCTCCGAATGCGGCAAAGAGATGGCACTCGTCCACGCACATATCTTCTTCCTCTCCCTCAGGGAGAGGATTGAGGTGAGGGCCAGGCGGTCGTAGACCGCCGCGACAGTTCGGTCGCTTACCCCTGCCTGGTGTGCACCACGATCACCACTCGCCGGTTAGGCTGCTGGCGTCGAATCTCCGCATCGATATCCGGCTGCGCCGGACCAACATTCGGATTCGGTGGCACCAGAAACTTAGTCTGCCCGTAGCCACGAGTCTGAACTTGATCCGGGCTGATGCCCATTGCCTGGACGAGATACTCTTTCACGCTATCGGCGCGACGCTGACTGAGATCCAAATTGTATTCGGGAGGCCCGAAGGAATCGGTGTATCCCTCTACCGTAAATGTCGCTTTCGGATTGCGCTTAATTAACATCGCCAGTTTCTGCAACTGACCAATCGCATTGGGCTGCAACTCCGACCTGTCATATTGAAACAGCTGATCGTCCGGCATCCGCAACTGCGTGCCCGATCCCAGTGGCCCCTTCTGCGCCAGCAACTGATCGAGATCGCTGAACCCGGGATTACGCCCCTGGTTAGGCCCGGCGCTGTCGCCTGGCATCTTGCTGGTGAATGTGTTTGGTCGCTTGATGGTTGTGCTCGTCGCCAACTCGGTGCCGGTGAGCGCCGGCTGAGGACGCCCGGAAACCGCCGTGTCGTTCAGCATCGTCTGCTCGTGAGTGGCGTTTGGACTGTTCGATAACGTCTGCGCGGTCGATTTCTCAATCTCGGTCATCAGAGAACTGGCATCCGTTTCAACCTTCGGCTTGTCCGGCAACACGTCTTGCATGTCGTCCGGCATCGCGGCGCTGGCCTGAATGTCTTGAAGAAGCTTGTCGAAAGACCTCTTCTCATCGGGCTGCTGGTCCTGTGCATTGTCCGGGTTCGGTTTCGCCGCCGGATTCGTCTGATCCATACTCGCCTTATCGACTGTAGAAAGGTCGACGCTCCGGACCTTGAACGTCGGTGTCTGGTCGGTCCGAACCAGCTTTTGGTCGAATCCCAGGAAACGGGTGCGATAAAAGTAAGCACAAAGTGCTAGATGAAGCGCGATCGAGACAATCAGGCCGAACCACAGCCAGCTTCGCTGTTTGCTGCCGGCAAGCAGGCCTTCGGTTTCGAAGCCGCTAAAATCGGGGAGGCTCACGGTAACAATCCTCGGTCAAGGTTAAGCATTGCGTCCGTTAGACAACGGGCTGCCGCTCTGCGTTCGTTCAATAAACGCGGTCGCTGCCCGCCGAATCTCGTCCGCCACCCGACCGGCAGGCGATACGAACTTCGGTGTAAACCAGGGAAACAACCCGATCAGATCGTGGGTGACAAGGATCTGCCCGTCACAGTGTTCCCCAGAACCAATCCCGATCGTCGGAATGCCAACTGCATCGGTAATCTGTTTCGCTGCGTCGCTCTTGACGATTTCCAACACCACGGCAAAGGCACCGGCCTTCTCTACCGCGTGACCATCCTGGATTAACTGTTCAACCTCGCTCTGCGAACGCCCCTTCAGCCGATAACCGCCTTCTTCCCGCACGCTCTGCGGAAGCATGCCGATATGGCCCATCACGGAAATGCCGGCCTGAACAACCGCTTCGATGTGCCGTGCATGCGAGGCGCCTCCTTCCAGTTTCACCGCCTGAGCACCTGCTCCAACCAATTCCCGAGCACTGGCGACCGCCTGTTCCGGACTGTCGTAGGTATGAATCGGCATGTCCGCGACAAGCAACGCGCGCTTTACTCCGCGCGCAGCTGCTCGCGTATGGTGCAACATCTCCGGCAGGGTCACCCGCGTGGTGTCTTCATAACCGAGCACCACCATGCCGACCGAGTCTCCCACCAGGATGATATCGATGCCGCTTTCGTCGAGCAGACGAGCCGTGGGATAATCGTAGGCGGTCAGCGCGGTAATTCGCTGCCCGGCCCGCTTCATCTCAGTGAAGTTCTTCATGTCGCCTCCCACTGCGGAATCGCGCGTTCCACTCTAACTGATCGCGGCAGGGAAGCGAGCAGCTCGCGAATTGTTTTCGTCTCACCGGGAAGCACCCGATCCGGCGCGATATCAGCCACTGGCCGAAGCACAAAAGTCCGTGTGAACATGCGCGGGTGAGGCAGCGTTAAGACGTCGGAGTGAACAACCGTGTCACCAAAATACAGCAGGTCGAGATCGATCGCGCGCGACACATTGCGCTCGTGTCCGGACGGGCGTCCCAATGTCACCTCGATGGTCCTCAACTCGTTTAACAACGCTTCTGCCTCGCCATGGTAGGAGAACTCTACTGCCGCGTTTAGAAAAGAGGGGGCACCGGGTTCGCATCCGACTGGCTCCGTCTCGAAAACGGCGGACGTGAGCAGCGGCGGCGAAACCCCCTCAAGGCTGAATATGGCACGTCGCGCCGCAGTCAGGTTCGTCAGCCGATCTCCGAGATTCGAGCCGAGTGCGATACCTGCTCTCATCTTCTGTTCGGGTAGCAGCTCTTACTTTGGACCGGCGTCGAATCACGCGCGCTGATCATCACTCGTGAGCCCCAGCACGTCCTGCATACTGTACAAGCCTGGCGGTTTGTTCATCAGCCACTTCGCTGCAGTTAAGGCTCCGACCGCAAATGTTTCGCGGCTCTCTGCTTTATGCTTTAGCTCCAGCCGCTCACCGGGTCCGGTAAAACTCACGACATGATCGCCGACGACTTCGCCTTCGCGAATTGAACGGACCGGAACGTCCTCGCCTCCACGGTCCGATTGCAGAATTTCAGCCAGCGTCTTGGCGGTGCCACTCGGAGCATCTTTTTTCATGATGTGATGGGTCTCTTCAATCTGAACGCGAAACGAACGCCCTAACAATCGGGCTGCGCGAGCCGTCAACCAGAACAATGTGTTCACCCCGACGCTAAAATTCGACGCCAGCAAAATCGGCATCGCTGTCGAATGGGCCTTGATCATTTCCCGCTGCGCCGCGGAATGTCCGGTTGTGCCGATCACCAGGGGACGCTTCAATGCTCGAGCAGCACGGCAGATCTCCTCCAAAACGCCGGCAGAGCTGAAATCGATCCCGACTTCGCAATCCTTCAATCCTGCTTCTATCGAATCCCCGGCATCAACTTCCGCAGCGATGAGGACGCCATCAACGTGCTGCGCAGCGGCCGCGATCGCCCGGCCCATTCGGCCGCGCGACCCGATCAAGCAAATGCGAATGGACGTCGCGGCCACACCTGAATTTGTTCAGGCGACTTTTGCCTGCGGCATCGTGTCGCTCTGTCGATCCTGCTCGTATCGCCCCAACGTTTTCCGCAACCGCTGCTGGTTGGCGTCACTCATTGCACACAAGGGAAGCCTGACGTCCGAAGACATCGCACCGCGCCATGCTAACGCGGTTTTTACGGGAACGGGATTGGGTTCAACGAATAGATCCTTAAACAATGGGAAAAGTTTGCGATGAAGATTCTCAGCGAGTTTTTCGTCGCCCCGCTGGTATGCCTCAACCAGTGCGACCACATCGGCCGGCAACAGATTGGATGCAACGCTGACTACGCCCGCCGCACCNACGGACATAAATGGCAGCGTTAANGAGTCGTCGCCGCTCAAAATCGTAAATGATTCGTTCAATCGACCACGTAATTCACTGACCCGATCGACGCTTCCGCTGGCCTCCTTAATAGAAACGATATTGCGACAAGCTGCGGCCAGTCGCACCACCGTGTCCGCGGCGATATCGATGCCACAACGCCCCGGGATGTTGTAGAGCATGATCGGCAGCGAGGTTGATCCGGCAATTGCGCTGAAATGCTGAAACAAACCCTCCTGACTCGGCTTGTTGTAATACGGTGCAACGATCAGCAGCCCATCCACGCCTAACGATTGGGCTTTTTTGGCGGCTTCGATGGCATCGCTTGTGGAATACGAACCTGTCCCGGCCAGAACAGCGCACCGGCCTTTGGCAACTTCAACACACTTACGGACTACGGCGAAGCGCTCGTCATGGGACAGGGTGGGCGATTCGCCGGTTGTACCGACAGCCACGACGCCAGTGATCCGAGCGTCAATCTGAGCCTCGATTAAGCCGGTCAGCGCAGCGAAATCGATCTGCTCGTCGCGAAACGGTGTAACCAGCGCAGTGAAAGTGCCACGGAACATATGAATCCAGCTAGAGGTTAGGAAATCAGAATCACGCTGGCCCAGCCAGCTGTTTCAGTCAGACAAACTTCGCAGTCAAATCTCGATTGTTCCCTCAAACACGAACTCGGCAGGACCGGTTAGGGTCACGTCACGATACCGGTGCCCTTCATTATCAAAATCGACGGATAAATCGCTGCCTCCACGCACCCGCACCTGAATCGGTCCTGGAACTTTCTCCAATGCAGCGAACACCAGAGCACTGGCGACCACGCCGGTGCCACAGGCGAGCGTTTCATCTTCCACTCCCCGTTCATAAGTCCGAATCGCGATGCTCTGGCCACCCCGCTTTTCCAAAAAGTTAGCGTTGGTGCCCTTGGGTGAAAATTCTTCATGATGACGAATCGCTGAACCGCGTTCCCGCACCTGGACCATGTCGACGCGCGAGACCGGAACCACCACATGCGGCACGCCCGTATTCACAAAATGAACGGTCGCATCTTCGCCTTCGAGTTGAAGTTTGAGGTTCAACCGCAACTCGGTGGGTTCGCTCATTTGCAGCCTCACCTTGTCGCCCTCGAGCGTCGCACCAATGATTCCGGCAGGGGTCTCGAACGTGATCGGGCCATCGGCACCCGCGACCCGATTGGCGAATCGGGCAAAGCAACGCGCGCCATTCCCGCACATCTCAGCTTCTCCGCCATCGCGATTGTAATATCGCATTCGGAAGTCGGCCCCGTTCGCCGGCTCTTCCAAAAGTAGGATTCCATCCGCGCCCACGCCGCGGTGGCGATCGCAAATTCGCGAGATCTGGTCGCGGCTAAGGGTAATGCCGCCACTGCGGTTATCCAGCAGCACGAAATCGTTGCCGGCGCCGTTCATTTTGGTGAATCGCAGCATAAATTACGTAAGCACAGTCCCTGCTGAATGCCAGTCCGGGCGCGTTTGCTCCAAGACACATCAAGCTCTTAATTACGCCGCAGTGAAGAACATCCTTTCCTTCCTGACGATTTGTTTGCTGGCGTCAACGGTCGCCGCCGAAGACTTCAATGATGTCGTGCTTCAACAGATCCGTGCCATGCCTGTTGGTGGACAATATTCGGTTACCCGCGTCGCCAAGATCCGGCTTCAGTCGGCAGCCCACTTCGAATCGGGAAAATTTTTCACTCTGCCCTCCTCCGCCTCACCGAGTTTTTGTTCCGGCGCTACTTACCTGGTGTTTATCCGCACTCTTGAGCAGCTACGTGAGAGCGGCCGTCTCCAGCTCGATTTCGCCACTCTCGATCAGTTGATGATTCGGGAGCAGCATGACGGTGAAGGGATCTGGGGCCGGTGGAACGCTAATGGCCCGGGCACGGCTCGCTTATTTCACGAGCTTGGGCTCGGCCGCAACTTCGACAGCTTCTCTGACGCGCGACCTGGCGATTTCATGAAAATCTTCTGGTCGAAAAATGTGGGCAAACGAGAGAGCGGCCACTCGGTGATTTTCCTCGGCACGGAAAATCGCCTCGGCGTGGAGTATGTCCGCTTCTGGTCCAGCAACATTCCGGCTGGGTACGGCGAGAAAGCTGTGCCGCGAACGAAGATTGCCTACGCAATTTTCTCGCGACTAGAGCAGCCCGCTAATCTTGTCCGGATCAATTCCGCTCCTACCGTTGACGCCTATCTGGCATCGCTCCTCCGTAAAGAATCCAGCTTCGCTGAAGCGATGCGGAAATGCGGAGGAATTTGATCGTTAGGCCAAGTTAGCCTTCGCCGACCGCGGCGTTTGATTGTAGACCGTCTGTGTCAGACGGCGTCGGAATCCTCGCTTCGCTCGCCAGAGCGAAAGATGTCTCGACTACGCTTAACATGACAAAGGACGTGCCGCGAAAGGCCTCTCACACCCGTAATGCAGAACGCGTCTAAGCGATCTAATTGATCGCCAAAGCAATTGTCCGCCCAAAATCGCGCACCTTGTTCACCGCTCCACGCCCTGAGTTCGCAATAATATCCACGATCGCACTACCAATGACGACGGCATCGGCGTGCTGCACCACGGCTTTAGCCTGTTCCGGCGTTGAGATCCCAAACCCAACCGCAATCGGCAGGTCTGACTTCAACCGGATCAGGCTGATCCGCTCCTGCAGACTCGCAGCGACATTTTGTTGCACGCCTGTCACCCCTTCCCGTGACACATAATAGAGAAACCCCTGCGCATTCCTGGCAATCTCCCCAATCCGCTCCGGTGAAGTCGTAGGCGCGATCAATCGAATATGCGGCAGGCGTGATGCCGAATTCGGCTCAGGCTCTTCTTCCGGTGGAAGGTCGAGAAGGAGAAGACCGTCCACTCCGCTGCTGGCTGCTTCGACATGGAAGCGTTCGAAACCAAATTGGACGACCGGATTCAGATAAGTGTAGAGCACAATGGGGATCTGAGTTTGCTTTCGAATTTGCTCCACACAATTGAGGACGCCGCGCACGCTCGCACCAGAAGCCAGTGCTCGTTGGGCGGCGAGTTGATTCACGATGCCGTCGGCCAGCGGATCTGAGAATGGCACGCCGAGCTCCACGACGTCAGCGCCGGCCTCGGCCAGAGCCAGAGAAAGCTCGACCGTAGCGCTCAGATCCGGATCCCCCGCGCAGATGTAAGGAATGAAACCCTTACGATTATTTGAACGGAGGGTTTCAAATGTTCGATCGAGCCGATTCACCCCGAAGTGTAGCGCAGTGACTCTGGCGGCGCCAAAGCGGGATAGTCATCACCGTTTTCGGCTGTGCTTCACCCACGTTTCACGGTTTAGGATGTAACGATTCACATCGGCAATGCTGTCCGTCATCATCAATGGTCTTTTGCTCGGCTGGTCCGTTTCCTGGCCCCCGGGTCCGGTGAATGCCGAGATGATTCGGCGCGGACTGCTTCCAATTCGCCAAGGGGGCGGGTTCTGGCGCGCGTGGACGGTTGGGATCGGCGCCTGCGCAGGCGATTTTACGTGGGCTTTCGGCGTCTCGTTAGGTGCCGGGACGGTTCTCAATTCGCCCGGCATCCGGCGCGTACTGGCAATTGTTAGTCTCGCCCTGCTCCTGTTCCTGGCGTTTGTGTTCGCTCGATCTGCATGGCGAGTCTATCAAACCCACCGAGCGAAGATGGAAGGCGTCGAGTCTCAACAGGCAAAGAAAGGCGGCCTCTCCCTTGGATTCATTATGGCGGTAAGCAGCCCGTGGAACCTCGGATTCTGGCTCGCAGTCGTCGGTAGCCAGTCGATTGGGAACGGCAGTGTGCAGAGATCGCTGCTGATCGCCGGAGCAGTNGTATTAGGCGCGCTTACCTGGACCCTGGTCCTTTGCACGGCCGTCAAACTGGGCGCCCGGATTTTCTCGCGACCGGAGTGGCAGATTCTCACCCAGGCCCTAACCGCCGTGGTAATGCTTTGGTTCGCCGGCCGTTTGCTGCTGCATTTCCCGTGATATTGTAGACAGAAGCCTTTGTCCTGCGGCAAGGGATAACTTCGCTCCACATGTCGACCTCCAAAACGCTGACGATCAACGAAATCTATCATTCGGTGCAGGGAGAAAGTACCTGGGCCGGATTACCGTGCGTTTTTGTGCGGCTCACTTTCTGCGATTTGCGCTGCAGTTATTGCGATACCGAATACGCATTTTACGAGGGTCAAAAGCGGCCGTTGGAGGAAATCGTCGCACAGGTGGCGACGTTTGGTTGTCCGCTCGTCGAAATCACCGGCGGCGAGCCGTTGCTGCAAAAGAACGTGCTGCCTCTCATGACGATGCTTTGTGACGCCGGTTATACCGTCCTACTCGAGACCAGTGGTGCCCATGACATCTCACCCGTGGACGCGCGAGTTCACCGGATCATGGATCTCAAAACACCAGGCAGCGCCGAAGTGGACAAGAATCTTTGGTCTAATCTCGAGCATCTGACCGAGCGAGACGAAGTGAAATTCGTGATCGGTTCGCGAGAAGATTACGAATGGTCGCTAGACAAAGTTCGCCGATTCGATCTATCGAAACGTTGCCGCACGGTTTTGTTCTCACCGATTTTTGGCCGGATCGATCCGCGACAGATCGTGGAATGGATTCTGGCCGACCGGCTGGACATTCGGTTCCAGCTTCAGATGCACAAGTTCATCTGGACGCCGACAAAGCGGGGCGTATAACGGGTGAGTTCGGTGGTTGCTACAACCACCGCTACAACAACTCACCGGTGCCGGATCAATCCGGCGGATTGTTCTCGGAGTTCGGCGGCAACGGCGGAACCGTCGTGCGAAGCTTGTCGGCCGCGCGGTTCACGATGTTTATTGCCCGGTCACCCGCGCCGATCTGAAGCTGATCGATCGCGCGATCGACGGCGAGTTTGACGCTTGCGGCGGTGCCGCCCTTTTCATACTCGCGCACGATAACCCCTTCCACTTTTGAGATTAGCGAATCGACCGTGTAATTGTGGTTCAGTTGCGCATCGGCACTGCCGCGCTTCTCTAAAGCGCTATACACATCGATGACTCGCTCGCTATGCGCGCCCCACTCCAGCACCTTGTAAAAGCAGGTGCCTTCGCGTTTGCCTCTTACCACCAGATCGATCACCGCCGCGACTAACGACACCGGAACGAGCGCGAAATCACGCACGTTGTCGAGCAGCAGTTTCACTTGAAACACCAGTACATCGCGAAAAAACGCCCAACGATCGTGCGGGCGAGATTCGGGGGGCGGTGATGCGGGATCCACAGCGCAAACTGTGGCAAACAAATCGTTGAGGTGAAATCCAATATTTTAAGGTGGCAATCCCACCAACGCCCCTATTTTGCCCACAGGGTCGACTGGAAAAGAGGTGTCATCCTGAGCGCATATGCTGGTCCGGCTCGGACCGAAGGACCTCTCCTACTTGCGTGACGCACACTGCATGGGCGAGGTCTACGCTCCACCCGGTCGCGACCCAGCCGGGATGACATAGCTACGGCTGCGATCGAGACGTCACTCTTTCTCAAACAGCTGGGGGCGACAAACCTACTTGAATAGTGGGACGAGACGAGCTCGTCCCTCCGGGTAAGCTGAACCGACACCGCTGTCGCGCCTCATCTCTCGGGCTTCGCGTCCCGCCGTCAGTGCTTCGGCGCGCGTACCGTTCCAACCTCGATCGCATCCTTGCGCTGGGTGACGATCCGGTCGGCCGTCTCCTGCACCATCTGCTCGAGCAACATTCGCAGATGGGTGTTAGGCCGGTAATCGGCCGGTGCGATGTGTTTCACTCGGTCGGCGTGCGCATTTAACTGGTAACACTTCTTGAATCCGGCGCGGTTCGGATCGTCCGGATTGTAAACGGCAATCGCCTGTCCCCCGTTTTTCTTCATGACCGTGAAGCACGGCACGTCCGTCGGCCCATCACCGATGTAGATCATGTTTGGAAAAGGGATCGGCCGAATATCGAAATCCATGTGATCGTTCACGTCCTGCGCCATATCCAACAGGCCTTTGTTGATGCGAAACAGGAACTGCGTCTTCTGGGTGTGACTGATCACCCGCTTGGGAAACGTGATTCTCCCCTGTTCATCCTCGGCGAACTCGCAGCCGAAAATCGCGCGGACATATGGAGCGAGGCGGCTGCCGTCGATCAGCACCTTGATTCCGGAAGAAATAATGTAGTGCTCCACGCTGATACTATGAGCGAGGTGCTCTTCGCTGAGCAGCATACCGTCTCGAAATTCATCGAACATTTCCGGCAGCCCTTTGTAAAAACTCAGTTTTGCGCCTAACTGCTGCAGTTCCGTATTCGTCGGGCGATCCATTCCGAGGGTATCGAGAAAAACCTTCATGTAGGCCAACTCGTTGTCGTAGCCGTGCTCGCGCACCAGCTCGCTGCACCGGGTCCAAAACTTCGGCCCGTCTATTCCAAATACCGGGAACACAACGTCGTCCTGCATGTAGCTGGGACTGAGCGTTTGATCGTAATCGTAGACTATCGCGATCGTGTTTTGCGGGGTCGACATGATTGACAAAGAGAATCGTTAAATATTCACCGGGTTACAATCCATAAGCACCTGGTGTGCTGAGGCATTCAACGACTGTTCTTCACCCGCGAAAAGAAATCCCGGAACAGCGAATTATAGATTCTGCCCCGCTCGGGATGATATTGAACTCCGACCGCGAAGGGGTGATTCGCCAGCCTCATCTGCTCAATGATGTCATCGTCTTCGCACCACGCTTCTACGACAAAACCTTCGGCAAGCCTATCGACCGCCTGGTGATGGGAGCTGTTTACCTTTTCGAACCGGTGCCTGGCACCGCGATCGTGGCGAAGTGGCTGGATGTCATGCTCCTTCATCTCCGGAGCGCGATGACCTGGGATATCCAACTTCAGCGTGCCGCCGAGGGCGACGTTTAACACCTGCATACCTTTGCAGATAGCGAAGATCGGCAGCGCACGGCTCATCGCTTCGGAAACCGCGCCGAATTCCCAGCGATCCCGCTCCAGATCGATGTCGGTGTCGAGTTCGATGCCGGCCGGCACTTCTTGGCGGAGAAGTTCCGGCGCGATATCGGCGCCGCCGGTCAACAAAAGGCCGTCCGCATCCGCCATGTCCACGGGCTGACCGAGCGCGTTCAACACCTGAATCTCAGGTTCCGAATCGAGAAAGGGCCGGAACCACTTTTGGTCCTTCTCTCTAATCCAGGTAGCAAGTTTTGGCATCGACGGAATGTGGTTGAAGACCGCCTAAAAGAAAGCGCCGTGCCTGCGGCTGGCAACTCCTCGCGTGAACATGCAAAGCATCAAGGCGATTCACGTCACACCGCTACGTCGTTTTCCATGAGCTCAGGCGCTTTGGTCTAACATCGGGCTCGGAGATCCCGATCCACCGACTCAGAGCCCCATCAGTTCTCGCACGTATTTCACTGGCGGGCTGCCGAAGGAGATTACCGTGTCGTGATACTGGCGCAGGTCGAACGATGCGCCCGCTTTCGCTTTGGCTCGCTCGCGCAGATCCAGGTGTTCGGTAACTCCAACAAAGTAGGAGGAAAGCTGGGCGGAGGTCAGTCGCGCTCGTTTCCATTTGGCAACGGCTTCGCCTTCTTCCTGGAAGGTTTCTTTAGTCATCAGGTTCATCGCCTCCTGCTCGGTCATTTTCCCGGCATGAATGCTTTGGTCGAGAATGGCATTGCCGATCGCCCGCAATCGCATCTTCAACTGCTGCATCTTCACTTCCGGCCCTCCGTAGCCGGCCTCCGCCATAACCTGTTCCATGTAAACCGCCCAACCTTCAATAAACGGGCCGCTCTGGAACACCGACCGGACCAGCGTGGGCGCGTGAAATTCGTTGGAATGAGCGAGTTGCAGGTAATGGCCGGGCATGGCTTCGTGCACGGTCAGATCCCGCACCATGTAGTTGTTGTACTCCCGGAAGAATGATTCTTTGCGCTGCTTCGTCCAATCCTTGGGGGTTGGCGCCACCGCGAAGAACGTTTTTCCGTTTTGCTCGAGCGGCCCGGGCGAGTCGCAGTAGGCAATCGCGACCCCGCGCTTGAACTCCGGCATAACGATTACATCGATCGGCTTGTCCGGCACGCGAACCAGATTGTGCTGTTTCACGAACTCAGTCGCCTCGGTAACCACGTTGCGGGCGTACTCGACTACGGTGCTGTCGTCGGGATGATCCTGGGCAAGTTTCGCCAGCACATCAGCGATCACTTTTTTGCGATTGCCTAACGATGCGTCGTTCGCCTGGGGATTGAACTTGCGGTAAAGCGGAACGGCCGTTTCATACATCGCGTCCTGCGTCTGTTTCAGATCGGCTTGGGCACGGCGCATCACTTCTTCCATCGACAAATCGGAGGCGAGCGTGAAGCGGAGTTTCTTGCGGAATTTATCCACGCCTATCCGAAAGTTGCCATCCGAACGAGGCAGTAAATCTTTCTGCAACCAGGTCTTGTAGGCATCGAGAGCGGAAACCGCCTGGTTCTGGAGAGGCTCAAGCTCTTTGGCCGAGTCCGGCGCCTGGTTCAACAATGGCGCCAGATCCTGCCGGACAAGACTGATCGCGCCCTGCACCTGCTCGATTGCGGTCTCGGTGTGCACCCGCGGACAGTGCTGCAAATTTTGTTCAGCCTGCTTGATCACCAGCGGCATCGCCTGCAAACGCTGACGCAGACTGGCGATGCGCTTTTGCGGTGTATCGAAATCGCGCGCCACCAGCAAATAAAGGCTGTTGGCCAGACTTTCGTTATAGACCAGCGGGTTCCACTCCGCCTCTTTCAGTTCATCCAGCTCGAAAATCTCATCATCCACGTTGTCTCGAAGAATTCGCACATCAACCTGGTTAGGCCCGGTGAGTTGCGACACATTGTCGAACTCTTTCAACGCGTCCCGGAACTGTTTGGCGCGAATCAACTGACGCTGGCGGGATTCGACTGAGTAATCGGTGAGTTGATCGTCAAACCGATGATCCCCTAACGCGGTAGCGGATTCCGGGTGAGCCGAGAGGTAGCCTTCTACGTAATCCTTGGCGATTTTTTCAAAGTCAGCATCTCTGGTATCGCCGTAGACCAGAGCAGAGGCAAAGAATAGAATCAGTCCCGTTAGGAAGTGCGGTCTCATCATCGGATTTTGTCGTTCAAGCTTCAGGCTGCACCGCGAAACCGAGCGCCGGCTCCTCGTCACCAGCCACATGGGTCTGATCCTGGAGGAAAGTTCGGCCGCGGTAGAACGGCGACACGATGGCGAATAACACGGCGGTTCCGAGCATTACCCAAACAAAAAACATGAAGTAACTGGCGCCCTGAAGCTTCACTGATCCGTCTGGATTTTGGATGAACAAATTCACGACCGCGGTGAAACCATTCCCCAGGGATATCGCGAAAAGATAGGTGCACATGATCAACGATTTCAGCTTCACCGGGCCCTGGGTGTAGGAGAACTCCAGGTGCGTGGGCGAAACCAGCGTCTCGCCCGCGGTCAACACTACAAACGCCCAAACTTGCCAAATGATGTTTGGGCGAGCACCTCCATCAATGCGCGTTTGAATCATCGCGACGATGAAGAACGAAGCTGCTGTGACAAATAGCCCGGCGCCGATCTTCCGGAGTGGCGTTAATGGCACGAATTTTTCGACGAAGGGGTACAACCAATAGGAAAAGACCGGCAGCATGATCAGGATGAAAATCGGATTCACGGTCTGGATTTGCGATGACAGCCATTCGATCCCGAAAAGATGCCGATCCATTTTTTCAGCCTGAAGAATCCAGGAGGAAAAATTTTGCTGCCAAAGTGCCCAGAACATCATGACGAACGGAACCGGCATCAGGACATTGAGGATGATCTTGCCGGTCTGTTTGTTAAAGATCTCGCGACCATAGGCGCGCAGACCGACGGGCGGGATATGGACAAACTTCTTGCGGCCAATCCAAAAGATGATCGTGGCAATCGCCATGAAAATACCGGGCAAGCCGAATGCGATGTCGGGACTGTGCAGGCGAGGACTCTCCAGGAAACTAACGAGTCCAGGCGGCAGCTTGGCAATGGCACCGGCTGCATCCGCCTTGTACGGCTCCAACAGCCAGGGAATCAAAAGCGTCGAAATGAAGGACCCGGCATTAATAGAAAAGTAAAACCAGTTGAAGACACGGGTAAGCAAATGCTTGTTCGTCTCACCAAACTGGTCGCCAACATTGGTCGAAACACAGGGTTTGATTCCGCCGGCTCCGATCGCAATTAATACCAAACCGACCACGAGAAGATATCGAGGCTCGACCGCATGCGCTACTGGTGAACCGATCAGCGCAAGGACGGCGTGGCCCGCGCAGTAAACAATCGAGATCCAGAACACGACCCAAAACTTTCCGAAAACCGCATCGGCCAGCACCGCTCCAAGGATGGGCAATAAATAGAGCGAAAAGACAAACCCGTGATACCACGCGTCGGCACTCTCAGGTGACATGACGCTCAAATGCCCCATTTTATCGGTGAGGTATTTGGTCATGAAGATGACGAGGATGGAGTTCATCCCGTAGTAGGAAAACCGCTCGGCCGCTTCGTTCCCTACGATGTAGGGGACGCCGGGCGGCATCGTCGTGATCTTTGGCGGCGAAGTAAGATACGGTTGCTTCGCCATGATCCGTCGCCGACTAACGAGGCTGCGTCGGGAAGAACTCGACCGGCGTCGGTTTCACTGACGGGCTCGGCGAGCTCGCTGAAGCGGCTTCGCTGGCCGGCCCTTTCGCTTGCTCAGGGGCGCCCTTCTCCCGCTGGACTTCAGGATATTCGCCAACGTGATGTTTTTCGCACGAACAAACCAGAGCAGTAGCAGCGGCAAAAAACAGGAGGCGTTTCCCGAATGAGAGACCCATAGGCGCAGGCACAGTAACGGGAGGCGAAGCCAGCGCGCAAGGGCGAATTCCGCAGGTAAGATTCCGATTCCGGTGGTACAGTCGTGGTTCGCGGAGGAGCCGAGATCAACCACATTCTGGAAAAGTCCTCGCTACGCTCGCGAGAACGAGATGTCTCGACTGCGCTCGACATGACAAATGAATAACGTCCCGTGCCGGAACCGGAATACGGGTCCATTCCACGCGCACGGGTTGTCGGAGCCAACGAACGGCGGTTTCCCAACCCCCGATTGATTAAACCCGGCGGTCACAAACCGCCGTTCCTCGGATGTGGTACCGGCGATTGACCTCAATCGCCATCTGACCAGTCAATTCCGTGCGCGTCTCATAGAAACAATAACTCACATTGAAACACACGGGCGTAGCGCTACTATTCAACCGCGGTGGCCCGCACTGTAAAGAATAACGCCTGGAACGAAGTCTTCGCCCTCATCCTGCTCGGCGTCGGTACAATCCTCTTCCTCGCACTGATATCCTACACCCCTCGCGATGTCCCTTCGTGGGTGTGGTTTAGTCAGGTTTCGTCGCCGAACCGTCCCGCCCAAAACTTCATCGGCCCGTTCGGCGCGATCCTAGCCGGCTTCTGCTATCTGCTCATGGGCGCCGCCTCGTATTTGTTGGCGGCGGTATTACTCGGATTTGGTGGCGCAAAGTTATTTTACCCAAGGCTGCGAGTCACCACCCGCATCGTCTGGATCTCGCTTCTGATTGTATCGGGCGCATGTCTGCTGCAATTGCAAACCCGTCACCTTACCGGCTGGAAAACCGCCTTTAATATTCCGGGTCCGGGCGGCTGGATGGGATATTTCTTTGGCCGAACCATCCTACTGAGCGCGATGGGCAAGGTTGGCTCATTCGTTCTGCTGGGCGGCGTTTACCTGGCGGCTCTGATTTTAACTACCGGGCTGCGGCCGGTTCATCTCGTCCGGCAAACCGTAGCAGGCTGCCGGAACGGCCTAACGGGACTCCGCGAATGGCGACTCCATCGTCAATTACAGAAAACCGACCTCAAAGGGCAGCTGGAAATCAATCAGAAGCAGCTCGCGAAACAACGTCGCGTTATCGAAAAACAGCTGAAGAAAAAAGGCGCGCCCATGTCCGAGCCGGCCACACCTTTCATCACGCCCGAAGAACTGGCGAACCGGCCGAAGCCGAAGGTAGTCGACACCAATGCGTTGCCGGCAGACACCCGCGCCGGCCGACGCAAGCCGTCGCTGGCTGAATTGCGCGGCGCTAATGAGAAACCCAGCGGCGGCCTAACCAGTCACGACTGGAAAACGGCCGGTAACTACACACTGCCCGGGCTCGACCTGCTGGACGAACACGACCAGGCCGGCCGCACCGCGGCGGATCCGGCTGAGTTGGAACGGGTCCAGCAGATTTTGATCGAGACCCTGGGGCAATTTGGGATCGCCGTGGCGCCGGGCGACATCACCAAGGGACCGACGATTACGCGCTACGAAGTCTATCCAGCCAAGGGCATTCGCGTGGACAAGATCGTTAGCCTGGAACGCGACCTCGCCCGGGCCACGCGGGCCGAGCGAATCAACATTCTCGCCCCGATCCCGGGCAAAGATACCGTAGGAATCGAGCTGGCGAATCCGCGCAAGGTGACCGTGACGCTGCGGGAGCTGATGCAATCAGCCGATTGGGAAGAAGCGAAGACGCGAAGCCGTATTCCGCTGGCGCTCGGCAAAGACGTGTACGGCAAGACGATCATTGCCGACCTTGCGCAAATGCCTCACCTGCTGGTGGCGGGCACCACCGGCAGCGGCAAGAGCGTGTGCATCAATGCGCTGATCTCGAGCATGCTCTTGCGGTTCACGCCCGAAGAACTTCGCTTCATCATGATTGACCCGAAGGTCGTTGAGATGCAGCTCTACAACTCGTTACCGCATCTCGCGTTTCCGGTCGTGGTCGATCCAAAAAAAGTACTACTGGCTCTGCGGTGGCTCATTGAGGAGATGGAGCGACGCTATAAAATTTTCGCCCGAGTCGGTGTTCGCAACATCATCTCCTTCAATGCACGGCCGCCGAAGAAAACTCAGAAAGAGCTCGACGAGGAAACGGCAAACGGAGGGAAGAACCCGAGTAATGAAAACTCGGCCGGGCTCGCCGGATCTCGTCTTTCCGGTGACATTAAAGTTCCACGCGAGGACGAACTCGTTATCCCCGACAAGATTCCATACATCGTGGTAATCATCGACGAGTTGGCTGACCTGATGCAGACCGCGCCGGCGGACGTGGAAAGCGCGATCGCTCGAATCACGCAGATGGCCCGAGCCGCGGGCATTCATCTGATCGTGGCAACGCAAACTCCGCGCGCCGACGTAATCACAGGTGTAATCAAAGCGAATATCCCAAGCCGCATCGCGTTTCAGGTTGCATCGAAGATCGACAGCCGGGTCATCCTGGATGAAAACGGCGCCGACCGCCTGTTAGGCCAGGGGGATATGCTCTATCTCCCGCCGAGCACCTCGCGGTTGATCCGGGCGCAGGGTGTGCTGGTGACAGACGAAGAACTGCGGCGCGTCGTGGAGTTTGTTTCGACTCAGGCGCCACCCGCATTCGACGCCGCCATGCACGAAAAGCTTCAATCTTCCAGCACTCCGGCAGATGACGTTACTGAAGAAGACGAGGAGCTGGTCGAGAAATGCCTGGAAATCATCCGACAGGAGAAGCGCGCCTCGACCTCCTTGTTACAGCGCCGGCTACGGTTGGGCTACACCCGCGCCGCCCGGATCGTTGATATTCTGGAGCAGCGCGGTATTTTGGGTCCCGGTGAAGGCGCCAAACCGCGCGAGATTCTGGTCGATCTCGACGCCGCAGTCTAGCCGTTCCATTACCCCAGATGACAATCGAAGGCTTAGGCAAAAAGTTTCAGGAAGCGCGGATCGCTCGCGGTCTCACGCTCGACGAGGCCGCGCGAATGACCAAAATCCGGCCGTCCCGCCTCGCCGAGATCGAGGCTGACGACTTTTCGCAGTTCCCCAGCCTGGCTTACGCCAAGGGGTTCCTTCAGATCTACGGCAAGTTTCTGGACGTGGATGTCGGTCCCTACCTTGAGGCGTTTGAGACGTCCCAGCACGTGACCGTGGACGGTTATTCCTATTTGCAGGAAGAGCCGGCGCCGGCAGCAGTTCGGACGCCAGTGGTTAGGCGCAGGCCGAGCCGGCCAGCGACGCCCTCCAGCCCGGGAAGCGAAGGCCGTCCATCGCTGATGCCGCTAATTGTCGGGATCATTGTGATCGTCGTTGGATTTTGGTTAGGCAAACTGCTCGTCAACTTGCGGCGATTGGCGCCTCAAACGCCGAATACGCCGGGGGTGGTTCAGTCCCCGGCTCGGGCAACCACGTCAGCTTCAGGCCCATACACAACCACGGTGCCAATGACTGCTCAATCCACACCGGACCGAAGACCCGTTTCAACTCCACCGCCGGTGGCCATATCAACACCAGCAACTGTGGCATCCGCGCCGCCGGTGACAGCTTCCTCTGCCACACCTGCTCTGGCGATGAACGCGTCCACTTCGGCCGCTGCGGCCTCTGCACCAGCTATCAAGCCGAGTGAGCCCGAGGTGCGCCGGGCGGAACCGGTTCGCGCCGAGGACCTGACGAAAGCGGCTCAGCCTGCTGGACCGAACCGCGTGGCTATTCGGCCGCTGAAAAAGACATATATTAAGGTCGTCGTTGATAACGAGAAGACTGTCCCGGCATTCGAGCGCTGGGTCTCACCTTCCGATGGACCCTTGGAATTTCGCGGAGAACGCGTCGCTATCCGGGTTCTGGACCGTGAAGCTATTCAAATTAAGAAGAACGGTAAGCCGATCGCGGAAGACGATTCGGACATCTCGGTAGAGTGAACGGGGCAACGTGAGTCTGAATCAAAGCAGCACACTTTCAACGGCAGCATAGCCATGTCATCCCGAGCGAAGTCGAGGGACCTCGCAAATGCGGAATACGTCACGCAAGTAGGAGAGGCCCTTCGACTGCGGTCAGGATGACGGCTGAGGGGTTTTTACGGTTGATTGTGCTGCGTGAACGGCGAGTCGTTTCCAACCTTTCAATTGAATCGATAGAATGAACATGAGTAAACCCGCCAAGGTCGGCATGGTGAACCTCGGTTGCGCCAAGAACCTGGTCGATGCGGAGGTCATGCTCGGCAGCGTCAAAGCGCGGGGCATGGAAGTGACTGCTAACGCAGCCGACGCCGACGTGATGGTCATCAATACCTGCGCGTTCATCGATGCCGCCAAAGAAGAATCGATCGAAGCGATCCTGAATGCGCACCAGCAACGAGAAGCACTGCGCCCCGATCAAAAACTCATCGTAAGCGGTTGCATGTCGCAGCGCTACGCTGAGGAACTGCACCAGCAAATGCCGGAGGTCGATCTGTTCATCGGGCTCGATCAAGTAAAGGAGCTCGGCAACATCGTAGAGGGGCTTTTGGCAAAAACCCGAACCCTTGGTGCACGTGGCGGCGACCTCGTATTCCAGCAGTCGCGGCCGACTTACATACCCGATTACGACACGCCTCGTTTTCGCCTAACGCCGTCGCACTCGGCCTATCTGAAGATCGCCGAAGGCTGCAATCATCCGTGCTCGTTCTGCGTCATTCCGCAAATGCGCGGAAAACATCGGAGCCGTTCGCCGGGGTCGGTTCTTTCGGAAATTCGCGCACTAGTCAATGAAGGTGTTCGCGAGATCAATCTGATCAGCCAGGATACGACCTATTACGGTATGGACCTGTGGACGCAGAAGGCCGGACCGCGTCAGCCGGTTGATTCCTCGCGCGGACCGACGCTGGCCTCTCTGCTCGAGCAGATTGAGTGCATTGATGGCGAGTTCTGGGTTCGGCTTCTGTATACGCACCCGGCGCATTGGAGCGCCGAGCTGATGAAGACGATATCGCGTTGTACCAAAGTAGCGCGTTACATCGACATGCCGCTTCAACACATTCACGAGAGCATGTTAGGGCGAATGCGCCGCGAGACGTCGCGCGCTCACATTGAGCACGTGATCGAAGACCTTCGCGCCGCAATTCCTGGTGTCGCTTTGCGCACCACCTTTATTGTTGGTTTTCCCGGAGAGACCGACGCCGAATTCGAGTCGCTCCTGGAATTCATCGAGCACACCCGATTCGAGCGCCTGGGAATCTTTAAATATTCGAGAGAAGAAGGTTCTCGCGCTGCCAAGATGCCAAATCAAGTTGATCAGAAGACCAAAAATGCCCGTTATCGGCGCGCAATGGCCTTGCAGCAACGGATTGCTTTCGAAATCGCGCAGGCACGCGCCGGGCGCGACTTGAAGTTGTTAGTGGATGAGCCGTTCGTGGCGCGCTCGGAATTCGATGCTCCCGATGTCGATACTCGCGTGATTTTGAGTGAAGCCGCCCCGGTGGGCGAATTTATTGCCCGGAAAATCACCGGCTATCGCGGCTACGATCTGCTCGCATAGAACAAGAGCTGGTTCGAGCCAATGGTCTCGCCGAGGTTGTAGAGGCGCTTGTGCAAACCGCCTGTCTATTTGAATCGGTGGTGCCGCGGTCGCGGGCTCATCGCTACATCACAGAGCGACCGTTTGGCTGCGGTATGACGCATCGATCGCAGATACTTTTCACAGGGCATTCTGCCGATGCTCAGCACTTGGGAGCCGTTCGGTATTTTGCGTTTATAGAGTGACAAGGCCGGACGTTTCGATCATCTTATTACGAATCGATTCAGGGCATGACTAATGGCTGATTCACCGGAACCGAAAAAGGAGACAGTCCGAATCACTTTGCCTCCGCGCCCCGGCGGAACCGCTGCCGGACCAAACGCTCCGGGACGGGACACCGTTCGCATCAACATGCCGGCGCGACCGCCAAGTAATGGCGCTCCGCTTCCGCCGCGTCCGGGCCCAATGCGTCCTCCTGTTTCGG